>Ga0335074_10000708_pt1 | contig 46094 bp, 45 predicted proteins | sample Lox_Sample_23_FD_206715 | JGI IMG/M metagenome (GOLD analysis project Ga0335074, IMG submission 206715) | Soil microbial communities from Loxahatchee National Wildlife Refuge, Florida, United States - Lox_Sample_2.3 | ecosystem: Environmental > Terrestrial > Soil > Wetlands | place: USA...
GCGGCTCCCCCATGGCACAGGTACGGGTGGAGCCCCACGAAGTAGCAGAGCAGTGGGCTCAGGTTTTGGAGCGGAGCGCGTTGGCGATCTCCGTACGGCGGTGGATGCCAAGCTTGCGAAACGCCGCGTTGAGGTGAGTTTCGACCGTCTTGGGGCTGACAACCAGTAGCCGACTAATGGCGGCGTTGGTGAGCCCGTCGGCTACGAGCTCAGCAACTCGCCGCTCGGTCGCCGTGAACGCCTCAAGGCCGTGACGCTCGCTTCGCCGCGGCCTGTCGCCCTGCATCCTTAGCTCTCGAAGGGCTCGTTGCCGGATGGGCTCGGCTCCGCAGCTGTCCGCTATCTCAAGCGCCGACAAGAGGTGCTCACGCGCCTCGGCCCGTTTGCTGGAGCGCCTCAAGGCTGAGCCTAGCTCGAGGAGAGCCTTGGCGTGCTCAAGGCGACGGGGGGTCGGCGCCAGGTCGGCTTCAGCTTGCGCGAGTTCTGCCACGCGGCCTTCGCCAGCGCACAAGAGCGCATGCTCTCGTCGGGCCATCCCTATTTCGCTAGCGACGCCGAAGCCAAGCGCGATGCTCAGTTCTTCTTCGAGCAGCTCTCTCGCGTGCAGAGAGTGGCCGCTGGCAACGAGGCAGCGCGCCTTGAGGGGCCGGCACCCGATGGCCGGCAGGGGGACGCCGCGGCGGGCGACCTCGTCCTCGAGCTCTTGGATGTCACGGGCTGCTTCGTCGTAGCACCCTTGAGCCGCTCGGAGCGTTGCCCGCCCGAACAGCAGCGGGCTGGCGGGCGTGGCGGTGGTAGTTAGGAGGCCGTCCTCTTCCAACACGAGCTCAGCGTCAGCCAGCTGGCCGGCTTCGACGAGAGCCCATACCAGTAGGCCGACGAAGAAATGCAACGCCAGGTACTCGCCGGCCAACTTGGCCAAGTAGCGGGCATGTCCCAGGTCCTGTCGGGCCGGCCCGAGGGCACCCATCAGCAGGTACGCCTGTCCGCGCTCACCGGCAGCGAAGGCGGTAGCCAAGGCGGAGCGCCGGACGCCCGCGTCGGCCAATGCCGCGCCGGCCAGGTCCCGGACGAACGGCTGCTCATCGACCCGGCAGAGCACGTTGGACACAAACGAGGGCCACAGAGAGTCTGACCGACGATCGGCGAGACGTTGTTTGGCATTACCAAGGGCACGCTTTGCTTGGTCGGCAAGCGCTCCGACCGGCGTGTCGAGCTGTTCGTAGCGTCGGGCCACAAGCGCCGAAAGCACTGCTCGCTCATGCGTGGTCTGGCCGCCTAGGCCCTTGGCGGTTTCCTCTAGGAGCGGGCGGGCACGAGCATAAAGCTCCGTTGAGACCATGGCGAGCTCGGCCATTTCAGCCACGAGTCGCACCCGTTGTTCGGCCCGGCCCGGCTCGAGCATGGAGATCTCGGCCTCCACCAGCTCCGCCGCCTCGTCGGCTCGGCCCGAGAGGAGCAGTGCCCGCACCACCGAGTGCAAGGCGCGGTAGCGGAGGTCGGGCCCCACGGCCGTTGCGAAACCTTCCTGCAGGTGCTCCAGCGCGCCTGGGAGCCCAGCCCGCAACATGGACTCGCCCATGGCGACCAGCACCGTGGGCCGTTGGGTAGGCGAGGGAGGTTCGGCGAGCGCCCGCTCGAGCAGCGGCACCGCCGCCTCGTGGGGCAAGGCGGCAGCGGCAGCGACTAGCCGCTCCACCGCCCAGCCGGCACCGGCCGCCGAGGAGACCAACAGGTGGGCCACAGCACGATCTGTCAGTCCTTCAGAGTCGAGCAGCTCGGCAGCTCGGCGGTGCAGGTCGCCTCGCACGCTGCGTGCCACCTGGTCGTATATGACGGTGCGGGTGAGCGGGTGACGAAGGCGGGGGATCGGCTGGGCAGGGTCACAGATATATGCATCGAGAAGTTGCTGCAACCCGGCTTCGGCGGAAGCGAGGTCGGTGCCTGTCAGCCGTGCCACGCGTGTCGTTGTGGCATCGAGGTCGAGCACGGCGAGGGAGACGGCCAGCTGTCTGACGGTCTCGGGGAGGCGGGCCAACCGGGCCAGGACGCTCCGAGAAACCGCGAGGGGCGACAGTTGACGGGCCCGCTCCACTGGAGGGCCATCAGGGCCGGTCGTCCCCCAAGCCAGGGTACGAGCCAGTTCTCGGGTGAGGAACGGGTTCCCCCCAGAGACCTCGAAACAAGCTTGGCCGAGCGCGGCGCCGGCGGGGCTACCCAGCTCATCGCTGACCACAAGGGCGACCGCCGCGCGGCTCAAGGCCTTCGGGACCAGTACGGTGACTCCCTCACCGCCTTCGAGCGCGGCGCGGAGAGCGCTGGCCGGGCCCATCTCGCCAGAGCGCCACCCGACCATGACCGCGACTCGCAGCTCGGCAACTCGACGGACGAGGTAGAGCAGGAATTGAAGAGACTCGACGTCCGCCCACTGGGCGTCATCGACGCAGACCAGCACGGGTGCCCGCCGTGCAAGGCGCCGGACGAGCCAGTAGAGGCCGTGCGCTGAGGTGGCTTGACGAGGTGACGACCCGCCGAAGCCGAGCGCGGGCGCAGCGAGCGCACCTGGGCCCTCCCAAAGCCCGTCCAACTCGAGGAGGCCCGTCAGCAGAGGGTCGAACAGCTGCTTCACGAGCCCGTAGCCGAAAGCCTGCTCCCATTCCGCGCCACTGGCGGAGAGGACTGTCAAATCGGTGCGACGGGCCTCTTCGACAGCGAAGTGAAGCAACGATGTCTTGCCGGTCCCCTGCTCCCCCTCCAGCACTAAGACGCATCCCGAGCCAGCCTCGGCCGCCCGGAGCGCCCCGGTGATGACGTCGACCTCATGGTCGCGTTCGAGCAGCCGGATCGCGGCCTTTGCCACAGAGGCAGGCTACCTTTGCGCACCGCCCATGACTCTCACCAGCCGATCCGGGCCAAGGGGCATGCTCATCGTCCCGGCTCTTCACGAATGACTTCTTCGAGCGCAGCGAGCAGCTCGACAAGGCCGAGGAACTCCCGACCGGAATGTGACTCAGTGCTGAGGGCCCCTTCAAGGGGCGCGGAGAGGGGTCGACATCCGGCACGGTTCGCAACGAGCGGGTCACAGTTCCGGCCACCTGGCGGTACCCGTCATGCGCGCAAAGCGACAACAGGCCTGAGAAGTGGGTACGCGTCGCCGCACACGCGACGATATTGGCGGCTCTGGGTGCCCCCACATAGGAGCAACCCCGGGGCTTCCCTCCGGACGGCGTGCAAAAGATCAGGGTTACCACCTGATGTGGGGAAGGTCGAAGCACCCATACTTTTCTCTTTTGCCCTGCCCAGGAAGCTGAGTTCGTGCAAAGGAGCACTTATGCTACCGAGCCCGCCGCCACCGCCGATTGCCACGCCTGACCGGGTGCTCTCCATCAACACGACCACCCGGTGGGGCAAACTAGGTCCCCGGCACGCCACCAAGACCACCCGCCTGCGCTCCCGATGGCCGAACGCAGCCGCTACTGGCACGGTTGTAGCCCTGGCCTTGGCGGCCCTTGCCGTCCCGGGGACTGGGTTCGTCGAGCCGGTGGCTGCAGCCGCGAGCGCAATGCAAGCCGGGCCCGGTACCGCGGTCCAGCAGGTGAAGGTACCAGCGGCTGACCTGGAGAACGTCGGTATCCCCGGCGGGGTATCAGCCCCTGTCCTCCCGCCCGGTCAACCCGTCCTCACTGCCGAAGGCAAGGTCGAGGTGGCCTATGTCGGAGGAACCTGGTGCCCGTACTGTGCCCTGGGCAACTGGCCCCTCCAAGTTGCCCTGTCCCAGTTCGGGACGTTTAGCCGGCTCGGCGGCCCGGCGTCATCGTCCCCGAGCGACGTTGACCCAGGCCTCAAGAGCTGGAGCTTCACCGGGGCCCACTACGTGAGCAAGTACTTCAAACTGGACGCCTTCGAGATCTCCCAGGAGGCCTTCCAGTCGTCCCAAAACGAGTCACAGCCGTACCCGGCGAGCGTGAACGCGCTCGTAGAGAAGTACGACCGGGCTCCTTACACGCAGTCAGCCGGCGCGATCCCCTTTACCGACATTGGCGACCACTTCCTCGTCATCGGCTCCCCTTCCACCGTCACTCCTCTCATGCACCTGAGCCAGGCACAGGTGGCGGCCGACTTGCGCCACCCTGGCAGTGCCGTAGCCCGGACCGTTGACGGGGCTGCCAATTACCTCGTGGCGGCCATGTGCCTGAGCCCTGGAGCGTCCTCTGCCCCGATATGCGCTTCCAAGTTTGCCCAGCGCATCGACGCCATGTGGGCTCGGAGCTTCCCCGCAATCAGGACCACGCCGGCAACGTCGACGAGCACGACGACCACGACTTAGCCCGAGGGCCTCGGGAACCCGCCCGGCCGTCGAACGTTGGCACGCACCTCGAACCTTGGCACCACGAGCCGACGAGCCTCGTGCACCCTATCTGGTCGAACGCGTTGGCTCCGAGCACAGGAAGGACCTCATGCGCGATGCAGGTCGCTGGCGCCTCGCCCACCCGAGGCGGCCCGAGGCTCACCGCTGGGCAAGGTGGCGGCCCTTGCGCGCCATGCTGGGGAGCCCGCTACTACCGGGGTACCCTTAGCAGCGGCGCAATTTTCCGTTGTTATCGGCGCTGAGGCTGACTGAGGTACCGGGGTCCTCCTAAGGCGGGCGGCCATGGCGTGCGACTAGCGGATAACGAGGCTAGAGCGCAGACGGAGCAAGCCTACCTACGCCATAACTGCCGGGGATAACCCCTGTCTCGCCCTGCGCGCACCCTGGAGTGCCCGGCAGCCGGTCAGCTCTTGGGGACGTAGTCAAAAAAGCGGAATGTGGCATCGCCCAAGGCCCACCGCGATCGGATACGCGTTCGCCGTTCGGCCCTGCGAAGCGCAGAAAGGAGCGTCCTGTTCAGGTCCCTAGCGCTCTGCCCAAGCATGGTACCTTCGATGTGAAAGCCATCAGCGAGAGGCGTAACCCTCAAGCCCGCAACCGCCCGCAAGACAGGCTCGATCGCCTGCGGATCATCGGAACTCACATCGGCGGCTAGTTCGAAGCGCTGTTCGGGCACGGTTAATCATCGCGCCAGAACGGCACTTACCGGTTGTTCAGTACCCGCGCACCAGGTCGAGGGTTGATTGCACCGCAACATCCCTCGCGGCCGCCAAGGACCGGTCGGCGCTGGTCACCTAAGGTAGGACCTCGACGTACCCGTCGGTCCCATGCACGCGGATGCGCTGCGCATCGCGGATCAGCCGGGTTGCGTGCTCCACCCCAACAACCGCCGGCAACCCGTACTCCCGTGCGATCACCGCGCCGTGGGTCATGAGACCCCCCACCTCCATCACCAGGCCCTTGATCGTGTGGGTCCCGCCAGCCGGCAAGGCTTCGATAGACAGCCGCTTGCTCACGACTGCCCTGGAGACGACTTCGCCGTCGCGCTCGACCGGACGGCGTAGCCGGCTCGCTCGCCGAGCCGGGCGAGTTCGCGGGTGATCGCCGCCGCCAGACCGTCAGGTATTGCAGTCCCTACGATCGCCCGGCGGATCTCGGCGCTGAGCGTGCGGACGCCTCCCAGTCGCCTGGCCCCAGGCGCGACAGCCGATCGAGCCGATCGTCGACAAACGGGGCGTCGTTCATTGCCCGCATTGCCCGGCGGAAGGCGACCGTCGTCACGCAAAAGCCAGCCGGCACGCAAAATGCCTTCGATGCGCGAAAGCTCCCCCAGGTGCGCGCCCTTGCCGCCAACGAGCGCGACCTGCGTCTTGTCGACCTCTTCGAGGCCCAGCACGCAGCGCTCGGTCATCGTGGTACCTCCAGGCTGGCCGTGCTCCCTTGCAGTTCGGTGGTCGGCTGGGCCTGCGGCGTGACGGGCTTTGTCGGAACTCGCGTTTGGCACGCCCTCATCTCGTTCCTTCCTCTGCCATCTCGGCCAGTGGGCCGACCCCGAGCATTGTCAGCACGTCTGAGGCCCTTGCAGCAAGCCCCTTTCCTCGCGGTATGTTGGTACTGGCGGAGGTGCGAGAAGAAGCGTTCGGCTTAGGTGACGACCACCATCGAAGCTCTGGTCATCGCTTTCATGCATAGGGGGCGATCGCTGATCAGCGCTTTGACAATCGGCCCGAGGTCGAAGGTCGGAGTTCCTCGGGACAAGACTTCCAAACCAGGGGTGCAGACCGGTCCTTCGGACGGTCTCTCAGTCGTCACGCTGACCGGACCGGGGACCGTTTCATTTCGTTCTGAGGGCGCGGGACCGGGCCCGCGCCTGCTCAACTTGGTCACGCGCCTGTTCTCGTGCGCGGGTAACAGGGGTCAACGGGTGCAGTAGCGTCCTTACACAACCTCGGTATTATTGGCGCGTTCGTCAGGCGGAAATGTATCGCACTGTACTGTGCGAGGAAAACCCCGGGAACCCCTCGATTTATCAACTCCCATTAAAGCTTGCGCACCGCCCTTACCCTCAAGGAGCATGAGGGCATTTCGGAGCACTGTGCCGATTTGCTGGGCGCGCCTCCGCCGAAGGGGGAATTTGAACCTCGGGGTCTCAACCTTATGTGAACCTGCTCAACCGAGGCCGGATAACGACTAGGTAGACGACTGCAGTAATCACGCCGACGATGCCGAAGAAAAGGGTTCCCGCAACGAGCCCGATGATCCACCCGGCCTTGGCGCCGGGTGACAACACAAGCGACGGTCTTCTTGCCACATCGACGATGGCCCAGATGATCAGGCCAAGACCCGCAAGAACTAAAATCGAAAGGACGCTGTACATTTTGCCTCCGACCCAAGAGACTACCGCGCAACACCGACCGAGCGGGTACCGACAACAGCGACGAGGCCCATGTCGTTAGGTGAGGTCCTTCGAGCGCCCTAGTGAACGCTCAAATCTGAACCCCCTCCCTGAACTGGCGGCCGCGAGACGGGCCGGTGGGTCTGTAGGCTGCCATACTTCCAGACCGGTAGGCACCCTTTGAGCACCGAGTTGAAAAGCCTCTACCTCCTCCGACACGGCAAATCGAGCTGGGACGACCCGTCGGTTGAGGACCACGACCGCCCTCTCGCACCTCGCGGCACGGAGGCGGCCCGGCGCATAGGGGCCTACATGAGCCAACGGCGCTTCTCCCCCGCCCTCGTCCTGTGCTCGTCTGCTGCTCGCGCCATCCAGACCTACGAAGCCGTCGCTTCGGTCCTCGGCAAGGCAAACGTCGTTCTGGTCGAGGACGCCTTGTACGGGACAACCCCGGCCGACCTGCTGAACCGCTTGCGCGAGATCCCCGAGCAAGCGGAGCCCGTGCTCGTGGTAGGCCACAACCCCACTTTGCAGGAGCTGGCCATGGACCTCTCGGGCGACGGCGAACCCCGCAGCCTGGCCCGCCTCCGGGAAGGGCTCCCGACGGGGGGGCTGGCGGCGCTATCTTACGTGGGCCGCTGGGCCGACCTTGGGCACGGGCGGGCATACCTCGAGTCGCTCACAGTACCGCGAGAGCTCCCCGATGCCGGGCCGTCCCGAAAGGCCAGGTGACATGGGCTCCTCGCCGCAAGATCCTGAGTTCGCAGCGAACGTTCACCCCCCGATGGCTCCAACCTAACGGAGCACTTATCAACTAGAACTGAGCAGTTCACCCGGTTTATGCTCCCGGGCAAAATTCATCATGGCCTGCAAGTTGGCCGGTGGCGTCAAGGGCGAAACTTCACAACCGGCACCCACGATGTGGCGAGGCCCGGCAATGCGGTGGCAATTGGCTGTAGCGGCCTCAACGTCGCGCGGGTCGCGGCTCAAGAGGTCTGTCACAGTTGAGACGTTGCCCAGCAACACCCGGTCAGGCCCGAAAGCTTCCCTCGCCGCCGCCAGATCGGTGCCGAAGTCGACCTCGTAGATGTCGACGGGGAGCGTCGCCATCTGCGGCACGAGCCGGTTCACGTTGCCGCACATGTGCTGGCGGAGCACCGTGCCCGGGCACCTCTCGCGAACGGCGCGGAACACCTTCTCCTGGTACGGTAAGACGAAATTGCCATAATGACGCGGCCCTATCATGCTGGCTGCGGCATCGCTCATTCCAATGGTGTCGACGCCGGCGTTGACTTGCGCAGCCGCGTAAACGATGGCGACTTCCGAAGTAAATGCCATCAGGTCGTGGACAAAGGCGGGGTCGTCAAGGAAGTCCCTCATTATGTTGTTGAGCCCTCGGAGCTCCTGAGCGAGCGCCAAAGGGCCCTCCACCCAGCCCACGATAGAAGTCTCGCCCTTCAGCTGAGCGAAGCAGATCTCTTCCGAGTTGATGCGGTCGTGCATCCGGCCGCCGGCGTAGGGATCGGGCACCTTGAGCTCGTTCAGGCGGCCTTTGTCGAGCAGCGCGGCCCTCTCCTCGAGGATCACCGGGCCTTGGTCGACCAGCCACTTCACGCTCCCCTCCCCGGCTATGTCGACAACCTCCCGGGCGGGGTCGGAGCACATGAGGACGCAGTCCACGCCAAAGTCCTCGACCACCTTTAATTGGGCTTCGGCCGCTTTGCGCCCGTCCTTCGTGTAATCGATGTAGGCGATGCCCGAGTGGCTGGCCGCAAACATCATCAGCATCGGCTGGGCCGCCAGGTGGTCGATTGGCGTCCCAGTTAGCGTGCCCCGGAGCCTGTCTATAGACCGCACTTCACCTCCCCACCCGCCAGCTAAACCCGCAGGAAACGGAAAGAGCAATGGTAGGCCCGTTTTTCTCCGTGGTCGAGCCAGGTCAACGTTCCCGCTTGTCTCGCCGCCGCTTCTCCCTCCACGTGGTTGGTTGACGGTTCGAGGCCCACCACGTAATCGCCGGCGCGCCGGTTTACCCAATGTGCGAAGACCGGGAGCTCCGCCGGGTCGTACTCAAGCTCGAACGCGCGGCCCAGCGACCGGTTGACCAGTCCCAACGCCCTAAGGACCAAGGCACTGGCCCCGCAGTCTCCTCCGACCAGGTCCGACCTCACACCGCGGCTAATCGTTGCTTTTGCGCTGGATACTACGGGGAGGCCAGGTACTGGAAGCCCTGGCCAGGTCGACAACGGCGCCACACCGGGAGGTGGTACGGGCCAGAGCGCTGTTGCTGGCGGCTGAAGGAGTGGCCAGCACCGCCATCGGGGCCCGGCTCGGTGTGTCGCCGACGAGCGTGGTGTCTTGGCGTGAACGCTTCTCCACTGAAGGCCTGGCCAAGTTTGCCCAGGTACGCAAGGGCCGGGGCCGCAAGCCCACCATCCCCGATGAAAAAGTGGAGGCCATTGTGGCCGCCACCACCAGCTCCAAGCCGGCGGGCGAGACCCACTGGAGCTGCCGGTCGATGGCCAAGGCCCAGGGCGTGAGCGCCACTACGGTGCAGCGGATCTGGTCGGGACGGGGCCTCCAGCCCCACCGCGTAGAAACATTCAAGTTGTCTAACGACAAGCATTTTGAACAGAAACTGGTTGACGTAGTGGGGCTTTACATGAACCCACCGGACAAGGCCGTCGTTTTGTGCCTTGACGAAAAATCACAGATCCAGGCCTTGGACCGTACCCAGCCGTCCCTGCCCATGAAAAAGGGCCGGGCGGGCACCATGACGCACGACTATAAGCGCAATGGCACCACGACGTTGTTCGCCGCCCTGGATGTGCTTTCGGGCAAGGTGTTCGGGCAATGCCTGCCCCAGCACACGAACAACGAGCTCCTGCACTTCTTGAAAAAGCTGGACCGCGAAGTCCCCAAGGGCCTGGCCGTGCACGTCATAACCGACAACTACGGCACCCGCGGCCACGACAACGTCCAAGCCTGGCTGGTCAAGCACCCCCGGTTCCACTTCCACTTCACGCCCACATCGAGCTCGTGGCTCAATTTGGTGGAGCGGTGGTTCCGAGAGCTCACCCAAAAGGCCATACGCCGTGGAGTGTTCCGTTCTGTCCCCGACCTCGTGGCTGCGATCGAGGACTACCTTCAGGCCTACAACGCCGACCCCAAGCCATTTGTATGGACGGCCAGCGCCGAGGACATCCTGCGCAAGGTCAGCCGGGCCAGGGTGGCGCTACAACCAATCACCACCTAAAAGTGAACCACTACACTAGCACCCTGCAGCCGACCATACCGACGTACCCGGCCACGGTGCCTAGCACTTACGGCTGGGCTTGCCGCAGGTGCCCGGTGCCTGCGCCCCGGAAGCGGGCGTCGCCGAAGTTGAAAACTCCCCCGTCTTCGGCAGACATCCAATAACCGCGCCCGTCGGGGGAGGCGACGATGCCGGTTATGGGCCCATCGAGGCGACGGTGGGCAAGGACGTGGCCCGGGCGCTGGAGCTCTGGGATGGAACCGTAAAAGCGGGCGTCACCGAAGCTGAACACCCCGCCGTCGGAAGCGACGAGCCAGTACCCCCGGCCCCGAGGTGTGGCGGCCATGCCGACAGCACCTGCATTTAGCCGGCGTTGCGCCATCGAACCGTAGAAGTGCGCGTCGCCGAAGGAGAAAACGCCACCGTCGGAGCCAACCAGCCAGTAGCCCCGGCCGAGAAGCGTCGGTGCCATCCCGATGATGTCTTGGCGGAGGCGCTTCCCCGCCATGGAGCCGTAGAAGTGCGCGTCCCCGAAGCAGTACACACCGCCCGTGGCGGCCACCAGCCAGTAGCCTTTACCGGCAGGGGTAGCGACGAGGCCGACAATTGGCTTGTCCAGCTTGGCTGTCGGCTGTGAGCCGTAAAACTTGGCGTCGCCAAAGGGATATACGCTACCGGCGAAGGTCACAAGCCAATATCCGCGTCCGTCGGGCGTCGAAGCGATGCCCAGGACCGGGGAACTGAGGTGCTTGCCTGCCAGCGAGCCGTAAAAGTGGGCGTCCCCGAAAGTCATCACGCTGCCGTCTTCACCGGCCTCCCAGTAGCCCCCGCCGTCGGGCGTGGAAGCGATGGGGCGGGCGTTGACAGCCACGGGCAGAACAGTAAAAGTGACGTCTTCGAAATAGGTACGCCCGCCGGAGCCCACGGCTCGCAGGACCAGGTGGTACGTCCCCGGGACCGGTGCCATCCCCGACACGGTACCGGTAGCAGGGTCCAGGACGAGCCCCGCCGGCAGTGCGCCAGAGCTTATGGACCAGCGGTAATTGCCGTTGCCAGGGCCAGGCGGCGGGAGCGTGCCGCTGAAAGGTGAACCGGACTGCGCTTGCTCGTTCACGTCGGCGGCTGCCTGGCTCGAGGGACCGGCGCTGACGACGATCGTGACCGTAAGGCTGGCCAGGCGCCCAGCGCCGTCGGTGACAGCGACAGTGAACGTGTAGCTCCCGCTGGCAGTTGGCGTCCCGCTGACCGTCCCATTGCTGGCGTCAAGGCTGAGACCGGGTGGCAGGGTGCCACCGGCCATGGTCCACGAGTAGGGCCCGCCGTCACCTCCACTGGCGCTCAGCAAAAGCGTGTACGTAGTGCCCACTTGGCCGCTGGCCGGCCCCGGCGCAGAGGCCCCGCTGCCCTCACTGTTAGCGGAGGGCCCGGGACCGGCACCGATCGAGATCGTGAGCGGGCTCAGGGCAGGAGGCGGGCTGACGGCGATGGCAAAGCTCTGGGTGTCGCTTTGGCCATTTGCGTCCGTCACGGTTACGGTGAAGCTGAACTGGCCTGCTTGGACCGGGACGCCCGTAATTGCGCCGGAGCTGGCGCCCAAGCTAAGCCCAGGCGGTAACTGGCTATCGTTCGGGAGCGACCAACTGTAAGGCGCCGTGCCAGCGGTGGCAGAAAGATTTGCGGTATAAGTGTTGCCGAGTTGGACGCCAGGGAGATCGACGCCGGTGGTAATGGACGGGTCGGCTGCTATCGAGACCACGTAACTACGTTGTGCGACAACCCCATTTGCGTCCGTCAGCCCCACCGTGAAGTCGTCCGTCCCCACGGCGAGCGCTCCTGTCGGAGTGCCGCTGATGAGCCCTGTGGTGGCATCGATGTCGACGCCTGGGGGTAGCGTGCTGGCACCTTCGAGCGACCAGGCGTACGGGGTCGTGCCGCCAGAGCCGGTGAGCGCCTGGCTGTAAGCGACGTTGAGCTCGCCCCCGGGCAGGCTGGCGGGCGAGATCGATGGAGCGGCAATTACCTCTAAGCGGTAAGAAGTGCTGGTCGCGCCCTGCCCCTCCTGGTCCATTACGCTGAGTACGAACGTGTAGTTGCCCGCCGTGGTCGGGGTGCCCGATAATGTCCCCCCGCTGGCGTCGAGGCTGACCCCGGGCGGCAGGCTGCCCGATGCCAAGGACCAGGTATAGGGCGCAGTCCCGTAGGAGGCGGCTGCAGCCTGGCTGTAATAGGCACCGACTTCGCCGCCTGGGAACGATGCGGTCGTCACCACGGGGTCGGCGACGACATCGATCGTGTACGCGCACGTCCCTGTCCCCCCGACCGCATCGGTGACCTCGATCGTCAGGTCCGAACTACCCGGGCTGGTGGGCGTCCCGCTTATGACGCCGGTGCCCGAGTCGAGCGTCAGGCCAGCCGGGAGTGCCCCGCCGCTGACTGACCAGCTGTAGGCACCTGTGCCAGCGGTCGCAGTGAGCGTGAGAGGTGCATAAGTTGCGTTCACCTCGCCGGTGGCCAAAGAAATCGTCGTGATGGATGGGGCAGCTTGGACATCGACCGTATAGGCCTGCAATGCGGACTGGCCGTCGGAGTCCGTGACCTGGACCGTGAAGCTGTAGTCACCGGCGGCTGTGGGCGTGCCGCTCAGGGTGTCGTTGCTCGTGTTGAAGCTGGTGCCCGGAGGGACGCTACCGCTTTGCAAGGACCAGGTGTACGGGGCGGTCCCCTCAGAAACAGCCACCGTCTGGCTGTAGGCAACTCCCTGTTCCCCGCCGGGCAGCGACGACGGGGTGACCGAAGGCAGCGACGCTATGACCACCGTGTAGGCGTTGGTGGCACTCTGGCCCGCCCCATCGGTCACTTCGGCAACGAAGTCATAGGTGCCGACAGTCGTCGGCGTGCCCGTCAGCTCTCCGCTGTCGGGGTCGAGGCTGAGGCCGGTCGGCAAGTCCCCAGATGCGATCGACCAGGTATAGGGGGCGGTGCCGTTGCTCGGGGCCAGGGTTTGAGGGCCGTAGGCGACGCCCACGTCGTCGTCCGGCAGTGAGGCGGTGGCAATCCCTACGGCGTCTGCGATGCTCACCGTGTAGGCATGCGAAGTGGTGGCGCCGACGGCGTCAGTGGCCTCGACCGTGAACGTCTGGGTACCCGCCGTCGTGGGCGTCCCCGAAATTGTCCCCGTGGAGCTCCCCAGCAACAGGCCAGCGGGAAGGGCACCGCTCAATATCGACCACGTGAGCGGCGCCGTCCCACCCGTCGCGGCCACAGTCTGGGAGTAGGGCTGCCCGATATCGCCGCCCGGCAACGAGGCGGTCGTGATGTCGGGCGGGCTGGCCACGTCAATGGTGTAGTCGTGGCTCGTGCTACCTCCGCCTTGGTCGGTGAGGCCGACTGTGAACGGGTACGAGCCGGTCGTTGTCGGCGTGCCCGAGACCGCTCCGGTGCTCGAGTTGAGGCTGAGGCCCGGCGGCAGGACCCCTGAGGTGACTGACCACGTGTAAGAGCCGGTCCCTCCCGTCGCGCTTATCCCGTGGTCGTAGGCGACGGTGGTGTCCCCGTCAGCCAGACTGGGGGTCGTAATGGTTGGGCTGGCGTTCGGCGTAATAATGCCGGATTGCGTCGAGTTGGGACCGGTGCCCACCCCGTTGACCGCTGCGACCGCAAAGGTGTAGGGCGTTCCCGCCGTGAGCCCCGTCACGGTCTCGGTCTGCGCGGTCGAGTTGAAGCTTTGCGCCGCCTGCGCCGTCCCGTTTATGTAAGGCGTGACGACATAGCCTGTGATGGCGCTGTCGCCGTCGTTGGCCGGCGCCGCCCAGGAAAGCGTTACGGAACTGTCTTTGGCCGACCCTGAGAGGCTGGTGGGAGCGCCGGGAAGCAATTCGACGGTGAAGTTGTCCTGCGCCACTGCGGCGAGGGCGTCGTCAGATGAGATCTTGGCGCTGTCGTTGCCCGCTCCTGCGGTCGCCGAGGAGCTCACGCTCACAGGGACGCTTATAGAAGGGAAAGAGCTGCCCGCGTCCTCGGTCCCGCCCGTCCAGGTGCAGCTCACTGTCTGGCCCGATGACGCAGAACAGTTCCAGTTGGTCCCGGTCGGGGTGCCGGGGACAACCCCGGTGGGGAAGGTGTCGGTAACTGTGGGCGCGGAGGCCTCATTAGCCGTGGAAACCGATGGGATGAGAGTGATAGTGCTCGTGTCGCTCCCTTGCTTCAGGGCCCCGCCGGTCGAGTCGGAGTCGCTCAGGCTGAGGGTGGGCAACGGGCCATTGAGAGTTTGCGAGGCGAGGGTGTTGACCTCGTGGTACTCGTTGGAGCCGCCGGTGGACGCGGTCCAACCGAAGGTGACCTGGTAGGGGTAGCCGGTCGAGGAATTGAACCAGCTCGAGGGGAAGCCGAGCGAGCTGTAGTCGCTCAGGTCGGGCAACGTGCCCGTGAGGGTATGCTGCGTGCCGCCGATCGGCGTAAAGGCCACGAGGAAGCCGTCGGCGGGCACCGTGAGCCCCGACGTCGGCGTCGAGACCGACGAGCCCGTCGGGTTGAGAGCTATCTCGACCGGCACCATGTCGCTGCTGTTGTGAGTCTGGCCGCTCGGGACGTCGAGAGCGTCCGTACCGAGGCCACCGCTCGACGCCAGGATGCAGTAGTCCGAGGTGCCGTTGCCGGGACCGCGCACGGTGACGGTCTCGGCTTCGGCGCTCGTGGTGGAACAGGTGGTGCCGCCGTAGCTCGAACTGTGGAAGTTCCCAAAGACGTCAAAGCCGAAGCCGAGGTACCCATAGGGGAGTCCAGCCTCGCTCTGGTCCGTCGAGTAGCCGAGCGAGCCGCCAACCGGGCCCGGGGTCGCCGGTGGGGACGGGTTGGCAGGATTGGTGACCGAAAGGGCAAAGGATATGCCGTCGGCCCCCGTCCCGTCGAACTGGTAGGTGTCGAAGTTGATGTCGAGCCCCTGGCTAAAAGGCAGGCTCGTGGTGTTGAAAACGGCTCCGACCAGGCTCCCGCCGTTGGTGGTGAGCCGAAGTGCGCCCGAACCGGAAGAGTCCGTAGTCGGCGAGCAGTTGGGGACAGACGATGACGTGACCTGCGGCCCGGCCGTCAGGCAGGCGACGTTGCTCCCTTCAGGCAGTACCCATTGTCCTGCGGGTGTCGAATTGCCCGTGAACGAATTAGTGACCAAAGTAGTGAGCTGCGCCCAGGCGTCCGAAGTCACGGCGACGCTGGCCAGCGAGCCGATGAGAACGCCCGAGACGCCAACGGTACCCAGTTGCCGGAGGCGCCAGTGGCGCTTGGCCCTTGGGCCATGTGACGCCCGAGACCCAAGGGTACGAGCGGCAGTCGCTCTACGAGCCTGGCCCAGACGAGCGGACAGGTTGGGCATAGGGGACCTCCATGCGTCGCCGAGCTCGCGGCTGGACGAGTTTTCCCGGACTTTCCCGGTCCTTTTTCCCTCGGTCCGTTATGACCGCTACTGAGCCGCGCCGAAGTATCCGGGACCTTGGTCCCTAACCGGACAAAAACCTAAAAAAGCAGCCGTCTCTACGACTGCACGATAAGGTCCCGCCAATTGGCCGGCACACGGCCGGCTGGTCCCGGTACGGGCTGGTGCTGAGGGCGGTGCTCGGGGGGCGCCAGAGGAGGCCCGTCTACATATTGGCTGGTCCGGTAGTCCCAAAACCAGCTCTCTCCCGGCTCGAAGCTGCGGATGACCGGGTGCCCTGACGAGTTGGCATGCGCAGTCGTGTGCTGGCTGGGCGAGTTGTCGCAACATCCAATGTGGCCGCACTGCGCACACCGTCGTAGGTGCAGCCACCAACCACCCGACTCCAGGCACTCCGCGCAACCGGTCCCGCTTGGTGGGACCTTTGGGTCGATGGAATCTGTCACGTAAGAACCTCCTATTAAGTGGGCCGACGCTGTGTTGGCGGCGCGCCCCCCGCTGGTCCCGGCCGGGAGGAACCTCCAGCTATAGCCCGCTGACTTCCTACGAGGAGATCGCGTAACTGACTACAGCCCGAGCGTACATGTGTTCCCACCTCCCCCTGGGACCGCTCGTCCTCGCGTCTAGGTCTGCAACATTCTGTACGCTTACGAAAATTCCGGACCGGCGCTCAGCTCGCTCCCCTTGACCTGGTTTTCGCTGATCTCCCAGAGGCGCGGGCCAACCTCCCGTTCCTTGGCACCTGCTGGCGCCTGATGCTCACGCCGGTCGAAAAAGTAGCCTCCGTTTGCCACTTCAGGTAGCGGCACCTCGGCGAGCCAGACCAAGGTGTCGGCCCCCTCGTCTGGGCGGCGCGCGAAAGGCTTTATGACGGCCATCGCCGCCTCCGCAACGAGGCCGTTGTTGTGGTTGAAACCGGTGGCAACCAAGCCGGGGTGGAAAGAGTACGCCCTCACACCGGTCCCCTTGGCCCGCCGCGCCAGCTCCATAGTGAAGACGATGTTGGCGAGCTTGGTCTGGCCGTAACGACGGAAACCCTTCCCCGGCGCGAACCCGGAGTATACCTTCGTTCCGTCAAGGTCATCGAAGGGAATGTGAGCGCCGCGGCTTGCGTCCGAGGCGGTTGTGATGACACGTGAGGGAGCGGAGCCGCCCATCCGGTCGAGCAACAAGGTCGTCAGGAGGAACGGAGCGAGATGGTTGAGCGCCCACGTCATCTCGATGCCATCGCTAGTCACCCGCCGGCGCGAGTAATTAGCCCCAGCGTTGTTGATGAGGATGTCTACCTTCGGGTAATGGGCCACGACCCAGGATGCGAAGCGCCGAACGTCAGCCTGCGAGCTGAGGTCACCGGCCACGACGTCGACGACGACGTGGTGGCCGCCAGCTCTGGCTGCTTCCCGCGCTCTTCGAGCGGCAGCCTCGCCCCGCTCGCGGTCGCGAGCCACCAACGCGATATTGGCTCCTCTGGCAGCCAGTTGCCCTATCGCTGCAAGCCCTATGCCGTTGGTAGCGCCGGTAAGGACGACCTGCTTACCGTCCAGGGGCCCCGGTGGCGCAGCAGGCATTAGAAAGCAGCTTACGAAGCTGTCGACTAGGTCAGTGGGCCCTTAAAGGAGCGAGGAGATCCCCGAGAGGATCCCGTCCCACTTAATAGGAGCGCCCAGAACGGCCACCGCGCTGCCGATCACGAAAAATGCAGTGCCTGAGTAAATGAGCCGTGCCACGCGCCCGTTCTTCAGCCGGTTGCTGCGGATCTTCTTCGCCACTTGACCACCTTCCTGGTAAGGCACGCTGCTCGTGAGCCTTACCTCGGAGGGTACCAACGTCAGGGAGCGGGATAAAGGCGATGGCCCAACAATGTTCGGCTTTTTCGCTAGGAGCACTTATTTCCTGGGTTAGCCCCCGCCTCGCCATTCCCCACCTGTGCAGCCTGCCGGGTAGTGACGGCCGCAGTTGCCACCTGGGCTTGGTCGAGCCGTTTTGATCTGCGCTAGATTCCTTGCTTCATTGGCCCGGCAGACTGAGGCACCAGGTTGCAACAACGCCCGGTCCCGAGGGCGGGACCGGAGCGGGCAAGCCACCGGCGCAGCCCGTCGAGGCAGGCCCGCGCCCCCTCCCGCCTCTCGGCCCCTGAGGTCGCCATCGTGAGAGCGCCAAGCGGCTCGGGCCCGGCTAGCGACGCCGACATCGCGACGCTGCCCAAAGTGGAGCTGCACCTTCACATAGAGGGCACGCTCGAGCCCGAGCTGATATTCGCACTCGCGGAGCGTAACAAGATCCCGCTTCCCTACGGCAACGTCGAGCGACTTCGCGCGAGGTACAGGTTCTCCAACTTGAGCGACTTTTTGGACCTCTATTACGAGAACACAGCCGTGTTGCGTCGCGAGGAGGACTTCTATGACCTCGCTCGGGCATACTTCGCCCGGGCACGCGCAGATGCAGTACGCCACGTCGAGATCTTCGTCGACCCCCAGGCCCACACCATCCGAGGCATCCCCCTGGAAGCGGCCCTCGGAGGCGTCGGCCAAGCCGTGAGCTCAAGCGCCCGTGACTTCGGTGTCACAAGCGGGCTGATAGTCAATTTCCTGCGTGACCGCACCCCCGAAGAGGCGATCGCGATGTTGCGGCGGGTCCTTCGCCTAGATGTCCCTGTCATCGGGGTGGGGCTGGACTCAGCTGAGGCGGGCAACCCGCCGGCCAAGTTTGCCTCGGTATTCGCCTTGGCACATGCCTCCGGCCTGCGATGTGTAGCGCACGCCGGCGAGGAAGGCCCACCCGCGTACGTCTGGGAAGCGCTCAATCTCCTGCGCGTCTCTCGCGTCGACCACGGTGTGCGCAGCCTAGAGGACGAGGCATTGGTGGACCGCCTGGCTGCAGCAGCGACCCCACTTACTGTCTGCCCACTTTCCAACGTGGTGCTCGGAGTTTTCCCAAGCTTGGCCGACCACCCTGTCGTCGACATGCTCGCTCGCGGGCTACACGTCACGATCAACTCGGACGACCCGGCGTACTTCGGTGGCTACATTGGCGAAAATTACCGCCAGCTCGTCGAGGCTTTTGCCCTGGACCGCCCGGCCCTCGCCCGACTGGCGAGCAACGGGATCGCTGCCGCGTTCATCGAGCCCCACCGGCGCTCGACCCTGATAAAGGAACTAGCCCAATGGGAAACGAGTTCCCTGGGCCCGCCTTGATCACTAAGCTGCCCATCATCGACTTCTATTCAAAAGGCTCAGTAAGTACTTCTTGGAGCCGGCTGCTCGTGCTTGGCTCGAGGCCGGCCGGGCCGTGCAAGTACTCCTTCGCACCCCCGTAACGTCGGTCGATCTCCTCGAGGGCACCCGCGAGCGGCGCTCGGGGGGACCCCAGCATGACGTCGATGGCTCCAGCGGAGGCGCCGGCAGTGGTCAACGCTGTACGGACGGGAGCGAACTCTTCCCTGATCAGCTCGCCCGTGAGCTCGTAGTCGGCAAGGACGCTCTCCCGGTCGACCTCGAGCGCAGATAGCAACAGTGCCGACGCCAGGCCAGCGCGGTCCTTGCCTGCGGCGCAGTGGAAAAGCGCTGGCAGCTTTGCCCGGTCTGCCAGTTCCGTGAGCAGACGACCGAAAACCGGGGCGCGTTCTTCGAGCAAGTCAAGATAGATGCCGAACATGATTTCCTCGGCCTCGCTCGCGCTTTGTGCTCGCAGCAGTTGGGCCATTTCGTGCTCGGGGAGCTCGTCCTGGACAGGCAGGTGCACCGAAGGCATTGGGTCGGGCTGCTGGGCGCGCTCAGTGTTTCCCCTAAGGTCGAAAACCGCCTGGACACCGAGACGCTGAAAAACTACCGAATCTGCAGCGGTGAGCTTGTGCAGCGCTCCCGAGCGATAGACGGCTCCCCAGCGGGTGCGCCTGCCCCGTGCGTTTGGGTAGCCGCCGAGGTCCCGGAAATTGCTCGCCCCCTCAAAGGGGATCGTTCGTTGCCGCTCCACGACTACCAGTAGCATACTCGACGACGTCCAGGGAGCACGGCGGCCTCGTGCAGCAGTGTGGCGGCTAGGCGATGTGACGTTCTGTGACGTTTTTGTGACGCATGCCTGCTTGGATCTCTATTACCCGGCCGCTATCGCAACCGGGCGGGGCGCCCTGCTGCGCCTCTGCTGAGAGAGGGGGTCTTCCATGAGCTTGCGCTCGCGGGTCAGGTGGACGTCGGTCCTGCTGCCAATGCTGCTCCTCGCTGCCAGCCTGAGCACGGTCGTTGTCCTCGCGCCCATAGATGTGGCTCCCGCTGGAGCCGAGTCCCTACCGCCCTACCCAGGCATTTCGTACCCGGGGGGCGCCTTCAACTCGCGCTGTGCCCAGATGTCCCTGTCGTCGGGGCCCAATGTGGTGCACGTAGGCCAGTTGCTTACTGCCAGCGCCGGGCCAGCGACAGACGGTTGCGGAGGGCCCGCCAGAAACGTTCACTGGGCTTGGGGGCTGTCGGCTGTCGGCCCGGTCGTTTCGGGCTGCGGGGCCAATGGGTCGTCCTGTGTTGTTCGCGCAGAGTACCCGAGCAGCGACTGGGTGCAGGTGTGCATAGACGGTACCTCGCCGTTCGGTAGCTGGTCCTCCTGTGGCATGGTGTACGTCCTCGACCACGGCTGGGAGGTGAGCGGCACGGTCACCATAGCCGGCTCGGGCGACCCAGCCGAGGGGGTTACCGTCGACGCCAAGTGCCCGAGCGGCGGCAGCACGACAACAGACAAAAACGGCCAGTACAACTTCATCCTCGACCGCGGCCAGTGCACCATCGCCCCAGAGGCGCCCGCAGGAGAAACCGCCACACCAGACAACCGTGTGGTCAACGTCGGGGGCGAGGACATTGAAGGCGTCGATTTCGAGCTGAGCGGGATCCTCTACTTCAAGGTCGAAAAAGGCCTCTCGGTCAACACCAAGTCGCCCGAGGGCAACGACCTCATCAAGGCCGGGACGTCGTTCAGTGAGCAAGTGACGCTGAAGGACCTCTCCGGCAGCAAAACGGTGGTCGTGGCACCCATCTACCCCGAGCTGTCGGGCAACGCCGACGGAGGGTCACTGCAAGCTGTAGGTGGGGTGATCCAGAAACAGCTTTCTTCAATGAGTGCCGCCGCACCCTCTCCTATCGTCGTGCTGCGGCCAGGCGAGGAACAGGTCTTCGACTCGGTGATCGCCACCGTAGCCAGCCGTACGTTCGGCACGAACGACGGGGGCCAGAAGGTCTCCGGGGGTACCCGGGCCTACGTGCAGTTCAGGGCCCCGCGCGCTTTCGTCTTGAAGGGCGACGACGACCTCGAACCAATCAACCCCGACGCTATCGAAGTGGCGAAGGGTTCCACCGACAAGATCACCGTCAGCATCGACGATAGCGCCCCCGACCAGACGCCCTACAACGGCTATTTAGCCACTTATGACATCAGCAAAGGTGCGTTGCAGGGCATCTACCACCTTACTTACGGGCTTGTGCACGGCATCTTCTACGACTTGCCCGTCCTGCTCGCCAAAGGCGTCATGGCTGTCCCGACGGGGCTGATCAACTACCTCGACCTCGAGGCACAGCTCTGGGAGGAGGCCAAAGACGACCCTGCTGAAATGGCGCTCCTCGACAACGCTGTCACCAACAACCTCCTTCTCATTTACAAGCAGGCCCCCTTCCTGCTGAAAAAAGTGCAAGACTTGAAGGCAAGCGTTGACGCCGCCGTCTCCCAGCACTTCAATACGCTCGAGCAAGATTGGTACAACGGGGACTGGGAGAGCGCCGCTACCACGTGGGCTGACGACTCGACCAACTTCGGAGGCAACGCCGCTCTACTGTTCGTCGACCCGGAGGTGGTGACCGGAGCGATCGCCGACGCCACGATCGCACGGGTACCGGGCATGGTCACCGCGCTCGAGGCCGCCGACGCGTCCGAGTACGCGGAGGGCACAAAGCTCGTCGATAGCACGATCGGGACCGGCGAAGACGCCGACACCTTGTCACGGGCGGTACGGGCAATGGCGGACCTCAAGCCCGGCATGGTGCTCGACCTCTCTGACGCAGCCAATATTTTTGGCATATCCTCTCAAAACCTTTCCGACCTGATCGCCTTCTGCAAGGAAAACCACGTGGTGGTCACCCTCCGCTCCCGAGCCTCCGAGGCCATTCAGCTCCTAGAAGAAGGTCTCGCGGTGGAAAAACCTGCTGCTATCAAACTGAAGACAGTGAGCGACCTCGACATCGAGTGGCTCGGCTACCCCTCCGACGTGACCATAGATGGCCAGACCGTGAGCTCTGTTGGCCAGGTCCTCATCAAAGAGCCGGTGTTCCTGTCTAGCACCTGTGCGGCAGCCTGTGCTTTGCAGAAGCTCCAGTCGGACATGCTCTCCTTGGGCGTGGAAAAGGGCAGCCCCGAGTGGTACCAGGTCCAGGACCGCTGGGTACAGCGCTTCGGCGAATGGGTCAACGATGGCTCGGGTTACGTGCGAAATCTCGACAACGCCGCAAAGGAGAAGGAGCTCACCTTCGACTGGCATTGGCAGGAGAACCACATCGACCCTGAGGAGCCCTACGTGAAAGAGCCGCAGACCGTCGGGTTCCAGATGGCCGACGGGCCCCGGGGTACCAAGATCCCCCAGATCTGCACTGATTGGAACGCCGTACGCATGGTTTGCAGTGGTACATGGAAGTCGATCACCGGGGACGTCGACTTGGTCTCCATCACCGCCGCTGACGGTAGCCCGTTGAGCGACCCAGAGTACGTCGACATGTTGCAAAGCCTGGGCGAGCCCCTCGAGAGCGAAACAAACGTGGGCACCGGGAGCGTAAAGCCTCAGCACCCGACCACCTCCACCTGGTACCTGGATGTCAACGACAGCACCGGCGAGTTCCTCTTCGACCCCAACAACCCCGACTTTGCGGACAAGGCCAAGTACATGCAGGCGGGCAAGTGCTGCCTGTTGCAGGTCGGCCCCAACGGCGTGCCCCGAGCGGTGATGCTTGACCTGAAGGGCAGTTACTTCAACAACAAGAACGATTTCTTCCTCAATTACGTAGGCCGCGAGCTTGTCCCCGCTCCCTGAGGTAACGAAGCACAACCGCGTCCCTTCAACAGCCTTGTGCCAGCCGGCGCCCAGGATCTCTCAATGGCCGAAATGCAAGATGTCGCCTCCCGAATAAGCCACTTGCACCTGCGAACGGGAGGTCCCAGCCGCCCGTCCGGGCCCGCCGTGCACCAAGTTGACCCGGAGCGCCCCAGTACCGGCCAGTTCGGGCATGGGCAGCGACAGAAGAGCCATGCCCGAGGCGTTGGCAGTTGCCCGAGCGAGCACATGGCCCCCCGCGCCGACGAGGGACACGGGTGATCGTGCGGCGACCCCGCTTACCTCCAGGGGCGCCTCATCTGCGACCCAGAAGTTGGTAAACCTCGCCGCGTAGGCGGGAGCTGAGCTCTGCACCTCCAAATAAGCTTGAAAGGGAGGGGGGATGTCCATGGCGAGGTGAGCGCGGTGGAGGACCTCTTTCCCGCCGATCCAGACCGCCACGCTGTGGTAGCCATTGGTGACAACAGTGACAGGAGTCGCTTGCATGAACGCCGCCGCCGTCCCGTCGGGGTACCAACGCGACTTCCACAGCAAATTGGTCGTAGCTCCCGCAACAATGCCGTGTGCATAACCAATGACCCAGCGGTACTCGCGCTTTACCGTGAGAGCCCCGACGACGATGTAGTTGATCGCGCCGCTTCGTTGCGTAGTGCCGGTCTGAACAGCAAAGACAGCGATACCTCTTCCTTTTGTGCCTGGAGGCAAGGCGGTTGCTGCCATGTTGGTGTGCCAGGCAACACTCGGCCCGGCAGCATGCACCGTAACTGCGAACCACCCCGCCCAACCCGAATGCGCCTTGACCCCGACGAGGAGCCCCGAGCTCGTTTCGTAAGCCCACCCGAGGCGGGCACCGGCACTGCCGTCGAGCACGTACTGGTCGCCGAGGTCCGATGCGCTGAGCTGGTGGTCCAGCGGGTCAGCCATCACCAAGCCCGACCGAAGACGTTGCAATTGCGCGGGTAAAGGTCGCGCAGGGACGTCACTCGGCCAGCTCGAGAGGGCAACGACACTGACGCCCAGTATGACCGCAGCGACTGTGGCCTGAAAACGCAAGCCGCGATGAGGAGTGAGGGGCGCGCTGACGCCTAAGGTCGAGTTCTGGCCCCGAGGGCGCTTAATCCTCAGAGGGCGCGGTAACACGTGAAGTCCACGCGGGAAAAGGCCTTGGCGTCGGCAGCAACTGCGAGGGTTGCGAAGACGGCGCACCCGGCTAGGAAGCTGATCGCGGCTGCATTAGCCAGGGAAGTCGCGCCTGAGATGCTCAAGACCAAAGAACAAACCACGAGGACGACCGCACCAACAAGGGACGCGACCACCGAATGGCTGGCAGCAGACATGCCGAACAACAGCTGGGAGGCAAAGGTGCCGATCGACAGGAAGAGAAAACCGGCGGTGCACATATAGAGCAGGCCGGAAGAAGCCGCCATCCCGTGCGCCACCAGCCAGCCGTAGGCAAGTTTTGGCACGACGAGGTCGATCATCACCGTTGCGGCCAGGCCCGCAGCCACAGCAAGGGCCATTTTGGCCCTCCATTGCCGGGCGAGCAACGACCGCGCCTTTTCGACTGCCGCTACCGGTTCACGGGCGAGGACAGCAGGCAGGGCATGGTTAGTGAACTGGATCGCCACCACGTTCCCGAAGCCGGCTACGGGCACCAAACAGACCAAGGCCACGCCACTCGCTAGAGAGAAGGCGCCATTGAAGTTGTAGCGGCCCAACCAAGCCCCCCCACTGACCAATTGCGGGAATGCCACAAGTAAGAAATATGCGAAACCAAAGGCTGCATAAGGAGCTACGGCTCTCGCGACGGCCCTTCCCGAGGGCAGCCACAGCCGCCGCGCGGGCGCTCCCTTGCGGCCCGGACGAGCGCCCTGCATCACCCACCAGGCGTCAATCAACCAGGTGGCCACCGCCATAAAGGCGACTTCTCGAACCTGCCAGACAGCGAGGTACACGGGGTCGACGTACGCACCCAAATGCGTCACGTGCCATACCAAAAGGGTCGCCCCGCTACCCATCACGGCTAGCATCGGCAGCAAGGTGTTGCGTAGGTAGAAGGGAGAAAGCCCCACCTGGAGCGCGGCAATCGAGATGCCGGCGGCGAGGCCGAGCCGGTTGGCCGCGGGCGACCCTTGCGAAGCGAGGTCGTTGCGTGCCACGTAAGTCGCTATTGAGAAGGCAACAGACACGAGCATCCCCATACCAAGCGCACGGCGCGTCACGTATGCCAACATGCCGGAATCTCGAAATGCCATGTAGAAAGAACCGCGCCGGACGAACGCGTAGATGAACGGCCCAGTACAGATGAGCGCTATGCACGCAAATAACGTCAACGCGCTCGCAAGGGTGTAGAGCTCTACCCGCGACGACCAAAACGACGTCCCGACCACGAGCATGGTGGTGAGGCTGGCCAAGAGGGGCGCGGCAAAGAGAAGGCCGCGCGAAAAGGCGCCTACAGCCTCCATGGCTCTCCGCCATCGTGAGCCTTCACTGACATCTGGGTGCGCCTGGCGGTTTGGCCCACGGCTGGCCTGAGAGTAGACGGGCACCAGAGCGTAGACCTCTCGCGCGAGTTCCATCAAGCTCCCGGCTCCGGCCGACTGGACGCGGTTGTGGTTGTAGCCACAAGTCTCGAGCACCACGGCAACTTCGAGCTCGCTCAGGGGGTGCGGGCACGCCGTGAGCACGGTCGCTGCAGCCAGGTGAACAGGAAGGTCGCCGTTGTCAAAGGGCTCTTCCGCCAACCCCAGGAAAGCGTGCTCCTCTGGCCGAAAGCCAGCCGCGGTACCGTCGACACGCTCGCCCGAGAAAGTGCCAGCTCCGGGTACGAAATCTGCGCCATCCCCGAAGCCGCCCATCGTGGCCCATTCTTCAACGGCCCTCAGCTCATCGAGGTCGCCCGCCTCTTGTTCATCTCCAAGGAGCCCCGCTGTATAGCCGAAGCCGTCCGCAGCGGAAGCTTCGCCGGTGCCCCTGTTCCCCAGTCCTGCGGTCGCCGCCATCAGGCCGCCCCTACTGCCCCAGCCAGAGGCTGCGAGCCCCGCGCCGCCAGTTGCTGGTAAACCTCCGAATAGCCGCCGAGAAAGTTGCTCACGTTGAACTGTGCCTGGGCTCGCTCGCGCAGTGCCAGAGCCACTGCGAGCCGTTGTCTCTCCGGCGCCCGGAGCGCCCTCAGCAGAGCCCTCGCAAGTGCCTGCGGGTCCCCGGGGTCCACAAGGAGGTCGCTCCTTGCTCCCGCCCAGCTACCCGCTTGGGGTTGCTCATTGGTACCGCTGCTCGCCGACTTGGCGTCGCCCAGCCCTGGTGGCCCAACAGAGACCGTCCCGATTGCCTCACGGACCCCGCCCACGTCAGTGGCCACCACGAGCCTGGCCGCCAGCATCGACTCCACAACGGTGTAAGGAAAGCCCTCAGTGATCGACGAAAGCGCTATTACATGGCAAGCTCCATAAGCAGTAGGCAGGTCGCTCGTGCGTCCCTCAAATGTCACTGGCGGGTGGCCATGCCGGGCGCCCCCGCGGCTCCCAGCGGAGCCGCCGCTGTCCGCTCTCAACAGCCCCAGGTCGGCTGCCACCTGTTGGCACTCGCTCATGTAGGCCGGCGAGCTCGCCGGTCCCCAGAGCCGCAACCTCGCCTCTGGCAGCTCCTTGTGGACACGAGCGAATGCCCGCAAGAGGGTAACTACATCCTTCAAAGGGTCGATCCGACCTATAAAACCGATCGTTGGCGGCCCAGCGGGAAGCACAGGGCCCAGGTGAGCCAGCTCGCCGCCGGGAAGGCCGTTGTGGACCACCCGGATCCGGCCCGGGTCGACGCCGAGCGCTACCTCCCAGCTAGAATTGTACGCACAAACAGGAGCCAGGACGTCCGCGATCCTGTACGCGAGCTCAGTGACGGCACGGTAGAAGTTCACTAGGAGGAACTTGTCCTCAACTCCCAAGGCTGAGGATGCCATTACCCGTTCGCGGAGGTAAATCCCATGCTCAGTAAGGAGAACGGGCGTCCCGTACCGGTATTTGGAGACGATTACGGGCAGCGCGCAAAGGCCGGCGGCGGACATGTGGGCCACGTCCGAGCGGGGTATTGGTGCGCACAACGGCAGGAGGAAGCGGAACAATGCCCGCCCGAAATCGATCGCAGATTTGGAACTGACCCGTGCCGTCAGGGCATTGGAGCGCAAGCGCTCCAAGAGGACCGACCATGTCGCTTGGCTCGCGAGCGCCTTGCGGAGGTCGTAACGCTCCGCGAACTTGGCGACTTCTGCCAACGTGTCGCCCAACGCTGCGCTCGGGGACTCTCGGACTGCCAACGCGTCGACAAACGGTTCCCAGCAGGGCAGGAAACGCCTCCGCACCTCTGCCCGCGAGGTCCTGAGCGCCCTTCGCCACGAACCGGGGACCGAGAGGTACTCGTCTATCATTTCCGAACCCCAGAGGGGAACAGCCTGCAGGGTCACATTGCGGGGAGGCTTAAAGGCAAGTGGATGAAAGGGGTTGTCGACTATCGCGGCGACATGGAACTCGTAGTCCTCCAAGCCTCGCACCAATAGGTCGGCCCAAGTGGAGACGCCACCCAGCACAAACGGGTATGTCCCTTCCGTGGACAGATAAATCCTCATCGTGGCGGCTAGGTTTGTTCAACAAGGCCGAGCGCACCGCCCACGGTGAGGGCTTTACTAAGGCATTGTTGCGCCAATGGCAGGTTCCCTGCGTCCAAAAAAGCGCGTGCGGCTTCGCGATAAGCGCTAAAGACCCCTTGGGGTAGGGTGCTCGGTGACTCGGCGATCTCCAAGTAGTACTTCCCAGCAAGTCGCAGGAAGCGATTGGCCTGGTCTGACCGGCCGCTGGAACGCGCGGACGCCGCGGCGGCGCGATAGGCGACGGCCGCACGCTGAGGTGCACCCTTCTCGGCCGCGTCTACGGCCTCCGCCTCGAAGGCAGAAAGCGCACCGGCGTGGTCGGCTTCGCGTAGCGCCGCAATACCGCGGAGCCATTGTTGGGCGCGCCTTTCTGGATGGGCCGGCGCGACGGCTTGCACGCCGTCTGGCCCGAGGAGCTGAGCTTCTCCGACCCCCGGCCCGAGCCGGAGGCACCAGCTACCGGATTCCACGGTGATCTCACCGTTCACGCTCGCGCCGCACTGGGTAAGGATCGCCCTCGACAACAGCTGCAGGCTCTGGACGGCTGCGACCAAGGTGGGGGGCAGTTCGTTCGCGTAATGGCCCTGGCCAACGGTGCCGTCGTGGAAGTACTGCCTGCCAAGGGCGAGCACGACAGCTCCCCGGGGGGGCGCGGGTGCCTCTGGCAGCTCGGTGCTTGGTAAGACGGCAGCCACCTGAGGGCTGGGGACAGTTTTCTGGCGAGCGGCGCGCACCGCGCGACGTCTTGGCCGCAAGGCGCTCCCAAGACTAGAGGCACCGTCGGTGGCAGCTACCTGGCCAGCCGCGGCTGGATGGTCGGCGGCGGTCACCTGGGAGGCGGCTTCAGAGAGGTCTACCGGGGTGCGCCGCGACAACCCGGGCCCCGTCCCTGTCGTCGTTGCCTCGTGCTCACTCGAGCTGTTCGGCCCGTCCTGCCGTGGAGCTAAACGAACGCGCGCTGACGCTCGCCCAGCGCGAGGGGCGGGACCTTCCCGTTGAGCTGTCACTCGCTTACCATCGGCAACTCTTGAGTACTTTTGAGCAACGGCCAGGCATGGGCGAGTGCCGGGCACGGAAGAGTGCTTCGCAGCGCGCTTTTCGGTCAACCTAAAGGCACTCTCATGCCTGGTCGATAGGGTGCTTGTCGACTGTTGACCGATGCCGCTCCCGCACCCGTTCAAGTCAGCTCTGCACGAGCGCACAAAGGCCCAATCGGATCGTTGGCGCGCTCACAAGTGGTTGAGCGCCCTGGTCGCTGGGGTGGCGCTCACGGCGCCAATAGGGATTTCCATAGTGACGGCCCTGGTTACGGGGCATCTTCTCCACCGGGGGCATTCTCTTGTCGGGTCTGTCGCGTGGTGGGCCCTCGTCCTCGCCGTCTCGGCGATTGCCTTCGTGATCGGCGAGCGCGCATGCCGGCCGCTTCTGCCAATGGCCGCGCTCCTCAAAATGACGATGCTTTTTCCGGACCAGGCACCAAAACGCTTGAAAGTGGCGTGGCGCGCCGGCATGACGCGGGAGCTGGAGAGGGCTCCTCGCTCTGAGGCTGAAAGGGGTCGCGCAGTCCCCGCGGTTGTGGCCGAAGAGATCCTCACATTGGCGGCGTCCTTGAGCCGCCATGACCGGCGGACCCGTGGTCACTCCGAGAGAGTGCGCGCTCTTACGGACATGATCGCCGACGAGCTACGTTTGCCCCTCGCCGACCGCGACCGGTTGAGATGGGCGTCGCTCCTCCACGACGTTGGGAAGCTCACAGTCCATCCCGATACGCTCAACAAACCCGGTGCCCCCACAGAAGAAGAGTGGGCGACAATCCGGCAGCACCCCCTCGAGGGCCGCCGTCTCGTGGCGCCTCTTGCTCCCTGGCTTGGAGAATGGAGCCTCGCCATCGAGCAGCACCACGAGAACTTCGACGGCTCCGGCTACCCATTCGGGCTCTCAGGGGACCAACTATCCCTCGCTGCGCGTATCGTTTCCGTGGCGGACTCATTCGAAGTCATGACAGCGGCCCGCTCTTACAAAAAGCCAATGACGGCCATGGCAGCTCGAAAGGAGCTCGCCCGGTGCGCCGGCACACAGTTCGACCCGCAAATTGTCCGAGCTTTCCTCGATATCTCAGTCGGGAAACTGAGGTGGAGCGGCGGCCCTATCGCGTGGCTGGCAGACGTGCCGTTGTTGACCCGGCTCGGCGCGGCGGGTCGGGCCCTTGTCTCAGGCGCTCAGGTTGCCACAGGCGCGGCCGCGATAGCTGCAGGCGGTCTAGTGGCAGCGCACGCAGTGCCGGGGACGTTGCCTGCAGCGAGGAACGCCGTTTCACAAGCCAGGGCGGCGCCTCTTACAACGAGCACGACTGCTCAAGTGCACACGGTGCTCCCCACGACTAGTAGCTCGACCGTGCCCCACCTTGTTGACCTCAATGCGCAGCACCGGGCCCGTCCGAGCCTGATGGCCTTGCATAAGCACACAGCCGGGAAACCTCGACGGCGCCCCGCTGTCCAGGCAGTGCGCCCCACCAAAGAGGAGCGCCGGCATGGCAGGTCGACCATTAGACCCTCAATGAACCAGGTTTTCGTTACAGACCTTGGCAGCACCACCACTGTCCTGCAAAGCACGCCCCGGGCTACGACATCCCCGCCCGCTCAACCCCCGACCTCGGGGAGCAGGGGGGACTTGGGTACTACAACTTCCACCGCCGCCGTGCCCAGTACGCAGGGGGTACCGCCTTCCGCTCCCGCGGTACGGGCGAACAAGAGCCAGCCCTCTCCTCGCTCGTCCACCACAGCAACTGCCCCGCCGAGCTCCTCCCCACCACCGACTACGCCGGCGACTACAACTGCCCCCACCACGTCGCCCGCGCGTACGGCGACTGGCTCCACCACGTCCACCCCGACCACAGAGACCACGACTGCGGTACCGACGACTGCGGCACCGACGACTGCGGCTCCGACGACTGCGGCCCCGACGACTCTGGCCCCGACGACTGCGGCCCCGACGACTGCGGCCCCGACTTCGACGACGACCGCTCCTGCCACGACGACGACCAAGCCCAGGAGCACCACCACCGAGGCCACGACACCGACGAGCGAGGCCCCCACCACAACCGCCCGCGCCACCACGACCACAAAGCCCGAGACCACTACCACTACCGGTCACCCGACAAGCACCACCAGGTTGCCGAGCTCTACGACGACCCTCTCACCGGGCACGACCACGACGACGTCGCCCACCACGACGACAAGTCCAGTAACGACGGTGGGCAACGTGACAAGCACGACGGCAGCGAGCACGACCACTGCGGCAACGACAAGTACCAGCGCCGCGCCAACCACTACCGCGGCACCTACGACAACCGCCGCCGTTGTCACGTCGACTACCCAGCCCCAGAGCCCGACGACTACAACATGCCTGATCTCCCTGCTCGGGGTGTGCGTATAGGAGATCCGTTACTGGGTCGTTTGCAGCGTGGTGGTGGTTGTGGTGTTGACGGCGGTCGTTGTGCTGGCGCTTGTTGTCGCCGTGGTCGTGCTGCCCGGCGCAGTTGTGGGTGTGGCCGCGCCACCGGTCGTCGGTAACACCGCACCGCTCGATGCGCCCGGTGCAGTGCTGGTTGTCGAGGCAACCGTGCCAGTGGTAGCTCCCTCGGTACTGAGCGTCCCAGTACCGGTGGTCCCCATGGCGGTTGTGCCGGTGCTGCCAGCAGAGGTGGCGCTCGTGGGCGCACCGGCGCCGGTGGTCGCCACAGAGCGGCCCTGGGGCGCGGGCGTGCTCGTCGCCGTGCCACCTACGGGGGAGGTCGTTGTGGGAACACTGGCTCCTGCGCTCGGCTCGACAGTCGTAACGGGTTCACTCGTGGAGACACTCGGCGGGGAGCTAGGCGCTGACGTGAACGCGGTCGTGAGCGCGATGGATTGTGCTGTTTTGTCCGTCGTGGGCGTCGAAGCGGACGTCGCGGAACTGGAGAAGGGAGAGGTGGTCGGCGTTGACGAAAGTGAGGCCGGTGCGGTGGTCGGTGCGGTGCCGCCTGCTCCGCTCGTTGCTCCGCTCGTGCTACCTGGGCTGCTGGGCCCGAGGTTGTCGGTGGTCGAAGAAGCTGGCCCGGTTGGGCTCCCCTCGTTACCAGCGGGGGAGCCGTTCGCGCTCGTGGGCGTGGAGGTCGTGGATGGAGCTCCCGAGGCCCCCGCGCCCGAACCTGGGTTTGACCCTGGACTTGACGTGGGGGGTGCTTCGGGCTGGATATAGGCGTTGTTGTCCGAAGAGGTGGTGAAGGTCCCGTGACCGCTCGCAACCAAACCATTGTTACCAGCGACTTCGTAGCTCACTTCGTACCTGGTATCGGGCCGCAGTTGGCCCGAGTAAGACCATTCGCTCTCCGCCGGGTCCAACTGCCCCGCCAACTTGTGGCCGTCCGGGAAAGCCTCGACTACAACGTGCTCAAGCTGCGCGCCCGTGGCATGCACGGCAACTGGTCCGCTCAGGTCTTGGGTGGTCGAGCCGTTTAGCGGCACCATGGTGACGTCGTCTCGGAGTTGGGCTTCTGCCTCCGCTCGGGTCGTAGTTGGCGTCTCCCCAGTGGCTGCTCGGGATTGCCGGAGCCGGTCGCCGCTGGTGCCACCGGCCAACACGACTACCAATGTCAGCACAGCCGCCACCGCGAGCAAAGCTCCGGCCGCTGCAAGCGGCCTCGGCCTCACCACAGCAGTCACAAAACGATGGGCCCGCCGGCCCCGCTCGCCGCCCACAAGAAAATGCTACGGCCGTCTTCTCGCAAAGCACGTGTCGAGGGGCCCAATTTGAGGAAGATCTCAGGCAACCAGGGGCGACGCGAGGCCCGATCGGGACGACCGCCTTGAGCCCTGAGGCCGCTTCCCGCCGTTCCAGCACTTCAGCCGCCAGAAGCGGCAGCTGCTGCAGTACGGGACAAGCGTCACAGGTCGGTTCTGAGCGATCTCACTACCGCCCGCGGTCGTTCAGCCGGACGATTTACTGCGATGACAATACCGAGCAACATCCCTGTCCCGCCGTCGTTCTCAGCGACCTGACCACGTCGTTCGGCGCGAGGCAAGTCGTGCGTGGCATCGACCTTCGACGTGGCCCCTCCTCCATGGCCTGCGTTCGCGAGCGGAGCCTGGCGCCGGCAGCCTTTCGGCCCCGGCGCCACTGTCCTGCAACGTTGTCCGGGCTCAAGTGCCCGAACCTTCACATTGCGCTCGCACTGACCAAGTCGAACGTCCCACCTTGCACTTTGACACCGTTGCCATTGCCCGTAGCCACATATGTCATGCCCTCCGGAGCGATCCCCTCGCCAGCGAACAGGTAGAGCGGCAGACCTCGGTAGCTAAGTTGCTCTGTGCCGTCGGCCCGCTTAATGGTCCCAACCTCGCTCGCGCTGAGGCCTCCTTCGACTGCTGGGTGACCGCTTGTGAGCACCGGAGGCCAGTTCACCGCACAAGTCCCCGCGCATTTGCTGCTCGAAGAAGTGTCCTTGCTGTAAGAGTAAACGGGGAACGGCTCCCAACCGATACCTGTTAGCATGAGCGCAGCAAGCACCGACTTGCCGCCGATATTGGTTGTCGTGAGCGTTCCCGGCCATGCCAGAGCAGTGCCAGAGGGGCTCACCAACCACCAGATGCCGTGCCATGGTGGAAGGGTGGGCTCGTCCCAACCTTCCCCTGTCACCTGCCCGGGACCGCTGTCAAAAAGGTAAAGCGGGTGACCGGCGTAGGTCACTTGGTCCCCTATCCCCGGTCGTGACAGGGAGCCAAGGAGCGCCTGGCTCACGCCGGTGCCCGCGACAGGTGTGCCATCTGTGATAAGTGCCGGCCATTCGGCTGTTTTATCAGTCGGCGGCCCTGAACAGGACCCAGGGCCTCCTGGCAAGGTCTTGATAATCGTTGCGGTGCACATCGATTGGGCCCCGTGGTCGCTGGTGATCATATAAACCGTGTAGCCAGCGAAGTTGCCGGAGCCAGCAATCAGCATTGTCCCAAAAGGACCGAGCCGACTAGTAATCACGGTACCGGCAGCTTTCGGCGCGGATGAGGCCGCCGCGACGCTGCCCGGCGTATTGCTGAGCGGGACGGCAGCCAGTGCCGCCCCAGATAAGGCAATGGCAGCGGTGCGCGCTCGTCCTCGTAGATGTCGCCACCTGAAGTTCATTAATCCTCCTGCGGGTGCTGGGTCATTTTCGTGGTCAAGGAAAACTTATGGCGAGGGACCATCGCTTCCCAGGTGGGAGGCTGGCATCCTCCTTTCGTGCCACCATCTCGCAAAGGCGCGCCAGTAGTGCAGAAGTTAGGGGTGCCAGCACTGGGCCAAGTGGTGGGGCCACTCCCTCCAACCGGTGAGGTCTCCATCCCCTCTCACGTTCGCGTCCGGGGAGCTACCGTCCTTGCATGGGAGAAACCAACGCCGTTGTGATCGGTTCGGGCCCCAACGGTCTTTCCGCCGCCATCACGCTCGCGCGCGCTGGATGGGCGGTCGATGTTTGGGAGCGCGACGCCGGCGCCGGAGGCGGTTGCCGCACGGCTGAGCTAACCCTGCCCGGCTTCCGCCACGACACTTGCTCCGCCGTTCACCCTCTTGTGCTCGCTTCGCCGTTCTTTCGGAGCGTCGACCTCGAGGGCAGGGGGTTGCGCATGCTCAGCCCGAAAGTGCCTTTTGCTCACCCCCTCGACGGGGGACGCGCGGCTGCCATCTCAGGATCGGTTGCGGAGACTGCGGCCACCCTGGGAGCAGATGGCCCCAGGTTCCGCCGCTTTTTCACGCCACTGTCCAAGCATTTGGACCAAGTCCTGCCGACCGTGCTCGCGCCCCTCCGGACGCCGCCACCGCACCCGTTGACAATGGCACGCTTTGGGCTACCTGGGTTGCTCCCGGCCGCGGCTTTAGCCCGAGGGTTGAAGACGCAAGAGGGCCGCGCCCTCTTGGCCGGCGCCGCCGCGCATTCCATGCTGCGCTTGAGCACCCCCTTGACCGCTTCTTACAGCTTGTTGTTCATCGCCATGGCCCACGCATGGGGATGGCCTCTCGCGCAAGGTGGCAGCGACGCGATAACTGCGGCCTTGGTGGGAGAGCTCGAGCACCTCGGCGGCTCGGTCCGCCTCAGGCACGAGGTTGCGAGCCTGGCGGACCTACCTCCCTCGGCTGCGGTGCTCGCCGACGTATCCCCCCGCCAGCTTTGTGCCATCGCTGGCGAGAAGCTCCCTCCCTCTTCGCGGCGGGCCCTTGAGCGCTTCCGCTACGGGCCGGGTATCTGCAAGGTGGACTGGGCGCTTAACGGGCCTGTGCCATGGGAAGCGCCGGCGTGCCGGGAAGCCGGCACCATCCATCTGGGCGGCACATTTGAGGAAGTGGCGGCGAGCGAGGCGGAGGTCGCAGCAGGTCGGCACCCCGAAAAACCGTTTTGCATCGTGGTTCAACCCGGGGTCGTCGACCCCACTAGGGCGCCAGCGGGCAAGTACACGCTCTGGGCTTACTGCCATGTCCCTTCGGGTTCCTCAGTCGACATGGGACCACGCATCGAGGCGCAGGTGGAGAGGTTCGCCTCGGGTTTCAAAAATCTCGTGCTCGCGCGTTCAGTACGGACAGCTGTCCAAGAGGAAGCAGCCAACCCGAACTATGTCGGCGGGGATATTGGGGGCGGCATGGCAACTTTGCGCCAGACCGTCTTTCGCCCGACGCTACGTTGGGACAATTACCGCACCTCCGTCAGGGGTCTTTACCTCTGCTCAGCGTCCACTCCTCCCGGCGGGGGCGTCCACGGCATGTGCGGGTTCTGGGCGGCGCAGCGAGCGATCGCAGATCTGGCCAGTGGGCGTCTGAAATGACCGAAATAAACCGGCTGCAAGAGCACTGCAAGCGGGCGTTCTGGGCGCGTTTCGCGCAACCGAGCTACAGAACTGTCGCTGAACGTACGCTCATCGGCATCGGCAACGGCGGTTGCGAGCCCGAAAACCAAGCCGGCGAGCAACATTAAGGCCAGCCACGACCGCCACCGGTAACGAGCGGTTGCGTGAACGACCATCTTGAACATGCTGGCCCAACGACCTCCTCCGGCGAGTTTGCACGGTCCCGGGCAAGGTCTCAAGGGGGTCAACCAGGCCGCAGCCTTGGGTGTCAGCACCACCCCCGAACACCGGGCCTCACCCTTGGGCGACTGCGTCGCACCACTTACCTTTTGGTTTATGCGAACGGAAGCTTCCATTACGACGATTTCGTGGATCCCCTCGGAAGCGATCGCCGGCACCACGAAACTCCCTTTCCAGAGCGGCATCGCCCACTACGACCCGCCCCCGCCCGATGTCGTTACCGACCTCGAGGAACTGCGCGCCGCTGACCAGTTCCGGTTCGCGAACCAGTTGAGCGCCTGGGTCGAGGTAAAAGGTGGCCGCATTACGGGCTATGGCCAGTCCGGGCGAGGCCTCATCGGCTCGACGACCCTGAAGCTGGGTGGGAGACAGGTGGTATTCCAAGCCTTCCCTCTCCCTGACATCTGCCCCGCGCCCAGGGTCACGGGAGAAAAGGTGACGTTTTTCCACACGAGCGGCGGACGCACGGGAGCCCCGGCTCCGCGCAGGGTAAGGCGGGCACCGTTTGTCCAGTTCAGAGCGCCCTTGGCGTGGACGACGGCGTCCCTGGAGATCCACATGGACGGCACCGTCGAGCACCATCTCGTGGGAGCAAGTACTTTCCCTCGCCATTGGGTCTACGACTCAGAGGGCAAGTTGATCAAAAAGAGCGGGACCATTGATTTTTCCGCCTGGTACCGAACAGCCTTTGGTAGGCATAGCCCCTGGGGAGACGAGGACTCGCCGTCTTTGGCGACCCAGGTCGAGACAGCTCTCGAGCGGCAGCTCTCGCTGCAGCTGATGGCCGGCGCCCGCAAACCAAAAGTATCCCGTTTTGACGCTGGACAGCTCATCACCGAACAAGGCGACGCCGGCGACGAGCTTTTTCTTGTGCTCGACGGCGTCGTCAGGGTAGAGGTGGACGGCGAGCGGGTTGGCGAGTACGGCCCTGGGTCTCTTCACGGCGAGAGGGCCTTCCTCGAAGGGGGCCTGCGGACCTCGAGCGTGCGAGCCGTCACGAAATGCAAGCTGGCTCTCGCAAGAGCGGCCGAAGTCGACCGCGCGGCGTTGGAAACCCTCAGGACCCGTCACCGCCGCGAGGACCAGGTCTGAGATGGTCACAGCAGCCGAGCTCGGGCCGAGCTCCGACCTCGACCAAACGTCGCGCTCGCTCACCGTCGAGGCCTCGGCGATAACGGTCCTGCTCGCCGACGACAACCTGATCGTGAGAGAAGGGGTGCGGGCGTTGATCGCCCTGGAGGATGACCTCGAGGTGGTCGGGACCGCCTCGGACTATGAGGAGCTGGTCGCAAAAGCCACCGCGATGGCACCACAAGTTGTGGTCACCGACATAAGGATGCCTCCAAGCTTCAGTCGGGAGGGTATCGAGGCAGCTCAACAGATCCGCATGCGCCACCCGGGGACGGGGGTCGTCGTCCTGTCTCAGTTCGACGACCCTGAGTACGCCATTTCGTTACTGGGCAAGGGATCCGCCGGTTACGCCTACCTGCTCAAAGACAGAGTCGCTGAAGGCGACCAGTTGGCTCGTGCCGTCCGCTCGGTTGCGGGAGGAGGCTCCGTTATCGACCCCGTCATCGTCGACGCGATGGTCCACCCCGTAACGGCCACCGGTGAGCTCACGCCCACGGAAGAGGAGCTGCTCCACTTGGTGGCTGAAGGCAGGCCGATAAAGGCCATCGCCGCCGCGCAAGCTACCACGCCAGCGGCTGCCGCCGACGCCGTCGAGAAGCTCTTCAGGCGGATCGCCGAAGATGCGGGCAGCGGCGGCCAAAATTCGCTGCGTCGCTTGCGGGGCCTCTACGAGGCGATCGTAAACCGGGAAGAGCAGGGTGAGACCCTGAGCCGCCTCCTCCCCGGGGGAGTGGCCGACATGCTACGCCAGAACGGCTGCCGGCCTGGGGAGACGCAGGACCTCGTGGTGAGCGTGCTCATGTCGGACATTCGCGGCTACTCCACGATCGCCGAACGCACGAGCCCAAGCGTGCTCGCCCGCCAGCTCAACGCCCACAGGGCCGAGATGAACAAGGCCATCGTTTCAGTGGGCGGCACCGTCATGCAGTTCGTCGGTGACGCTGTCATGGCCGTTTTCGGAGCTCCCGTGCCTGTCGCCGACCATGCCCGCAAGGCCGTTGAGGCAGCCTCGGCCATGCATTCGGCCCAGCGGAAGGTCAACCGGGGATGGGCCGAGGAAGGCCTCCCGATCTTCGACCTCGGCATCGGCATAACGACCGGGCCGGTCGCGGCGGCGGTCCTTGGCTCGGAAGAACACCTCGAGTACACCCTCGTAGGCGACACCGTCAACCTGGCGCAGCGGCTACAGCAATGGGCGGGGCCGGGCCAGACAGTCCTGTCCGAGCAAACCCACAGTTCGCTCCGCGACCCTCCCCCGTGCGAGGAGCTTCCGCCAGCCTTGGTCAAGGGACGTGAGGCGCCCGTTCGCGCGTGGCGACTTCCCTCCTCCGAGGAGGTCACAATTGCAGGGGACAACGACTCCGGCACCGAGGTGCCCGGCACGGACAACCGAACGGAGGCCTGATGAACGTCATGGTGGCGCGGGGCTTGCGCAAGACCTACGAAGCCGACGCGGCTCCCGTCCGAGCGCTGCGGGGCGTGGACCTTTCAATGTCCGAAGGGGAGTTCGTCGCGATCATGGGGCCCTCTGGGTGCGGGAAGTCCACCCTGCTCAACCTCGTGGCGGGCCTCGATGTCCCTAGCGAGGGGGAAGTGTTAGTGGCTGGGGAGAGCCTTTCGGGTATGGACGAGAGCGCCCTCGCCCGGATGCGCAGACGCCATATCGGGATCGTGTTCCAGTTTTTCAACTTGCTGGAAGGCATGAGCGTGCTCGAAAACGTGACTCTCCCTGCCGTCATCGCCGGCACTGGGAGACGCCGGGCCGAAAGCCGCGCCCGTGACCTGCTGGACCTGCTCGGGCTCGGGGACAAGGCGAAAAGCGCGCCTGGCGTGCTCTCAGGAGGCCAGCGCCAACGCCTCGCGATCGCGCGGGCCCTCGCCAACGCGCCCACCCTGTTGCTCGCCGACGAGCCGACGGGCGCACTCGACTCCGAGGGCGGCCATGAGGTCTTGGAGCTGTTCCGCCGGCTCCATGCCGGTGGCCAGTCAATACTCCTTGTCACCCACGACGAGTCGGTGGCAGCGCCCGCTACGAGAATTGTCCGTATGCGCGACGGCCGGGTGCAAGCCGATGAGGTCGCGGCGCTTCCCGAAAGCGCCAGCGCGCACACGGTGACGACTTTGGCATGAGCACCCCGATCATCGTCAGCCAACTAGGTGAGGTGCGCGAGAGCGCCAGGGTGCAGGCGCGGCAGGAGAGTGCTCTCCGCACAGCCAGCGCGCACCCCCTCGCAGTCGTCGCTTCGATTGTGCTGGCGGTTGTCGCCGTGGCCACCGGGGCTTCGGCGCCCATTGTCGACCCGCACGGCGACATGGCCCTTCTCGTAGTGAGGGCCACGGTCGTGGTGTTGTTCGCTCTTGCTGGCTTGTTCGCTCTCCTCCGCCGGCCCGAAGAACGCCAACCCCTGACCGTACTGGAAGGTGCTGCGCTCGGTGGGCTGATAACTCAGGCCGCCGCTCTCCTGGACGCCCGGGCGCACGGCGCCGCGACGGTTTCGGGGTTGCTATCTGTTGCCCACCTCGTGGAGCCCGTGGCGCTGGCGCTGCTGCCGATCGCAGCCATGCACGTCCTGCTTGGCATCCCTGACGGGAGCTGCCGGCTGAGCCGCATCGTCGTTGCTGGCGGTTATTTGGTGGGCTTGGCTCTGGGTTTTGCGCTTTGGGCCGGCCGGCCAGGCGCACCCCTTTGGCCAACTGGCGTTGAAGCTGCTCTCGCAGTCCTGATCGGCGGGGGCGTGTCCAAGCGCCGCTATTCACTTGCACGAGGCTTGGAACGCCAGCGGATGCAATGGTTCGGCTGGGCCACGGCCGTCGGGCTCGCGTCACTGCTGGTCGCGCTCGCCTTGCACGCCCTGCTCGACTGGCCGACCCGCGCCGCGTTGGTTGCCACCGTGGCGCTTACCCCGTTCGCGGCGGCGGTGGCCATGTCAAGCACGCGGCGTTTGGCTTCCCGAGTCGACCGCATCCTCACCCACACAGTTTCTCTGGCTGGCCTCAGTGGAGTTGTCGCCGCCGTTTACCTTGTCATAGTCGCCGGCCTTGGCAATACCCCAAGCCGCTCAGACCGGGCTTTGCTCGTCTTGTCGATGGTCAGCGCCGCGGTCTCGGCGTTGCTATATGGGCCGGCTCGCCACAGGCTGAGCCTCTACGCCAACAGGTTGGTTTACGGGGCGAGGGAAGCGCCGGACACGATCTTGCGCACCTTCGGCAGCCGTCTATCGCGTGCGATACCGATGGACGAGCTCCTGCTCCAGGTGGCCGAGTCGCTCCGCAAGACCCTCTCGCTCAGCTCGGCGGAAGTCTGGACTGGGTCGGAAGGACACCTCCAACGCGCGATCTCGGTACCCGAGATCCCCCCTATTTCGCTGCACCTGTCCCCAGAAGAGGAGTCGGTAGTCGCCAGGGCGGGCGTAACCGGCACCGCGTGGCTGAGCGTCTGGTTGCCTGGCCTGGTTGCCGGGCGCGAGGGCTCCCTCCTGCGGGTTGCACCCACCATTCATTCGGGAAGAGTGCTCGGCCTGATCGTGGCCGAGAGGCCAGCCGATGGAGACCAGTTCACAGCCGACGACGATGCAGTCCTGACCGAGCTCGCCCGCCAAGTGGGCTTGGCCCTGCACAACGTGGAGCTTGACTCGGCCCTGCAGAAGACCCTCGAGGAGCTGAGGCGGCAGGCCGAGCAGCTACAGGAGTCCCGCGCAAGGATAGTGGCCGCCTCGGATGCCGCCCGACGCCAGATCGAGCGCAACCTCCACGACGGTGCCCAACAGCACCTCGTTGCGCTGGCAGTCAATGTCCGCCTCGCGCGCAGGCTCGCCGAGACGGACCCGGCCGCCTCGATCGAGATCCTGGACGAGCTGGGAGAAGGGTTGCGCAACGCCGTGCAGGAACTGAGGGCCTTGGCGCATGGGATATACCCGCCCCTCCTCGCCGACCGGGGAATAGAAGAAGCATTGCAATCTGCGGCAACCCGCGCCGCTCTCCCAACCGCCGTCGAGACTTCTGGGCTCGGCCGCTACCCGCCGGAAGTGGAAGCGGCCGTCTATTTCTGCTGCCTCGAGGCGCTCCAAAACGCGGGCAAACATGCAGGTGAAGGCGCGAGCGCGAGCGTGAAGGTCTGGGAAGAGCCTGGCGCCTTGTTGTTCGAGGTCAAAGACGATGGGGTCGGCTTTGACGCCGGAGCTAACGGCGCAAAGGGAGCGGGCTTTGTGAACATGGGAGACCGCTTGGGCGCCATGGGAGGGGCTCTTCGTGTGGGCTCGGCTCGTGGCCAAGGGACCACCCTGTCGGGCCGGGTCCCCCTAACGGCCCAAAAAGAGCTGGTCAGCTAAGTGGCGGGACGTTGCCTCCAGGTGTCTTCCAACACATCTGGGCCAAATCGTTCCTTGTGAACGTACGCGACCGCGCCGCAAGTGCGGGCGTCTGCCGGCAGGTCGTCTTCGTCATAAGTGGAAAGCAGGATCACGCTCGTCCCGCCGTACTCGTTGCTGATCCGCTTCGTGGCGGCGATGCCGCCCATGCCCGCCATGTTGATGTCCATAAGGACCAACTTCGGGCGGAGCTCGGCGACCGCCGCCAATGCCTCTTCGCCTGATTTGGCCTCACCGACCACTTCGAAACCCAAGGTCGACCGTACGACCAAGCGCGCGGCTGCTCGGAAGGGTGCCTGGTCGTCCACAACCAAGACGCTCACCGCCTCGTCCGGCATAGCTCACATCCTGCCAGAACGTGCCAACATGTCCCATTGCGCCAGCACTACCGGCCGTGTCGTGGCAGCACCACTTGGGCCCGCCTTAGCCTCAGTCTTGCTCGGACAGGAACAGCAGGACCGCCTTAACCCTGCGGTGCACGTCACCCTCTTCGGAGAGGCCCAGTTTGAAGAAAATGGAATTGATATGCTTTTCCACCGCTCGCTCCGAGAGGACTAAAGCACTGGCGACAGCGGCATTGTTCTTACCCTGCGCCATCTCCGCCAAGACTTCCATTTCCCGCGGGGTGAGGAGGCGCAAGAGGGACTGAGAGGCCTTCGACTTCGCTTTCACGAGGTTGTCCACGACTTCGGGGTCGATTATCGAACCGCCCCTCGAGACCTCTCGGATTGCCGCCGCCAGCTGACCGATGTCCGAGACTCGTTCCTTTAGCAAGTAAGCGCGTCCTTTAGAGCCGTTTTCGAGGAACTTCAGGGCATAGGCGGGTTCAGAGTACTGGCTGAGCACGACGACGCCGAGGTCGGGGTAGAGCTCGCGCAGTTCGTTGGCCGCCCTGATCCCTTCGTCAGTCCCCGTCGGCGGCATGCGGATGTCCGTCACCACTACGTCAGGCTTGTGCTCTCCCACCGCTTTTACCAACGATTGGTAGTCGGCGCACGAGCACAACAATTCCAGGTCGGGTTCGAGGCCGATGAGCTTGCCCACGCCTTCTCGTACGAGATAGTTGTCCTCCGCGAGCACGACACGCACTACCACGGCCAAAGCCTATAGCGACACCAGAGTGCCCTCAGGCCATCACCACTCGCGCGGCCCGGCCACCATGGCCCAGGCAGGCGCCGGTACCGCCGAGCGACTTTGTTCCCCTGATTACCCGTGCTGTCGAAGGTTCCCGGGATAATGGCCTGGTCTTTCTGTGAACCTCAGCGTGGCACCTCACGTAGGCGCAGCGCCAGCGACGGCCACGAGAGGAGAGCCCTCGAGAACGCGGCCACCGGCAACTGCTCGAGATCCGCGAGGGACCACCACGCCACTTCCGTCGTCTCGTCGCCATCGGGCCTTGGCTCCCCACCGCTGACGGCAGCCTCGAAGACAATCGACACGTAGGACGTCAGGTCGCCGTTTGGGTAGACGAGGCGGAACTGCGGGCCGCCAATGACATCAACGAGCCCGACTAGTTGAACTTCGACGCCGGCCTCTTCGAGCGCTTCCCGCACCGCCGCGTCCCGGGGCGGTTCGTCGGGCTCAACTGAGCCGCCGATTGTTTGCCACTCGCCGGTGTCGGCATTGCGGACTAGCAGCAGGCGGCCGTCCGAGCCGATCACCAGGACGCAGACCGACGGCAGCAAAAGGAGGTCATGGCCAATTTTCTCGCGAACGGTGAGAATGTAAGGCGAAGTCGCCACGATCAGTCCTTCCGGAGCGCCCAGGGTTGAGCAATAGTCAAGCATGGGCAAGGCGCCCTGACAACCGGCAAGGCACGGCATGGCGCCCAGCATGGCGCTCAGCCCAAGAGGAGCCGCACGCCTACTATCACCATCACCGCTGCGGTGAAGGTGTCCAGCGCCCTCCATGCCCCCGGCCTCCGGAAGACAGGGCTCAGCACCCGGGCGCCAAAGCCGAGCACCACGAACCAGGTAAGGCTCGCCACCGCAGCGCCGGCAGCGAACCACCACTGGCGCCCGGACGTGGTGTTGGCCACTGTCCCCACGAGCACCACGGTGTCGAGGTAGGCGGCGGGGTTGAGCCAGGTAAATGTCAGGCAGGCGGTAGCGACTGCTGCGCCTGACGCGCTCTGCTTCCAGGTGTCGATATGAGCAGGTGCTGGGTGCCATGCACGGCGGGCGGCAAATGCAGCGTAACCAAATACGAAAATGGCCCCGGCCAGCCGCGCCGCACCGAGCAGCCACTGACGCCCGGCCATTGCGGCACCATCCAATGCGACGCCGGCACAAATGAGGACAACATCTGAAACGGCGCAAACCGCCACCACCAACGGGACGTACTGCCTGAGGATGCCTTGACGCAGCACGTAGAGGTTTTGCGCGCCGATGGCGACGATCAACGAGAGGCTAAAAAGGAAGCCAGCTGTCACCACCGGCCATGGCGCTGCTCCTCGCACCCCGTCAGGCTAAGCCATGCGCACCCGATCGACCAGCTAATGGTTCTTCACTACCATTAGACTAGCTAATGATGGAACTGGCTCTTGAACGGCTCGAAGCTCTCGCGGCAGCCGTATCAGAAGGGACTTTTGAGGCGGCTTCGCGCAAGCTGCACGTCACTCCCTCAGCTATCAGCCAACGCGTCAAGGCCCTCGAGGTGACCACTGGCCGTGTCCTCCTCGTCCGGGCCAAACCCGTCCGGCCGACAGTGTCCGGTGCCGCTTTGCTACGTGCTGCTCGCCAGATCGAAGCAGTGACGTCGGAAGCGCTGCGGGAGCTCCGCGGGAGCAGCTCCGGGGACGCGACCGTCATCTCACTCGCTGTCAACGCGGACAGCTTGTCAACTTGGCTCCTGCCGGCGCTCGCGGCGGCCGGGGCAGGCTACATATTCGATTTGCGGCGAGAGGACCAAGAGCGCACGACCGTCCTCTTGCGGGAGGGCGTGGTGATGGCTGCGGTCACCGCTTCTGCGAGCGCTGTGCCCGGGTGTACGGTGACGAGCCTCGGCCGGATGCGCTACCGTCCCCGTGCTTCGGCCGATTTCGCTGCCCGCTGGTTCCCAAACGGGGCTAGCGCGAGCAACTTTGCTCAGGCGCCCGTGGTTGTCTACGACCGCGAGGACCGGCTGCAGGACACTTACCTCCGTCGGCGCTCACGACGGCGGCTAGACCCCCCGCGCCATTACGTCCCTGGGTCAGAAGCATTTATAGAGGCAGTCAGACTGGGCCTCGGCTGGGGCATGGTCCCGGACCTGCAAACCTCTCCTCACGACGCGGCCCTTGTGGAACTGGACGCGGGCGGGGCGACCGATGTCAAGTTGTACTGGCAACAATGGCGCCTGCTGTCAGCGGCGCTGGAGCACATAGCGAAGACAGTTCGCGACGCCGCAGTTAAGGCTCTGAGGTAACCAGGTCCGACAAATCGGTGCTCGTGTCGGCGAGCCCGTCCGGGTCGACAATCTGCCGGGTGCGCACAAGCGCTTCGAGCTTGTCACCTGCATCCCAGATATTTGAGTTCATGGCGGCGACGACCCGGCCCTGGGAGAGCCAAAAAGCGAGGAACTTGCGGCTTGCTGGGTCACCTCGCAGCACGACTCGGTCGTGGCTCGGTGCCCACCCGCGGTACTCCATACCGAGGTCGTACTGGTCGGAAAAAAAGTAAGGCGTACGATCGTACGTAATGTCTTGGCCAAGCATTGCACGGGCCGCCGCTGGGCCTTGGTTGAGCGCCGCCGACCAGTGCTCGAGGCGGATCCGTGCACCCAAATGCGGGTAGAAAGCGCTCGCGACGTCGCCAGCGGCGTAGATGCTTGGGGCGCTCGTCGAAAGGTGCTCGTCAACTGCCACCCCACTGCCCAAGGCCAATCCCGCTCCCGCTGCAAGCTCCGTCCGTGGCGCAACGCCGACAGCAACAAGTACGGCATCGGCTTCAAGAGCCGTGCCGTCGTCCAGCTCGACTGCACGAACGCTCCTAGAGCGTGCGCCAGTACCGCTGGGAGCTGCGGAACCGGCCAGCCTTGTCACTCCGGCACCGAGGTGGAGCTCTACGCCGTGCTCGGTATGCAGGTCCCTGAAAACCGAGCCGACCTGCAGGCCGAGCGCGTGTTCGAGAGGTACGGTCGACAACTCGACAAGAGCTACCTCTGCTCCCAGCTGGCGCGCTGACGCAGCTACCTCACAACCAACCCATCCGCCCCCGATAACCACTAGCCGTCCCCGCGAAGCGAGCACATCCCGGAGCGCGTCGGCATTTTCCACCGTGCGCAGGTAAAAAATCCCTTCGAGATCGGCGCCGTCTATGGCCAACTTGCGCGGTACCGAACCCGTCGCAAGGAGGAGCCGGTCAAAACCCAGCCTTTCCCCGTTGTCCAAGACAACTTCCGACTCTCGCACATCAAGCGCTCGCGCCCTCGTAGAAGTGCGTAGCTCGATACCAGCGTCGTCGTAGTAACCCGTGGAGTGCACGGCAGCAAAATCAAACCCTTTCTCCCCCCTCAAGTACTCCTTGGACAGGGGCGGCCGCTCGTAGGGTCGCGTGGGTTCCTCGCCGATGAGCACTACCTTGCCATCAAAACCCTCGGTACGCAGCGTCTCTGCCGCTTTTGCTCCCGCGAGGCTCGCGCCTACGATTACGAAAGTGCGTTTTTGTGCCATGCTAAATACCTTGGCTTGCGCTCAGCTGCAGCTTCGATAGGAGCCTCATCTCGATTTCACCCGCGTCGGCCGAACCCATCATCGTGAGGTCGCGTGGCCGCGGCAGGCCGACAACGACCCGGGCGAGCGTCTTCGCCGGGCGAGCGGACAGGACGTAGACGACATCGGAAAGGTAGACCGCCTCCCTTATGTCGTGCGTCACGAGCAGTACGGTCCAGCGGTATTGCTCCCACACCGACTCGAGCCAAACCTGCATTTGCGTGCGCGTGAGCGAGTCGAGGGCACCAAGGGGCTCGTCAAGGAGCAGCAGGTTGCGACCTTGGACGACTGTCCGGAGAAGCGCCGCGCGCTGGCGCATACCCCCAGACAACTGGAAAGGGTACGCCTTCTCGAACCCGGCAAGCCCGAAAGCCTCAAGCAGTGGTGCCACCCTTTGCCGAGCCTCCACCTTGTTGACGCCGGCTACTTCGAGGCCGAGCGTCACGTTGTCCAGCACACGCCGCCATGGGAAGAGCACGTCGCGCTGTGGCATGTAGGCCGAGCGAGGCTGGCACCCCGGGCGCTGCGGTAAGTCACCGAAGAGGACTTTGCCCGCTTCGGGCTCTTGCAGCCCGGCGATGACCTCGAGGAGCGTTGACTTCCCGCAGCCGCTCGGCCCGATTACGGAGACAAACTCGCCCGGCTGCGCGACCA
>Ga0335074_10000709_pt1 | contig 46066 bp, 48 predicted proteins | sample Lox_Sample_23_FD_206715 | JGI IMG/M metagenome (GOLD analysis project Ga0335074, IMG submission 206715) | Soil microbial communities from Loxahatchee National Wildlife Refuge, Florida, United States - Lox_Sample_2.3 | ecosystem: Environmental > Terrestrial > Soil > Wetlands | place: USA...
CATTCAGAGAGGCGGCAGGCCGTTGCGTATTTTCTATGCGTTTGATCCGCGCCGCGCGGCCATCGGCGGAGACAAGACCGGCGACGACCGCTTTTACGAAACCTACATTCCGATCGCCGACAAACTTTACGACGAGCATCTGGCGGAGCTTAAGAAGGAAGAGAAAGATGGCAGGTAGGCATTCGTTCGAAGAACTGCGCTCGCGGATGTCTCCTTCTGCACGCGCCAAAGCGGAAGAAGAAGCGCTGCGGCTGCGCGAAGAGATGGACCTCGTCGACCTCCGGCGCGCGCTTCAGCTCTCGCAAGAGGAATTGGCGCAAACGCTTCATGTCGGCCAAGCGGCGATCGCAAAGCTGGAAAAGCGCACCGATATGTATGTCAGCACGATCCGCCGCTTTGTCGAGGCGATGGGTGGTGAACTGGAGATCGTGGCGAAATTTCCTCGCCATTCCGTGCGCATCCGGAATTTTAGCGAGATCAAGCGACGCGAGTCCGCTTAGCTCACCACCCCAACCCCGCCAGCAGTCCCGCATACACCTCCATCCCGTCCCAGAGATTGCCCAGCCGCAGGTTTTCGTTCTGCGCATGCTGGTTGTCGTCGGTGTGGGCGATGGAGACGCCGACCATGGGGCAACGGAGCTGGTTCACCACGTCGGCCACGCCTGAGCTCGCGCCCTCTTAAATGCGTCCGCTGCTAAAGCGTCCCGCCCGACACCTCGATCACCGAGCCGGTCGTGAAGCTCGAATGGGGGCTGGCGAGATAGAGCGCGGCGGTGACGATCTCGTTCGGCTTGCCGGGACGGCCGAGCGCGTTGTGCGCACGCTCGCGTGCTTCGGCGGGCCACGCCTTGGCGATGTCGGTGAGGAACGGCCCCGCCATGATCGCGTTGACGCGCACCCTGGGCTTGTATTCGAGCGCGAAGACGGTCGTCAGCGCGTTGAGCGCGGCCTTGGCGCCGGCGTAAGGGCCGAAGCGCGGCTGCGGGCGGATGGCGCCGGTCGACGAGATGTTGATGATCGCGCCGCCTTCGCCGTGGACCATGCGTTCGCCCACCAGCGACGAAAGCCGGAACGGGCCCTTGAAGTTCACGGCGACGACCTTGTCGAACAATTCCTCGCTCGTCTCGGCGGAGGACGGCGCCAGCGGCGACATGCCGGCGTTGTTGACGAGGATGTCGATCTTGCCGAACGCGTCATACGCCGCATCGACGAGACCTTGCAGCGCATCCCAGCGGCCCACGTGACAGCCGTAAGCCAGCGCCCTGCGCCCCATCGCTTTGACTTCCGCGGCGGCGGCTTCGCAGGCTTCGGCCTTGCGGCTGGTGACGACGATATCGGCGCCGGCGCGGGCAAAGGCGCGCACCATCTCGAGCCCGAGGCCTCTGCTGCCGCCGGTGACGAGCGCGACTTTGCCCGTCAGGTCGAAAAGTTCGCTGGCGGCGTAGGGCATGGGGGGGCGTTCCGCGATTTCGTTGTCGCGATCAGCTTAGCAACACGGAGGGAACAGAGAAAAAGATTTTAGCGCAGCGGACGCGGAGGTTGCGCGGTGGACGCTGGGAATCGCGCCCCATCGGCTAAACCGCGCGAAGCGCAACAAAAGTATTTTCACAGGGAGACGGTGAGGCAGTGAGAAACGCGTCCCCTCATCGACTCACCGTCTCCCTGTGAATATTTTTCATTGCGCTTCGCGCGGTCTATCCGACAAGAGCATCGCCCCTGCGGCCACCGCGCAACCTCCGCGTCCGCTGCGCTAAGATCTTTTCTACTGCGGCTGCGCAACCTGTTTGCGCAAGGCCGCCACGTCGGCCGCGCTGAGCTGCGAGGCTTTGGCGCCGAAGCGCGCCGTCACGTAGTTGGCGACGGCCGCGATCTCCGTATCGGAATAAGCGTCGCCGAATGACGGCATCACGACCTCACCTTGCGGCGACGCGCGATGCACGCCCGCGATGACGGCCTGGGCGACGTTGATGCCGTGCGGATCGTTGACGGCGCGCGCGCCGGTGAGCGTCGCATAGGGAAGGATGGGGCTCACGCCCGTCCAGCTGTGACAACTGGCGCAGGCGCCTTCGTAGATCTGCTTGCCGCGCGCGTCCGCGATGGAAACACCTTGCCTGTGCGAAGCGGGCGCAACCGGCGCGAGCGTCGCCGGCAGGTTCGATCTCACCGGCGGAATGCTGCGCAAATATGCGATGAGCGCGCGGATGTCGTCCGGCGGCATCAGGCTGAAGCTCTGGTCCACTGCTTCGCCCATCGGGCCCGCCGCCGTGCCGTGGCCGAGCGCGTGTCCGGTCGAGAGATATTGGAACAGCGCATCGTCGGACCACGCGCCGATGCCGGTCGCGCGATCGCTGGTGATGTTGTAGGCGCGCCAGCCGGCGTTGGTTTCGCCCGCGAATTTGCGGCGGTTGTTGAGCGCATAGGCCAGGTTGCGCGGCGTGTGGCATTCGCCGCAATGGGCGAGGGCCTCGGCGAGATAGGCGCCGCGGTTCCAGGCTGCGCTTTGCGCGGTGTCGGGCCGGAAGCGCGTGTCGGCGGCGAAGAACACGTTCCATATCCCCATCAGCCAGCGCTGATTGAAGGGAAAGGCAAGCTTGTCGTCGGGGACTTCGTTGTGCACGGGCTTCAGGCTGAAGAGATAGGCCTTGATCGCGAGCACGTCGGCGTCGGTCATATAGGTGTAGGACGCGTAGGGCATCGCGGGATAGAGATGCTGGCCTTCGTCGTCGATGCCCTTGTGGACGGCGTTCAGGAACTGCGCGTCGGTCCAGTTGCCGATGCCGGTGTCCTTGTCGGGCGTGATGTTGGGCGAATAGATCGTGCCGAAGGGGAGCGTGAAGGCGAAGCCGCCGGCATAGTCCGTGCCGCCTTTCGCGGTGTGGCAGACGGTGCAGTCCGCCGCTTTCGCGAGCCATTGGCCGCGTTCGACGAGGCTCGCATTCTTCAGCGAGGCCGGCACGCCCGTGGGATCGGCGCCTTTGTAATCGGCGAGCGCCACTCTTCCGCCGCCCGCAAACGCCATCGGCCCGGGGCCGGTGACCATCCAGAGACCGGACGCAACGACGACAGCGACGATGACGGCGAGGGCGATGACGACGCTGCGCATCGTGTCGCTGAGGCCGACATACCATTGGCGAAGGCTGCTCATGCGGGCTTCCTCCCCGCCAGAACCTCACGGTCGATCGGCAATCGCCGGAGCGGAATGCCCGTCGCGGCGAAGATCGCGTTGCGCAGCGCCGGCGGACCAGCCGTCACGCCCGTCTCGCCGATGCCGCCCGGCGGCTCTCCGCTCTTCATCACATGCACCGCGATCGGCGGCGTCTGGTCGATGCGCAGCATGCGGTAATCGTTGAAGTTCGACTGCTGCACGCGGCCGTTCTTCAGCGTGACCTCGCCGTAGAGCGCGGCGGTGAGCCCGAAGATGAGCCCGCCCTGCAACTGCGCTTCGATGGTGTCGGGATTGACGGCAATGCCGGTGTCGACGACACAGTTCACGCGGCGCAGCGCCACCTCGCCGTTGTGATCGACTTCGGCCTCGACGACGGTCGCGATGTAGCTCGCGAAGGACGGCTGCACCGACACGCCGCGGCCCACGCGCGGCGGCAGGGGCGATCCCCAGTTGGATTTCTCCGCCACGAGTTTGAGCACCGCCTCGTGGCGCGGCGAGCCGTGCAGATGCGCGAGGCGGAACCGGACCGGGTCCTGGCCCGCCTTCTTCGCGAGCTCGTCCATGAAGCATTCGATGGCGAAGACGTTGTTGTTGGGTCCCACGCCGCGCCAGAAGCCGGTCGTGACGCCGGGCGGTTCGCAGCGCACCACTTCCACGCGGAAATCGGGAAGGTCGTAAGGCGTGTCGATGGCGCTGTCGACGGTATCGAAGTCGATGTCGTGATTGCCCGTAAACGCCGGCGGCAACCAGCGCGCCACCACGGAAGATCCGGAGACGCGATATTTCCAGCCCTTGATCCTGCCGTCCTTGAGGCTCGCCTGGATGACGTCGCGATAGACGGGGCGATAGACGTCGTGGCGGATGTCTTCCTCGCGCGTCCACACGACCTTCACCGGCTCGCCGTTCAGATGCTGCGCCACGCGGATGGCCTTGAGCGCCATGTCGGGCTCGAGCCGGCGGCCGAAGCCGCCGCCGAGCAGATGATTGTGCACGATGACGTTCTCGAGCGGCAGGCCCGTCAATTGCGCCGCCGTCGATTGCACGCGCGCCATGATCTGCGTGCCGAGCCAGATCTCGCAGGATTGGGGCTTCAGCTGCACGGTGCAGTTCATCGGCTCCATGGTCGCATGCGCGAGGAACGGCATCTCGTAGGCGAGTTCGACCTTCTCGCCGTCGCCGAGCGCCTTCTCCGCGTCGCCGCGCGCCTTGGCGACGAGACCCGTCTTTCGGCTCGCCGCGCGCAGCTCTTCCCAGACCATGGCGGTGTCGACCTTCGCGTTCGCTCCGTCGTCCCAGGTGACGGCGAGCGCATCGAGGCCTTTTTTCGCCGCCCAGAAATGCGCGCCCACGACGGCCACCATGTCGTCGAGCACGATCACTTTCTCGACGCCCGGCACTTTCATGGCTGCGCCCTGGTCGGCATGCGCCACCTTGCCGCCTTTGACGGGCGATGCGGCGATGGTCGCAAACTTCATGCCCGGCAGCATGGCATCGATGCCGTAGACGACCTTGCCGTCCGTCTTGTTCGGCGTGTCGAGACGCTTCAGCGGCTTGCCGATGAGCACGAAATCCTTGGGATCCTTGAGCGGCACGTTCTTCGGCGGCACGACCTTGCTCGCGGCATCGACGAGCGCGCCGTAGCCAAGCTTGCGTCCCGTGGCCGTGTGCGTGACGACGCTGTTCGACGCCGTGCAGCCCGCAGGATCGACTTTCCATTGCTGCGCCGCCGCGGCGACCAGCATCGCGCGCGCGGTCGCGCCCGCCGTCCGGAGCGGCTTCCACCACGCACGGATGGAATTGGAGTTGCCGGTCGCCTGCACGCCCAGCATGGGATTGGCGTAGAGCTTTTCGTTGGCCGGCGCGTGCTCGAACGCGACCGTCGAGAAATCCGCGTCGAGCTCTTCGGCGATGATCATGGGGATGGACGTGTAGACGCCCTGCCCCATCTCCACCTGCGGCATCACCAGCGTCGTCTTGCCCTGATGATCGATGCGGATGAAGGCGTTGGGTGCGAACTTTCCCTGCGTGCTGTCCGGCGGTTCGTTCGGCTCATTGACCGCATAGACCGGCAGGTGAAACGCAAAGAGAAATCCGCCGGCGAGACCGCCGGTGAGAACGCCGCGGCGCGACGGGCGTATCTTTTCCATCTTACCCATTCTTCGCCTCCTCGCGCTCGCCGGCCGCGCGCTTGATGGCTTCGCGGATGCGCACATAGGTGCCGCAGCGGCAGATGTTGCCCGCCATCGCCGCGTCGATGTCGCTGTCGTCGGGATGCGGCGTCGATGCGATCAGCGCCGCCGCCGACATGATCTGGCCGGACTGGCAATAGCCGCACTGGATCACTTCCAGATCGAGCCAGGCTTTCTGGATGCGTGCGCCGGCATCGGTTGCGCCGACGCCTTCGATCGTCGTCACCGCGCGATTGCCGACGGCGCCGGCGGGCAAAAGGCAGGAGCGAACCGGCTTGCCGTCGATATGCACGGTGCAGGCGCCGCATTGCGCGATACCGCAGCCGAATTTCGTGCCGGTCATCCCAAGAATATCGCGCAGCACCCAGAGGAGCGGCATGTCAGGGGGCGCGTCGAAGGTTTTCTCTTCCCCGTTGATGCGAAGCGTCGTCGTCATGCCGGGAATCCCTGTCCTGAATCTGTCGGTGAAGATACTCCTTCGTAAGAAAAATGCGCGCGCAAATTCTGCCGCGCTTTGCACGAAACATCCCGATTTCAGACACGGATTTGTGGGTATTGGCTAACCGCTTTAACGAGCACGGCGACGTGATAGCCGAATGAATATCACGCCAGAGTCGCCCGTCGCGTTTCGGTCTACAGCGCTTCGACGCGTTCGGGATGTCCCGACCAGCGCCACGCCATCGTAGGCCGCGAGACGCCGAGCATCATGCCGCCGAGCGTGGGCGGATGCAGCCAGAGCTGATCGGCTGGAAGACTTTCCGCCCGCGCCGCAGGGCGATCGACGGTGATGCCCGCCCTGGATACCTGCGCCATGCGCTCGATGTCGCCGATCGCGGCGCTTTCGGCAAAGGCCATGTAGAACGAGGCGCCCTCGCGCGCATAGTAGCGTCCCATCGTCTTCGTCATATCGGTCGGCGTGATCACTTCAAAGCGATGCAATGCGCCTTCGCGAAACAGCGTGAGCACGCCGGTATAACCGAACGCCTCCGACGTGATGGTCGTGAAGTGCGTCTTGTCGAGCGCGAAGACGTCGGCAATGCGGTCGACGGCGCGGGCCTGATCGGCGGCGAGCACGGTCGCTTCGTAGAGAAAGTCGATGTCACCCGCTTTGGTTCGCTGGGATTCCTTCGAGATCACGAACCTGATCGGTGCGCCTTCGATCTCGATGGCAATGTGATGGCGTCCGCCTTCGAAATTCCAGGTCGCGCCGTGCTTCGTCGCATGCTCGGCCACTTTCCCGGGATCGGGCGACGAGGCGCCGGCCGCAAAGAGATGCGCGCGGCCACGGCGCTTCAATTCGTCCGCGATCAGACCTTCGCCGTCCGGCTCCAGCAGCTCGATGACCGACTGGCCCGCGCGCAACGTGATGCGGCGCGCGGATAGGGAGTCCATACGGTCTTGGCCGATCTCGACCGCGCCCAGCAGCGAACGCCATTTGTCTGCAGCGCCCGCCGCGTCGGGCGTCGCCAGCAGCACGCGGTCGATTTCTGTCAGCATGGCGTTCCCCGGCCTTCGTCTCCGGAGATGCTAAGCCCACACGCCCGCCGCGCAAAGCGGCCTGTCAGCCTTCGTATTTGAAGGACAGCGACACGCGGGCGCGATAGGCGACGATCTTGCCGTCCTCGACCTTCATGTCGAGCTCTTTGATTTCCGCGACGCGCAGATCGCGCAACGATTTGGCCGCCGTCTCGACAGCGTGCTTGGCGGCGTCCTCCCAGGACGTCGCGCTCGTTCCCACGATTTCGGTGACGCGATAGACCGCATGATCGGCTGATGCCATGTCGCTCTCCTGTTTTAGCAGAACGCCGCAACCCCGCGGGGACCTTGCGCCCCCGCGCGAGCAGGTTCAAGCCGCCAGCCGCGCCTCAGACGAGATCGCCGCCCGCAGCCGAGGCCGTGGTGCCGAACTTCTCGTAGGCCTTGATGACGTTGCGTCCGACCGTCCAGCGATGGACTTCGTCGGGCCCGTCTACGAGACGCTGAGAACGAATATGCGTGTACCAGGCGGCCAGCGGCGTGTCGGCGCTGTAGCCCAGCGCACCGTGCAGCTGGATCGCCGTGTCGACGACCTTGTGCACCATATGCGCGAGGAAGACTTTTGCGATGGAATTCTCCTGGCGCAGATCGAGACCTTTTTCGGCCTTGTAGGCGATGTGGAGCAGCATCAGCCGCGCCATGTAGAGCTCGCTGGCGCAATCGGCCAGCATCCATTGCACGCCCTGCCGCTCGGAGAGTTTCTTGCCGAAGGTCGAGCGGTTGGTCACGTGCTTGACGGCCAGGTCGAGCGCACGTTGCGCCATCGCGACGTTGTGCATGCCGTGGCGGAGCCGTCCGTAAGCGAGACGATGCTGGCCCATGTTGAAGCCGTTGCCCTCGCCGCCGAGGATGTTCGCCGCCGGGACGCGCAGATCCTTGATCTCGATCTCGGCATGGCCGCCGCCCAGGATATGCGACAGCGGCCCTTCCATCGCCATGGTCTTGATGTTGCGCTTGATGTTGTAGCCGGGGTTGGGCAGTTCGACGATGAAGGTGGAGAACTGCTTGTGGCGCGGCGCGTCAGGATCGGTCTTGGCCATGACGAGCGCGAGATCGGCGACGCTGGCCGCACTCGAGAACCATTTCTCGCCGTTCAAAATATAGTTTTCGTTGCCGTCCTTCTCCGCGCGCGTCTGCATACCTGTGGCATCGGCACCGGCGGCCTTCTCCGTCATCGAATAGCAGACGCGTTTCTCGCCGTTCAGCAGCGGCTTGAGAAACTTCTCCTTCTGATAGTCGGTGCCGTGCGCCAGGAGCGTCAGGATCGTCGCGTCGTCGGGTCCCTGGCTGTTCATCGACAGCGCGCCCAGATGGCTCTGGCCGAGCTCCATCTGCACGAGCGCGTTGGCGAGCGGTCCCAGCCCCATACCGCCCAATTCCTTCGGGATGAATGGACACCACAGCCCCTGCTCGCGCGCCTTCTTGCGCAACTCGCCCAGAACTTCTTTGTAAGGACGGTCGTGCAGTTGCTTCTCCGCGGGAATGCATTCCTCCTGCACCCAGCGGCGCACGCGCTCGCGCACCTCTTTGGCTTCCTTCGGGATTTCGAAATCGATGGCCATGGTGTTTCCTCGTCTTGGTGGTTATCGCCGCGCACTGTGCCCCCGCGTGTCATGGCCCGCAATCCTCCTACGCTGCTGCGCAGCTTCGGAGGACTTTCGCAACACCCTCCGAACCCTTGGCGAAGGAGGGCTGCGGGCCACCCAGGTGACACTGAGCCAGGTTTTGCCGATTGCGCACGAACTGAGTACACCATCAAGGGACGGAGCCGTTTCAGCCGGGTGGTCCGCAGTCGCGGGCCATGACATTTTTTAATGGTGTGAGGGGGAAACGCGATGACAACCAACCGCACGCTCGGCGTGCTTCTGATCCTGACGGCGATCACGACCGTCCTTTACTGGATCAATTACTTCACCTCGGGTGACGTCGCCGTCGTGTCGACGCGCTGGTACACCGCTTATGAATCGAGTTTTCCCGCGGCCGATGGCTGGCTCGCGCTCTGTTCATTTCTTGCAGGGCTTGGATATCTGCTCGGGTGGCCGTCGGCGGGACGTTTCGGTCTGCTCGCGGGCAGCGCGCTGCTTTATCTCGCGGGGATGGACATCACCTTCGACATCGAAAACCACCTCTATCCTCTCGCGGCGCACTCCGACGCGATGAAGTTCGAGATCGTGATCAACGCGTGGTCGCTGTTGCTCGGGCTTTGGACGGTCGCTGCGTCCTGGCGGCGCGCGCGGGTTTGAGCAGCGATGCGCTCAAGAATTCCGAGAGGCGAACCGTCTGCCCAACGCGCCGATCGTCTCTTCGAACTCCGCGACGGTTTCGGCGATGATCTGTGCGACGGGCTTCACCGTGTCGATACGACCCGCGACCTGGCCCGACAGGGCGATCGAAGCTTCCATGTCGCCGCCGAAATAGAGCGCGAGCGCATTGCCGAACTCGCCCATGATGGCTTCGGGCGGTTCCTTCTCGAATTTCGTCGTCTTTTCCGTGCGCAGCGCCCTGAGCGCCGGTCCCGGCCCGAAGCGGTTGAGAAACACCGTGTCCGTTTCCTTGGCCGCGAGAATCGCGTTTTTCCAATTGTCGTGTACCGGACTCTCGGCTGCAGAGACCATGCGCGTGCCCATCTGCACGCCTTCCGCGCCCAGCGCGAAGGCCGCCGCCATCGTGCGCCCGTCGGTGATTCCGCCGGCGGCGATCACGGGCACGTTCACTTTCGAGCACACCAGCGGAAGCAGCACCATGCTCGCCACTTCGCGCGAGTTCTTGAAGCCGCCGCCTTCGCCCCCTTCCACCACCAGCCCGTCGACGCCGGCGTCGATCGCCTTCAGGGCCGCGGCGAGCGACGGCACGACATGGAACACCGTAAGCCCTGCTTCCTTCAGCGCGCTGCAATAACGGTTGGGGTCCCCCGCCGACGTAGTGACGAATTTGATCCCCTGGTCGACCACGAAACGCACGATGTCGGGATCGCGGACGAAAGCCTGGGCGATGTTCACGCCGAAAGGCTTGTCCGTCAGCGTGCGCATCTTTCCGATCTCCTCGCGCACCTCCCCCAGCTGGCCCGACGAGGTCTCGATGACGCCGAGACCGCCGGCATTCGACACCGCCGAGGCAAGCCGGGCGCGCGCGATCCAGCCCATCGGGGCCTGGACAATGGGGTATTCGACGCCCAGCATCTCGGTCACGCGTGTCTTGATCATGGAGAGCTCCGAAAGAATAGCAGCGGGGCCATTTCGTCCGGCCGCGCCGGGCTTGTCAAAATCCCCATCCGTGACATGAAATTTCATTTCCCCCGAACGAACAAGCCTTGCGCGGCCTGCGATCGCCGAGCCTGTAACAATGCGTAAAAGTTCTGGAAACTCTACGCGTGATCGTGACGGTAAGGATGTCGATCCCACGCGCTTGATTCGCGTTCTTCTGTTACATATGCATTGACGACTTCCGGACTAGGATCGGAATACACGACTTATTCCATCGGGACTTGAGTGAGGGGCGGAGCCGAAGGATTTGCGCGATCTAACCGTTGGATCAGTTCAGGCTCATCTTGCCCGTCTGGCATTGCCAATTGCCGCCGGCATGATTTTCCAGACGCTTTACTACATCGTCGACCTTTATTTCGTGTCGCATCTGGGCGAAGTCGCGATAGCAGGCGTCGCCGCGGCCGGCAATATCGTCTTCCTCATCATCGCGCTTACGCAGGTGGTCAACGCTGGAACGATGTCGCTGCTCGCACAGGCCGTCGGGCGAAAGGATCACGCAGGATCCAACCTGATCTTCAACCAGGCGGTCGCGCTTGCAGTAGCGGCCGCCATCGCCGTTGTCATTCTCGGCTTCCCGTTGTCGAAAGTGTACATGAATGCGGTGGGAGCCAATCAGGCGACGATCGATGCCGGCACCACGTATCTCTCCTGCTTCCTGCCGGGTCTCGCGCTGCAATTCGTGATCACCGCGATGGGCGCGTCGCTGCGCGCGACCGGCCTGGTGAAGCCCACCATGATCGTGCAGGCCGTGAGCCTCTCGCTCAACACGGTGCTGGCGCCGATCATGATCGCGGGCTGGCTCACCGGACATCCGCTGGGCGTCGCGGGCGCCGGATATGCAAGCTCCATCGCCGTCGTCTTCGGCGCAGGGCTCATGCTCGTCTATTTCCTGCGCCTCGAAACCTATGTGCATTTCATCGCATCGGAATGGCGGCCGCGGCTCGCGGTGTGGCGCCGTCTGCTTGTGATCGGCCTTCCCGCGAGCGGCGAACTCGTGTTCCTGTTCGTCTACACGGGCGTCATCTTCGCGCTCATCCGCCATTTCGGCGACGTGGCGCAGGCGGGCTTCGGCATCGGCAACCGCCTGACGCAGGCGATCTTCCTGCCCGGCATGGCGATCGCCTTTGCGGCGGGTCCGCTCGCCGGACAGAACTTCGGCGCCGGCGAAGTCGCGCGCGTGCGCGCCACACTGCGCGCTTCGGTCGTGTTCTGCAGCGCAGTGATGCTGCCGCTGACGCTTATCTGTCAGCTCCGTCCGGAATGGCTCGTGCAAGTGTTCACGCCGGATCCGCGCGTCGTCGAGCAGGGCACGCTGTTCCTGCGCATCATTTCGTGGAATTTCGTCGCCACGGGGACCATCTTCAGCTGTTCGGCCCTTTTCCAGGGTCTGGGAAATACGCTTCCTTCCCTGATCAGCACGGGCTCGCGGCTGGTGACGTTCGTCGTTCCGGCGATGTGGATGTCCACCTGGCCGCATTTCCGCATCGAAGACGTCTGGTATCTCTCCGTCGTCTCGGTGACGCTGCAGGCGGCGACGAGCTTCTTTCTCGTGCTGCGCGAATTCCGCCGCAAATTCGGCGACGCGGCCGACACGGTCATCGGCGAAATCGTCGAAATCTGAACAGCTTCAGCGCCGCTCGCAGAATCCCGTTTCGATCCTGTCATAAGGTTCGCCCAGCGCGCTGGTCGAACGGCGCAGATGTCCGTCGCGCTTGTTGAGGATCAGCACGGTGGCCGAGCCGCGGGCGTCGCTGCGGAAGGTCGGCGGAATGTCGTAACCGCGCGCGGCGATAAGCATGTCGCGCGTGTCCACGAGGACGCGGTAGGCGATGGACGCGGGCCAGTGCGGCTCGATGATCTCGTGTCCCCGGATGTCCAGATGCGCGATGGTGCGGGCGGGATCGCTGCCCGCGCCTTCGAACGTGCAGTCCCAGCCGGGCGAAGCGGCGGCCGGAGAGGCGAGAAACGCGAGAAAAAGAAGATATCCCGCAATATGTGGCTTGGCCATGACGCCTCCTTTGCGCTTTCATGGGGCCGCACACGAGTATCCGCGATTCGGCGGGGTTTGAAACCGCTGTCGCAATTCCGCGCGACAGTGGCCGCGCGCCTTCAGGGGAATCAGATGAAAGCGAAGAGCCTCGTCCTCGGAATTCTGTCCGTTCTCGCCGCCGCCGCCGCACATGCCGACTCGGACGATGCGGGTCCAGGCGAAATGCTGCCGACCGGGCAACGGATCACGCCCGAAGCGGCAACGGGCGCTCTCTTCCAGGACCTCAATCCGGGGCTCTCGGGCTATCCCGATCGTCGCGCGGGCATGGCCGTGACGACCGTCGCCAGCCACGACGGCAAGACGCTTCTCATTCTCACCAGCGGCTTCAACCGCTGGAGCCTGCCGACAGGCAAAATGGATGCGGCGGCGTCGAACGAATACGTCTTCGTCTTCGACATCACGAAGCACGAGCCGAAGCAGACGCAGGTGATCCAGGTGCCGAACACCGATGTCGGCATCGCGTTTGCGCCGGACGACCGGCATTTCTACGTCGCGGGCGGCGTCGACGACTCGCTGCACGTCTACGCGCGCGGGGCGGACAGCTGGGCGGAAGACGGCGCGGCGATCACGTTCGGACACAAACAGGGACTAGGCATCGCGACCAAGCCGAGCGCGGCGGGCCTCGCCGTTACCGCGGACGGCGGAAAAGTCGTCGTCGCCGACCGCCACAACGATGCGGTCACGATTGTGGACACGAAGACGCGCGCGGTCGCGGGCGAGCTCGATCTCCGGCCGGGCAAGAACGATCCGGCGAAAAAAGGCGTGGCCGGCGGCGAATATCCCGATTGGGTCGCGATCAAAGGCAACGACAGGGCCTATGTCTCGAGCGAGCGCGACCGCGAAATCGTCGTCGTCGCGCTGAACGGCGCGCCGCGCGTTGCGGCCCGCGTCAAGGTCGAAGGCGTGCCCAGCCGGATGGTGCTGAATGCCGATCAGAGCCTGCTCTATGTCGCATCCGACAATTCCGACACGGTGAGCGTGATCGACACCAAAGCGAATGCGGTCGTCGAAAAGATTTCCGTCGCGGCGCCGCCCGGCCTGCTCGCGAATCCGCAGCATTTCGCGGGCGCAGCCCCCAACAGCGTCGCGCTCTCACCGGACGGCGGCACGCTCTATGTGAGTGACGGCGGAACGAATGCGGTGGCCGTGGTGCCGCTGGCGGGACCCGCGCCGCATCGCACGGCGGGTCTTGTGCCGACGGGATGGTATCCCAATTCCGTCACGGCTTCGGGCGACATGCTCTACGTCGTCAACGGACGCAGCAATGTGCGGCCCAATCCGGGCTGGTGCCATTCCGCCTATCCGCCCTCGGACAAGGCAAAGACCGCCGCGTGCCGCGCGCGCAACAGCTACGTATTGCAGCTGTCGAAGGCGGGATTTCTCGCCATGCCCGCGCCCAAACCCGAAGACCTGCGTCAACTTACGGATCAGGTCGCGGCCAACAACGGGTTTGAGAGCCACCCCGATCCCGCCGACGAGACGCTGATGGCCGCGCTCCGGAAACGCATCAAGCACGTCATCTACATCGTGAAGGAGAACCGCACCTACGATCAGGTGCTGGGCGATCTCGGCCGCGGCAACAGCGATCCCTCGTTGACGCTCTTCGGCGCGACCGTCACGCCCAACGAACATGCACTCGCGAAGACATTCGTGACCCTCGACAATTTCATGGATTCAGGCGAGGTGAGCGGCAATGGCTGGCCGTGGAGCACGGACGCGCGCGAGACCGATGTCGGCGTCAAGGCGATCCCGATGCAATATGCCGGGCGCGGCCAGAGCTACGACGTCGAAGGCTCGAACCGCAACATCAATGTCGGTATCGCCTCGATGGCCGAGCGCCGCGCGGCCGATCCCGCGACGCCCGACGATCCCGATCTTTTGCCGGGCACGGCCGATGTCGGCGCGCCCGATTCCGTTTCGGGCGAGGAAGACCGCGGCCATCTCTGGGATGCGGCGCTGCGCGCGCACTTGACCGTACGCAACTATGGCTTCTACGGCGATCTCGTGCGCTACGACACGCGCGCGCCCGCACCGCTCCCGCTCGACCGTGAGCCCTGGAAGACGAAAACCGTCGTCGCCTATACCGCCGATACGGTCTTGCGCAGATTCACCGATCCCTATTTCCGCAGCTTCGACAATGCGTTTCCCGATTTCTGGCGCGAGCGGGAATGGAAACGCGAATTCGACTCCTATGTGGCGCACAAGAACCTGCCGAGCTTGTCGCTCGTGCGCTTCATGCACGACCATACGGGCGATTTCGAACGCGCCATCGACGGCGTGAACACGCCTGAGTTGCAGGTCGCCGACGACGATTACGCGGTCGGCGAACTCGTGGAAGCGGTGGCGAAAAGCCGTTACCGCGATTCCACGCTGATCTTCGTCGTCGAGGATGATGCGCAGGATGGCCCCGATCACGTCGACGCGCACAGAAGCACGGCCTTCATCGCGGGCCCCTATGTGAAGCAGGGCGCGGTTGTCTCGGTGCGGTACTCGACGGTGAACATGCTTCGCACCATCGAGGATGTACTGGGCATCCAGCCTCTCAGCCTCAACGACGCCTATCAGCGGCCGATGAGCGAGGTCTTCGATCTGAAGGCGAAGACATGGAGCTACGCGGCCACGCCGTCACCGCTGCTCGCGCACACGGCGCTGCCCCTGCCGCGCAGGAAACTTGGACGCCTCGCACCGCTGCCGCACGATGCGCATTACTGGGCGGAGAAGACGCGCGGCTATGATTGGTCCAAGGAGGATCGCATTCCCGCGGTGGCCTACAACCGCATTCTGTGGGCCGGCCTGATGGCCAACAAGCCCTATCCGACCGAACGCAGCGGCAAGGATTTGCGGAACAAGTAGTCTCTCAACTGCGATCTCTTCACCGTGGCCGGGCGCGGCCCGGTCAGAATCCATAAACCGAACAAAAACTCGGTTGACGACTTCGCGCCGGCCTCATTCAGCCGGCCGGTCGCTTGCCTTGTAAACCGCCAATTGCGCGTCGAAAGCCCGCTTATAAGCGGGCCGCGCTTCGCCGCGCGCAACATAGGCGGCGAGGTTCGGATATTCGCCCAGAATGCCCGACGGTTTCAGCCTGAGCAGCACCGACACCATCATCAGGTCGCCTGCGCTGAACGCGCCATCGAGCCAGTCGGCATCGCCCAGGCGAGCGGAAAGTTGGTCCAGCCGTTCACGGACGCGATTGACGACCAGAGGCAGGCGCTCCTTCGTCCAGGGCTTGTCACCCTCCAGGAGCTCGGCGGTCGCGAGTTCCAGAATCGGCGGCTCCACGGTGTTGAGCGCCGCAAACATCCATGTGATCGCGCGCGCCCGGGCATTGGCATCGTCCGGCAGCAGGCCCGTATGGCGCTTCGCGATATGGAGCACGATCGCGCCCGTCTCGAACAGCGCGAGATCGCCTTCCTCGTAGGTCGGAATCTGGCCGAAAGGATGAAGCGCTTGGTGCGCGGGTTCCTTCATCGCGCGGAACGACACAAGGCGAACCTCGTAGGGCTGGCCCACTTCTTCCAGCGCCCAGCGAACGCGCGTATCACGCGCCAGTCCCCTGCCGCCATCGGGTGACCGTTCAAAGGCGGTAATGGTGATGGTCATCGCGAGGCAACCCCTTGGCGAAAATCATCGGCTGGCAAGCGGTCCAGGCAAACTCGACGAAACTGAAGACGAACCCGTTCCGTGTCCGGTTGGTCCGCATGGCGCTCCGCCCGCGCCGGTTGGAGGAACGCTAAGCCACCATCACGCCTTCGCGGTCGAGCGCTGCGTCGAGGCCCTTGTGCTTGGCGAAGAAGAGCACGCGTTCGACGGCCTCGCGCAGCGTCGTGGCGATCAGTTCGCAGCCCGTCGCTTCGATGGCGTCGAGATAGCGCGTGTCGTCCGTGCCGAAGCCCCAGAAATTCAACAAGAGCTTCGCCTGCGGGAAATGGCGGTTCAGCCTGCGCACGAGATAGCGCGCATTGGTGAAATTGGCCGGCTCGAGATAGCAGACGGCGACGAGGCGCACGCCCGTCTTGTCCAGTCGCTCGATGTTCACAGGCAGCGCATCGGCGTGCGAGATGATGCGGGCGCCGATATTGTGCCGCGAAAGAAGATCGGCGAGCAGCAGCGACGCCACTTCGTCGAGCGGCCCGGGGCCCGCAACGCAAAGCACCGCGTTGTCGTTCCACTCTTCGTTGGCCTGCCCGTTGGCATAGCCCTGCGGGTCTGCGGGTTTGGTGTCGTCGCCGCGTTCGGACAGGTTCTGCATCAGCCCTTCGACGGCCATGCGGATGGTGTGCCGGCGATCGCGGTCGAGCGTGCCGTGCCGCGCGTCGGCCTGGGCCATGACGAGCGCCTTGACCACCACCTCGTCGTAATAGGCGCTGAGCGAGTTCTTCTCGAGAAACTCTTCGGCCTGATGCGCCGCTTCGTCGGGCTCGTTGCCCAATATGCGCAGATACAATCCTTCTTCCATGGCCAGCGGCGGACGGTCGCCCAGGAGCACGTCGAGGAAGCGAAGCTGATCGACATGGCGGCCGATGACGACGAGGCACATCGTGAGCGGCGTCGAAAGCAGCAGGCCCACCGGTCCCCACACCCAGGTCCAGAATGTGGCGGCCACGACGACGGCCGTCGCGGAAAGACCGATGCTGCGCCCGTAGACCACCGGCTCGACGAACTGTCCGAGCACGGGCTCGATGGCGAGATAGAGCAGCAAGGTTTCGAACACCTTCCACCAATCGGGGTCGATCGCGAAGGCGAGCGCCATCGGCACGGCCGCCGCCACCGGGACGCCCACATAGGGCACGAAGCGAAACATCGCGCCGGTCAGGCCCCAGAGACCGGCGTTGGGGATGCCGATCAGCCACAGTCCGGTGCCGACAAGTATGCCGAAGCAGGTGTTGATCGTGGTCTGCATCAGGAGATAGCGCGAAAGACGCGTTGCGCCGTCGTCGAGCGCCACCGTCGTGCGTCTGAGATCGGCGGAGCCCGCCAGGCGGATAAACCGGTCGCGCAGATCTTCCTTCTGCAAGAGCATGAAGATGACGAAAATCGCGACGATAAAGACGGTCGCCAAAGGCTCGAGCAGGGGACCGGCAATGGACTCGACGATGTGGATCGGCGTGGTCTGTTGCGAGGTGAGCTCGACGAGCACAGGCTTGGGCGCCGACGTGGCTTTCGCGGCAGGCTTTTCCGCCGTCGACAGATCGTTGTCGAGGCGTTGCAGCACGGCGGATGCCGTTTCGTAGAAACTGTTTCCTTCGGCTGCGCTGCGCAGCGAATTGATTTTGTGCGCGATGTTGGACTCGTAGCGCGGCAGCGCATGCGCGAGCTCGCCGATCTCGGTGAAGATATAGGTGCCGAGCGCACCGATCACGACGATGGCAAGGAGCACCGTCACCATCACCGACGGCACGCGGCCGAGACCGAAAATCCTGAGCCGCGCGACCAGGGGCGCCAGGGCGAATGCCAGAAGGACGGCCAGCGCGACCGGCATCAGGATCGGCTCGCCGAAATAGATGCCGCTGACGATGATCGTTGCGAGCCCCGCCGCGTAGAACGCGTTCTGCAGCGTCCAGCGCGCGGTGATCTCCGCGGTCGGGGTCTCTGCGATATGAGGCGTGTCCGTCATGCGTCGTTCCAGTCGGCCCGGCGTCGCGCCGGAAACTTCAGGATGCGCCCGCGGCCGTCAAAAGATCAATCCGCAGGCGCCAGATCGGCCGGTCCGATCTCGTGAACCGCGCCGCAAAATTCGCATTTGGCGCGGATGATCCCGTCCGCGTCGGCCAGTCCCGCGCGCTCGCTGTCGGCATAGGCCCGCAAAACGGACGCGATGCGCGCCGTTTCACAACCGCAGCGGAACCGCATCGGTTCCGCCGGATGCACGCGGACTTCGTCTTCGTGAAACAGCCGCCACAGCAGCGTCTCCGCGGCCAAGCCCACATCGACGAGCTCGAAATCCTCGAGCGTGGCGAGGAACAGCGACAGCCGCTCCCAATCGTCCACGTCGACCGTGCCTTCCGGCGTCGCCTGCAGCATCAGCCCCCCGGCGCGCCAGCGGGGGTTCGGATCGCCCGGCGTGAAAAGCGGCGCCGCGGCAATGCGAATGGCGGTGGGCAATTGTTCGGACTGCGCGAAATAGGCTTCCGCGGATGCCGAAATGCCGTTCGCGAGCGGGACGATGCCCTGATAGGTCTGCCCGCCCCGTTCGGGCTCGATGGTGATGGCGACGACGCCTTCCCCCACCAGCACGGAGAAATCCGGCGCCCGCGTGCCCAGCGCCGTGAAACGCTCGGGATCGAGACGCGCAAAGCCGCGAATGCCCGCGGCCAGCTCCCCGTCGGCGCCGAAATAATCCGCCGTGATGAGATCGAGGGGACCGGTGCTCTTCGTCTGCACTGTAAGCCGGCCGCTCAGCTTCAGCGCCGAGCCCAGTAGCGTAGCAAGCACGCAGGTCTCGGCCGCAAGGCGCGAGGCCGCTTCCGGCAGGCGATGCGCTTCGAGCGCGCGCGCGGAGACCTTGTCGAGGCGGACTAAGCGCCCACGAATGCGAGCCCGCGGCAGGTCGAAGGCAAGCACGAAATCGCCCGGCGGCGCGCGGCGGTATTCCGGCGCATTCACGTAAGGCACCAGAGGAGGACCGCCTTCTGCGCGTGCAGACGGTTCTCCGCTTCGTCGAAGACGACGGATTGCGGTCCGTCGATGACTTCGTCCGTCACTTCCTGGCCGCGATGCGCGGGCAGGCAATGCATGAAGACGGCGTCCTTCGCGGCAAGCGACATCAGCCGCTCGTTCACCTGATAGCGCTTCAGCATGTTGTGACGCTTGGTGGCGTCTTCGTCGCCCATCGAGATCCAGGTGTCGGCGATCACGCATTGCGCGCCTTTGACGGCCTTCTCCGGATCCTCGCCGAACTGCACGTCGGCGCCGGAGCCCTTCACCCAGTCGCGCAAGCTTTGCGACGGCGCGAGCTCTGCGGGCGTCGCCACCTTCAGCGCGAATTCCAGACGTCCCGCCGCGTGCACCCACGAGGTGAGCACGTTGTTGGCGTCGCCCGTCCACGCGATCGTCTTGCCTTTGATCGAGCCGAAGCGCTCTTCAAACGTCATCACGTCCGCCATCACCTGGCAGGGATGCGAAAGCTTGGTGAGGCCGTTGATGACCGGGATGGTCGCATTGTCGGCCAGATCGCGCACCATCTCGTGGTCGAGGAGGCGGATCATCACCGCATCGACGTAGCGCGAAAGCACGCGCGCCGTGTCGGCGATGGTCTCTTCGCGGGCGAGTTGCATTTCCGAGCCCGTCATCATGATGGCGCCGCCGCCCAGCTGGCGCATGCCGACGTCGAAGGAGATGCGCGTGCGCGTGGAGTGCTTGTCGAAGATCATCGCCAATACGCGGCCGGCCAACGGCGCGTCCGGATCAAGCGCACCCTTGGGCAGGTCCTTGCGCGCGTCCTTGCGGCGGCGCGCTTCGGCGATCAGCGCCCTCAGCGCCGCGCCGTCGAGATCGGCGATATCAAGGAAATGCTTCGGACTGACGACCGTGCGGGTGGGCGCGTTCATGCCGCCACCGTTTTCTTGTCGGCCTCGAAATCCCGCGCCGCTTCGGAGAGATGCGTCATGGCCTCGCGGATATGCGTCTCGTCGACGATGAGCGGCGGCAACAGACGCACGACATTGTCGCCCGCGCCGACGGCCAGCATGCCGTGCGCGCGCAGCCGGCCCACGAATTCGGTGTTCGGCACTTTCAGCTTGAGGCCCAGCATGAGGCCTTCGCCGCGCAGCTCTTCGAAGACGCCGGGATGTTCGGCGATCAGCCGCGCCAGCTGCTGGCGGAAGTAGTTGGCGACATGGCGCACGTGCTCGAGGAAGCCCGGCGCCAGCACGATGTCGAGCACCTTGTTGCCGACGGCCATGCCGAGCGGATTGCCGCCGAATGTGGTGCCGTGCGTGCCCATGGTCATGCCTTTGGCGGCTTGCGCCGTCGCGAGGCAGGCGCCCATCGGATAGCCGCCGCCGATGCCCTTCGCGATCGCCATGATGTCCGGCTTCACGTCCGACCATTCGTAGGCAAAGAACTTGCCCGTGCGGCCAATGCCCGTCTGGATCTCGTCGAAGATCAAAAGCAGGCCGCGCTCGTCGCAGAGCTTGCGCAAGGCGCGCAGGAATTCATGCGGCACGGGACGGATGCCGCCTTCGCCCTGGATCGGTTCGATCAGGATCGCGGCGGTCTTCTCGGTGATAGCGCCTTCGACCTCTTTGAGATCGAATTGTTGCACCTGATCGAAGCCTTCGACCTTGGGCCCGAAGCCTTCGAGATATTTCTCCTGGCCCCCGGCCGCGATGGTCGCCAGCGTGCGGCCATGGAACGCGCCTTCGAAGGTGATGATGTGGAAGCGCTCCGGATGGCCGGTCACATAGTGATAGCGCCGCGCTATCTTGATGGCGCACTCCATCGATTCCGCGCCGGAGTTCGTGAAGAACACCGTGTCGGCGAAGGTCGCATCGACGAGCTTCCGCGAGAGGCTCTCCTGGCCGGGCACACGGTAGAGGTTCGAGGTGTGCCAGAGCTTGCCCGCCTGGTCGCGCAGCGCTTCCACGAGTTCCGGATGCGCATAGCCCAGGGAGTTGACCGCGATGCCCGCGCCGAAATCGAGATATCGGGTGCCATCCTCGGCGAAGATATAGGGTCCTTCGCCCCGGACGAACGCAATGTCCGCCCGATTAAAGGTTGGCAACAGCGACGGGAACACGGGTTATCTCCACATGTTGGGCAGATTGTTGGCGCAAGACGGCTTTATCGGTCCTTGCGCCCCATAGGGTCAAGCAAAGGGTCCGCGCGGCCGGTATTCCCACGGGCTGGCGGGATTTCCTCGGGAGGCGCCTGACCGTCGCCGGCGTAGCGCTCCGTCTGCTCGGCAAGCCTCTCGTATTTCTGTACGAGCATCAGCAGCTCGGCCCTGCTTTCGGGCCTTCGCACCCACTCGAGAACCGCTCTGATCTCCGCCGCTCGCGCCCTGTAAGCCTCTGTTGTTTTTTTGGAATTCACCGCACCCGCCTTAGAACTGCCATCTGCGGAACGCGAGGTGGAATGTTCAGTTCCTGACATTTCGGCGCCAATGCGCACGTCCCGGACTTCTAAACAGCATAGTCCCGCGTTGTTGTGGACAAGGCATTTAGGGAACGCGCGTAGACCTTGTGAGTTCGCCTCTTACTGGTACGATATCTAGTACCAGATCGGGAGGTCGCAGGACATGTGGACGGACGAGAGGGTCGAGCAGCTCAAATCGCTTTGGACGGAGGGCCTGTCGGCCAGCCAGATTGCCCGCGTGCTCGGCGGCGTAACCCGCAATGCCGTCATCGGCAAGGTCCACCGGCTGGGCCTCGCAGGCCGCGCCAGCCCGGCCAGGAGCGAGCGCCCGCGCATCTCCATGACGCCCAAGGTCTCGATGCGAGCCCATGCGCCCGAGCCGCCGGTGGTGGAAGAAGATCCCGTCATCCTCGACGACGGCAGCTTCGCGACTGTGCTCACCATCAACGACCGCATGTGCCGCTGGCCGATCGGCGATCCATCCGAGAACGAATTCCACTTTTGCGGACGCAAGCCCAAGACCGGTTCGCCCTATTGCGAGGCGCATGCGCGCAAGGCCTACCAGCCGCAGCAGCTGCGTCGCGACAAGAGCCGCATGGCGGGCTGACCGCGCCCAAGCAAGAATCTGAGTCGCGCGCCGCCGCATCTCTCCCCATAGGGAGGGATGCGCGCGCTGGGCGCAGATGGGATAGTATCGCCTCGAGCGCTTGATGAGTTCGTTCGGCTCCGGCGCGGCGGGGCGACGATGTCCGACATTCCGATTGGAGAATCATTCGACCGGCCTAAGTGGCCTGCAAGATCGGGCTGGGTTGTCCGCGCGGCCGCTTTCCTTTTCGCCGCCGGCGCCGGCGCGATCTGGCTCGGCGTCGTTCTGCTTCCGAAGCCGTGGTGGGCCGGCTCCGGCTTCGCGTCGGACCCCGGCTATTTCGTGCGGAAAAACAGCATCACCTATCCCATTTGCCAGCCCTGGCTCGAGCGGCCGCAGTCCGAAACGCCGACTCCTGCCGTGCAGCACGTCTCCTGGCTGTTCACGGACGGCGCTTTGCCACCGGGCAAGCAGGCGGATCTGGCGCTGCTGCTGCCGCGTCGGGCCCGGATCGTGCGCGTCGATTGCGGCACGGGCGCCGCGCTCAAGGAGTGCTCGATCCACAAAGGCTGCGAACCGCCGATCACCGTGATGCTGGACGACGATCTCTACACACGCGGCCGTGCGATCGAGATATCGCTGGTGAACAAGGCGGCTGCCAAAACGCCGGGAGCAATCTTCGGATTTCGGATTCTTTGGCGAGAACAACCGGTCGGCGTCGCCGGGAAATAAGCTGTGCTGTCAGCTCACGAACGTGTCGTCGAGCGCGTAACCGGCGGAACGCACCGTGCGGATGGGATCGCGCGAGCCGTTGGTGTTGAGCGCCTTCCTGAGGCGGCCGACATGGACGTCGACCGTACGCGCTTCGACGTAGACATCCGAACCCCACACCGCATCCAGCAACTGCTCGCGGCTGAAGACGCGGCCGGGATGCTGGATCAGATGATCCAGCAGCTTGAATTCGGTCGGACCCAGATGGATGTCCGAACCCGAGCGGCGCACGCGATGGGCGGCGCGGTCCATTTCGATGTCGCCGATGCGCACGACGTCTTCGGCGAGGCTGGGGCGGATGCGGCGCATGACGGCCCTGAGACGCGCCAGCAATTCCGTCATCGAGAAAGGCTTGGTGATGTAGTCGTCGGCGCCGGTGTCGAGCCCGCGGATGCGATCGTTCTCTTCGCCGCGCGCCGTCAGCATGATGATGGGCACGTTGCGCGTTTCCTGGCGGCCTCTGAGACGCCGGCACACTTCGATGCCGGAGAGCTGCGGCAGCATCCAGTCGAGCAGCACCAGATCGGGCTTCTGCTCGTTGGCGACGAGGAGCGCTTCTTCGCCATCCTGAGCTTCCAGCACGCGATAACCCTCGCGCTCGAGATTGTAGCGCAGGAGCGTGACGAGGGCGTTTTCGTCTTCGGCGACGAGGACGGTCGGCTTCAGAGTCATGTTTTCGGCTCGAAGGGAACGTTGGTGCTGGAGGTGACGTCGGCCTTCGGCCGCTCGTTCTCGAGATGGCGTCCAGTAACCATGTGATAGACGGTCTCGGCGATATTTGTGGCGTGATCGCCGGAGCGTTCGATGTTTTTCGCGACGAAGAGGAGATGCGTGCACAGGCTGATCGTGCGCGGGTCTTCCATCATGTAGGTCAGCAGTTCGCGGAACAGGCTGTTGTAGATCTCGTCGATCTCGTCGTCCTGCCGCCACACCTGCTGCGCGCCAGCCGCGTCGCGGTCGGAATAGGCGTCGAGCACGCGCTTCAGCTGGCTGAGCGTGGCGCGGCCCATGCGCGCGAGACTTTGCGTGAGCCGGATCGGCGGCTCGCGATTCAGCACCAGCGCGCGCTTGGCGATGTTCTTGGCGAGATCGCCGATGCGTTCGAGCTCGCAGGCGATCTTGATGGCCGCCAACGTTTCGCGCAGGTCGACGGCCATTGGCTGTCGCAACGCCAGCAACTTCAAGGCATGATCCTCGATCTGCTGTTGCAGCTGATCGATGCGAGGATCACCCGCGATGGCGCCTTCTGCCAGCGCGATGTCGCGTTTGGCGATGGCTTCGACGGCATCGGCAAGCTGCGCTTCGGCCAGGCCGCCCATCTGGGCAATGCCGGTCGACAGCGTTTCCAGCTGCTCTGTGAAGGATCTTACGGTGTGCTCGCTCATGTCTTTGTGTGTTTCGAATTCGTTCGAATCGTCCACGGCCCGCTCCCCTGGATGCGTAGCCGTCCACCGGTACGGCTCTGTGACGATTCTATATCACTTCTGTGACGCCGGGGATGGAGCCGGCAGCAGATGAGGCAGAAAGGCTTGCAGGCTTGCTTTCTGCCGCAGCGACGGCCGGCAATAAAATGGTGAATGTGCTCCCTTCACCAAGTTTGCTTTCTATCTGCAGCCGGCCCTGATGGCGGTTGACGATGTGCTTCACGATGGCGAGACCCAGCCCCGTGCCGCCGCGCTCGCGGCTCCGCTTCACGTCCACGCGGTAGAAGCGCTCGGTCAGGCGCGGGACCGCCTCACGCGGAATCCCTTCGCCGTCGTCCCTGACCGTGATCGCGACCATGGCGGGGGGGCTGCGCCGTCCGGGCAGATAGGTCGAGCTGGTGGCGAGTTCGAAATTGACCCAGACATGACCGCCGACCCGGCCATATTTGATGGCGTTGTGCATGAGGTTCTGGAGGAGCTGGATCAGCTCGTCGCGCTCGCCCACCACCGGCGGCAGGTCGTGCGAGTCTCCGACCGTGATCGTCACGTCGTCGAGCTGCGCGAGGCCCTGAAGGGTCGCCGCCGCGTCGCGCGCCACATCGGCGATGTCGACGGAGCCGGACGGCGGCACGTGCTCGTTGAGTTCGATGCGGGTGAGCGAGAGGAGGTCGTCGATCAGCCGGCGCATACGGTCCGCTTCCACGCTCATGATGTCGAGGAATTTCTCGCGCGCCCGCTCGTCGTCCTTGGCGTGGCCTTTGAGCGTATCGATGAACCCCGAAACGGCGGCCAGTGGCGTGCGCAATTCGTGGCTGGCATTGGCGACGAAGTCGGCGCGGGCCTCTTCCGCGCGCTTGGTCGAGGTCACGTCGTGCAGCAGGACGGCCGTCAGCTTGGGCGATTGCTCCGTACGCGCGATATAAGCCTCGAAGTGCCGGTCGACGGGGACGTGGAAGGAAAACTCGACGGTGGCGGGCTCTCCGGTCAACGCCGTGCGCTCGACCGCCTGCCACACCTGCGGTGTGCGGAGCACTGCCGATACACGCTTGTTCTGCGTGTCTGTGCCGGCTACGGCGGTCATCGCGGTGTTGGCGAAGACGACGCGGCCCGAAAGGTCGACCAGCATCAGCGGGTCGGGAAGCCGCTCGAAGACTTCGCGGGCGAGCGCGGGAAGGCCCAGCACGGGATCGGCCCTGGCGGCCGTGACCTGATCCTCGAGTTTGCGCCGGCCCGAGCCCAAAAAAAGCGCCAGCGCGAAACAGAGCGCGGCCGCGAAGAGCATCCAGGGCGCCGAGGCGGGCCATGCCAGCGCCACCGCGTCCGCAAGCCCGAGGCCTGCTGCGAGCCAGAAGAAAGCGCTCCGCATACTCGTCTGTTTCCCGTTCTGCTGAGGCATCGCATGCAAGGCCTAGAGAATCGCGCAGGGTATCTTACGCGTGAATCCCTCCCGCGCACGCCCATCGCGAAAACTTCATCGAGTCACGGCGCCGTGTCCGCCTGCGCCCCATGCCGGCCCGACGGTTGACGGCTGTCGGCGCACATACCACAGTTTTCGGAAATGCGGCGGCACCCGCCGCGAAAGAACCCGGTTAACGGGGTTCAGTTTCGGGAGAGGAAATGTCGGATCGACGCGGGCTTACTTCCGTGAGCACCAAAGTCTTCTATGGCCTCGGCTCGATCGCCTTCGGCGTCAAGGACAATGGATTTCAGACGATCCTTCTCCTCTTCTACAACCAGGTCATGCACGTGCCGGCCTTCCTTGCCGGTGGCGCGGTGATGATCGCGCTCCTCTGCGACGCCTTCATCGATCCCGTCGTGGGCCAGTTCTCGGACAATCTGCGCACACGCTGGGGGCGGCGGCATCCGCTGATGTACGCTTCGGCGTTGCCGGTCGCGATCTCTTACCTTCTGCTCTGGAATCCGCCGCACTGGTCGCCGATGGCCCTGTTCTTCTATCTCGTCGTTGTGGCCATCGTCGTGCGCACCTTCATCACCTTCTATGAGATTCCAAGTTCCGCGCTCGCGCCGGAGCTGAGCGAAAACTACGACCAGCGAACTTCGTTTCTATCCTACCGCGTGTTCTTCGGCTGGTATGGCGGCCTCTTCATGCTGGAACTCGCCTATCTCGTCTTCCTTACGCCCGACGCGCATCATCCCGTCGGTCAGTTAAACGAAGCCGGCTACGGCCGCTACGGCGTGACGGCCGCGATCGTGATGTTCTTCGCGATCCTGATCTCGGCTGCCGGGACGCATCGGTTCATTCCCTATTTCCGCGCACCGCAGTACGCCCGGAAGTCGATCTTCCAATATGCCCGGGAGATGTATGCGAGCCTCTCGAACAAATCCTTCTTGATCCTGATGCTCGCGGCCATTCCGTTCAATCTCGCAACGGGCTTGCTCTTTGCACTGGGCATCTATCTCAACACCTATTTCTGGGATCTCTCGAACAAGCAGATCTTCGTCCTGACATTGGCGACCTTTATCGCCGTATTCCTGGCGTTTCTGATCGCGGTTCCGTTTTCGCGACGTTGGGGGAAACGCGACAGCGCGATCGTCATGTTTGCGCTGGGCCTCGTAATCTCTGTCATTCCGCTGGGGCTTCGCCTCCTCGGTCTTTTCTTCGCGAACGGCTCACCCTTGCTGCTGCCGACGCTATTCGCCTTTCAAGCCTTCACAGGCGCGCTGATGATCGGAAGCTCGATTATCATGCTGTCGATGCTGGCCGATGTCGTGGAAGACGACGAACTGAAGACGGGACGGCGATCGGAGGGTCTGTTCTTCGCGGGCGGGAGCTTTTTGCAGAAGACGGTGTCGGGGGCGGGACTCTTCCTGTCGGGGATCGTCCTCTCCGTCGTTCATTTTCCCGATCACGCTATGCCCGGGCACATCGACCCCACGATCCTGCGCAACCTCGCGCTCGTCTTTCTGCCCTGTCTGGTCGTGCTTTACGGCAGCGCAATCGCCGTGATCAGCCTCTATCCGATCAAGCGCAAAGACCACGAAGAGAACGTTCGCCGCCTTGCCGCCGAAGCGGCCCTTATCGAAGCCCCGATAGGGACGGAAGAAGCGGTGACGCCTGCGCCCACACCGGCAGCGCCGGACTGATCAAGATTCCGCCCCCTTGCGCGGACGTGGAATTACTGCCCTTCCATGAAGATCTTTTTCAGCTCGTTCTTCATGATCTTGCCGTTGGCGTTGCGCGGCAGCGTTTCGGGCCAGAAGATCACTTTCACCGGCACCTTGAAGGCCGCGAGCTTGCCCGCCACAAAGGCACGAAGCTCGTCTTCGCTCGCATGCAGACCCGGCTTCAGATGCACGACCGCTGCGGGCTCTTCGCCCAGCGTCTTGTGCGGCTTGGCGATCAGGGCCGCATCCATCACCGCGGGATGTTCGTAGAGAACGTTCTCCACCTCGATGCAGTAGATGTTCTCGCCGCCGCGGATCAGCATGTCCTTGGCGCGGTCGATGATGAAACAGAAGCCTTCGTCGTCGAGACGCGCGAGGTCGCCCGTCTTCACCCAGCCGTCGACGAAGGTCTCCGCCGTCGCCTGCGGCTTGTTCCAATAGCCTTTGACGATATTGGGGCCGCGCGCCCACAATTCGCCCACTTCGCCGGGCGGCAGCGTCTCGCCGTTCGCGCCCACGATCTTCAGATCGCAGACGGGCACCGCAGGCCCGCAGGAATCGGGACGGTGCTCGTAGTCTTCCGCGCTGTGGGTGGTGCAGGTGGCCGACGTCTCCGTCATGCCCCAGCCGTTTCCGGGTTGCGATTTCGGGAACGTCTCGACGATCTTGCGCACGAGCTCGGGCGCCGACGGCGCGCCGCCATAGGACACGCTTTCGAGCGAGGAGAGATCGTATTTCGAACGCGCCGGATGCTCGATCAACTGCCACGCGATCGTGGGCACGCCGCCCGCGCCGTTGACCTTCTCGCGCTCGATCAGCTGCATGGCGCCTTCCGCATCCCATTTGCGCATCAGCACGATTTTGCCGCCGGCTACGAGCGTCGGATTCAAGACCGCGAAGCAACCCGTGGCATGGAAGAACGGCACGGAGAGAAGCGTGCAGCGCTGCGGATCGTTCACGGGATCGGCGACCGGCACGGGTTCGCCGCGGCGCAGGAAATTCCGCGCGGCCGCGCTGCCCGACGCGAAGATGTTGGAATTCATGTTGCGATGCGTGCCGAGCGCGCCTTTGGGCTTTCCCGTCGTGCCCGACGTATAGAGGATCGTCGCATCGTCTTCCGGCCCGATCGTGACCTCGGGGAACGGCAATTCCGGCAGGTTGATCCAGTCGTTCGGCTTGCCGACGAGGTCTTCGAAGCGCTGCACGATGGGATTGGGCATGTCCTCTTCGCTCGAGCGGCTGACAAAGACGCGCTTCAGGTCCGGACAATTGACCAGATGCTCGGCGACGCGCTCAAGGCGTTCCGCATCGAAAAACGCAAATTCGGAGCCGGAATCGACGAGACCGTATTCGAGTTCGGGGCCCGTCCACCAGGCATTCAGGGGCGTGACGATCGCGCCGATGATCTCGGCGGCGTAGAAGATGACGGGCCATTCGGGCAGGTTGCGCATGACGAGCGCCACGCGGTCGCCCTTCTCCACGCCCATCTTCTGCATGGCATGGGCGAGCGTCACCGTCGCGCGGTAAAAGGCTTCGAAGGAAACGCGGTCGTTTTCATAGACGACGAAGTCGCGCTTGCTGTACAGGCGGCTGAAGAGGACCACTTCGCGCAGGGACGGCGGCGCGTTCTTCCACACGCGCGTGGGCACGCCGCGTATGACGACTTCCTCCATCTCGAAGCGCTGGCCGGGCGCGGTCAGGCGCGCATGCGCCTCCTTGAGCGACATCGCGGGCCAGGGTTTTCCCGTCTCCGCGTTCATGGGGACACCATCAAAAACATGACCAAAAAGCTCCCTTGTGGCCGAACGCCGACATTTTATCAGTTATGGCTGGACCTTAGCGGCGCAGACGGCGCACGGGCAATCCTCCCCCGCCGCATCTTTTCCTCCCCGCACGCGGTGCGGGGTCGAGGTCGCGGGCAGCGTACCGAGCGGGACCGCCCCCGGTCCGCGCAAAGCGCGGCGAGGAGGATAAACTCCACGGTGGAGGGGGCGGGCCGCGCGCCGTGCCTCTCCGTCGCGCACTCCGTGCGCGCCACTCCCCCACTCTGCGCGGGGGAGGAATGCGATTGTGATTTCAACACCACCCGCTGCGCCCTACACTCTCCGCAAACGCCATCCAGGGAGACACCATGTCCAGCCACGCCGGAATGTCATCGGAGCGCCTCGCCCGCATCGATCGCTATCTGAAGACCGCCTATGTGGACACCGGCAAGCTCCCGGGCACGCTCGCCATGGTCTCCCGCCGCGGCAAGATCGTGCACACGAGCGTGCAGGGCCTCGCCGACCGCGAGCGGGGCAAGGCCCTCAAGGAAGATACGATCTTCCGCATCTATTCGATGACCAAGCCGATCACGAGCGTCGCCTTCATGATGCTGGTCGAGGAAGGGTTGGTCGCGCTCGATGAACCGGTGCACCGCCACATCCCGGCCTGGAAGGATCTGGGCGTCTTCGCCGGCGGCACGCTCGGACAATTCATGACCAAACCGACCTCGGCGCCCATGCGCATGGTCGATCTGCTGCGCCACACGTCCGGCCTCACCTACGGCTTCCAGCAGCGCACCAATGTCGATGCGGCCTATCGCAAGCTCGGCATCGGCCACGCGCAGATCGGGACGGATATGCCCGATCCGGGCCTGAGCCTCGAAGCGGCGATCGAAGCGCTGGCGAAAGTGCCGCTCGAATTCTCGCCCGGCACCGCGTTCAACTATTCCGTGTCGACGGATGTGCTCGGCTATCTGGTGCAGAAGATTTCCGGCAAGCCGTTCGCGGATTTCCTCAGCGAGCGCATCTTCAAGCCGCTCGGCATGACGGACACGGCGTTCGAGGTGCCGGAAGACAAGCGTTCGCGTTTTGCGGCCTGTTATGCGCTCGGCAAGAAGGGCGAAACCGTGCTGCAGGACGATCCGGAAAAGTCGTCCTATCTGAAACCGCCACATTTCGTATCTGGCGGCGGGGGTCTCGTCGGCACGGCAGCGGACTACATGAAATTCTGCCAGATGATGCTCGCGGGCGGAAAGGCGCCGGGCGGCACACGGCTTCTGGGTCCCAAGACCATCGAACTGATGGCAATGAACCATCTGCCGGGCGGGCGCGAGCTGATGGACATGTCGGTCTCCCTGTTCACGGAATCGGGCAATGCCGGCGTGGGCTTCGGTCTCGGCCTGGCGCCCACGATCAACGTCGCGCGTTCGATGGTGGCGGGAAATGTCGGCTCCTATTTCTGGGGCGGCGCCGCATCGACGACCTTCTGGTGCGATCCGAAGGAAGACCTCGCCGTCGTCTTCATGACGCAGTTTCTGCCGTCGGCCCACTACCCGATCCGCCGTGATCTCCGGACGCTGGTGTATGGCGCGATCGAAGAGGCGAATGGATGGTGAGCAAAATGGACGTCTACCAGTTCGAGGTTCGGGACCATGCGACCGGCGCAATGAAACTCGCCGCGCACATGGCGACGCGGGCGTTCATAGAAACGGCGAAGGGGACCATCGTCGAAGGCTCCCGCCGGGCGGTCGACAGCGCGCTCGTCGACGCGAATGGCAAGGCCGATATCAGCGTCCAGCCGGGCCATTCATCGCAGAAACGGTAGATTGGAATTTTCGTTTGGACCCGCTACGCGTCGTTGTCGTCGCGCTGCTCGGCTTTCTTGCAGCCTGTTCGCAGTCTCGCGGCATACATCCGGGCGATACCCAGGTTGTCGCGCAATGGACAACTTACAATCTCACGGCCTCGACGATTACGGCCGGAATTGAGCGCGCGATGACCGAAGCGCGGATCGGATGGGCTTGCGGGCAGGTCTGCTTCGATGATGGCAACGACGTTGGAGGCGGGGCATACAACATTTACGTGTATACGCAGGATGTGCCGGAGACAGTGAAGCTGCTGGTCCGGCTCGAGCAGACACGCCGCCTTCCCCGTGGGCTGCGAATTGGAATTCGGCGCACGGATCGAACCTATACGCCTGCGTATCCTTCGACCCTCAAGGCCTTCGATATTTCCTACGGTCAGAAGCCCGGGCAGCGCGCGGCGCAATCCCATTGACCCGCTGGAGCCGCCCCGCTTGCCTCCCCGGGGGCGATCCCCTATAAGGCCGCGCTTCCATCGAGCCGAAGGTCCGCCGTCATGAAAAAGGGCATCCACCCCAACTACCACATGATCACCGTGGCGCTGAACGACGGCACGACCTACCAGACCCGCACGACCTGGGGCGAGCCCGGCCAGAAGCTGACGCTCGACATCGACCCCTCGACCCATCCGGCCTGGACCGGCGGCCAGCAGCAGCTGCTCGATCGCGGCGGTCGCCTGACGCGCTTCAACAAGCGCTTCGCGGGCTACGTGAAGGGTTAAGACCGGAACGGAGCTCGCTGGGACCGCCGGCATCTTGCCGGCATTCCTCGCTCTCCATGTCCGCACGTCGTCGAAAACGTGCTTGCTTGACCATCCCTGCCGGCAAGATGCCGGCGGTCCCAGCAAGACCTACTTCTTCAATTCTTCAATTCGTCCCGAACGCCTGGTTGAGCCGGTCGAAATGGGCCTTCACACCCGGCTGGCCGTTGGGCTCGCCGAACAGCACATCGTCGAGACGCGCGATGCGGCGGTAGAGATTGTCGCTGCGCACGAGCAAGTCGCGCAGCGTTTCGGGCAGCATGTCGGTCGCTTCGTTGCGGCCGCCGAAACAGATTTCCTTGGAGCCCAGACGATAGCGATCGCCCGCCGCATCTTCCGCGCGCATCTCGCCGTCGTGCACCGCGCGCTGGATGAGAAGCCAGCTTGCCGCCTGCATCAGACGCGTGGTCACGCGCATGCTTTCGCCGGCGTAGAGGAGAGCCGCCTTGCGCGGAAGATCGCGCGATTCCTGGCGGCCGCGGCCGTCGAGATAGCGCGCCGTTTCTTCGACCAGCGCCATGCCTTCGTTGAACGTGCGCTCGAACAGCGCAGAACCCGTGAACGTTTGCAGCGTCATATCGCGGAGAGTTTCGTCTTCGTGTTCAGCCTGCGACATGCGTCGCGCCCCGTCCCGTTCATCCCGCGTGAAAGGCTATCAGGTCATCGGCCTCGCACAAGCAGAGACCGCGTCGCACCGATCAATCGGATGAAATAAACCAAGTGGGTGGTTGCAAGAACGCAACGCTGTCCCGCAGCGGCACAATGCTTTCGCGTGTGCGCGGTTCGGCCGTTGCACCCGCAGTTGCGCGTGCAGTGCAGTATGCGAATAAGGCCTGCGACTCAGGATTTCTTGAAGAAGGCGTCGGCGGCCGCTTTCGTCGCCTGCCGTGCCTTGATCGCTTCGCGGCTGCGCGCGATTTCGCCTTCGAGCGTCTCGATGCGCGCGCTGAGCTCGAACTCGGACATCATCGAAATATCCTGCCCGATCACGATTTCGGTCTTGGGCTTTTTCGGCAGATCGTCCGGATCGCTAACCATGGTTTTCGTAGCCTGCGGCGTTTTGCTAATGTTGCCCGCGCAAAGGGAGGGCAGACAAGCGCCATGCGAGTGATCCACATCGAAAATCCCGGCCCGAACTACAGGCTCGTCCTCGCCGAGGGGGTCAAGCCGCCGCCACCGCCCGGCGAAGTTCTGATCAAGGTTGCGGCGGCCGGCGTCAACCGCGCCGACATCGCGCAGGCGCAGGGCATGTATCCCCCGCCGTCCGGCGCGCCGGATACGCTCGGCATGGAAGTGTCGGGCACCGTCTGCCAGTTCGGCAGCGGCGTCCACGGACTGGAAAAGGGTCAGCACGTGTGTGCGCTCCTGGCCGGCGGCGGCTATGCCGAATATGCGCTGGCGCCTGCCGAATGCGTCATGCCGGTTCCGGAAGGCGTCGATCTCATCGCGGCGGCCGGCCTGCCGGAAGTGTACATGACCGTCTGGACGAACCTGATGGACAGCGCGCGGCTGCAGAAGGGCGAAAGCGTGCTGATTCATGGCGGTTCGAGCGGCATTGGCACGGCGGCGATCCAACTGTGCGCAGCGCTGGGGCACAAGGTGTTCACGACGGCGGGCAGCCAGGAGAAATGCGACGCCTGCAAGGCGCTCGGGGCGCATTGCGCGATCAACTACCGCGAGGAAGATTTCGTCGCCGTTACACGCGACGTCACGCACGATCACGGCGTTGACGTCATCCTCGACATGGTCGGCGGCGATTACATCGAGCGGAACTTCCGCGCCGCGGCCAAGCTCGGCCGCATCGTCAACATCGCCTTCCTAAAGGGCATCAAGGTCGAGGTGAATTTCGGGGCGATGATGATGAAGCGGCTCTCCTTCATGGCGACGACACTCCGTGGACGGACGAATGCCGAGAAGGGCGCGATCCGGGATACCGTGGTCCGCGAGGTCTGGCCGCTGATCGCGGCCGGCCGGATCAGACCCATCATCGACAGCACCTTCCCCCTCGCCGAAGCCCAGGCCGCCCATGCGCGGATGGCTTCCAGCAGCCATATCGGTAAGATTCTGCTGACGCCCTGAAGGAAATCCTTCCCCTGGCCGCCTCTTGCCGCTAAAAGGCCCCCATTCCTCGAAAGGTTATGCCTTAAGAGGTCGGGAGGCGGTGAAGGGCCCCCCGGCGAACGGAGAAGATTTCATGGCTGACAAACCGCTTATGCCCAAGGCGACTGCCGTCTGGCTGGTCGACAATACCTCGCTGACCTTCGAGCAGATCGCCGATTTCTGCGGGCTGCACCCGCTGGAGGTGAAAGGCATAGCCGACGAGGACGTGGCCAAGGGCATCAAGGGCCAGGACCCGGTCGCATCGGGCCAACTGACGCGCGAGCAGATCGAACAGGCCGAAAAGGATCCGAAGCTTCGCCTCAAGCTCGCCCTCTCCAAGCACAAGATGCCGCCGGTGAAGACGAAAAAGGTGCCGCGCTACACGCCGGTCTCCAAGCGCCAGGACAAGCCCGACGCCGTCTACTGGATTCTGCGCAACCATCCCGAATTCACCGATGCCGACATCGTCAAGCTGATCGGCACGACCAAGGCCACGATCCAGAAGATTCGCGAGCGCTCGCACTGGAATGCGCCGAACATCAAGGCCGTCGATCCGGTGACGCTGGGCCTCTGCTCGCAGATCGAACTCGATCTCGCCGTCGAGCGCGCGTCGCACCGCCGCGACCGGCTCATGAAGAAGGCCGAGAAGAAGGGCGAGACGCTGAAGCCGATCGAGGAGACGGTTGGCGACGCGCCACCGAGCGCCGAAGACGGCGAGTTCTAATACGCCTACGCCGCTTCGGAGCGGCCGACCTCTTCTTCGTGACTGCGCGGGTCAAGCTCCAGCGCATTGGCGGAGCCCTGCTGCGGCATGGCGACGAAATGCTCGCGCTCCGCGCCCTCCGGCGCGCGTACGGCCACGATGCGCGACAGGGTGAACACAACCATCACCGTGTGGACGCCCGCCGTGTAGAGGAACAGCGAGCCCATGCCCGTCGCCGCGGTGACGATGGCGGCGAGCGTCGGACCGGCGACGGACGCGAGCGCGTTGACCATCAGAAGCGTCGCCGAGGCTTCAAGGAACTCCGAGCGGTCGATGCGGTCGTTGGCGTGCGCGATCGACAGCGAATAGAGCGGCAGCATGGCCGCGCCGAAGAACAGCGCCAGCGGATAGAGCAGCCAGGGCACATGCGCGCCCCAGCGGTGCAGGAGCGCCAGCGCCACGCCGCCGACGGCAGCGGCCGCGCTGATCCCGGCGATGACCCAGCGCCGGTCCAGGCGATCCGAAACGCGGCCCAAGGGAATCTGAATCAGCGTCCCGCCCAGCACGAAGGCGCTCATGAACACAGCGACGCCTGTCGTCGTGAAGCCGAGCGAGATGGCGTAAACCGGCCCCAGCGTCCAGAACGCGCCGTTGGCGAGGCCGACGGCGGTGACGCCCGCCATGCCGACGGGGGACAGCTCGATCATCCGGCGCACGCGCAATTTGGGTGCGGCCTGCGGCGCGGGCTGCGGTAGGAGCGTCATGCCGACCGGCACGACGCAGAGCGCGTAGAGCACGGCGGCGAGGCTGAAGAGTTCGGATCCCCGGGGCGATGCGACCGGCAGGAGCCACTGGCCCAGCATGATCGAACCCAGGTTGACCGCGACATAGGCCGAGAGGATGCGTCCGCGGTCCTCATTGGTGGCGCGGTCGTTCAGCCAGCTCTCGATCACCATGTAGACGCCGGCGGCGCAGAAGCCGAACGCCGCGCGCACGACCAGCCACACGAACGGATTAACGATGATCGGATGGATGAGGACCGTGGCGCCGGTGAGCGAGGCCGCGACCGCGAACGTGCGGATGTGTCCCACACGGGACAGAAAGCGCGGGATCAGGAAGCAGCCGACGACGAAGCCGCCATAGTAGAACGAGCCGAGCAGGCCGATCTCGAGCTGCGAGAACCCTTCGAGATGGGCACGCAGCGGCACAAGCGTATTGGTCAGGCCGTTGCCGAGGAGCAAAAAGGCCGTCGAGAGAAGAATCGCGCCGATCGAATAAAGCTGGGATGCCATTCTGCCCGTCAGTGCTGTGGCGTGGCCCATGGGGCTCAGGTCAAAGCGCTTCCCGCACCTTCGCGGCGAAAATGCGGCAGCGATTCAAAGATAACGCAGGAGAATGAATCCTGCGATAACAAGCAGCAGAAAAACAATCAGCGCCGCTTCCATATAACGCTCGAGGAACATACGCGCCTTGTCGCCGAAGAGATAGACGAGCGCACCTTCCAGTAGAATGAAGCGGAGCGACCGCGTGATCGCGGAATAGAGCATGAACGCCACGAAGGGCACGTTCGCGAGGCCGGCGGAGATGGTTACGAGTTTGTAGGGAACAGGCGTCAAGCCCTGGACGATGATCAGATAGGCGTGCAGCGCGTATTTGTGCCGCAGGTTCTCCACCTCCGAGAGCGGAACGTGGAGCACGCCAATCAGCCACAGGCCGAGCGTCTTCCAGAACAGCGCGCCGATGGCGTAGCCCAGCATGCCGCCCATCACCGACCAGAATGTGCACCATGCCGCAGTCGCGAGCGCCTTGCGGCGGTCGGCGAGCATCATCGGCAGGAGCATCACGTCAGGCGGGATGGGAAAGAACGACGCTTCGGCGAATGCGAACGCGGCGAGCGCCCACCAGGCGTGGGGCCCTCTCGCATTCTCCATCATCCAGGCATAGAGGCGACGCAGCGGCCCCTTGGGCGCTTCGACGTTGACGCTATCGCTCATCGGCGGCTCCGGCTTCGCCTCTTCCTAGCAATGGCGTTCCGCGCCGTCCATGCGCCTTGCCGCTCGCCGTACGATTCTTTAGCGTCCCGACACGTTTCCCATTCCGAAATTGCCATGGCGCCGCGAAAATCGAAATCAGCCCGCAAACCGCGCAAGCGGCCATCAAAGAAGCCTGTCGTCAAAGCGAAGGCGAAAGCATCGGCGCCGAAGCGCACTGCGAAACCCGTCTCGCCGCTCAGGCCCAGAAAATCGCTGGCGCACCGCAAAGGCATTGCGGCACCCCGTCCCGGCACGCGCGCGCCGGCCAAATCGAGCCACGTCTACGACCGCGATCTCGAAAAGAATCCCGCGAATTTCCAGCCGCTCTCGCCGCTCACCTTCCTCGAGCGCGCGGCGAAAGTGTTTCCCGATCATCCCGCCATCATCCACGGCCAGTCGACGACGACCTATGCCGGGTTCTATGCGCGCGCGCGCAGGCTCGCCTCGGCGCTGGCCCAGCGCGGCATCAAGAAGGGCGACACCGTCTCGGTGATGCTGCCCAACACGCCGCCGATGCTGGAAGCGCATTACGGCGTGCCGATGACAGGCGCCGTGCTCAATTGCCTCAATACGCGCCTCGACGCCGCCGCACTCGCATTCATGCTCGATCACGGCGAAGCGAAGATCCTGATCACCGACCGCGAATTCGCCCCCGTGATCAAGGACACGCTGAAGCTCGCGAAGGTGAAGCCGTTGGTCATCGACGTCGACGACCCCGAGTTCCCGCAAGAAGGCGAGCGGCTCGGCAGGATCGAATATGAGGAGTTCGTTGCAGGCGGCGATCCCGAATTCGCCTGGTCGCTGCCTGCGGACGAATGGGATGCGCTGGCGCTCAACTACACCTCGGGCACGACGGGCAATCCCAAGGGCGTCGTGTTCCATCATCGCGGCGCGGCGCTCATGGGCTACGACAATGTGTTGGCGGCGCGGCTGACGCGCCATCCCGTCTATCTCTGGACGCTGCCGATGTTCCATTGCAACGGCTGGTGCTTCCCGTGGACGCTGTCGGTCGTGGCCGGCACGCATGTCTGCCTGCGCTGGGTGCGTGCGAGGCCGATTTTCGATGCGCTGGCTGACAAGGGCGTGACCCATCTGTGCGGTGCGCCGATCGTCATGTCGACGCTGATCCATGCGCATCCGAGCGAACGCCGCACCCTGCCGCGCAAGGTCGAGTTCATCACAGCCGCCGCCCCGCCGCCGGAACAGGTGCTCGCACAGATGAGCGATGCCGGTTTCAACGTGACGCACGTCTACGGGCTCACCGAGACTTACGGCCCCGCCGTCGTCAACGAATGGAAGTCCGAGTGGGATCATCTCGACGGTCCCTCGCGCGCGGCGCGCAAGGCCCGCCAGGGCGTGCGCTATCACGCGCTCGATGCGCTCTCCGTGATGGATCCAGAAACCATGGAGCCCGTGCCGGCCGACGGCGAAACGCTGGGCGAAGTGATGTTCCGCGGCAATATCGTGATGAAGGGCTATCTCAAGAACCCGAAAGCGACGCAGGAAGCGTTCGAAGGCGGCTGGTTCCATTCGGGCGACCTGGGCGTCGTCCATCCCGATGGCTATGTGCAGCTCAAGGACCGCTCCAAGGATATCATCATCTCGGGCGGCGAGAACATCTCGTCCATCGAAGTGGAGGACGTGCTCCTGAAACATCCAGCCGTGCTGTTCGCCGCGGTGGTGGCGCGGCCCGACGACAAATGGGGCGAGACGCCCTGCGCCTTCATCGAGATCAATGAAGGCCACGAACACGTCACGGCCGAAGACCTGATCGATTTCTGCCGCGCCAACCTCGCGCGCTTCAAGGCGCCGCGCTTCGTCGTCTTCGGCGAACTGCCGAAGACGTCGACGGGGAAGATCCAGAAGTACAAACTCCGCGAACGCGCGAAGGACGTGGCGTAAGACCAACATTGTCATGGCCGGGCTTGACCCGGCCACCCATCAATCAAACTGACTCTTTCACGCGCAGACGCGCGCGAGATGGGTGGCCGCCGCCAGGGTGGCCATGACAGATGAGGTCAATACAATCCCACCAGCCCCTTGAGCGATTCAATAATCGCGTCGGCGCGATAGCCGACGCCGGCTTTGAAGACGAGCGGCATGTGTTCGAGCGCGCCTGCATTCTTCGCGGGATCGCCATGATTTCCCCCCAACCTTGTTCTGGGGCAAGATCAGCACTTAGGGCGCCGCTTGCGCAAGAACCGGGTCGAAAACCGCACGGAGAAAGGCCATGTCACATCCGCACAAATGAACGAGGTGTTCCATGCCGTTCCGCTATATCGGCCTTTCGCCGGAACCTTTCGCGCCCCTTCTGGTGCTCGACGACTCAGCACTTCACGCCCGCGGCATGCGCCGCATGATCGCAGACGAAAAACCGGGCTTCCCCTGCCGCGTCACGCTGGAAGACGCCGAACCCGGCGAAAGCGTTCTGCTCCTGCCATACGAACATCAGCCGGCACATTCTCCTTATCGCGCTTCCGGGCCGATCTTTGTGCGCGAAGAGGCGAAGGCCTCTTGCGATTGCGTGGGCGCGCCACCCCGTTCGCTCCTCGGCCGCATCCTTTCGGTGCGCGCCTATGCGGAAGACGGAATGATGGTCGACGCCGACGTCACGCCGGGTGAAGAACTCGAACAGCTTCTGGAGTGTGTCTTCGCCGATCCTGCCGTCGCCTACGTCCACGTGCATTACGCCAGGCGCGGCTGCTACGCCGCCCGTGTAGAACGCGCCGCTGCCTGAAGTATCCCGCAGACTTCGTTGCGGAATCCCCTTACAGTCGCGCCTCGCGATTGCAGTCGAGGTGGGACATTGGTCCAAGCGCGCACCAGCAGACACGCTCTGCTTTTCATCTTCATCACCATGCTGATCGACATGATCGGCCTCGGCATCATCATTCCGGTGATCCCGAAGATCATCGTCTCGCTGATCGGCGGTACGCTCGGCGACGCGGCGCCCTATGGCGGCTGGCTGGCGGACGCCTATGCCGGTATGCAGTTTCTGTTCGCGCCGCTGATCGGAAACCTGAGCGACCACTTCGGACGCAGGCCCGTTCTCATTCTTGCGCTGCTGGCGCTCGGCATCGACTACACCATCACCGGGCTCGCGCCGACGATCAGCTGGCTGTTTCTGGGACGAATCCTGTCGGGCGCGGCCGGCGGCAGCTATTCGACCGTCAACGCCTACGTCGCCGACATCACGCCGCCGGAGAAACGCGCCGCGAATTTCGGTCTCATCGGCGCAGCCTTCGGGCTCGGCTTCATCATCGGCCCGCTGCTCGGCGGGTTCTTCGGACAATTCGGCCCGCGCGTGCCGTTCTACGTGTCCGCCGGCCTCGCCTTCGCCAACGCGCTCTACGGCTTCGTCGTTCTGAGAGAGACGCTGCCGAAAGAGGACCGCCGTCCGTTTCAGCTGTCGCGCGCTAATCCCGTCGGCACGCTGATGGCGTTGTCACGCTTTCCGCTTCTGATCGCGCTCTTCAGCGTCTTCGTGCTCATCCAGCTCGCGCACGATTCCAATCCGGCGGTGTGGACGTATTACACGATGCAGAAGTTCCACTGGACGATCGCGGAGGTGTCGTATTCGCTGGTTGCGGTGGGTGTCCTGAGCGTCATCGTCTCGGCCGTCGTCACGCGCTATGTCGTGCAGTGGATCGGCGAAACGAACGCGGTCTATCTGGGGCTTCTCGTGGGCGGCATCGGGTTTGCCGGCATCGCCTTTGCCACGGAAGGCTGGATGATCTATGCGTGGATGCCGTTTTCCATGTTCATGGCGCTTGCGAGTCCCTCGCTGAACGCCATCGCCTCGCATCAGGTGGGTCCGGAAGAGCAAGGCGAATTGCAGGGCGCGCTCGCAAGCCTGCAAAGCCTTTCCTCACTCGTGGCGATGCCGGCGATGGCCTATCTCTTCGCCTGGTTCACAAGCACGGGCGCGCCCGTCTACTTCCCGGGCGCACCGTTCCTAGCGGCCGGCATTCTGCTGGCCGCAGCCGCGGCCGTTTTCGCGCGCGCGCAACCAGCACAGGCGCTCAGTCCGGCGGAATAAATCAGGGAAGGCAAATTAATGAACGCTGCATCGCAGTCGTTCGAGTTCGTCTTTGATGCGGAGCTTTTCTTTTTTGAGAGCCTGGATCCTGATCTCGTCCCAATCCGGGTGCGACATCTCCGCTTCGATCAGTTCCTGCAGTTTCTTGTGCTTTTCGGAGAGTTCCTGAATATGCCCGTCCAGTGCCATGTTTTGCACCTCGTCTCTTCTAGGCGGACCGATTAGAGCACCATCGCTCCCGCCTGTCACGGCCCCACTTCCACCTGTGCCTTCCCATCTGTAAACGGATGCCATGAGGGAAAGATCAACGAAAAAATCGAGCAAAGACAGGCTCGTGGTGGGCCTTAGCGGGGCTTCGGGCGTGGCCTACGGCATACGGCTGCTAGAAGCCCTGGCGGAGCTGGGTGTGGATAGCCATCTCGTCATGTCGAAGGCGGCCGAGATGACCATCGGCTACGAGACGGCGCTGAAGCCCGGCGATGTCGCGGCCAAGGCCGCGCACGCTTACGGCATCGGCGATATCGCCGCCCCCATCGCATCGGGCAGCTTCAAGACAAAAGGCATGATCGTGGCGCCCTGCTCCGTGCGCACGATGAGCGAGATCGCCACCGGCGTCACATCGAGTCTTCTGGCGCGCGCCGCCGACGTCACCCTCAAGGAACGCCGCCCGCTGATTCTCGTCGTGCGCGAAACGCCGCTGCATCTGGGCCATCTGCGCACGCTCGCGAATCTGGCGGAAATGGGCGCCGTCATCCTGCCGCCCGTGCCTGCCTTCTATGCCGCGCCCCACACGATTTCCGACATCATCGACCAGTTGGTGGGACGCATGCTCGACATTCTGGGTTATGATTGGCCGAAAGTGCGGCGGTGGGGAGAGGATCTGGCGAAGGGCCGCAGAACGGGCTCAAAAAGAGCCGGAAGCGGTTAGGACGCGTATGACCGACGCCGAAGAGCAGGCGCTCCGAGCCACGCTCGCGAAGCTCACCGAAGAGCACCGCGATCTCGACGCCGCCATCGCGGCGATGGTCGATTCGGGCGTGCGCGACCAGATCATCATGACGCGGCTGAAGAAGCGGAAGCTGCAGCTCAAGGACCAGATCGCGCGCATCGAAGACGCGCTCCTGCCGGACATTATCGCCTGAGGCGCCAGCGTTAACGGCCTCCTGACGAAACGGCTCCAATTCGGATCAAGTTTACACGGCTCCTAAAGAGGCCCCGGCGTACATCTTAAAGGGATATCAGGCGCGGGGTGGGGCGCGTGCCGATTCGGAAGATTGCGGGGCTATGGATGCTGCGGCCGGGCGTGCTGGTCGCCTGCGCGGTCGTTGCGGCCGCGCTGGGCCTTGGCGCGTCCTCCCTTCCCCAGCCCGCACGGCCCACGCCGACGCTCAGGGCCGGTCTGGTCGATCTCTCCCAATGGCGTTTTGCCCGCGACGGCTCGGTGCCCCTGACCGGCTACTGGCTCTATTTCGACCGCAGCTGGGGTCCCAACGGCGACGCCATCTACGCTGAGGTTCCCGGACCCTGGCCCTCCTTCGACGCGCGCTCCGGCGGCACGCGCCGGAACGGCTTCGGCACCTATGTGCTGAGGCTCAAGCTCCCCGATGCGCCCGAAGGCGACCGCTTCGCCCTCGATACGGGCCAGATCCTGTCCACCTACCGGATCATCGCCAACGGCAAGGTTATCGCCGCGCCCGGCAAGCCCGCGGCCACCAAGGCCATAGAGCACGCCTTCTCCTACAGCACGCTGGCCGAGCTGCCCGAAGGCGCGCGCGACATCGAGATCGTGATGCAGGTGTCCAACCACCTGATGCCGCAAGGCGGGGTCTTCGTGGCGCCGATCGTGGGGCTCAAGAGCGTGCTCGAGACCGCGCGGCGCTCGACAGAAATGCTCTCGCTCATTGTCGTCGGCGCGCTTCTCTTCACCGCCTGCTACCACATCGCCTTCATGGGCGTGACGCGTGCGGGCTATGCGAATTTGTGGTTCGGTGCGCTGGCCGCGCTCTTCGGCATTCGCATGTTTCTTTTCGAACCGCTGGCGTCCGCGACCGTTCCCCTGATCGGACAGGATTGGGTGTGGCGTCTCGATTTCGCGGTGACGGTGCTGCTCGAGCCGACGGCGTGCTGGTTTCTCGCGCTCAGCTTTCCCAGGCATATCGGCCGCACGATCGCCACGCTTTTCATGTCGGCCTGTGGCGCGCTGGCGCTGGCGAGCCTGATCGAGGGGCCGACGGTCGGACAGTATTCGCTCAAGATCTTCGAGCTTCTCGGTGTCATGATGCTGCCCTATCTCGTCCAGGGCATCGTGCGCTCGGCCATCGCGCGCGAAACCGGCGCAAGCCTGGCGCTTCTAGGCATCGTCATCGTGTCAATTGCCGCGCTGCACGACATCCTGCTCGACAACATCGTCATCGCGGGACCGAATTTCCTGCCCGTCGGCTGCGTCGCGTTCTTCCTGTGCTTCTCCGGCGCGCTGACGCAGCGTTCGCATCACGCCTTCATCCGCACCGAGCTTCTCGTCGACCAACGCACGCGCGAGCTCGAACTGAAGATCAACGAGCTGGAGGAGGCGCGCGCCGCGGCCGTGTCGGCCAACGTGGCGAAATCGCGCTTCCTCGCCAATATGAGCCACGAGTTGCGCACGCCGCTGAACGCCATTTTGGGATTTGCCGAAATCGTGCGCGACCGGATGTTCGGCGCCGACGCCGGTGACCGCTATTCCGAATATGCCGCCAACATCCACACCAGCGGCAGCCATCTGCTGGGACTGATCAACGACATCCTCGATCTTTCCAAGATCGAAGCGGGCAAGCTCGACCTCGACGAGACGCGCATCGATCTGGGCGAAGAAGCGCGCGCGGCCATACGCCTGCTCGAGCCGCTGGCCAGCAAGAAAAACGTATTGCTGGCGCTCGACCTTCCCGAACCCGCCTTTGCGCTCGCCGATTCGCGCGCCATCAAGCAGGTCATGGTCAATCTGCTTTCCAACGCCGTGAAATTCACGCCCACCGACGGCGTCGTCAGCATCGCCATCCGACGGGACGAAGAAAGCGCGATCACCGTGACCGTCTCCGACACCGGCATCGGCATCCGCGCCGAAGACATTCAGCGCGTGTTCGAAAGCTTCGGGCAAAGCCGCCACGACGTGCGTGCGCGCAACGAAAGCGGCACGGGCCTGGGCCTTCCCATCGTCAAGGGACTGGTGGAAGCCATGGAGGGGCGGATTGACATCGACAGCATGCCCGACGTCGGGACGACCATCACGATCACGCTGCCCCCGCATCGCGCACTCGAGCCTTCCGACGTCGAGGACAGGGCGGCGCCCGCTAGTCTGCTGCCGGCCGCCCGCGCTTTTGCGCATACATAGCTTCGTCGGCGCGCATCAGCGCCGTCTCCGCGCTGTCACCGGCCGACAGTTCGAACGCACCGAACGAGAAACTCACCACAACGCGCGCGCCGTTCCATTCGGCAACATCCGACGTCAGCGCGTCGGTCAGCGCCTGCGCTTTCTTCGTGGCCTGCGCAACATTGGCGTGCGCCAGCACGATGCCGAATTCGTCACCGCCGATGCGGCCCACGATGTCGCTGTCACGCACATTGGCACATAGGATTTTCGCGAAATGGGCGAGCACGGCGTCGCCCGCCGCATGCCCATAGGCGTCGTTGACGCGCTTAAAGCCGTCGAGGTCGCAGTAAAGAAGGCTCGCGGCCGTGCCGTACCGCGCGACCCCGGCAATGTGCCAGCCGAGCGCCCGCACGAAGGCCCGGCGATTAAGGATCGGCAGGAGATGATCCTGGTCGGCGGCCCGTTCGGCGAGTTCGAGACGGTCGCGCGCGGCCTGGAGATCGCGCCGTAGGATTTCGACTTCGCCGTTCAGCGCTGCCAGCATGGCACGCACGCGCGGCGTCAGCTCCGCGTCGTCCGGGATCGCCTCGCCGCGGGCACCCCGCCGGGCCGAAGACCGCCTTTCGATTCGCTCGATCGTCATCGCCTCTGGGTCCGAATCGGAACCTCACGGCCAGTTTGGTCGCCGGATTCCTAACAAATGGTTCAAATTCGTTAGCGATCGGTTAACCCATCGGAGCCACTTTCCGGGAGCACTTTCCAGTTGGGCGCGGCTTCCTATAATGCGCCGCTTCTCCGGCCCTCGGCCTTTTGAGGAAGCATGACCCGCCCTTCGCCGCTCGTCGGCCTCATCATGGGTAGCCAGTCCGACTGGACCACCATGACGGCCGCAGCCCAGATTCTGGAAGCCCTCGGCATCCCGTTCGAAAGCCGGATCGTCTCGGCCCACAGGACGCCCGACCGCCTCTTCGCCTACGCCAAGGAGGCCGAGAGCCGTGGGCTCAAGGTCATCATCGCCGGAGCCGGCGGCGCGGCTCATTTGCCGGGCATGGCCGCCTCCATGACGCGGCTGCCCGTCCTGGGCGTCCCCATAGAGTCCAAGGCCCTGAAGGGCATGGACAGCCTGCTCTCCATCGTCCAGATGCCGGGCGGCGTGCCCGTCGCCACCTTCGCCATCGGGGAGAGCGGCGCCAAGAACGCGGGCCTCCATGCCGCCGCGATTCTGGCGCTGGGCGACGGCAAGCTTGCCGAGCGTCTCGCCACCTGGCGTGCCCGCCAGACCGAAGCCGTCGCCGAGACGCCGTCGGACAGCAAATGATCGCAGCCGTTCCACCGGGAGGCACGATCGGAGTCCTGGGCGGCGGACAACTCGGCCGCATGCTGGCGCTTGCTGCGGCGCGCTTGGGCCTCAAGGTTCATATCTTTTCCGACGAAGCGGACGCGCCGGCGTTTCAGGTCGCGGAGGCGAAAACCTTCGCATGCTACGACGATGCGAATGCGCTCGATGCATTCGCGTCGGCTTGCGACGTCGCAACCTTTGAGTTCGAGAACGTGCCGGCGGAGACCGTGGCGAAGTTGGCCGGGTCAGTGCCCACATTTCCGCAAGCGAACGCGCTGCAAGCAACACAAGATCGCTATCTCGAGAAATTCTTCTTGAGCGATTGCGATTTGATGACCGCGTTCTACTACCTGGTCCAAAGCGAAGATAACGTTGAACCGGGACTGGCACACGTGGGTACACCCGCTATCTTAAAAACGGCTCGCTTCGGCTACGATGGGAAAGGGCAAGCGAAGGTTGTGAAGCCACCGGACGCAATCGCGGCATTTCGGTCGTTCGGTCGCGTACCCTGCATTCTCGAAGGCTTCGTTGATTTTTCGTTCGAAGCATCTGTCGTCGCCGCGCGCGGCCGCGACGGAAGCTTCGCCGCCTACGATCCGCCGGAGAATTATCATGCCGATCACATCCTGCGACGTTCGACTGTGCCGTCGCGCTTGAGCCCCGCACAAAACGCTGAGGCCAAAGCGATCGCGAAGCGCATCGCGGACGCGCTCGACTATGTGGGCGTGTTGGCCGTCGAACTATTCGTTCGCAAGGACGGCGCGCTGCTCGTCAACGAGATCGCGCCGCGCGTTCACAACTCCGGTTGATGGTGGCCGAATTGTGCATCACGTCGGCGTCGTGCTCGCCCGTGAAGATGTAGCCGGCGCCGCCCATGTCGGCGGCGAGCTGATAGACTTCGTCGAATTTGCGGTCGACCACCGCCGCGCAAA
>Ga0335074_10000710_pt1 | contig 46063 bp, 37 predicted proteins | sample Lox_Sample_23_FD_206715 | JGI IMG/M metagenome (GOLD analysis project Ga0335074, IMG submission 206715) | Soil microbial communities from Loxahatchee National Wildlife Refuge, Florida, United States - Lox_Sample_2.3 | ecosystem: Environmental > Terrestrial > Soil > Wetlands | place: USA...
TTTTTCCGGTTCCAGACGATCTATTAACACAATTGTAACAATTGGGCTGCTGGCGGGGGTCAGCGGGGAAACGTGGCTGATTCAAAGGGTGAATTCTCGCCGATTCATGGCTCAAGGACGCTCAGGAGGGTTGCCACAGCTCACTGATAAGCAGGCCAAAGAGGAAGGTTCTGCGATCAAGCAGGGTGAAGCCGGTCCGAACGAGCGCGGTGGAGTGGTTGGGGAGGGCGCGGGTGCGGAGTCCGGTGATGAGGTGGAAGGCGGCATAGAGCGCAGAGACGATGGTTCTGGCGGGGAGAGCAGCGAACCCGGAGGGGATAGCGAACTCGGAGACGAGCCAAATGGCGCCGGGCGCGAGGTGAGGGCGGATGTTCTGCGCGAGGGATTGGACCTCGCTGGTGGTGAAGCAGTCGAGGAAGAAGTGAGTGACGATGAGGTCGTAGACGCCGGAAGGGGCGAAGGTGAGGGCGTCGGCATGGTGGATGCGGATGCGCTCGCTGGTGTGGACGGAGGCGGTGCGCGACTCGAGAAGGCGCAGCATAGCCGGGCTTTGATCAACGACATCAGCGTGGAGCGAAGGATTGGCGGTGAGAAGACGGGCAAGGAAGCGGCCGTCACCGTCGCCGAGGACAAGAGCACGGCGCGCGGATTTGAGTTGCGGAATACGGCAGAAGCGGCACCGCTCGAGCATGGGGCCGAAGGAGAGATATTCGAGCCAGCGATAGGGGCGTGCGATGCGGTCAAAGTTGGCGCGAGGCTTGGCTGGCTGGCTGGTGGGTGGCATCAGCGCAGGATGAGAAGCAGCAACGGGGTGAGCAGGGCAGCGTCGGCGGCGATGCGGAGGTGAAGGGCGCTGAACGGAGAGCGGTCAAGCGCGATGAAAAGAAGGGCAGCCGCGGCAGCGGCGCAGCATAGCGCGGAAGCGGAGGGGTTTGAAGACGAGAGCAGGGCAGCAGCAAGGATTGAGACCGCGGCCAAAGCAATGCTGATGAGGCGGAGATGGCGCTGTCCCCAGCGAGTGGTGCGGTCGGCGATGGCGGGACGTGAAGAGAGAATACGGAGGCGATGGGATGCGCTGCGCGGGAACTGCTCCCACAGATCGATGGCAATGCAGTTGAGCCAGCAGAGCGCTGCGAAAAGGACAGACATAAGGACGAGGATGAGTTTGTCCTGGGCCGGCGTTTGCGTGGCAGCAGGTGTGATGCGAACGATGGTGGGAACCGCGCTTGCGGAGGCGAAGACGACGGCGACGATGAGTTCCTTGGGAAACCAGCACTCGATGGCGGGGCCGCACAGATGCACGAGAAGGAAATAGGCAGCGGCGACGCTGAAGATGAGAACGTCAGCACGGCGGGCAACTGGGAGCATGTGGAAGAGGATGAGCCAGACGAGGAATCCGCAGACGGGAACAGCGATAGCGGAGATGGCGGCCCGGTGGCGTATGTAAAACAGATGGCGATCGCGGAGACGGGAGGGATCCGAGTGGAGACCGTCGAGGATGCGGTCGGCGACATAGAGCAGCCAGGTTCCGGTGAAGAGCAAGGGCAGAGCGCAGGGCGAAAGCGCGAGGTGGAATGCACGGGCGAAGCAGAAGGCCCAGAGAGCAGCGACGGTCGGGGCATCGAGCGAAAGCAGGTGCCACCAGCGAACCAGGGCGAGCAAAGCAAGGCGCAGGGATGTTGCGTGGGGGAGATGGCGGACGGCGGAAGGATTTCGTTCCACTGCCGTCGGGAGGGATTGGGCAGCGGGCAGCGCGGAGGGCTGAGGCAGAGAAATGGGCTGCGATGCGAGGGCCACGTCCTAATTTTATGAGAAGTGGCGATGAGGTCTCCATGACAATGCAAAAATTGCTTGCGGCATTCTCAGAGATGGTGTGGCCTTTTGAGAAATGAGTAAGGTCGCGTTCGCTGATGGTCGAGTCGACCTGATTCTCTGGGTTCGGCGCGCACCGTCCTTGAAAAATGCTTCAGCGACGGCGGGGAAAGGGCCCGGAGGAGGGTAGTTCGCTGGAGTCTGATGGCCAGGGACTGTCGAGGACAACGGCATAGGTGGCCAGCCGAGAAAAGGTCTGGTAGTAAGTGTTGGGGTCGATTGAGGCGAGGGCATCGCGGATTGAACCGGGCAGGTTTCGATCCTTCCAGGCAACGGAGTGGAGGAGCACTGCCGGGATGCTGTGGTAGCGGAATTCGCGCGTGACGTCGACTTTGAACCAGTCACCGGGGATAGCGGGCAGGGGGGCATCGACATGCTGGTAGGCCGCGGCCTGCTGAAGCTGGTGGACAAGCCAGTTTTGGCCGGGACGGTCGAATGAATCGAAGGGGCTGACATAGTACTGCACGGGGCCAAGCCCGAGACAGTCGAGTGCTACGACGCCAAGAATGTTGTTGCGCTGGCGAGGAGAAAGAGAATCAAACAGTGCTTTGGCACCGGCTTCTCCTTCGACGTCTGCGAAGAGGAAGGTGTGCGCGCGTGGAGTGGCTGCAAGAGCGTGATAGAGGAAGGGCAACATGATCGCGCCGCTCCAGTTATCAATTACGCTTTGTCCGGCACCTTCATGAAGATAGTTCGCAATGAAGAGGATAGTTTTAGGTCCTGCAGCATTTGTTCTGGCGGCATTTGCGGAGACTGGAGCGGCAGGGAGCGTGCTGAGTAGATTGGTGCCGCCGTGGAAGGTTTGTTCGCGCAGCTCAGATTTGGGGCATTGGAGGTCAATGTATGCCTGGCGGAGTTGCGCGAGGCGAATGGGGTTTTCCTGGGGCACATGCTTCAGAAGGAAAATAACCGAGGTCCGGGACATGTTCCAGAAGACGATGCTCTTTTGATTCGGGAGAGCTGTGGGCGATCCGAGCGCAGGCTGCCGCGAGTGGGACTGGGCTGATGCGGCGGCGAGCAGCACAAGCGTGATTACAAAGGTGCGCATCGGAGTCGGGGTTAGCTTATCGGAAAGCAGAGGATCCCGCCAACGAAGAAATCGTCCATTCGTGCTAAAACTAGTTGATTGGAAGCACGAGGACTTTTTTTAATATGCGGCGCATTTTTTCTGCTTTATCCGTTGTGCTGTTCAGTGCGTGTACCGGGCATGCCCAGAGCGCGCTTACTGTTGACAAGATTGCTCCGGAGTTAAAGACGAAGATGGACGCTGCGGCGGAGCAGGTGCTGGCGAAGACGGGTGTGCCGTCGGCATCAGTGGCTGTGGTGGAGCATGGAGAGATTGTTTACACGCAGGCGTACGGGAAGGCGAAGCTTGATCCTCCTGTGGCAGCGACGCCGGCGATGCGGTATTCGATCGGGTCGATCTCGAAGCAGTTTACGGCGGCGGCGATGCTGCTGTTGCAGCAGGAGGGGAAGCTTTCGATCGATGATCCCGTATCGAAGTACCTGCCGGAGCTGACGCGGGCGAACGAAGTGACGATCCGGATGCTGCTGTCGCATACGTCGGGCTATGAGGATTACTGGCCGGAGGATTATGTGATGCCTCCAATGCTGAAGGCGACGACTGCGCAGCACATTCTGGATGTGTGGGGAAAGAAGCCGCTTAATTTTGATCCGGGGACAAGGTGGCAGTACTCGAACACGAACTACGTGATTGCCGGGCGCATTGTGGAGATGGTGAGCGGCGAGCCGCTGATGAAGTTTCTGCAGCAGCATATTTTTAAACCGCTGGATATGGAGGCGGTGTGGAACTCGGATGCGAACCGGCTGGGCGATACGGATGCCGAGGGGTATGTGCGCTATGCGCTGGGGCCACTGCGACCTGCTCCAAAGGAGGGCAAGGGGTGGATGTTTGCGGCGGGTGAGCTGGCAATGCCGGCGTATGACCTGGCACAGTGGGACATCAGCATCATGGACCGGTCGCTGCTGAGCCAGAAGTCGTATGACGAGATGTTTGATCCGGTGATGCTGAAAGACGGCGAGAACTCGCACTATGCGCTGGGGCTGTTTATACGCAATTTGGGCGGGCATCTGGCGTATGAGCACTCGGGTGAGGTGTCTGGATTTGTGTCAGAGAACGTGGTGTTTCCGAATGACAAGGCCGCGATTGCAGTGCTGACGAACCAGGATGCATCTCCAGCGGCAAGCGGGATCGCGCGGGCGCTGGCTCCGATGATGCTGGGGCTGAACGAGGCGGGCTCGCCGGCGGCAGAGGCCGAGAAGCAGGCGCAAGAGATTTTTGTGGGATTGCAGCAGGGGAAGATTGACCGGTCGCTGTTCACAGCGAACTGCAACGCGTATTTCGGCAAGACGGCGATAGGGGATTTTGAGTCGAGCCTGGCACCGCTGGGCACGCCCGCGACGTTTAAGCAGGTTGCGCAGGAGCTTCGCGGCGGGATGACGTTCCGGGAGTTTACGGTGACGTTTGCGAATTCGCCGCAACAGGTGCGGGTGACGACATACACGATGCCGGATGGGAAGCTGGAGCAGTATCTGGTTATTCCGAATTAGGCGTTCAGGCACACGCGTCTTCGGCGCAATTCCAGAACCATCAGTGGCGTCCACTCCCATTGGTCGTGGGAATGGATGTGTACCTGACAGACGGAAGAGGGAGCCAGTCCGAATGGGCTGGCTTCTCCTTTGTCGCTTCTTAGAGCGGTCGGTCGGTATAGAGGGTTTTGTCGGAGATTTCCTGGAGTTTGTATAGCGTTTTGCCGTGGGCGGCCATGATTTGTTTAACGTGATCGTGGAAGCGGCCGGGGACGAAGAGGAAGATGCGAGGGCCGGTTCCCCACATGGCGAGCAACTGCGGGTCGGCCATGAAGATGTGCGGGGCGTCGGGATAGTCGGAGCCCCAGATCATGGAGGAGCCGAAGGTGGCTTCGAGGATTTTTCCGTTTTTCTCGGGTTCAGGCTCGAAGTAGTTGGTTTTGCCGTGGGCGAGCAGGGCCTGATGATGGGTGTAGAAGATGATGGATGAGCCGCTTGCCTGATCTCCGTAAATCACAAGCTGATAGTCGTGATTGCCGGGCGTTTGCGCGATGGCGTTGATGGTGTCTGCCATGGTGCGGGAAGACAGCATGGGTGCGAAGCGAACGAGCGCAATGTGCGCGGCGATGAGGACAACGGCAGTGGTGAAGGCGACGGTGGTGGTGGCTTCGAATCCATTGCCTCGGCGGCGCAGGAGCCAGGCGGCGAGCGGGCCGATGAGAAGCGCGATGGCCGCGACCACGGCGGGCAAACGCAGAGCGGCGAAAGAGGGTCCGGTGAGGTCGAAGAAGTGCGAGCTGGCGAGAGTATAGCCGCCAACGTCGCGGTGGGCGAGCAGGGCCCCGATGTCGTGGACGAAGGGGAGATGGCGCGAGGTCCACAGACCCCAGGCGAGCGCAGCGGCGCTGAGGACTCCGATGACAGCGAAGACGGCGTGCATGCCGGTGAGCCATTTGCTGGAGGCATTGATCCAGCGGGGGTCGCCTTCGGGAGCTTCCTCAATCATGGCGAGCGAGCCGGCGACGAGCATGAGGATGGCGAACCAGCAGGGCCAGGTGTAGTACTCCTGGTTGGTGGAGATGGAGAAGAAGATGAGGATGATAGCGGCGTAAATGCCCAGGAGCAGTCCGGTGCGGGCGCGGAAGCGCAGGCGCGCGGCGAGAGAAGAGGCGGCGTGAGCGGACTGGCGGGGATCGAGAAACTCGATGGTGTTGGTGGAGTCGTAGCGAAGGTCAGAGAGAAAGACACGGCGGTTGCGCCAACTGCGAACGATGACAGCGGGGAGAAAAAGGCTCCAGGGAAAGAGCCAGACGAGCTGTCCGAACCAGTAGGCGAACCACGGCTGCTTGTTGTAGTCGTGTGGGTAGCGCAGTCCGAGGAAGCGCAGAAAGTGTTCGTTGATGAAGTAGAAATAGAGGAATCCGTAGACGTGGCCGGGGGTAGGGATGTTGCCGTGCGGGTGGCCGTGGTCGGGGTTTTGAAGGGCGCAGAGGATGTGCCAGGGCGCGGCGATGGCGAGGAAGAGCAGGAACCCGGTAAATAGACGCATTTGCCGCCAGCGACGCCACTCGCCGGTGATGATGAGATAGGGGACGATGGCAGCAACGAAGAAGACGGGCGCGATGAGTCCCTTGGCGAGGAGGGCGATGGCGATGGAGGCGTAGGCGAGGTAGAAGCGTGAGGGGTTTCGGTCTTCGAGCCCGGTGAGGAAGCAATAGAGGCCGAGGCAGAGAAAGAAGGTGAGAATGGATTCGGGGATGAAGAAGCGTGTCCAGAGAAAGACGCCGACAGAGGTGAGAATGGCGAGCGCGGCGTAGAAGGCGGCGCGGTCCGAATAGGCGCGGCGACCCCAGAACCATGCCAGGATGGCGCAGGCGAGCACTCCGAGCGACATGGGAAGATGGGTGGCGAAGACGTTCTGGCCGAAGATACGGTAGTCGATAGCGACCATCCAGTAGGGTAGAGGAGGCTTCTCAAGATAGCGGATGCCGTCGACGTAGAGGGTAACCCAGTTCCCGCTGGAGAGAATATGCTGAGCGGCCTGCGCGTGGGTGGCGTCAGCGTCGTCGAGCAGAGAGGGTGAAAACAGTGCGACGAAGTGGACGGCAAGGAAGACAAGCAAAAGCAGCGTCCAAGCGCGGGCGGGCGAGGAATAAATGGCCGGGCTTTTCAGGGCAGGCTCAGACTGAGTGTGGATTTCGTGAGTATTCATGCGGGATTTTTTGACTTACTACCAGCATATCAGCGGGTGATGGCCGCACGGGCGCAGGCTTCAGATGGCTCTTATTAGCCGCAGGGAATCATTATGCTAAAGAAGGTGCATGAGTGAAACTGAGTTATGCGAGCTGATCCACATTTACGACAACTGACGGACGCGCTGAAGGAGACGTTGACGAAGTGTGCGCATGATCCGGACGTGGATGCGGTGCACGATACGCGGACGGGGACACGGCGGATCGAAGCCACGCTGGAGGCGAAGCTTCGCAATATTGATGTACAGCGCGCGGATGAGAGCGATCCGCTGGCGAAAGCCGCGCGTGACTGGGAGCGGCTGCTGAAGAGAGTGCGGCGGGCGGCCGCTCCGGTGCGGGACCTGGATGTACACAGGAAGCTGTTGAAGAAGCTGGTCCCGAGCAGCAAAGAAGGATTGGGACAGGCACAGAATGGGGTTGAAGACGCAAGAGCGAGTCAGGCCAAGAGGCTTGATGATGCTTTGCAGGCGGAGCGGGAGAAACATGCGGTTCCGCTGAAAAAGAGTGCGGCGAAGTGGGCGGAGAAGCAGGAAGAGCATTTCAGCGACTTTACGGCGGCGTTGGAGCAAAAACCGGCATTGCGTGCGCGAAAGCCCGATGCGGCAGCGATGGCGCTGGATGCATTTGCGCGGCTGTCGACGCAGATGCTGCAGCTTGATGCCGGAAATCTGCATGATTTTCGTAAAGGGGCGAAGAAAGCCCGTTATATGGCAGAAGCCGGCGGCGAGGATGAATATGCTGGTGCGGTGGGCAAGGCGCTGAAGAAGCTACAGGATGAGATTGGGGACTGGCATGACTGGCTGGTTTTGGCCGAAGAAGCGCGAGATGTGCTGGGCGATGATGGCATGCAGCTGACAGCGGAGATAGAGCGCAAGCGCGACCTGCGTTTTGCCGCGGCGATGAAGCTGGCGACAGGGATGCGCGGAAAACTGATGGGAGAGTGGCTGGGGACTTGCCGTCCAGGCACACGCGCTTCCTACTCCAACAAGCAAAGGCCGCTTGTTGGGGACGCTGGTTCGCGCCGTCGAGAGCGGGCTCGGGTGGCCGCTCCCGATGGTCGCGCACCTGCATCCTCATCGGGCGTTGCCAAGAGCACCGACGCGCCCGGTAACCCCTGAAAGGTAATAGAATCAGGCGAGAGACCATTTTTGATTTTCCTGCCGCACGAATGACCATCCGACTTTTCAATACCCTGACAGGCCGCATAGAAGAGCTTTCGCCAGCAGACGGCAAGCAGTTCCGCATGTATGCGTGCGGGCCGACGGTGTATGACTACGGGCATATCGGGAACTTCCGCACGTTTCTGCAGGTGGATGTGTTGCGGCGGTTCCTGAAACTCGAAGGCATGACGCCGCTGCATGTGATGAACGTGACAGACGTGGATGACAAGATCATTCGCAATGCCGCGGCGGCTGGCGTGCCGATTGGGGAGTATACGCCGCGGTTTGAGAAGGCGTTTTTTGAGGACCTGGATGTGCTGGCGGTGGAGACTCCGGAGAAAGTTGCGCGGGCGACGGAGCATATTCCGTCGATGGTGGCGCTGATTGAGAAGCTGGCGGCGGAGGACTGCGCGTACCGGACGGAGGATGGGTCGTGGTACTTCCGGATTGCGAGCTTTCCGGAATACGGGAAGTTATCGAAGAAGGACTTCAGCGGGATTACGGACGGGGCGCGCGTGGACGTGGATGAGTACGACAAGGACTCGGCGCGTGATTTCGCGTTGTGGAAGGCGCCGAAGCCGGGCGAGTATCACTGGCAGACGGAACTGGGGCCGGGAAGGCCGGGCTGGCACATTGAGTGCTCGGCGATGGCGACGGAGTATCTGGGCGACGATTTTGACCTGCATGCGGGCGGCGAGGACCTGATGTTTCCGCACCACGAGAACGAGATTGCGCAATCGGAGTCGGCGTCGCACAAGACATTTGCGCGGCACTGGTTCCATGTGCGGTTTCTGCTGGTGGAAGGGCGCAAGATGTCGAAGTCGGAGGGGAACTTCTACACGCTGCGCGATCTGCTGCTGAAGGGGTATAAGGCTTCGGCGATCAGGATGCTGCTGATTTCAGTACCGTACCGTCAGCAACTGAACTTTACGTTCGATGGGCTGGCGGCGGAGACGGGCGCGGTGGAGCGGCTGCGGACATTCCAGCAGCGGGTGCGCGAGGCGAAGACGGCGGCGACGGAAAACGCGACTCTTGCGGAGGAGACTGCGCGCTCTCGGAAGAATTTCTGCGAGGCGCTGGCGAATGATTTGAATACGGCAGAGGCGCGGGCTGCGATTTTTGATCTGGTTCGGGCGGGGAATGCGGCGATGGACGCGGGGATAATGGGCGCGGGGAATGCGCGGGGGATTCTGGAGGTACTGTGCGATTTCGACAAGATATTTGCCGTGCTTGAAGACCACGATGCCGAGTGGACAAAGTTTGCGCTGCAATGGGCGGAGCGTGAGGGGCGGCTGAGTGAGGCATCGGCTGAGGTAGTGGCGCAGAATTCGCTGACGGACGAGCAGATTCAGGCGCTGGTGGACGAACGGACGGCAGCGAAGAAGAGCAGGAATTTTGCGCGGGCGGACGCGATTCGGAACGAGCTGGCGGAGAAGGGGATTGTGCTGGAGGATTCGAAGGACGGCGTGAGGTGGAAAAGAAAGTGAGGACTTGCCCTTCGCTCCGCTCAGGGCAGGCTCTCAGGCACATGCGCTCCGCGCCAACCTCTAATTGACAATGGTGGCCGCTTCCGTTGGTCGCGGATCCCGTTTCCGAGATCTCTCATTATGGAATCACGAGAAACAAAACTCGTGCTTTTGCCGGGGATCTACGGGACGGGGGAGCTTTTTGCGGACTTCATCGAGGCGCTTCCGCGTGAATTTGCTGCGAGAGCAGTTCATTACCCGAACGATGTATGTCTTTCTTACGCGGAGCTATTGGGAATTGTCCAGAATGAGGTACCCGCGTCTGAGCCTTACGTAATTGTGGCGGAGTCGTTTTCAACACCGCTTGCGATACAGTTTGCGGGGATGAACCCGTTAAATCTCAAGGGTCTGGTTCTTTCCGCGGGATTTGCGACGAGTCCGGTACGCGGTGCCTTGCAGTGGCTGAGTCCGATTATGGCTCCACTCCTGGCGCATCTCCCTGTATGCGGGATCGGGGCGAAGATCCTGGTGCCTGAGTCGAAGGATCCGGAGTCCGCGCTCGCGCGCATGCGGGTGGCAATTGCTTCGGTAGAGCCAAAGGTCATGATGGACCGGGTGCAGAGTGTGGTGGGATGTAACGCGCTTGAGGAACTGGGGAAGATCAAAGTGCCAGTGCTTTATTTGCAGGCCACGAGGGACTTTCTGGTGAATCCGGTCTGCCTGGAAGAAATGAGGCAGGTGAAGCCGGAGATTGAAGTTGTGGTGATGGACGGGCCGCATGTGATTCTCCAGCTTATGCCGCGGCAGGCGGTAGAGATCGTTGCGGATTTTGTGCGGCGATTATGATCCGGAATGTGATCTGAGGGAACTGTAAGGTGGGGTGTAGATGGATCGATCTGGCTAGGCTCGCAAAGATCATTCAGGTCACTGTCCCCCGCCATTTTCAGGCACCGTGAACGATAGCGCATTTGACTCTACAGTTCCGGTCCAATATGGCATCAGCGCAATGCCCTGCATGTCGAGATTTGCTGCTCTTTGCGGGACGGCAGCGCCTGTGTATTCTGCGCGAAGTGCGTACTGTCCGGGAGTAAGACTTAGACTCCATACTTTCTCTTGCGGCGCCCAGTAATCTTTCAAATCAATCGGCAGGACAAGTGTTGCGCCTTTGGGGAGGGGAACTACCATCGGATCAATCCTCCCGGCAATGAATACGGGATTCGTCATGTCCAGATGAAGCACTTTCCCGTCAGGCTAGGTGAGTCGTAAATGGATTCTGTCTGCATATTGTTTTTTCCCATTCGCCAACATCATCCCGAGGTTAAGGACGATGTCTTTATTGCCTGTATTATGAAGCTCTACCCTAAATCGAGATCCTGGCGTCTCCTGCGAAAGCGTGAGTTGAAGACTGCTATTTTGCGAACCATTTTGGGCGAAAATGACGCAGCTTTGGGCGACTATCAAGCCAATACCAACGAGGGCTTGTAAGCTGATCCTGAATTTGCATCTTCCCCGATATACGTTGTGTGCCATGGCAGATTTAGACACCGTCCTTTCAGGGGGCTTTCACTGATATTTTAAGGTTTGGGATAAACGCGACGGTTCAAAGCGACTGACTGACGTTAATTATTTGAATTATTTATGGCTGACAATTTTGCCCAGAGCGTGAAGCAGCAGGCCGACATCGTGAAGATTGTTGGCGAATATGTGCGGCTGAAGAAGGCCGGGGCGCAGAATTACAGCGGGCTGTGTCCGTTCCACTCGGAGAAGACGCCGTCGTTTTCGGTGCATGCGGGGAGGCAGTTCTACCACTGCTTTGGCTGCGGCGCGGGCGGGGATGTTTTCTCGTTTATCCAGAAGATTGAGAATGTCAGCTTTCCCGAGGCGGTGAAGACGGTTGCGGTGAAGTGCGGGATTCCGCTGCCGAAGCGGGAGTTTTCGAGCGCGGAAGAGGCTGCGGAGAGCCGGCAGCGGGGCAAGCTGATTGAGCTGCACGAGGCGGCGACGGCGTGGTTCGAGCAACAACTGAAGTCTCCGGAGGGTGCGCTGGCGAGGGAGTATCTGGCAGGGCGCGGGATGACGGAGGCGGGGATTGCGAAGTTCCGGATTGGGTATGCGCCGGACTCGTTTCATGCGCTGCGCGAGCGGCTGCAAGGGATGGCGTACGAGGCGACGCTGCGGGCGTCGGGGCTGTTCTCATGGAAGGAGCAGGAAGATGGCAAGCCGGGGCCGATGTATGCGCGGTTCCGGAAGCGGATTACGTTTCCGATTGCGAATGAGTCAGGGCGGGTGATTGCGTTTACGGCGCGGGCGCTGGAGAGCGGGGACAAGGCGGGGCCGAAGTATGTGAATTCGCCGGAGACGCCTCTGTATACGAAGGGGCAGGTGCTGTTCAACCTGGACAAGGCGCGCGGGGCGATTCGAGAGACGGACTTTGCGCTGCTGGTGGAAGGACAGATGGACTGCATCTCAGCGTATCTGGCAGGGATTTCGAACGTGCTGGCGACGAGCGGGACGGCGTTCACCGAGGCGCAGGTGCGGCTGCTGAAGCGGTATACGACGCGGGTGATTGTGAACTTCGATCCGGATACGGCTGGGGCGAACGCGGCGGAGAAGTCGATTGCGCTGCTGACGGAGGAGGGATTCGAGGTCAAGGTGGTGGCGCTGGAAGGCGGGCTGGACCCGGACCGGTACATTCGCGAGCGAGGCGTGAAGGAGTATATGGCGGCACTGCGAGGGGCGCGGCGGTATCAGGACTTTTTGCTGGAGCGGGCGCGGCAGATGTTTCCGCCACGGACGCCGGAGGCGAAGATCAAGGCGCTGAATTTTCTGCTGCCGCACATCCGGCGGATGCCGAACAGGATTGCGCGGGACGAGTTTGCGATGGACGCGGCGCAGAAGCTGGGGATTGATTCGGCGCTGGTGCGAGAAGAGCTGAAGGAAGCTGCGGCGAAGCGGCGGGACTCTGTGGGCGGACAGGCTGGGTCGTCGCTGACGAGGGCGGAGCAGATTTTGTTGCTGGCGTTTTCTGCTCCGAAGCAGGGGGATCTGTATCAGTCGGCAGAGGCGGCATACCGGGAGCATGAGACGGACTTTGCCAGCATGAGGGAGGATGTGCGGGAGATGCTGGAGCGACTGCGAGCGAGGGTGGAGGGTGATGATCCGATGCAGACGCTGACGGACGCAGGGCAGCGGCAGATGCTGGCAGGGGTTCTGGTGTCGGTGCATGGAGCTGATCCGGAGCTGGACCATGTGGAGGGGGCGATTCTGACTCTGCGGAGAGCGTCGTTGGAGCAGGAGCAGAAGGCGGTGCGACGGGCGATTCAGGACGCGGAGCGGGCCGGGAATGCAGATGAGGCATTGGCGCTGAGCCGGAAGCTACATGAAGTTGCGGTGCGGTTAAGAGGCCTGGACTGAAGGATTCATCGATAGTCCTGTTCGCCGCTGTCTGCTGGTGGTAGGCTCTCTGGCATGAAAACGATAGGGTTGCTGATCGTTCTGCTCCCTGTTCCCCTTCTGGGCTTCTCACAGACCGCACCTGCGCCACAGGCTCGCGTTCCATTGCCGTCTGCGCAGGTCATCACTCTTGGCAACTCGGTGGCCACGTTGGGTCACGGCTGGAAGTTCTCGCCCGGTGACTCACCCTTGATGAACGGCTCACCTGTATGGGCGCAGCCGGGGTATGACGACTCGCACTGGGCGCCGATGGACCTCACTCCGAAGCCCGGCTCGTTCGACATTCAATACGGAACAGCAGGCTTTGTGCCCGGCTGGACGCGGCGTGGCTATCCTAAGCTCAACGGCTATGCCTGGTATCGCCTGCGCCTGCGCATCATTAATCCGGGCGAGCCGCTGTGGCTCAAGATGCCGCTGGACTTCGACGACGCCTACCAGCTCTACGCCAATGGACGCTATGTAGGGCAGTTTGGCAAATTTTCCGCAAACGGTGTGGCGCTTTACTACTCGCGAGCAGCCTCCTATCCACTACCGCCGCCGGATCCGGACGGGAACATCGTTTTGGCGGTGCGTTTTTACATGAGCACCGCTACGCAGTTCCTAGGTCCCGATGTGGGCGGCATGCATGCGCCGCCGGTACTCGGGCTGGCTTCTACAGTCCACCTGTTGCAGACTGCAGAAGATGCCGCTAACGTGGAAAGCTTTTTCGGGCCTATTTTTCAGTCGTTCCTCTTTCTTCTGGTATCGCCGCTCGCGCTTTGGGCCTGGCTGAGGACCCAGCATGAGCGCGCCTGGCTGTGGCTCTTCCTCGTGCTGGCGTGCAATCTCCTGAACGGTGTCCTGACCGTTCTCGGCGACCTGTCTACAGTGCTTACCATTTCGCAAGACACGTTTGCGAACCAGGTGGTCGCTACCCCGCTCAGGCTTTTTCTCTGGGTCATGTTCTGGCGGGAGTGGTTCGGTCTGCGCGAAAAGCGCTGGATTTCCCGCACCGCATCGCTTCTGCTCGTCGCCCAAATGCTGACCGAGTTTCTTGCAAACTCCGGGCTCTTCGGGCTTCGCTTCGTACCTCAACCGTGGCTGCCTTCGCTTAACCTTGCATCGGTCTGGAGCTCCGCTGCTCTCGGCGCATTGCTTGTCGTTATTCTCGTCGAAGGCTTTCGCCGCGACCGCACCGAGGCGTTGCTGGCCGCCTTCCCCATACTGCTGCTGGAGTACGCGAGCTTTGGAGCCTATCTTCAGAACAGTTTCGATATCCAGTATTCATTTTTCCCCTTCGGCCTCGGCGTTAGTACCGGAAACATCGCCTCCATGCTTATGCTGCTGGCCGTCGGTGCTGTGGCCATGCGGCGCTTCCTGCGCACCCAGGTCAGCGAGGAGCTGGCCCGTCAGGCCATTGCGAAGGACCTGGAACAGGCGCAGCAGTTGCAGCAGCGGGTGCTGGTACCGGAGGCGATCGCTTCGCGTCACTTCATGGTCGAAACCGAGTACCGCCCGGCGCAGACAGTGGGTGGAGACTTCTTCCAGACGCTATCGAGGCCGGACGGGAGCCTGCTGGTGGTAATCGGGGATGTTTCGGGCAAAGGAGTGAGCGCGGCGATGTTGGTGGCGGTGCTCGTAGGGGCGATTCGCACTCGCGCAGATGAGAGTTTCGATCCAGCCTCCATGCTGGCAACACTGAATGGCCGCTTGATCGGGCGCTCGGGCGGGCACTTTGCGACGTGCCTGGCAGCGGAGATTCATCCAGATGGGACGATGCGGATTGCGAATGCGGGACATCTGCCTCCGTATTTGAATGGAAGAGAGATGGAAGTGGAAGGTTCGCTGCCGCTGGGCGTTACGGAAAAAGCTGAGTATCCGGTGCAGACGTTCAGGGTGAAACCGGGGGACCGGCTGACGTTTATGACGGACGGCGTGGTGGAAGCAACGAACGAGGCGAAGGAGCTGTTCGGCTTTGAGCGGACACGTGAGATCAGCATACAAAGCGCAGTGGCGATTGTGGATGAGGCACAGCGGTTTGGCCAGGAGGACGATATTACGGTGCTCGCAGTGGCGTTTGCTGTATGATGCGTGGCGGGATTTGGGTATTTCTGCAGCGATGTTGCTTTAGAAGCATAACCTTATGAAACTGCTGGCTTTGCTGACTGATGCGTTTGTTGCAGTATTTGGAATTACTCCACCGGGACCGGAACAGCGGCGGCGGACGAGCCTCTTGATCGGCGGGTTTTTGCTGACGGTGATTCTGGCGGCGTTTACGGTTGTGGGGGTGATGGTGTACTTGATTTCCCGGCATTGACTCCGGGCATGGATTGGATCCTGCCATTGGAGTCAGGAGGTTACGACTGGCGCTGAAACAAATTGGAGATTTCCACATCTAAAAGAAAGAGGGAACTGGGAGCGACAGAGCAGACGGAAGGCTAAATGGGGCTGGAACCGGATGCGGGCGCAGGGTGGATGAGGGCCGGAAAACGCTGAATTTATGGCGATTTTGAGGCCTAAGCATGATATCCTAAAAACCTTTGGTGGACGTGCGCCTACCGCCCATGAAATCGCTTTTTAGCGAACCGCTTCAGGGACAGCGCCTTATATGGCATTGACCGCACTTTGTCCGACCCAGGCACAGACGGCCCCCAGTGACAGCTACGTCTGATTGCGGCCACGTCTGAATAAATTCGCGGGAGAGACGCGCTTGGCGATAGAAGACAAGTTTGACGAAGACATTGACAAATTGATTGAGACAGGGAAAGAGAAGGGCTACCTGACCTACGGTGAGGTGAATGACCTTCTGCCGGGCGACATGCACTCGGCCGATGACCTGGATGACCTGATTACAACGATCGGGACGCAGGGAATTGACCTGCTCGAAAGCGGCCCGAAGCCAGGAGAGGCCTTTGAAGGCGAAGGTGAAGAGGGCGAGGATGTAGAGCTCGACCTGACTCCGGGCACACTGGAAAAGACCAACGACCCGGTGCGCATGTACCTGCGCGAGATGGGCACGGTTCCGCTGCTGACGCGCGAGGGCGAAGTTGAGATTGCCAAGCGCATTGAGCGCGGGCAGCTGCGCGTGATGAAGGCGATTTCGCGTTCGCCGATTGTGATTCGCGAGATCATTGCGCTGGGCGAAGACCTGAAGCGCGGCGTGCGCAATGTGAAGGAAGTGGTGATCTTCGACGAGGAGGAGATCACCGAGGAAGTGCTGCAGGCGCGGGTGCGGCAAACGGTGAGCAAGATCGACGGGCTGGTAAAGCACCACAAGAAGGCTGCACAGCTCGAAGAGAAGCTGGCCACGATCAATCCGAAGACGAGGGCCAAGGAGCACCGCAAGACGCGCTGGGCGATTGCGCGCGAGAAGGTGCTGGTTTCGCGGGTGGTGCGCGACCTGAAGTACACAAACCAGGAGCGCAAGCGGCTGCTGGACAAGCTGAACAAGACTGTGGACGTGATGCGGACGCTGGAACGGCAGATTCGCACGCTGGACCAGAAGTATGACGCGTCCAAGAGCGAAGAGCTGAAGAAGGAGTATCGGCGGCAACAGAAGAACTGCAAGGCGGACCTGGAGAAGCTGGAGCAGGAGGCGGGCGTATCGATTGCCGAGCTGAAGCGGACACAGCGCGAGATGATCCAGGGCGATATGGACGCCGAGCACGCCAAGCGCGAGCTGATTGAGGCGAACCTGCGACTGGTGGTATCGATTGCGAAGAAGTACACGAACCGCGGACTGCAGTTCCTGGATCTGATTCAGGAAGGCAACATCGGCCTGATGAAGGCGGTGGACAAGTTCGAGTACCGGCGCGGGTACAAGTTTTCGACGTATGCGACGTGGTGGATTCGCCAGGCGATTACGCGCGCGATCGCGGACCAGGCGAGGACGATCCGCATCCCGGTGCACATGATCGAGACGATCAACAAGCTGATCCGCACATCGCGGCAACTAGTGCAGGAGCTGGGGCGCGAGCCTACCTCGGAAGAGATTGCGCGACGGATGGATATTCCGGTGGCGAAGGTGCGCAAGGTGCTGAAGATTGCGCAGGAACCGATTTCGCTGGAGACGCCGATTGGCGAAGAGGAAGATTCGCATTTGGGCGACTTTATCGAAGACCGCCAGGCGGTTTCGCCGTCGGACGCGGTGATCAGCGTGAACCTAAAGGAGTACACGTCGCAGGTGCTGCGGACGCTGACTCCGAGGGAAGAGCGGGTGATCAAGATGCGGTTCGGACTGGAAGACGGCTCGGAGCACACGCTGGAAGAGGTTGGACAGAGCTTCCAGGTGACGCGCGAACGCATCCGACAGATCGAAGCGAAGGCTCTGAGGAAGCTACGGCATCCTTCGCGCTCGCGGAAGCTGAAGGCGTTTGTGGACACTGTGGTCGAGTGAGGGCCGGCCAACAGCTGACAGCCAATAGCCAATAGGCATTAGCCATTGGGGATTAGGCGAAAGCTGGTGGGGTAACTTGATTTAAAGGGGGTGAGAGGCTGCCAAAATGGCAGCCTCTTTTGCTTTGCGGTTGAGTTTGCTAGACGAACGCGATGGAGGCGGAGACGTCTCCGATACGGGTGTCGCTGCTGAACTCGGCTGCTTCGGCATTGCGACGGCGGAGCAGGCCGGCGTTGATGATGCCTCCACAGTGGTCCCAGAGGTTGAACTGAGCGAGAGCCTGAGGGAAGCGGCCGGCGTTGATGTCGCGGAGCAGGGTGGAGTGCAGGAAGTTGGTGATGCCGACGTTGTAGGTGAAGTCAACGAGGGCATCGAACTGGGATTGCGTGAGCTTGATGGTGACGGCGTCGTTTACGCAATGGGCGGCGGCGCGGATATCGCTGAAGAGGAGCGCAACGGCCTGCTCCTGAGTGATGGTCTGGCCGGGGTGAACACCGGCGGTATGGCCGTAGCCGATGGTCCAGATTCCGTGCTGGTCCTGGTAGGCGGTGAGGACATCACCTTCGAAGAGCTCGGTCAATGCAAGCCCGTTTTTGCTGTAGCTGAGGTCGTTGACGCCCATTGGAGATATTTTCCCCGAAGGCCAGGCGTTGCTGAACAGGATAATGAGATTGAATGGCTAGTCAGACGTTACTTTGGGGTGGATAACGCGGAGGGCTGGGTCTGGTGATTTGCCTGAATTCCGCTAAGTGCATCCCACAGAATGGTGTGAGAAATATGCGAAGCGATTGGGGAATGAGCGCGGGGAAGATACTGATTCCTGCGGTTCTTTGTATTTGCTGCTGTGCGGCCCAGTGCCAGGACGCGCGCGAGATGGTTCGGCAGGATGTGAAGGTGGAACTGGAGGCGGATGCGACAGACCACTCGAACTGGATTTTTCATGACGACGACCAGAAGCCAGGCAACGACGTTGTGCAGTGGGTGGCGCAGACACATCAAGGCAACCTGAAAAGGGTGATCGAACGAAACGGGCACAAGATTTCGAAAGAGCAGCAGCGGCAGAGCATCGAGGACTTTATCCATGACTCTGACGCGCAAGCGGAGCAGCGACAGGCGAACCAGAAAGACGCGCAACAGGCGGAGTCGTTGCTGAAGCTGCTGCCCAACGCGTTTTTGTGGACAGAGGTAAGCCATAACTACGACACGACGACGTTCCGCTTCAAGCCTGATCCGATTTTCAGCCCTCCGAGTTACGCATCGCGGGTGTTCGCGGCGATGGCCGGCGAGATGGTGGTCGACAACAAGCAGCACAGGATCGAGGAGTTCAAGGGGGAGATGATCCACGATGTGAACTTCTTGTGGGGGATTCTGGGCAGCGTGAAAAAGGGCGGATGGTTTGAGGTCGACCGGCAAGAGGTGGGTCCGGGGATCTGGGAGATTACTCAGACCCATATCCACATTCACGGGCACATTCTTTTCTTCAAGACGATTTCGCAGCAGGAGGACGATGTGGAGACGTCGTTCAGCCGGGAGCCGGGGGATGTGACTCTGGAGCAGGCGGCGGCAGCGGTGATGAAGAAGTGAGTGTCTGCCTGCGCAGTAGGTTGCGGCATTCCAAGGCCTATAGGCGAGGGTTTATCTAGTCAGGCAGAGCCGTTTCCCGTATACTGGGAGATGTTGTAAGTAAGCCGTTTGAAGCAGGAAAATCATGCCTAAATTGAAGACACACCGGGGCGCTGCGAAGCGCTTCAAAAAGACTGGTACCGGCAAAATTCTGCGCGGACAGTCGAAGATGCGCCATATCCTGACGTCGAAGGAGACCAAGACCAAGCGGAAGCTGGCCCACAGCACGCTGGTTTCGGACGCCGACCACGCGAAGGTTGCGCGCATGATTCCCTACGCCTGATCTGTACCGCAGAGGTGCACGGGCCGGAAGGCCCCCGGTTGAATGACCGAGTGATCAGGGAGACCGAGCGAGTGAAGAGGTAAAAAGCGAAAGCTCCTGCCTCCAACCGCCTAACAGAAGTGAAAAAAGGAGAAAGAAGAAATGCCCCGCGTAAAACGTGGAACCAAACGTAATGACCGCCGCAAAAAAATTCTGAAACGCGCAAGCGGTTATTTCCTTACAAAATCGAAGCTGTACCAGGCAGCGCAGGAAGCCGTAGAGCGCGGCATGAAGTTTGCCTACACCGGCCGCAAGCAGAAGAAGCGGCAGTACCGCTCGCTGTGGATTGTACGCATTAACGCCGCCTGCAAAATGAACGGCATCAGCTACTCGCTGTTCATCAGCGGGCTGAAGAAGGCCGGAGTGGAGCTGGACCGCAAGATTCTGGCGGACATTGCGGTGAATGACGCAGCCGGATTTACGGCGCTGGTAGCGCAAGCAAAGGCCGCGCAAGAGAAGACCGCAGCATAGGCAATTTCCAATTGAGAGACGGAGGGGCGCGATGATCGCGTCCCTTTTGTTTTGCGCGAGGTTTTATAGCGAGGCGAGGATGGCGTCGGCGATGCGGGCAGCTTCGAGGGCGGAGCGGACATCGTGGACGCGGACGATATGTGCTCCGTTGAGGATGGCGGCAGTGGTGGCGGCCAGAGTTGCGTTGGCGCGCGCGGCAATGGGCGCGTCGTTGCGGGAATGAAGGTCAGCGAGGGCGCGGCCGAGGAAAGACTTGCGCGAGACTCCGGCGAGGATGGGCTGACCGAGCGAAAGAAGCTCATGCTGGCGGGCGAGCAGGGAGAAGTTTTCATTGAAGGATTTGCCGAAGCCGTAGCCGGGATCGAGGACGATTCGGGAGGAATCGACGCCGGCGTTGAGTGCCGTGTTCAGGCTTTGCTCGAGACCGGAGCTGACAAGGGGCAGGACTTCCTCTGGTTTGAGAGGGGGCAGTTCGCGCCACTCGTGAGAGCGGCCGCGAGTATGCATAAGGACGACGCCGCAATCGAGGCCGGCACACGTGAGGGCCATCTCGTGATCCCAGGTGAAGCCGCTGATGTCGTTCACGATTTCGGCACCGGATTCGATGGCGACCTGTGCGGTCGAGGCGTGCCAGGTATCAATGGACAAGACGGCGTTGGGGCGCGCCTCAAGGACGGATTCAATGACGGGCAGGACGCGCTCCTGTTCCTCGTCCGCGGTGATAGGAGCGTACTTGCCGGGTCGGGTGGATTCGCCGCCGATGTCGATGATATCGGCGCCTTCGTCGAGCAAATGGAGAGCATGGGCGGCAGCGATTTCAGGATTGAGGAAGAGGCCGCCGTCGGAGAACGAGTCGGGTGTTACGTTGATGACGCCCATGATGAGAGTGCGCGGGCCGAGGGGCAGGGAGCGGGTGCGCAGCTTCCAGAGATATTCGTTGCGGCGCGCAAAGGGCATACGCAGATGATGCTACACTCCGCGCAGAGATGAAATCAGCGGTGTTGGGTTCATTTGCGCGCAGGGTCTTGCCGGTTGTTTTGCTGGGCACGCTATCGCTGCCAGCCGCACTCGGCGCAGCTGGGTTGGTGCGTCACCATAAGCGGCCAAAGCATCAGGGAAGGCCGAATCTGGCGGCGGAGATCGATGGGATTTTGCGGGAGCCAGATGTGGCGCGGGCGCACTGGGGGATCTCAGTGGTGACGATGGACGGCGCTCAGGTGTACGCATACAACGATGGCGAACTGTTTGAGCCGGCGTCAAACGCGAAGCTGACAACGATCGCGGCGGCTCTGGCTCTGCTGCCTGCGGGAGCGACATGGACAACCGATGCGGTGACGGCGGGGCAGATTGACGACAAAGGAGTGCTGCACGGGAACATCGATCTGCTGGGTGCGGGCGATCCGACGATGTCGGGACGGAGCTATCCGTATGAAGGCCGGACGGAGAGGCCGAATCCGCCGCTGGGTGCACTGGAAAGCATGGCCGATCAGATTGCTGCGAAGGGAGTGCGAGTGGTTGATGGAGATATTGTCGGCAACGACTCGTGGTTTCCGTGGGAGCCCTATGGAGGAGGCTGGGCCTGGGACGATTTGCAATGGGACTACGGCGCGCCGGTGAGTGCGCTGACCGTGAATGACAACATTGTGTTTTTGAATATTGCCGGTGATGGGCAGCCGGAGTGGAATCCGGACACGCCGTATTACAAGATTGAGAACTCGCTGCAAGTATTGCCAGGGAGGGACGAAGCAAAGGCTGGCGTGGAGCTGGAGCCGGGATCGAAGATTGTGAGGCTGTTCGGCACGGTGAACGAGAACGGGCTGCATGTGGCGCTGGCAATCGAAGACCCGGCAGAGTATGCGGCGACGGCGTTACGGCAGATGCTGCTGGCGCGCGGAATTACGGTAAGCGGCGAGGCACTGGCGGAACATCGTTATTCGACGGATACGGAGGGCTTTCGCGCGGAGGTGGACCAGCCGCTGGTGCTGCGGCCGCTGACGATACGAACGATTGAGCCTCCGGCGAACGGGATGCAGGTGCTGGCGACGCATGTGTCTCCGCCATTTGAGCAGGACATTAAGGTGACGCTGAAGGTGAGCCAGAACCTGCATGCGGAACTGTATCTGCGGCTGCTGGGGCGGCTGGAGGGCGGCGACGGGTCAATTGCGCAGGGCGCGAGGGTGGTGCGGCAGTTCCTGATGCAGGCGGGGGTGGATCCGGATGATTTTGTGTTTTATGACGGGTCGGGGCTCTCTCCGCAGGACCTGATTACGCCGCGGGCGTTGACCCGGCTGCTGGTATATGCGTCGCAACAGGCGTGGGGCGAGGAGTTCCGTGACTGTTTACCGGTGGGCGGCGTGGACGGGACATTGGACGGACGGTTTTTGAAGCCGCCGTTGAAGGGGATAGTGTTTGCGAAGACGGGGACGCTGGGCGAGGTGAATTCGCTGAGCGGGTATGTGAAGGCAGCGAGCGGGCGCACGGTGGTGTTTTCAATTTTGTGCAACGATCACGGTCCGGGGGGTGAGGCCGCGCGGAATGCGATCGACAGAATTGTTGCGGACATTGCGGCAGCAAATTAAAGCTGGCTGGGTGGCGAGGGCTTTGCATGAAGAGGCCCGCCGGTCTGCATATATGCCATTGAGCGCGTTATCATTAGGGTCAATCCTTTGATTTCTGCGCGCAAACTGGTTCCTGCCACGATGGTGTTGCTGCTTGTTGCAGGGTGCGGTCCTCCCCTGCCGCCGTCGAAGCCGCTCAGTGAACTGAATGCGCAGGAGATGCGCGGGTATCACGTCTACCAGGCAGAGTGTGCGCGGTGCCATTATGCGAACAATGTGCATTCGCTGCATGGGCCGGGTCTGCAAGGGCTGTTCAAGCTGAAGTATCTACCGAGCGGGGCTCCGGCGAATGATGATCGCGTGACGGATGTGATTATGAACGGGCATGGCGTGATGCCAGCCTTTGGCAATAAGATTGACCAACAGCAACTAAATGATTTGATGGCGTACCTGCACACGCTATGACAGAGATGCAAACTGAAAAGCCGAACTCCAGGCCAGGGACAAAGCCGGGCGGACCGGGAGGGCTGTTGCCGGGGATGGCGGTGATCAGTTTGTGGATGCTGGCGCAGTGCGGGCTGGGGCTGGTTGGGGTGATCTTCCACAAGTTGCCGGTCGGGGCCATGGTGCTTTGCCTGATGTTTGCTGTGGCCGCGAACGGTCTGCTGAAGCTGAAGCGCTGGGGTTGGGCGCTGACGCTGGGCGCAGCGTTTTTTTCCATGTGCTATGCCGCATTTGTGCTGTTCCGGTTTCACCAGCTTCCGATGGTGGTGATGTTGCTGGTGAACCTGGTGTTTTTCCTTTATTTGATTCGGCCCGAAGTGATCGAGCGAGTGAAATAGAAAGGCCGGACGACGCCGGAACTTTCAGGAAGCAGCCGGAAGGTATGCTTCCGGATTGTCCCCGATTTGTATTTGAGGACGGAGAGCGGCTTCGTATTGAACTGTGATGATTCGGGCGACGTACAGTTGTTGAGGGCAGTATGGTGGGCTAACAACAAGTTCAACTTATAACAATGCTGTTGTGCAAGACTCCGAGTAGCCAGAATGAAACGAAGACCTCATCCGAATCTGCTTCGCGCGCTGCTGGGAGTATTTGTTCTGGCGAGCCTGTCGTTCTGGCTTGCCGGGGTGCTGGACAACTGGGAGATGGAGCGGCATGCGGAGAGGCATGTGGCGGCTCCGCTCAAGTACAACGACGATACCTGTGTTGTGACCTCAGTGCAGCCTGAGGCGCGGAAGGCCGGGATTGTTCCGGGGGTGCGGATCACCGGGCTGAACGGCGCGCCTTATACAGGCGATGCACAGGTAGCCGTGATTCTGTATACGGCGCAGCCAGGCGACACGGTAGATGTGGAGTTTGTGCGTCCGGACGGCAGCAAGGGCACAGCGACGATCACCTTGGCTCCGCATGCAAAGCCGTATGCGGGAATTGCAGAGTGGGTGGCGCTGCTGCGTGACGGAGTTGTTGTTGCTCTGATGCCGCTGGTGTGTCTGCTGATCGGCTACTGGGTGGTGCTGGCGAAGCCCATGGACCGGAATGCATGGCTGCTGCTGATCCTGCTGACGTTTCCGAGCGTGCTTTGGATTAACCCGGGGATGGCGACGGGAGCGGGGCTGGCGCTTCGATTGTTCTGGTACGACACGCTGCAATTGCTGGCTTCTCCGGCGCTGCTGCTGTTCGGAATTTACTTCCCGGAACAGTCGCGTATCGACAATAAGGCACCGTGGATCAAATGGCTGGTGCTGGCGCCATATGCCCTGTTTGCAGGCCTGTTGTACCCGTATCTGTACAAGGAGTATTTTGCCGGGCCGGCGGGACTGAAGTGGGCAACGGTGATTACCGATGCGGGCAATGTCCTGAATGTGCTGAACCTGGTTTGCATCGCGCTGTATCTGGTGTTCACGCTGGACAAGCTGCGATCGGCATCGACGGCGGATGCGCGGCGCAGGCTGCGGGTGCTGACGGCGGGGACGGCAATTGGGGTGGGCGCGCTGCTGCTGGTGTTTGTTGCGGGACGGCATTTCGGACTGAAGTTCGATTCGGTCAGCGGCTTCTGGATCACGCTGGCGGGCGGTCTGGTATTTATGGTTGCGCCATTCACGCTGGCCTATGTGGTGCTGGTACAGCGGGCGATGGATGTGCGCATGATTGTGCGCGCCGGCACCCGGTACGTGATGGCAAAGGCCTTTCTGCTTGCAGTACAGACAGCGCTGGTGGGGGTAGCGATCTGGCTGCTGCTGTTTCCGGCACTGCACAACCGGCAGCCCGGAGAGTCTGCCCTGATTGAGGGGCTGGTCTTTCTTGCGCTGCTGGCTGTGCTGCGGACGGGGGTGCAGAAGCATGCGCAGGCATGGCTGGACAGAAAGTTTTTCCGTGAGGCGTATAACGCAGAGGTTGTGCTGAACGAGCTGGCGGATGAGGTGAGGCAATTTACGGAGACCGCCCCACTGCTGGACACGGTTGCGCGCAAGGTCGCGGAGACGCTGCATGTGGATCAGATTGCGGTATTGCTGCGCAGGAGCGAGGTGTTTCATCTGGAGCGGGCGATTGGAGTTCCGGTGGATGCGGCGCTGGCGCTGCCGGCGGACGCCTCGGCGGTACGGTATCTGGCGATGACGAATGAGCCAGCGCGGTTGTACAGGGATGATCCGGATGCGTGGTACCTGATGGCTGGGCTGGGCGAGCGGCAGGTCCTGGACAAGGTGAATGCGGAGTTGCTGCTGCCGCTGCGCGGGCGGAACCGGTTGATGGGAGTGATGGCGCTGGGGCCGAAGCGGTCGGAGGCGGCGTATACCCCGGCGGACTTGCACATGCTTCAGACGCTGGCGACGCAGACGGGGCTGGCAATTGAGGTTGCGGAGCTAGCGCACTCTCTGGCGGCGGAGGCGGCACAAAGGGAGCGGGTGAATCGCGAGATTGAGATCGCGCGCGAGGTGCAGGAGAGGCTGTTCCCGCAGGAGATGCCGCAGATTGAGGGCGCGACGATTGCGGGGCATTGCCGTCCGGCACTGGGCGTAGGCGGAGACTATTACGATGTCTTTTTGCTGGAAGACGGACGGATTGGGCTGGCGATTGGCGATGTGAGCGGAAAGGGGATTGCAGCGGCGCTGCTGATGGCGAGCCTGCGGGCATCACTGCGTGGGGTGTCGCTGGATAATCCCCGTGACTTTGCAAAGCTAATGGACAAGGTGAACAGGCTTGTTTACGAGGCGTCTGCGTCTAACCGTTATGCGACGTTTTTCTTTGCGGCATATGACACGAAGACGCGGCGACTTGACTGCGTGAATGCAGGGCACAATCCACCGGTAGTTCTGCGGTGCGGCGAGGACGGAGTGACGGACACGCTGCGGCTGGAAGAAGGCGGCCCGGTGGTCGGGCTGCTTCCGTTTGCGCCGTATACCGAGCAATCCGTGACGCTGATGCCGGGAGACCTGCTGGTGCTTTTTACGGACGGCATAAGCGAAGCGATGACGCATGAAGACGAGGAATGGGGCGAGGAGCGGATGATTGAGTCAATGAAGAAATGCCAGGACAAGACCGCTGACGCCGTGTTGAAAGACATGTTCCGAGATGTGGATGCATTTACCGCCGGGGCCCCACAACATGACGATATGACGCTACTGGTGCTAAAGCTGGAGGGGTGAGGGTGCAGAGGATTGCCGGGCTGCTGTTGAGCCTGTTGTTGTGGCCGGGCATGTTGGGGTGTTCACCGGAGCCGGTGATTCGAAAGGTTGCTCCGAGGCCTGCGAATACGCTTGTTAAGCTGCCGGATGGCTTTGTGGTGCATGCGGAGCTTGCAGTGACCAAGGCCGAGCGTGAATATGGATTGATGGACCGGACTTCGCTGCTGCAAGGGCGAGGAATGTTATTCGTTCACGACGGACCGGGGCGTTATCCATACTGGATGTACCACTGCAAGATCGGGCTGGACATCATCTGGATGAGTCCGGTGCATACGATTGTGGAGATGTCTGCGGACACGCCGCCGTGCAAAGGAAAGGCGAGGACGTGCCCGTCGTACGGCGGACGCGAGATTTCGCAGTACGTGCTGGAGCTTCCGGAAGGCTCGATCAACGAGCACCACCTGGCACTGGGGCAGGTGCTGAACTTTCACATAAACAATTGAGCGCGGAGAGTGAAGATGGCAGACGTTGAGATCGACGCGTTGAGCGATGAACTGAAAGAGGAGCTGAAGAACGACCTGAGGAGGTTCTGGAGCCGGCTTGTATATTTCCTGGGCATGATGGTGGGGCTGATTCCGCTGATCACTTTGCCGGCGCACCTTTTCGTCATCAGTGTCACGAATCCGGCGAGCGTGGCGCTGGCGAGGGTCACGAATGCAGCGACCGTGCTGCCTGCGAGCGCCGTGGCTTACTGGCACAGGAAGCTGGCCTCGTGGTGGTTGATGCTGGACGCGGCGGTGTGCATCTTTGCGGGGATCCGGCATCCAGCCAAGGGTGCGGAAAACTGGGTGCTGCTTGGGCTGGCGGTAGGAATTCCTCTTTTCCTTGGAGGATTTGGGCTGATTACGGGCTGGATGGGCTGGCCTCCGCTGCTTGAGCGGAAGCAAAAGGCGGGCGTTCGGGGGCGGAACTGAGGCCGTTGGCCGACCTGCCGCTGGAGTTCCTGTGTCGCGTCCTGCGTCGCGATAGACTGAAAGGACATGATTCTTCCTTTTGTCCGCGAGCTGTTTGCGGACCTGGAGCATTCCCCCTCATTTGAACAGGCACGGAGGCATCTGGCCCTCGCGCGCGGGCGACGTCGTGTTTCAGGACTGACGACAACGGCACGGGCGCTGTATCTGCCGCTGTTTGCGCGAGCGGCGAATGTGCCGGTGATCGTTGTAGTCGCGGACAACAAAGCGGCTGACTCTTTGCAGGTCGCGCTTCGGGCGGGATGTGAGCTGACCGGGGCTGTGTCCGTGAACCGTGTGCTGAAGCTGCCAGCGCATGATGTGCTTCCATTTGAAAATATGTCTCCGCATGCGGAGATCCAGGAGGCGCGCGCGACGACGCTGTGGAAGATGGCATCGGGAGGCGCGTCGATTGTGATCGCCCCTGTAGAAGCGGCAGCGATGAAGCTGTTTCCGGCGGCGTTTTACAGCGGGCTGGCACAGGTGCTGCGACGCGGCGAGGAAGTGGATGTTGAGACGCTGCTGGCGCATCTGGCGAGCGTGGGCTACACGCCGATGGACATTGTGGAGATGCCGGGGCAGTACACGCGGCGCGGCGGGATTGTGGACGTGTATTCGCCGGAAGCGGACAGGCCGGTGCGGCTGGAGTTTTTCGGCGACGAGATTGAGACGATCCGGAAGTTTGATCCGGAGACGCAGCGGTCGTCGACGCACCTGGAAGAGGCACTGCTGCTGCCGCTGACGGAGATTCCGGTGACGGAGAGGCTGCTGGCTGCGGTGCATGCGCGGCTGAGTGGCGCCAGAGTGAGCGTCAGCGATCAAGCGGAGATGGTCGAAGAGGCTGTGGCTGCGGGCGGCGTAACGGTGTTTCCGGGCTGGGAGTTCTTTGCAGGCATCGCGGGAGCCGCAGGCGGGCTGCTGGACATGATGCCGCGCTGCGCGCTTTTTGTGGAAGAGCCGGCGATGGTGAAAAACCAGATTGACCGCTGGTGGAACAAGGTTGAACAAAGGCATGAGCGGGCGAGCATCGGGTCTCTGATTCGGCCAGAGGACATTTACCTGCGGCCGGAGATTCTGGAAGCGCAACTGACGTCGCATATGGGGCTGGATATTGATCAGCTTGGCGCTGTGGATGTGCTGGAAGAGGACACGACGCTGGGCGAGATTGAGTTCAGTACACGGCCGACGCAGCGGTTCCATGGGTCGATTCCGGCGTTTCTGGAGCAGGTAAGGGCGCTGATGGAGCAGGAGACCAGGATGGTGCTGGCGGCTCCAAACCAGGGCGAGGTGGAGCGGCTGGCGAACCTGCTGCGGGAGTATGAGCTGCCGTACCGGCTAGGCAGCCGCACGCAACATGCGGGCAGCGAGAACGTGTACGACGAGTCGAGCTACCTGGCGGGGAATGTGCGGACGCCGATTATTGTGCGCAGCTCGCTGGCGAGCGGTGTGAGTTTTCCGGATGCGAAGCTGGTGGTCTTCGGCGCGAACGATTTCTCAGACGAAGCGGATGTAATGGCGCGGCCTGCCCCGCGGAAGTCGAAGACGGCCGCGTTTGTGTCAGACTTTCGCGACCTGACGGTGAGCGACTACGTGGTGCACGTAGAGCACGGCATTGCGCAGTACAGGGGCCTGAAAGAGATTGAGCAGGACGGAACGACGATTGAGTTCATGGTGCTGGAGTTCGCGGAGCAGGCGCGGCTGTATGTTCCGCTGACGAGATTGGATTTGATCCAGAAGTACCGGTCGACGGAGGCGGGACCTCCTCCGGTACTGAACAAGCTGGGGTCTCAGCAGTGGGCGAAGACCAAGGCCAAAGTCCGCAAGGCGATGCAGGACATGGCGGACGAGCTACTGAAGCTGTATGCACAGCGCAAAGCGGCGCGCGGGCATGCGTTCACCCCGGACAACGAGTTCCAGCGGGAGTTTGAAGACGCCTTTGACTACAACGAGACGGATGACCAGATGTCGGCGATCAACGACATCAAGCGCGACATGGAGTCAGAGATTCCGATGGACCGCCTGCTGTGCGGGGATGTGGGCTACGGCAAAACGGAAGTGGCGATGCGCGCAGCTTTCAAGGCGGTGCAGGACGGCAAGCAGGTGGCGGTGCTGACTCCTACGACGGTGCTGAGCTTCCAACACTTTGAGACGTTCAAGAAGCGGTTCAGGATGTTCCCGATCAATATTGAGCTGATTTCGCGCTTTCGAACGGCGAAAGAGCAGAAGCACATCGTAGAGATGGCGGAGGCGGGGAAGGTTGACATTCTGATTGGAACGCACCGGCTGCTCTCAAAGGACGTGAAATTCCATGACTTGGGGCTACTGGTTGTGGACGAGGAGCAGCGGTTCGGGGTGCGGCACAAAGAACGGCTGAAACAGATGCGGCGAGAGATCGATGTGCTGGCGATGAGTGCGACCCCGATTCCGCGGACGCTGCACATGTCGATGGTCGGGTTGCGGGACATGAGCGTGATCGAGACTCCACCGAAGGACCGAATGGCGATCCAGACGGTGGTGGCGAAGTTTGATGAGAAGCTGATCCGTTCGGCGATTGAGGTGGAGCTGGAGCGCGGCGGGCAGGTTTACTTTGTGCACAACCGCGTGGAGACGATTTACGAGATTGCGGCTAAGCTGCAGGAGCTGGTTCCGTCGGCGCGGATTACCGTTGGGCATGGGCAGATGGGTGAGGGCGAGCTGGAGAAGGTGATGCTTTCCTTCATGCACCATGAGCATGATGTGCTGGTGGCGACGACGATTATTGAGAACGGGCTGGATATTCCGCTGGCGAACACGATGATTGTCAATCGCGCGGACCGGCACGGGCTGTCGGAGTTGTATCAACTGCGGGGGCGCGTGGGACGGTCGAACCGGCGAGCCTATGCGTACCTGCTGATTCCGCCGGAGCAGGAGCTGACGGCGATTGCGCGGGCGAGGCTGGCGGCGCTCAAGGAGTTCTCTGATCTGGGCGCAGGCTTTAAGATTGCGGCGCTGGATCTGGAGCTGCGGGGCGCGGGTAACATGCTGGGCGGGGAGCAGAGCGGGCACATTGAGGCGGTGGGCTTTGAGCTGTATACGACGATGCTGGAAGAGGCGGTGGGCAAGCTGAAGGGCGAAGAGCACGTAGAGCGCACGACGACGCAACTGAGCCTGGGCATTGGGTTGAGGATTGACGAGAGCTACATTGCTGAAGAGAATCAACGGCTGCGGATGTACAAGAAGATTGCCGGGGTGCAGAGCGAAGGCGAGATTGACGATGTGCGGGCGGAGCTGGAGGACCGTTATGGGCCGATGCCGGAGAGCGTGAAACACCTGCTGGATGCAGCGCTGCTGCGAATTGAGTGCGAACGGCTGGGTGTGGCGCAGGTGGACCGGAAGCGGGACCAACTGCACATCAAGTTTACGGAGAACGCGGGGATCGATCCGGGGCGTTTGATGAAGCTGGTGGCAAAGAACGCGAAGCGCGGCGCGCAGTTCACGCCGCAGGGGCTGCTGCGGTATCCGCTGGCTTCGCCGAAGCCGCATGAGGTGCTGGCGGAGGTGAGAGTGTTGCTGGACCAACTGGCGGTGCGGGAGGGGGTTGTTCAGTAGAGAGCGCCGGCAGGGAGCGAGGAACGAGAGTGAAGGGAAGGTTGCCTACTCTGTGCGGTTGATCATGGCTTCTTCCTGTTCAGGTGAGGTGAGTCATGGAAGATTCCAAGGAAGAGCGGCAGCTCACCGGTGTTGTAAATTGCATCTATTGGTGGTGGCATACATTCAATAAGGACGACGGATGAAAAAAGTTCGGAAGGTTGTGTTTCCCGCGGCGGGTTTTGGGACCCGGTTTTTGCCCGCGACAAAGGTGATTCCCAAGGAAATGCTGGCCGTGGTGGATAAGCCGATTATCCAATACGGCGTGGAGGAGGCGCTGGCCGCCGGGTGCGAGCAGCTCATTGTGATCACGGCGCATGGGAAGTCAGCGATTGAGGACCACTTTGACATCAGCCATGAGCTGGAAACAGCGCTGGAGAAGCGCGGAAAGTTTGAGCTGCTGGAGCTTTCGCGCCGGATTTCCAGCATGGTAGACATTTCCTACGTGCGCCAGAAAGATGCGAAGGGACTGGGCCACGCCGTGCTGATGGCAAAGGACCTGGTAGGCGATGAGCCATTCGCGGTGATTCTGCCGGATGACGTGATTGACGCGCCGGTGCCGTGCCTGAAGCAGATGATGAGCGTGTTCGAGAGAGTGCAGAGCTCAATTCTGGCGACGCACAAGGTCGAGGGTCCGGCGATTTCGTCGTATGGCGTGCTGGACGGGGACCCGATCGAGCCGGGCTCTCGCATCATCGACGTGCGGGGCATGGTGGAGAAACCAAAGATGGAGGAAGCGCCGTCGAAGAACGCGATTATCGGGCGGTACATTTTGACGCCGAAGATTTTTGAGCTCCTGGAGAAGATTACTCCGGGAGCAGGTGGGGAGTTGCAGCTTACAGACGGCATCAAAGGGCTGCTAGCGACAGAGAAGGTGTACGGATACAACTTTGAAGGCACGCGCTATGATGCGGGCGACAAGTTCGGCATGCTTACGGCGACGGTGGACTTTGCCCTGAAGCGGGAGGACCTGGGGCCACGCTTCAGGGAGTATTTGAAGGGGCTGAAGCTCTGAACGAAGCGGCCCGGCTACTCGCCGGGCCCTTCTATTTCCATTTGATATTGCAGCCGACGCTGGGGCGCTGGTCGGAGCTGACGGGGCGGCCGGCGATGACGGAGTCGAGGGCGGCGCGGAGGTCTTTCCCGGTGACTGGAACTTCGTTGCCGGGACGGCTGGAGTCAAACTGGCCGCGGTAGACGAGCTTGAGCCCGCTGTCGAAGAGGAAGAAGTCAGGGGTGCAGGTGGCGTTGAAGTCGCGCGCTACCCGCTGGGATTCGTCGTAGAGATAGGGAAAATTGAAGCCCAGTGTTTTGGCCTGCCACGCGAGGCCAGCGGGCGCGTCGTCGGGATAATTCTCCGCGTCGTTGCTGCTGACGGCGACTATGCCAACACCTTTGTTGCCATAGTCGCGGCCGAGTTGCGCGAGGGACTTCTCAAGGTGCTTTACGAAAGGGCAGTGGGCGCAGATGAACATGACGAGCAGACCTTTTTGGCCACGCGCGGACTGAGGGGTAATTTCGTGCCCGGTGGTCACGTCGTTGAGGGCGAAGTCCGGAGCGGAGGTTTGAAGTTCGAGCATTGCGGATTCAGTGCGTGCCATATTTCCTCCTTTGATTCGATTGGATGTGGTGGTTGCCCTAGAAGAGGGGTGTTTGCCTGCGTGGGAGCGGCAGGCCGAAGTGTTCGTAGGCCAGACGGGTTGCGACGCGGCCCCGCGGGGTGCGGTCGAGGAAGCCGTGCTGGATGAGGAACGGCTCGTAAACCTCTTCGAGCGCGTCCTGTTCTTCTGCGAGGGTCGCTGCGAGGGTGTTAATGCCAACAGGGCCACCGTCGTACTTCTCGATGATGGTGAGGAGCAAGCGACGGTCAAGTTCATCGAAGCCGTGAGCGTCAACTTCGAGCATTTTGAGGGCGTACTGCGCGGTTTCGCGATCGATGATGCCGGAGCCGCGCACCTGGGCGTAGTCGCGGACGCGACGCAGGAGGCGATTGGCGATGCGCGGGGTGCCGCGGGAGCGCATTGCAATTTCGGCGGCGCCGGCCTGATCGATGGGTACGTTGAGGACGTCGGCGGAGCGTTCGACGACGTAGCGAAGGTCTTCGTCGGAGTAGAACTCGAGGCGGAGGAGGATTCCGAAGCGCGAGCGCAGGGGCGATGAAAGCAGGCCGGGACGGGTGGTGGCGGCGACGAAGGTAAATGGCTTGATATCCATGACGTGCGTACGCGCGGCAGGACCCTGACCGATGATGATGTCGAGCTTGTAGTCTTCGAGGGCGGTGTAGAGCTTTTCTTCGAGGACCGGCTGGAGGCGGTGGATTTCGTCGAGGAAGAGCACCTGCCGCTCGCGGACGTTGGTGAGGATGGCGGTGAGGTCGCCCTGGATTTGCAGGGCCGGGCCGGAGGTCTGCTGAAAGCCGACGTCGAGCTCATTGGCGATGATTGTGGCCAGAGTGGTTTTGCCGAGGCCGGGAGGGCCGAAGAGCAGGACGTGGTCGAGGGCTTCACCGCGCGAGCGGGCCGCTTCGAGGGCGATGGCAAGTTGTTCTTTGGCCTTGGATTGGCCGATGAATTCATTGAGTCGGCGAGGGCGAAGCTTGAGCTCGAAGGAACTCTCATCTTCGGCACGGGCCGCCGAGACCAAGCGGTCGGGATTTTCCTTTTGCGAAGGCATTCAGGCGGAGTCTACATGGGAGTCTACCGGGTGCGCGGAGTGGAGGCAAACGGCTATTGGATCAACAAGGGAAGGCCAGCAAGGCAGAGAGAAGCCTGGGCAAGGAGCAGTGCAGCCGTGACCCAGAAGAAAAAGCGCCTGTGGCGCGACTCGAGTATGTCGGCGAAGACGCCGCCTATGAACGTGCACAGGAAAGGAAAAGCCCAGAGGTAGGGATGGCCGGGGAAGCTGATGTGTGCTGTAGAAATGAGCACGAGAAGGATTGCAGTGACGATGAGCGGGGCAGTATTGCCGAAGTAACGGGCGCGTCGAACGGCGGCGTAGAAGGCAAGCGATGCCAAGGCTGCAATTGTGATTCCGGCATTGGTAAGAGAGGAGAAGAAGTGGCGGGCAGGCCCGAGAGAGATGCTCAGCCTGGCAGCATCGCTACGGAAGACGTAACTGAATGCGTCCGGGCGGAAGGAATAGAAAGCGAAGAGGATCAACAGCGGTCCCAGCACCCAGAGAATGAGCAGGGTTGGGAGATAGGCCCGCTTGTGTTCCGCCACATATGCGATGAACACAATTGCAAAGATAAGGGCCAGGATGTAGGCAGCTACGTGCGCCGCAGCCAGGAAGCCGAAGGCGAGGGTGAGGAGTAGAATGCGCGGGCGCCATTTTTTTCGCGGGCCCTGTAGGGCATGGGCGACTCCGATGGCCAGGTAAACCGCGGCGAAGAGACCGAGAGCGGCCCAAATCTCGTTGTTTGGCGTGGTTGCGATGGCGATGATGGGCGGCGAAAAGCAGTAAAGGGCAAGGGCGACATATCCGCCTGTGTTGCCAAAGAGGCGGCGAGTGACCCACCAGAGGCAGGCTCCAAGGAAAAGCGCGGCGAAGGTGAATGGAAGGCGGAGGAAGAGATTGATGTAATGGAGCTCGTGACGCATCTCCCAAGTGGAGGTGGTGGAGAGCTGCCCGGCAAAGATGCGCTCGATGGTTAGCGGCAGGCCGGCGGCGCGGTAGGCGAGGGTGCCGTCGTGAATATTGCCGCAGGTGGTGAAGTAGCCGGCGAGGGGCGAAGGCTTCTCCCACATTTCGCGGCCGCAGCGGGCGTAGGCGTAGTCGGTGTCAGAGAGAGTGTCGTGCTGAATGACCCAGAGGCACTGGCCGAGGAGTATGGCAAGCAGGATGGCTGCGATCTGTTGCGGGCGATTGAAGCGAAATTTGCGCAGGCGCTGAGCGGAATGGGGCATCGTTAAGCCGAAGTCAGGTTGATCGTCCCCTGTAAGTGTAAATGGGACCGGATCAGGGGGTTATAAGCGAGGCCGCCGACCGAAAAGGATGGCAAAAATGGGAGGCTGAGCCGGGCAGAAAGGCGGCTTTACAGGGGTAATTTACGAGCCGCGAAGGGTCAAACCGAAGGGGTGATTTTCGCCCTCCTGCAAACCGCTGATTCCAAGCGCGTAAGCCCGGTTGCTGTGCGCTAAATCTTCCAGTATCATATAGATAACGTGATTGTGGCCCCTCCTTGACGCCATAGCGCGATGACAGTTTTACCCCTACATAATCTATGGCAGACGATCAAAATCCTCAGCTCCCTCTTGGTAATGGCAGTGGCGGCGATGGGCCGAATAATCCCGGCTCCGGACCCGGCGCTGCGAATCTAGTTCCGATCAACATTGAAGACGAGATGCGTCGGTCGTATCTCGACTATTCGATGTCGGTGATCATTGGGCGTGCATTGCCTGATGTGCGCGACGGCTTTAAGCCGGTGCACCGGCGGGTGTTGTATTCCATGCACGAGATGGGCTTGCAGCATAACAAGAAGTACACGAAGTGCGCCAAGGTAGTAGGACAGGCGATGGGCGTGTATCACCCGCACGGCGACTCGGCGATTTATGACACGCTGGTGCGACTGGCGCAGCCGTTCAGCCTGCGCTATCCGATGATTGACGGACAGGGCAATTTCGGTTCGGTGGATGGCGATCCTCCGGCGGCGATGCGGTACACGGAATGCCGTATGACGCGCATTGCCGGGGAGATGCTGAACGACATCGAAATGGAGACGGTCGATTTTGTGCCGAACTATGACGAGTCGACGATGGAGCCGACGGTGCTGCCGACGCGGATTCCGAACCTGATTATTAACGGATCGAATGGGATTGCGGTGGGCATGGCGACGAATATTCCTCCGCATAACCTGACCGAGGTGATTAACGCGGCGATTGAGATGGTGAACAATCCGCAGGCGGGGCTGGCAGAAGTAATGAAGCATGTGCAAGGGCCGGATTTCCCGACAGGTGGCTTCATCTATGGGCGCGGCGGGATTGCCAACGCATACAAGACAGGGCGCGGGCGGTTCCTGATGCGCGCCAAGTGCGCGATTGAGAACCTGGCGCAGGGACGGCAGGCGATTATCGTCAGCGAGATTCCCTACCAGGTGAACAAGAACACGCTGATCAAGAAGATCGCGGAGCTGGTGAATAATAAAACGATTGACGATATCGGCGATGTGCGCGACGAGAGCGACCGCGACGGGATGCGGATTGTGATTGAGCTGAAGCGCGGAGCAGAAGCGCAGATTGTACTGAACCAACTCTATAAGCACACGCAGATGCAGGAAGGCTTCTCGATGATTTTTCTGGCCGTGGTGAACGGCCAGCCGAAGGAGCTCTCCCTGCCGGCGGCGATCCGGCACTTTATCGATCATCGTGTGGATGTGGTGCGGCGGCGGACGGCGTTTCTGCTGCGGAAGGCGCGCGAGCGCGAGCATATCCTGCTGGGCTACCAGATTGCGCTGGACCATCTGGACAACGTGATCAAGATCATTCGCGGATCGTCGTCGCGTGTGGATGCAAGGGAAAATCTGTTCCAGTTCTTCTCCGGCAAGACAATTACAGTGCGCGGATCGGAACTGAAGGGCGTGAAGCTAGACCCGAAGAAGTATGCGGTTGATCCGGAGACGATGCAGACGGCAACGCTGATTCTGAGCTACCGGCAGATCGACGCGATTCTGGAACTGCAACTGTACCGCCTGACGCAGCTTTCTATTGACGAACTGCTGAAGGAGCTGGCGGATGTCCGCGAGAAGATTGCCGAGTATGAGTCGATTCTGGCTTCGGAAAAGAAGCTGCGCGCAGTGATTGTGAAGGAGCTCGAAGCGGTCCGCAAAGATTACGGTGACGAGCGCAGAACGCAGATTTTGGATGAAACAGCGGAACTGCAGCTCGAGGACCTGATTGCGGACGAGCAGGTAGCGGTGACGGTTTCGCACTCGGGATATCTGAAGCGCACTCCGATCTCGACCTATCGGCAGCAGCGGCGCGGAGGCACGGGCCGTCTGGGGATGAAGACGCGAGAGGAGGATTTTGTCTCGCAGCTGATCATCGACTCAACCCATGCATATCTGCTGTGCTTTACAAACACCGGGCGCGTGTACTGGCTGAAGGTGTACGAGATTCCGGATGTGGGCGCGGCCGGGAAGGGCAAGTCAATTGCGAGCCTGCTAAATCTGCAACAAGGCGAGACAGTAAGGACGATTCTGCCGGTGAGGAACCTTGAAGAGGAAGGTAAATTCATCTTCTTTGCGACGCGCAAGGGCACGGTGAAGAAGACGCCACTGAAGGACTTCTCAAATGTGATGTCGAGAGGGATTATTGCAATCGGCATTGACAGCGATGACGAACTGGTGGGCGTAAGAATTACGGACGGCAGTCAGATTGTGTTTCTTGCGACGCATGAGGGCATGGCGATTCGCTTCGACGAGAATGACGTCCGCTCGATGGGGCGTCCGGCGCGCGGTGTGCGGGGCATAGACCTGGGGAAGAATGACTACGTGGTCGGGATTGCTGCGACTCCGAGGGAGAGACCCAAGAACGGCAACGGCGGAAACTGCGAATGCCTGATCCTATCTGTGACCGAAAACGGCTATGGGAAGAGGACAGACGTTGATGAGTACCGGCTGCAGTCGCGCGGAGGCAAAGGTGTGATCAATGTGAAGACGACGGCGCGCAACGGCAAGGTGTCGTCGATTCAGCTGGTGGATGAATCGTCGGAGTTGATGGTGATCAGCCAGTACGGGAAGATCATACGGATCGACACGACAACGGTTCGCGCGGCAGGGCGGTCGACGCAAGGTGTGAAATTGTTGAATCTTGAAGAAGAGGACAAGGTAGCAGCGGCAGTGGTGATACCGCCGGAAGAGGCGAAAGCCGAACCGGAAAATGGAATGCTATTGCAGTAGGACAATAGATCCTATGCGAGAAGGGCGGCGAATTGCCGCCCTTTTTTGCTGTGATCATTGTCAGAGTTCTGCGATTGCAAGGCAGACCCTGCCGACGATGCAGCTGGAGGGAGACTCATCCACTGCGAGCCGAAGTATTTCGACCGGATGATCGAGTGAATATGGCCTCAGGATGATTCGGTTCGCGTCGTAGCTTACATAGCGGAAAGAGAGCGAATTGGCTACGTTGACAGCATAGATATTCGGCCGCGACGGATTATGGGGTACAAGCGAGTTATAGTGGCGGTCCAGAACGACGATCGACCGCGGGGCGAGAAGCGGGACCATCGGTTCGGCCTGTACGGCGGTCAGACGAATTGCAAGGAAACGTTGCCATTCTCGACGGGCCAACGTACGCCGCGGCAGGAGCTGGTTGAGAAATCCAGAAGGTAAATGGACGAGTTCGAGGATGGACCGCTGATTGATGACCGGCGAGTGAATTGCTGTGGTATTTGAAACCAGCGGGATGAGTGTGGTTCCTTCCATCGTTTGCTCAGTTGGATTGCGGTTCGCTTCGGGCACGAGGTCCTCAATACTCAACGCCTGTGCTGCGAGAACACGATCGAGCGCAGAGAGGCTGAGTTTTCGTTTGCGGCGAATGAAGTTAGAGAGGTGCGATGCACGCAGGCCTGTCTGTCGTGCGAGAAGCGTGCCGGTGAGCTGTCCCCGGTCGATACGGCGCGCTATTTCAATGCGGAGCCGTTCGTGGAGTTGAGAAAAATTCATTTTGTGGAATTTTGTCTTCTAGCTATACGCCTCTACCAAGCAGTTTGCTGATTGCAAAGCGACATAGCGGCCTTTGCCAGTCTTCCGGGTGTGACTAAAGAGTAGATGTTGAAGGGAAATGATAACTGTGACGGCGAGTAATTGACGGGTGTGACCTACGGCTATAGAGTCGGAAACACTTTCGCCAACGACCGAATCGCAGTGCGCGAACGCAGAATCGCAGAGGCAATTACATCTTGCGAACTGCAGAGGGCCAGCCCCGGATGGTGCATTGCTCAGCAATCACTGAGAGGAAATTGCGAGTCGCCGCTGGCAGCGAAAGGAAATGATTCCCTTTGATCTGCGCGCATTTCGTAATCCATGCCAAGCGAGAAGGAGCCACTGCCGTAAGCCGCTCACAGGGGCCAAGCGCAGCGCACTTCTCCCTTTTCCGCGGAGGCGGGTGGTAACAGTTCCGCGGATTGTAGCGTCTGCCTGGAGATTTATGTCTTATAAGCGCGTTTACCTGAAGGTTTGTGAGGGGTGCGGAGGTTTGTGGCTCCGCGCTCAAGATCGCACGAGTGTTTACTGCTCCACCTGCGAAGTCAAATTGCGAGGCTTTTCGAGGTCAGCCAAGCGCAGATCAGGCGGGCTCCGCATGCATGCCTTGCACACGGCAGCAAGGAAAGGAGGTCCACGATGAGCGCAGCATTGACACTGCCATATGTATGGGCGACGGTAAACACACCGGCCCGGCAGAAGTATGCGTCAAGGCCGGCGAGCAGCCTTGCCTTTTATCGCAAGCGAACCGAAAGCCTGCTGCGGCGGTATTTACGCGCATCTCTAGCAGTAGGACGCGTGCCATCGGTGGTAGAGGACATCACTTTGCGGGGGCGCGTATCCAGCTGCCAGATGAAAAACTTCGAGGATGTAGTGATCTTTTCGATTGATGTTGAACGGTGTCTGAGGACCCTTGAAAAGCATCAGTTAAAGCTTGTGGTGAAAATTGCACTCCAGGAGTACTTAATGCAGGATGTTGCCAAGCAGATGAGTCTGGACGTGCGAACGGTGGTGAGAGGCTATGGCGCAGCCCTTGATCGCCTGACAGAAGCGTTGCTTGAGCGAAATCTTCTTGTCTACGAGGAGTAGCAATTCGTGTCAAGAGGGCATATTATGCAGAATAGAGTCTAAGATTAAGATACTAGGTAAGTTATAAATTTTCCGAAAGATGTATTTGAACCTAGCCTGACTTGATATCCTGAACTTAAGGGTGAAGAAATCTCATGGGAAACGCTGATGGCGGCGTTTCCCTTTTGTTTTGTAAGAAAGATTCTGGAGAGGAAGGCTGGATGAGACTGATATCGGGCATGAGACGGGCGGCTGGCGCAACAGGAGCAGCAGTGTTACTGATGCTGATGATGTTATTGGCTCAGGCGGGCGCTCAGGTAACGACCACTACCGTTGAAGGCACTTTGTATCTCGCTGATGGAAGCGTAGCCAGCGGGACTCTACTGGTGAGCTGGCCGGCATTTTCAACAGCGGCGAACCAGGCGGTTGCGGCGGGAAGCATTTCTACAACGATCGGGCCAGACGGCTTCGTAAGTCTGCAACTCGCGCCTAACGCCGGTGCGTATCCCGCAGGGACATACTACACGGCTGTATATCATCTGAACGACGGGACAGTAAGCCGTGAATACTGGGTGATACCGGTTGCGGCAAGCGTTTCCATCAGCTCAGTGCGGGCCCAGCTCGCACCGGCTACAGTTGCCATACAGCCGGTTTCAAAAGAGTATGTAGATTCCTCGATTGCAGCAATTACCGGAGATTATTTGCCGCTGGCGGGAGGCACAATGACCGGACCGCTGCAACTAAGCGGCGATCCTGTTTCGCCGAACCAAGCGGCGACTAAGCACTATGTTGACGATTCTGCGGCGGCGGAGCTTCCGCTGACCGGCGGCAGCCTGAGCGGGACGCTGAACGCGCCGAATATCACAACCAAGCTGCCGCGCGTGGATGTGAGAGATCCCGACTTTGGAGCGGGATGCGCAAATGCTGCGGACCCGACGGGGCAGCAAGATTCGACCTGTGCCATCGAAGCAGCAATTGCGTGGGCGATTGCCAACCCGCAGGGATCGATGATACCGACTGTCTACTTTCCTGCAGGCACTTACAAGATCAGCAGCGCCCTTCGCATTCCGGCAAACCTTCATGTTATCGGGGATGGGATCGACTCGACGGTCATCGAGCAGACGAATGGCTCTGCAAACATCTTTACCGTGTATAAGCCAACTTATATTCCTCAGCCTGACACCTGGCTATATGACGGTGGGATTGAGAGAATGCGCCTCTATGCGACGGGGGGGCATCTCTATACCGCTAATTTTATAGAGTTAGACAATGCCACGGGGTTTCGCCTGTTCAAGATCGAGGCATCGAACGGCGGTGGGCGCGGCTTTCAGTCAAACGGCGCTACGGAGCGCGTAGACGCAATTGATACGTCCTGGAATACGATTCGCTGGCCAATCGTCAGTTCCGGCAATGAGATGCGCTGGCTGAACACGAACATCGCCTCGGCGGGTGTGGACGCCGGCGGGTACTGTTTCGGCGCAAACTGCGTGAACGGTGTGTTTCCGAATTACGATTGGACCGGTGGAACACTGGTCTCTGCCAACGGCAACGGAACGACGGCATCCTTCTATATCAGGGGCAACGGTAGCTTTACGTCAACATCGCCCATTGTCGCCGGCCACTCCTTCACTGTGGCTGGAACCACAGGAACTGTACTTGACGGAACGTATGTAGCCAATGCCGTTACAAATAACGTGACTGCCGATCCAAGCGGCTCCTGTACTTCAAGTGATCAATGTTTTGAGGTACAGACGGCTTCCACCATAAGTGGAACGGCTACTGTTTCGAGCGCCACATGGCTGCCGACAATTCTTCCAGATAATCAGGCGGGGGCGTTCTATATCGCGGGCGCTGCTCCAACCGTGATTGGAGGCTCCATCAAAGCAAACTGGTATGAGGCCTGCTTCGAGACGCAGACGGTCTACTCCGGTTTGATCGAAGGGTTTTATTGTGAAGGTTACCCGCTTAACGGGCAGCCACATGAGGATGCTTCGATTCTGGCGAATGGACTTCCGCCGTGGACGACTACAACCGGCGCTATTGCTTCCAATGCAGTGCCGGTGGCCAGCACGCAGTGGTTCCCGAGCTACGTCAATGATCCAGCAGATGCGTCTAGCGTCAGCGGTTTGGAATACCGCATTATGCCGCAGGACTTTGCGAATGGGAGTACGGCTGCTTCAGCGGACGTGTCTGGTGTTGAACAGGGCCAGTATGAGAACGTAATTGGCATCTTCGCAGGGGACGGTCAATTTCATATTCAGACCCGAAATTATAGCGGCTCGACGGCACCGTCGAATACGGCGTGGCCCGCAGGCTCGATTATTGCCGAGGTTCCGCAGTCCAATTACGGGACCTTACAGGTTGCGGATAGTCATCTGAATGATATTGACCCTCCGAATGGTAATTGGGCGGCGGACTGCAATGATTCTGGGAGTAATATCTGCGGCGAAGCAATCGTAGGAAATATCCCGAATGGCTATACGACGTTCGCGTCTAAGGACGGCGGAGCAAATGTTTCCGTCGACTTTAACAATGATGAATGGTGGGGTTTCTGCTCGGAGCAGGAAATAACAGGTGAGGGATGCGTCAAGATATCTGCTCTCGGCTCGGTTGTTATGCAAGGGGGCGCTGGCTCATCCAAAGGGGAAACTGACGAAGTTGCGAATGGTCAGTATCTAGCTACAGACAACGTAGTTAGCATTCTTGAGCCTGGCGGCAACCATGCGAATTCGACCTACGCTAACGTAACCAGTGGGGCCTACGGAAATAGTGCTGTGCCATGGTATGAAAGCAGGATCAACTCCTACAACGATCCGGTGCTGGGCCAAAATCCGGGCACTTCCGGTGGATACGCATTCGGGCATCAGTTTTTTGATTCTGATTGCTGGTACGATGTGCCACCTTCGGGCCAGGCACATGCCCTAAACCGGTATTGCGCCAAGGGCGGCCCGGACAATACCGGATCGGGTGCAGGATGGGAATACGACACCTGGAATGGGTCGGCATGGGTGAATGCATTTGCGGTCAAGGGGCAGAGCAATGGGACGGCAAATGTATCAGTGACGGGATCGCTTACCGCTGCGAAGATCAACAATGAAGTCACAGTGGACGGCACAACCTATACCACGGTAAATGTTGCATGGAATGCAGCAGTGGCGCTGGCAGTAAGCACCGGGATGAACCAAACTGTGCGGCTGGGCCCGGGAATGTATAACGTGACGGCGACGATGTCGGAGCCGACCAACGGGGCCTGTGTGAATCTGATTGGTTCGGGCGGGTCGACTGTCAATGCAGACAGTGCTGCGGCGACGACGCTGACCGTTCCGACAAACCTGAGCGGAGACGTGTTTTATCTGGGGAATACGACGCAAGCGCAGGGATGCACGTTCAGCGACTTTGTGGTGCTCGCGAATGCCAATGCGACGCACGGTTTCGAGCTGCAATGGTTCCGTGGACTGCTGATTGATAACGTAACGGTGAACGATACGACGTCGGACGGAGTGTTGCTGGGCGAGGAGTCGACGACGTCAGGGCATCAGTCAAACTTCGTTATGCGCAATGTGACTGTGAGCTACAGTACATCGGAGTTCACACCGGCGGACCGGCCAGCGTACGGCGTGCATCTACAGGAGACCGCGAGCGACAGCTACATGGATGACATTGTGGTGCGGAACGCCCTGACGGCGGCGGTCTATAACGAGGGAACAGGGAATACGGGCTACCTTGTGCATGGATTCGGATATCCGTACACCTGTACAACAGCGCCGTGCGTGAATAATGCGTCGTCGGGGATGGCGGCCGACGCGTCCTATGCAACATCGTATGTGATCGACGATGTGGGAGGCGGAGGCAGCGCGTGGACGGACACCTATGCGGACAGTCCGGCGGTGGCGGGCTTCTATATCGGCGCGAATGGCGTGTCGATTCGAGGCGGGCACATTCAGTGGCCGGATTTGACGAGCTTTCCGGCTGCGAATTTGGCGTATGTAGCAGCGAATGTCACGAACGACATGCTGATTGCAGATGTGAGCTGCCTGGGGATGAACACGAGCGTGAACTGGATTACATATGCAGGGACGGCAGGTGATCCACCGACATTCTCGAGCGTGCATAACCTGACGGGGTGCGGAAATTATGTGCAGGACCTGAATCCGGCGCAGGTGACCGGTTTTTCGAGCGGCGGTGCAAATATCAATGATCTTTCGGGCGCGGTGCCGCGCGTGTGGGCGACGCCGATTGCGGCTGCGTCAAGTTACCCGGCATATGCCGGGCAGTTCTATTCGGGCTATCAGGGCGATTTGATCCAAGGGCACTTCTCCGGCTCGAATCCGTTCTTCAATGTGACTTACCAGGGGACGATCAAGTCGAATGGAGGGCTGGCGCTGAACACAGTGATCAACACGGCGTCGACGTTGACGCTGACGACAGCCAACCGCTTTGTGATTGCCAATGCGACGAGTGGAGCACAGACGATTACGCTGCCGAGCTGCTATACGCCATGGGCTGACAAGGCTTCACCGACCGGCCTGGAGTTGACGATTTTGAAGTCCGATACTTCGTCGAACGCGGTGACGCTGCAGACGGTAAGCTCGCAGGAGATCAACTACGCGGGAGCATCGGCGCAGACGTTGTCCATTACGTCGCCAGGCAAGCGAACCCTGGTGTGTGGGCCAGACTACAACTGGTATGCCTATTGACCATGGCGGGCGGAAGCAGCTCAGGGGTGTGGCTGGGCTGAGATATCTGCTGGAGAGTGGACAGGGACTGCATGAGCCCGTCGATGCTGAGGAGGGAGTTGAGGCGCTCATTGAATTGATGGAGGCCCTGGTACGCGTACGCGACCGGCGGGGCCAGAATGTGAAACTGATTCCGAATCGCGCACAACTGGAGTTTGAGAGAAGGAGGGGGCAGAAAAATATTGTATTGAAGGCGCGGCAGATGGGTATCAGCACGTGGGTGTCCGGGAGGTTTTTTCTGAAGACGATTACCAAACCCGGAACACTCACAGTGCAGGTAGCGCATACACAGGAGGCGGCCGAGTCGCTCTTCAGGATGGTGCATCGCTTTGTGGATTGCCTGCCGGCTGCATTGCGGAAGGGAGCGCTGCGGCGATCGAAGTCGAGCGTGCGGCAGATTGTGTTTCCGGAGCTGGACAGCGAGTATCGCGTGGAGAGCGCCGCGGACATGAATGCAGGACGGGGGTTGACGATCAGCAATTTACATTGCTCGGAGGTCGCGCGGTGGCCACGAGACGCGGCGGAGACGCTACAGGGCTTAAGGGCAGCGATGCCGCCGACGGGCGAACTGGTTCTGGAGTCGACCCCGATGGGAGCCGGAGGATGCTTTTGGCGGGAGTGGCAGGATGCTCCGCGGACCGGAATGGTGCGGCACTTCTTCCCATGGTGGACGGAGGCTGCATATTTGGGCACGGCGGTATGCGAGACGACGTTCAGCAGCGATGAGTGGGCCCTGATGCGGCAGCATGGGTTGACCTGTGAGCAAGTGGGGTACAGGCGGCAACTATTCACCGACTATCGCGGGTTGGCAAAGCAGGAGTACGCGGAGGATGCGAGTGAATGCTTTCTTTCGAGCGGCGAGTGCGTGTTTGACCGGGAAGCGATTGAGCGGCGAATGGCGGAGTTGAGGGCCCCGGTTGAGGCGCGCATGGGAGCGCAACTACAGATTTGGTATCCGCCGGTGCAGGGCAGAGGCTATCTGGTTGCAGTCGATCCGGCAGGAGGAGGCACAGAAGGCGATTACTCGGCGGTGCAGGTAGTGGATATCCAAATGGGCATGCAGTGCGCCGAGATGCAGTCGAAGATGGGTGGATATGAGCTGGCTCTTGAGGTGCAGCGGATCGCAAAGGAATATGGTTGGGCAACGGTTGTAGTGGAGCGGAACAATCATGGGTCGGGGGTGCTGGCGTATCTGGCAGGGGTGTGCCGGTACCCCCACATTTTTGAGCGGGATGGTCAGCAGGGTTTTCTGACTACGACGGTGTCGAGGCCGGTGATGATTGGAGGTTTGGGGGCTGCGTTGGTGGAGGCTCCGGAGAAGTTCTCAAGCGAGCGGCTGTTGAAGGAATGCCGCACGTTTGTGAGGCATCGCAATGGCAAGATTGCGGCCCAGAACGGAGAGCACGACGATCTTTTGATGGCGATGGCCATCGCGCTCGATGTACGAGGAGAGATTTTGCAGTCGCCGCGAAAGTGACGCGGCGACTGAAAGAAGCCACTGAGGGCGATGCGGCGCGATTGATACACTGCAAGTTGATTCTGGTGCTGGAGGATGCTTGGCAGTCCTGGCGGTACAACATATCAGGAAAATGCGCGGCGGCGCGCAAGGGCAACTGATGCTGGGCGCCGACGGGCATGCATATGTGGTGAAGTTCCAGAACAATCCTCAACATTTGCGGGTGTTAGCAAATGAGCTGATGGCCACCAAACTGGCGATCGCGGTCGGATTATCTGCGCCGGCATGCGATGTACTTGAGGTGACAGATTGGCTGATCGACAATACGCAGGACCTGGAGGTGGATTTTGGTTCGAGGCGCGAGCGCTGCAGAGCGGGGCACTGCTTCGGCTCGCGCCTGGTGGGGGGACTGATGCCGGGGCATTTGCTGGACTATCTGCCGGAGGAGCAACTGGCGGAGGCGCGCAACCTGGAAGAATTTGCGGGAGTGCTGGCTCTGGACAAGTGGACCTGCAACACGAATGGCCGGCAAGCAGTGTTTACGCGGAAGCAGCGTGAGAAAAGATATACGGCTACGTTTATTGATTTTGGCTACTGCTTCAATGCGGGAGGATGGGTGTTCCGCGACTCGCCGCTGCGGGGCGTGTATGCGCGCAACGCTGTGTATGCGGGGGTGACAGGCTGGGACAGCTTTGAGCCGTGGCTGAGTCGGATCGAGGCGCTGGAGCCGGAGGCGGTA
>Ga0335074_10000712_pt1 | contig 46035 bp, 44 predicted proteins | sample Lox_Sample_23_FD_206715 | JGI IMG/M metagenome (GOLD analysis project Ga0335074, IMG submission 206715) | Soil microbial communities from Loxahatchee National Wildlife Refuge, Florida, United States - Lox_Sample_2.3 | ecosystem: Environmental > Terrestrial > Soil > Wetlands | place: USA...
TGCGGCACTTAGTGGATTGGCCCTGCTTCTTGCAAAGCAGGTGCTCTCCCAGCTGAGCTACACGCCCTCCGATTTAACAGGTTAAAACAATTTACATCAATGCGTTAGAAGCTTCAAGTTGGGACCACTTGGGACCATGTTCGGTCGCATTTATCCCAATTTTGAAGCCATCTCCTTCCTGAATTCCCGGCTGAAGTGACTGTACTTGCTCGTTGTCTTGAGCGAGGAATGCCCAACCCAACGCTTGATCAGATCACCAGGAACACCACCCTGCTGGAGGACGGAAACTCTCCCATGCCGGAACGCGTGAGTTGTTCCGACCGGGATTCCGATCTTCCGGCAGAGCGGTTTTAGAACAAAGCGATTCACATTCCCATTGACCAGTGGCGTTCCGTTGCGGCTCTCGAAGACCCGACCCGATGTGCGATCGCCAAGATATTCCTTGACCATCGCCATAGTTTCGGGCGCTACGTCTACTTCCCGGTAGCCGGCTTTGCTCTTCGGGGTCACTTCCTGGTGAATGAAAGTGGACCGTCTGATGTAAACGACCGACTCCGAGAAGTCCAGATCCTCAACGTGAAGACCAGCCATTTCTCCAAATCGCATGCCGGTTGCAAATTGCAATGCGAATAGAGCCTTGTACTGACCCTCGGCCGCATCGATCAATTGTTGCATCTCCTTGGGTGTGAAGTAGCGTTGCTCCGTTTCAGGAATTTCCGGCAGACGAATCCTCCAATCACGGGTGGGTTTCCCGATGATGAGTTTCAGGACCTTCCACATGTTGGCGATCGTCTTCGGTTCCAACTTACCCTGAAGCTTCAGTCCTGAGATCCATTCCTGGACAGTGCCTTCGGATATTGCATCCATCGGCATTTGTCCGAAGTACGGAATCAGGTGCTTCTTCAGGATGTAGTGGCTCGAGTTTTGAGAAGACGGCTTGTGCATGGGAAGAACATTCGCTTCCCACCACGCGGCTTGTTCGGAGAAAAGCTTGACTGGAGTGAGTGCCTTTTCGAGATAGGAATTGTCGTTCACTCCCAACTCGTTCAGCATCACCGCCAGCTTTCGTCTTGCCTCCGGTTTCGTCATCTCATCACAATGGCCGATCGCCACCGACTTACGGGCGCGCTTCGTGCTGCCCGCGAGATCGATGTAATACCGGCCGTGCCACCAATTGCCCTTCCTTACCACTGTACCGCTTTGGCCTCCGCGTCTGCTCATGGAACGCCTTTCTCCATGACCAGACTTCGCTATATTGCAGAGCTGAGATCTCTGCAAACTCGAAGATCCCACATAAGGCTCCTGTTCGAAACAAAGGCACAACCATGGGTGTTACACAGGGACTACCAAGTGGGGCTGCAATCTCGTCGGGCAACTCACCCGATCTCTTTCGAAGAAAAGCTTAAGGGGACAACTGACCCCAGGCAGGTGAAACAAGGTGAAGCGGACTGCAATCGTATGGGGCTTACTCCCCCCATTTTCATCAAAGGTGGCACGAAATGTGCCACGAACTACGTACCCCGGACCATAACCTTGTCCGGACGGTGCAACTCATAGAATGGTAGGCTCTCCATCGATTCTTGTCAACCAAATGGCTTCCACGACCGATACGTAACCACATAGGTAACATATGGGAAGGGTGTGAGGGCTTAGTGCCGTCTAGCGTCGTCCTACGGGCTCCGTATCAGCGCCCAGGCCTATCCTGGAGGGCATGTTGGACTTGCTGGAATGGAGTACTTTGTACATTGTAGTAAGGATGAAAAGAAAGGACTTAGCATCAATACAAGCCCTTTCCGGGCATCTAGGGGCGATTTCGGGTAAAACGCCTCGCTAATTCCTGTTAATCGGAGTTCGTCTTCTCAATCTTACCTATCCTCCATTTGGGGCCGCAGCGGTTGCAGCGCCAATAGTCTGCTGCACTCGTTTCACCATGGCCGCGTGAGATTCACAAGGAGTTTTCCGGCACCGTCCCGATCATTTCGCAATTACCCGGCTGCCGAGAAAGAGAAGGGGAAGGCCTAGGACCTTCCCCTCTGACTTCTTCTACCTCCCTCTTGAATTGCCTGGCTCTAGGACAACGTAGGCCTGGATTTGCCAGGCCTCGCGTATGAACCTACAGTACGAACTGGCAAGTTCTATCCGGTCGAAGGCCATGGACTTCTCCCGGCCGTGAATCCAGATAGGGGCCTTACCTCTCTTCAGGTGGTACAGATACTTCCGATTGGGAGTTATCGTGTTGGGAGTGATGATGAAGAACAATTTCCCGGTTGGAGCTTTCTTAGGGACCTGCTCCTCACGGCATCCGTAGGGATTTTCGACCTCCTTATCGAGAGTGGAATTCACGGTCCATGTGCAGAGCATAGTTACCTCCGACTCGGACGTGAATTCAGGCCCTTCTCACCGCGTACCACGGCAAGAAAATGATCGCGATCGAATCGATCGTTGTCGACCTGAAGGGCAGCTGCTAAGGAACAGGCCGCTGTCTCCAAACCTTGCATGTTGGTGCGAGGCGTCTCTCCTTTTCTGGCGTATTTGCTGTCCATCTCTTCTTTCTGATACGCGTTACGTAGAGCCGACGCGATCACGATGTAGTCTTTCCTGGTCATGCATTGACCTCCGGCATGGCTTCGAGCGCCAGCTCCGCACGAACGACCCGCAGATAGTCATCACTCGGATCAAAGATTCCTCCGAGTGACGCTAAGACCTCCTTGTGTTTGCAGTCCCATCCATGTTCAGGACATGGCCGATAGCAGATCATGGAGTAACAACTGTGAGTCTGCTTCTTCCATGCCTTCTGGTCTCGAGCAGGCCAGGTCTCAACAAAAGAGTCATCGCCGTCAGGATCATCTTCGAGCCTGAATTCGATGCCTTCGTCATTGGCCCATTGCTCTGCCTGAGCAAGTTTCAGAGCACACATGGCTCTGCCTGGCGGAGTACAGTAGCCGGCGTTCTCCAGGAAGAAACGCCAGGTGAAGACGCGCACTTTCATGCGGCCTCCTTCTTGGGATAATCCGATATGAACGGTTTGCCAGGAACCAGGCGAGAGATCAGCTTCATGTGAACTCCCCGCGAGGCTCCTTCCAGGCAGTAGTCGATCGCTTCCTGGAGATAAGCAAACCGTGCGACCAAGACGTAGTCGTCAGCCCAGAAGCCAGAGGCACAACCGAGAGACCTGCAATGTGGCGAAATGCTGCAGATGTCTCCGTGCAGTGCGTAGCAGCTGACGGCTAGCTTGTCGGCCCTGATCCTCACGAGGCCCTCCGGATCAGGTAGTCGTGGGCATCCGCTGTGTTGTTGGCTACGACTTCCAACACTTTGCAGGTAGCTTTCAGCACTGCGGGGACGACCTTCTTGTCGATCGTGCCTTTCAACTTCACGGCCTGGTCTTTGATGAAGGGCTTCACCTGGTCGTGTTCGAAATAGAGAGCCACTCCGGGCACACCAATAGACATGCGCATCGTTGCTTCTCCTTTTATTTGTGTTGGGATTTGCTACTGAGGTAGGACTGGACAGTTTTTCCGGATCTTCTCGGAGATAACAGCCAGGGCTTGCCTTCCTGATACGTAAACAAACACCATCAGGAAGTTGATGATTGTTCCTCCTAGTGTGAACATCACGCCATGAGGTGACAGCCCGTGCAGAAGGAAATTAATTCCTTCCGTGATCACGAGTGTCAGACCCTTATGGTCTTGGATCCAATCAAGGACTTCTTTCCTGGATGTGACCTCCTTGAGATAGGCGATCTCATCCAGTTTGTGGATTGTCGCCCAGATCAGCGTCCAGAATGCGGCGCCGGCGAGGAGCAAACCCACGAACGTCGGGGTCAACAGCATAGACTTCTCCTTTGTCTTGAATTTGCACTCCGCTCCTTTCCTGTGGTGCAAACGCAGAAAGACCCACCGGGGCTCGAAATGTCCTAGGCAAATCGAGTCGGTGGGTCTAAATACGTGTCTATCCGATTAGAAGCTTTGGCCTCGCGTGTTGCGCCCTGCGTCAGATGGAAATTGAGAGAGCGTTTTTCCGTTCAGATACTCGTAGATCGCTGCTCCACTTTCCGAGATATTATCGCCCAGTGTTCGTGCGCCCATCGCTGCATCGCCCTTCGCTCCTTTCGCGAAGGGCGATAGCTGCGAAATATTTGCCAAGGACGCGGCGAAAGTCTGGTAAACGGACTCCCTGTCCCTCGCATCTAACACGCACGATCCAACTCGGGGGACAAAATGCTCATCGGTGAACGGCTGAAGACTATTTGAGAGGATAAGGGGCTATCCCAAGGGGATATCGAGCATCGTACCGGCCTGCTTCGCTGCTACATCTCTCGTGTCGAGAATGGCCACACGGTGCCAGCAATCGAGACCTTGGAGAAGATCGCGAGGGCTCTCGAAGTCCCGCTGTTTCATTTCTTCTACGAGGGCGAAAATCCTCCGAAGGCCACTCCTCAGAAATACACCGACAACGGATGGGGATCGCAAGGCCGGGATGCCAAAATGCTCCGCCGCTTCTGTGTAGCGCTCTCCCGCATGGAAAACTCGGACAGGCAGGTGCTGCTTTCGATGGCTCTACAGATGTCCAAACGGGTGCCGCATCGGAGCGGGAAGGAAAAGAAGGAAGCCTATGCGCGCAGGCTACATCTACGCTAGCTTCCGGACTTTATCTCCCGTGATGAAGGCCGGAACTGAGAAACCGTCCCACGTTACGAGGTATGCCTGAGTCATTCGGCCATGCCACATCTGCGGGGAAACCGATGAGGTAACAATGCCCTGCGCCCCGTTCGGTCGAGAATCGCCGTGCTTTGCGTTGATCTTCTCGATCCGCGTGCCGGTTCGCAGGGCGACGGAGGCTTGAGGCTGGGAGTACACTGTGGGCGTCATTAAATTCCTACATTGCCATACCGGTTGTCACAGGCACAGGCGTGGTATTCCTGGGCTGCTCTCCGGCCAGGTTAATGACTCGAAACAGCAATCCCGCACACAATAGAAACAAAAGCGCAATGCCTACTGTCCGAAGACGCACCATGCGCCATCTCCTCACTCAGCCCCGAATTCGGCTTTCTCATGCGTTGTCCTTTGGTCGAGTCAACCCCTCTGGTGCATTCGGCCCCTCTACGAGCCTCCCTACGATAGAAAGAATCGCGAGCATCGCGCACAAATCCGCGATGCAAAAGGGGACAAGCACGAGAGCGGGAACCCATTTGGTGGTCCAGGGTACAAATAAAATCAACGGGACATGAAACGCCGCAATGACTGTTATGGTGATCCAAAACCACACACGCCGCCTCAGTTTCCACTTCAAAGCAATGGCGAAACCAAGCGTCCCAATGCTAATCAGCGTAGGCAACGCAAGATCGAGCTTTCCAAGATGATCGAACAGCCAAGCGCTAAGTGTAGAGGCAATAATCCCACACAATACGCCCCACCAGGGTAAGCGCATTTTCTTTGCTGCTTTTGCGTCGTTCTTTATGTCGCTAGCTAGTGGCATTTTCCGATCTTCTTTGCCGCGTTGTAAATGTCGACACCGATCGACGCAATAGAAACGATTTGCCCGGCTCCAGGTATAAATCCAGCAATTGTAAGACCGGTTGAAAGCAGTCCCGCGCTAGATGTATCACTCAGCCCTGAAAGACCCTGGACGGTGTTAGTCTCTGCTCCTACTGCCCGGATGATATTGGCCCCTGCTTGATCGGCTACAACTCCAATGTATCCAGCCTGATGGCCAATCACTCTGGAAATACCACCAGCATCAGGAATCAGTCCTATCGCGTCGATACCAACATGCAAAGCAGCGTTGCCGAGAGCACTCGTAATGCATGAATCCTTGTACCACGGTTGACGAGGGGCAGCACTGATGTAAGTGACGTTGCCGCTGCCACCCCCGCCCCCTGCAGCACCACCCCCTCCTGAACCGAGGTCAGAGCCAGTTGTGTCTCCCCCAATTTGTCCGGAAGCAAGGACTTGGATGGTAAGTCCGACGACGTTACCGCTACTATCGACGGCGACTGTATAAATGCATTGTGGTGGTTGACACGCAGCGGAAACAAGTTGGAAGCACCCCAGAGAATTGCAAAGACTATCGGCACCGGAAGGGTCGAATCCTGGACTTGGGCTGCAGTCGTTGTTATAGCCCGTCGGAGCGGCACTAGCGCAAGCGTCCTGACCCGTGGGATCAATAAACTCAAGGGGGCTATTCCGGACGTATGCGTAACGATTCCAGCTCTGCGGGTCAGTCGGTAAAACTGAGGTCAAGCCAGCAGGGTCTGGCGAAACCCAGCGGCCCTGTATGCCGTATTCACGGGCTGGGTAATCGTACAACGCCGAAACTGTGTCCTGGTTCATGCCCGTGAACGAACGGTCCGTTGTCCCCGTTTCCGCATAGGATTCACCAAACGGAGCATATGCCCCATCGTAGTACACTGTACGCGAGGACGTCGATGCGAGGCGCGAGCTCCCGAGATCGTCCGAATGTCGGTAGTAGTCCAGGCCGTTGGAATTGTACACCGCGATCGCTCCGCCCGTTAACGGCACGAAAGCGCGGAAAAGCGATTGGCCGTACATCAGCGCGAGCTTGGTGCCGCTAGGCGCATACGCAATCTGCTCGTAAGTTCCCTGACGGTCTTGCTCCACCATTCGCCCCAAGGCGTCATAGGTGAGATCAACGCCGTCCGACTCGCTGGCATCTATCACGATCGGTCGCCCCGCCGCGTCCCACTGGAAAGTGTGCAGGAAATCATTCGTCACGTTGCCATTCGCGTCGTAGCTCGGTGTGGAGCTTCCGATCTCTGTCATCTGGTTTGTGAGATATGAATATGTGGGCTGGAACGAATCGCTCCCGCTCTTGCTGATATTACCAAACACATCATAGGTGAATGACTGCGTCCAAGGTGAGCCGCAATTCACAGTCGCTATCCGCTCCAGATCGTCATGCGTGTAATTGCAAGTCTGGTTGTCGGGACCGTTGAATGGATCGGTGATGGCCAGGGTCTCCAGCGAACCTATCGCATTCCAAGTCAGCTGACCGACCTCCGACTGCCCATTAATACTGAATGCGTACTTCGTCATTCGAGTCGTGTTCTGGTCATAGGTGAACACGTCGGTGTCCGAAGAGCCGAAGTTGACTTGCGTTGCTTGGCTCGCGGTATTGTACGTTGTGGACGTAAGCGGATTCTGCCCAGACGAGGCGCTTGCGGAATCGACCCGGCCCTCTCCATCCGGGGTGTATGTGACCGTGGGCAGGCCGACGAGGCCGCTCAGGGCGTCGGGAGCGCCGTTTGCCCAGTAGGTCTGGTTCAAATGATAGTAGCCGCCAGAATGGGGGGTCGATTCATAAATGTCGCTGGCTTCCCCGCGAGGCGTGTAACTGAATCCTTCGTCTGTAATTTTTGACGAGCACGGTGCGGGGCAGGAAGAAGCGGACGTGTACGCCTCTGCCAGGCGCCCTTTTGCATTGGCCATCGCGAAGCCGTTCACCGTGGCCGAGTCGTATATGAAATATTTGTATGGCGTGCTCGACGCGTATGGCCCCGAAGCGACATGAATGCCGATCGGACGGTGCAAAGCGTCGTAGCTGTAGCAAATAACATTTCCTACCGAGTCAACTTTCTTTACAAGATCACTCTTCGAGGTGCCGCAGGTTGAGTCTGTATCGTAGGTATAGTTGGTAATGCCCGATTCAGGATTCGTTTCGGAAACCATCCGCCCCAGCCCATCATAGCTGTAGCTGCGGGTTTGGTGGGATGAAGATTGAGCGCTCTGCGTTACATTGGTCAAATCATTTAGAACATCGTAAGAGTATTGTGTCCAAAACCCCGTCGCAGGATTGGTTTGTCCGCACGTCCCGCTGCCAGTCACGCTCGTAACCTCGCAAACGGATGTAAGCCTCCCTAGCGCATCGAACTCATACTGACGCCTCTTGGAATTTTCGCCGCTAGGTGCAGGACCAAGAGTCGTGTATGTATCGTTCTCCACATAACTGAAGCCGAGGATCTTGCCACCGCTGTCCGCGACCTGACTCTGTCGTCCTAACGCGTCGTAGGTCGTGACCGTGGCAGGAGCGGAAGAATTCGCTTGGCTCGCGGTGCCGCTATACGGCAAGGTGGCGCGTGTCGGTCTACCAAGACTATCGTAATCTGTTTCGGCAGAGTCGTACGTGCTCGAAGAGGGAGACTCTCTTACTTGCGCAACATGTTGCCGACCGAGCGAGTCTAAGGTGGAGAGTCCGTCGCTTGTCGAAGCACCTCCGTTAAAAACCAGCGAGCTTTCCACGGAGCTCTGACCGTTATAGGTAAGGTTCGTGTTGTTTGAAAGCTGGTCGGTCCGCGAGTTTGGGCGCCAGAAGTATGGATCGGACGAGTAATTCCATGAGACCGTATTGTTGTTTTCGTCGGTCACGGAAGTCTCGACACCGCCAATACAGTTCCACGCCATAGACCGCGATAGGCTCATGGGCTCGCTGACGGAGGTGGGGAAAGAGTTCCCACAAGCGCCGTAAGTGTATGTGCTTGGAGCGTTGTTCACGTCGGTAGAGGTCTTAATATTCCCCGTGTCGAAATACGTGAATGTCTTGGTCAGCGTCGTAGAACCTTGCACGAGGTACGTGACGGTTGTCGCATTTCCTCGCGAGCCGGAGACCGTGGTAAGCTGGGGAGTGCCAGAAGTGGTCGTAACAGACCCTTGGTCATATGTATATGTCGTCTGTCCTTTTATGTTTCCTGAACCGTCGTAAATGGTGACGCTCGATGGCTCATTAACTATATTGTTTCCAAGATTGGCATATGCTAATACCGTTTTGCGTCCAAGCGAACCGGGTGCCCCCGCACCGTAGCCATATTCATCCTTTTCGGTGACTAGGCCATAAGTGTTGTAGGTTGTAACAGTTTTAGCTTCCAGCGCATTTGTCCCCGGCCACTGAGTAGTGGAAGACACTTGCGTAATGGGTGTGGTTATGGTCGCAGAGTTGCATGGTGAGCTGCTTCCGTTATAACAAGTGTACAATGTCGTGAGTAACGCGGAACTACCCTCGTAGACCTGCCGTTCGGTTTCATAGATTCCCTGAAAGTCTGAAATCGTTTGATTGCCCTGCGGGTCAGTGGTTGTAGTTGTCCATGCGGTTCCACTTTCCGAATGCGCATAGCTCCAAACCCCGTCAGGCGTCGTGCGCCGGAGCGTAGCTGTACTTCCATCTGCGCAGAGGATTCCATTGCTTCCACCTTCGTATGCGTAGGAGATGGCGCCGCCAGTGGGTAGGGTGACCTGTGCAATTCGCCCCGTATAATATCCTGAATACCCCGGCGTTGGTTCATATTGGAACTCGTACTTACTCCCATCCGGTAGGTCTATCTCGCTGATAAGGTTCGCTGTCGTTGTTCCGTTCGCTCCGTATTCAGTGATCCCACTGCAACCGAAGTTTGTTCTGATGGAGTATGTGCTGTACTTCACTGTATACGAAGCATTTGCCCCAGACGGTGCGGTGTAGGTCAAGAGGTACGGACTGCTCGGGGTCCCGTTTCCCGTCCAACTGAGTGCAGTGGTACCTAGCGTGTCGGTGTAGGTGGAGCCGTTGTCTGTGATTTCGTTGCCGTTGCTATCTTGAAACGCCTCGTTGCCTTGGATCTGTCCATTTATCGATGGGTAGATAATTTCTCCATTTATCGCAGTGATCGTGGCACCGCTGACGTTGCCTGCGATTGGAGCGATGGAGGCATAAAGCTTGTAACCTGAACCATCGGTTGCGGCCGCAGTCCCGGCGCTTTGACCGCAATAGGGGTCGCTTACCAAGCCCCCAGGGAAATAAAAGGAGTGTTGCGTTCCCATTTGGTCTGTGAAGAAAAAGTAATAGTAGATTAGGTCCTGTCGATCACCGTCCGCACCGCACTCTGACTCAATGGAAAAATACGTAAGCGACGGCATGAGATTCCCCACTTGGGCTTGCCAACCCCAGTATGGAGCAGGTGCCCAGCTTTGATTTCCGCTGGAGCCGGCCGGTGCCCATATGGAGGAGTCGTAATCCAAGTCAAACACGAAGTTGAGACCTCGGCCCGCCTTGTGTCGAATTGGAATCGCATAGTGAACATTTAGGTTCGCATTGTTGATAACATCGGGTCCCCCGCTGAAACTACCGAATGGTGGTGTACCGACGGTCACCTGCGCTGATCCCGGAAGAACAAATAGGATTGTGACGGCGATGGCAATGAAAAAGATTTCGCGATGGGCACTCATAGTCATTCTCCCAGAAATCACTCGACGCCAAACGCGGACTCTGAAAGCCCGGTGTTCAAATTCACTGCTTGAATACTGATGTCGAGAAAGGTACTGCCGTTGATCAGTTTCGTGACTCTGAACGGAACCAAGATTCCATTTGTAGGTCGGTAGTCTGACAAATCCACTTCAACCGAGAGGTCTTGTGAAGCGTTATCGTCTGGGTGCGCTTGGAAGAGAATCGCAACTGGCACAAAAGTCGAGGCGTCAAGGTAAAAATCTTCGAAAGTCAACTGTTGAAACACGCCCGCGGTGTCTGTCGGTGATTTTCGCGAAAAGCGCAAGTGATAAACTGCTTCTCCATTCTTGCTTTCGCGCCCAATATAATTGGCAATAAGGTTTGGATTCGAAAGTTGGGACAAAATGGAGAGCGCCGGGAAGAACCAGACGGCGTCGGTCATACAGTTGTGGGCTGCCATCGCGTGCGACACGCCGTCGAGCCCGACCCAAAAACCTCCTGGTCCGTTCGAGAGATTACGAACCTCGCTGCGTGTACCGCTTGGAGAGCTAAAGTCGAGGAGACTGTCCCCTGTGCCTAGGGCTTTCAGGCTGATGTTGCCAGATTCAACGTCCGAACCAGCCATTCGAATCGCGGTTCCTGTCAGCGTAACGTCACTGACTTGATGGGTCCCCTCCAGAGCCACAAGTGCTTGATTGGCGTAGATCATCGCCTGTGGGTCGCTCACGGCAGTCTGCGAAGAGGAACTCGAAGATTGAGCGACCAGGTAAAGAGGGCAAACTGCCATCAGGAAAAGGGCAGCGGTAAGTAAGAGACTGAATATTCCTCTACGCATAGGACCTCCGGAAACTTACAATGGCCGTCAGAACATCAGCCTCTGCAACATCGGAAAAAGCGTTCGCGCGTTGAAAGTGAAGCCGCGTGAGCTGTTTAAGACTGCCACCGAAACAAGAACCATGCGCGACAGATGTGCTTGCATATTGCAATACCCAATAGTCTACTCCTGCGTCGCTACCCTCCATGTTTAGTAACGAGATGTTTAATGTATAGGACTTGCGCGGACTATCCCCTCGTGACCGCTGATTCGTAGACAATTCGATTATCTTGCTCGGTTTTGTGAACAAGCGGTGAGAGCGAAGCACGGCGATAGGACGGGAAGTTATTATTCCCACGCCACTTCTGCGGAGCCGTAGCGATGACGGCGTTGACCCAAATCGAGGACTGTCACGTCTTCTCCTTGCTTACAAAGGAACGCAGCAAAAAGATTTGATATAAGGATGACCTGCTGGATTCGGCGACGAGAAAGAGAAACGGCTCCGTAGTTTCGCCACGAAGCCGTTCTACCGTACAACGAGGTTGAATATTGAGTTGGGTGCGTTCTGGCTGAGATTGCTACTGCTTAGCTTCCTAGTTTCCTGCCTGCCCCGCGCGAAATTGCGCCAACCGAGCGGCACCATTCTTCTTTATGTCTGCCTCACATGCCGTACCTGAAGGGTTGGTCCGAGAGGCCATATCCATCTTGGCAGATGTTCTCTACTATGATTTTGCCGGGCGAAACGGAAACTAGCCTTGCATGCACGCGATGATGGCGAATGCATAGCCTGGTGGGGCCATCGCGACGACAAATAGCAGCGCTAGAAACTGTTTTGCGCCGCTTCCAAAGTCTCTTCGGATCCGTAGATTCCGGTATCTTAAGTACCTCCGACCAACGGGCTCAATATTCGCTAACCGAGAGTCCCTCTGTTCATTTCAGGCTGAACCAACTCAGTTTCTAGATCTAGCCTCGCGCATCGTGTCCAGCTCCAGGAGAACACCTGCATTGGCCGCGTACCAACCGACTCCGACGGCTCCAACAGCCAATTTTCTTCTTCTGTGTTTATTAACTTGGGGAATCTGCTTTTCGCTCAAAGTTAACCCCAACTGCTCGAAGAACATCGCATTCTGGCGCACTTTTGCATAGGGCACATGGCCTCCCCCAATGCGGTCGATAGTTGTGCGGACTTTGGGTAAAAAATGCGGGGCGGCACTACCGGAGCCGAAATCGCGCCCTAACGAGACCGTGAATAACAGAGGTGTGTTTGATGACCTTTACGCTTGAGCTCGCACACTTCCTTTCAGATGGATCGGACTGCTAAGTCTTGCGCCGATCATTTATGTAGGAGATTGGCTCCAATGGTCTTCACAGGAACTTGATTGCGTCCTATGGCATCCACCACCACAACGTTCTGGACCTGCATCGTCTCGTCGAAAGCTGTGAGTTCCGTGAAAGGAGTTATCACGTCCAATGAGCGTCCGGCAGGTTTGATATGCCATAGTGAGAACTCGGGCGGGTAGACATCCAATGCTTGTGTGAAACATCACGCGATACCCAGACGTGTTGTGCACGCCCTGTGCTGTTATGAAAATCTTTGCAGGCCCACCGGGGACCGGCACACGTGTAGCAGTGTATTCGGCGGCGCAAAGTTCTGGGCTAGGCGATTCGGGCTTCGTCATGGTTTAGGCTCCCGGTCTTGCTACTGATTATCAACGTTTATTGAAACCCATCTAGTTCTATTTGGTCAGTTATAGTAGTACACAATAACAACCTCTTGCCCGTTCGCGTTGGGGCTCTGAACTGCTTCCGAAAAACGTGCGTACGAGACTTCCTTCGATCCAGTTTGGTACACGTCTGCCCGGTCGTTAGAATAATCCGCAGTCGTGAAATAATGTGTCCCTATATACGTCTTGCCAGGAGGCAGTGTGACTGATAACTCACCTCGATTTGCGCAGGAATCCGCGGCGCACGGTTGAGAACGGGCGCCATCAACCTTTACCTTGGGTCCGACGGCCGTTTTAGTTGTGGTCTGAGGATAGGCCTGAACAAGCGGAAGGAGCACAAATAGGGCCCAAAGCTTTAGCAGAGTCTCTCGTTTCATGCGAGACCTCCTAATATGCCTTCCGAAAGTCAACTACGTTGTCGAAGTATCTTCGCGTACATGACGGATGTCACCCCCAAATTGGTGAGAAGCGTCTGGCAATGCAATGATCGGAAACCAAAACCCTCGGGCCGTCATCTGCTCTCATTTCGTTCAGCCCACCCCAGATGCGGTACGTCGACAATTTACTCACGGCATCGCTCCGGCATGGCCTGACGTACGGTTCCGGCTACGGCGGCCATCCCGAAGTTCTTCCCACATCTTCACAACCGCAAGCTGCACTCTTTTACTTACGACTGCTTCCACTTCCTCGGGACTACCATCGTTAGGAGGTAGTATTGGGTCACCGAACTTCATTTTCAGCGTTGCGAATTTTCTCAGCCCTTTTCCGCACGGCCAAGCTTCGAAAAACCCCTCAATCGCCACGGGATATATGGGAACATTCATGTGCGCTGCAAGCAATCCGGCACCCCTCTTGAACATCTTTGGCTCCCCGTCAACGCTTCGTTCTCCTTCTGGATAGAGAAGAAGCCCCATGCCGCGACGGAGGCCCTGTGCCGAGATTCGCATCGCGGGTAACAGGTTTTCGCCTGGATCGATAGGGTAGAGACGCAACGTCTTTGCAAGCAGTCGGAAGATGCCTTTCCCAAATATCTCACTTGTTCCAACGATGAAAAGATTCTTGTAAATTCTCCACGGCAAGACGCTGAGGATGAAAGGTGGATCGAGGTAGCTTTGATGATTAGCACAGAGAATGAGCGGTCCAGATTGCGGCAACTTCTCGAGCCCGCAAACTTGGAGCCCAAAGAATACCTTTCCCAGTAATTCGATAACCCGGCCAACCGCAAACCACAGAGGCGCTGAAAGGCTACGATTTGGTTGGAAAAACTTGAGCTCCGCAGCAGACGGCCGAAAATCAAAGATCGGATGTTTTCGCCGGAGAGGGCTTGCGTGCGATCCGGCACGCAGAACGGCGTCAACGAGATCCTTTATTGTCTGGGACTCGATAACGACTCGATCTTCAACCTCAACACCCAGTGTCCTTTCCAGAGCAACAACGAGTTCGACTCGCGCGAGAGAATCCAGCCCTAGGTCAAACTGGAGTTCGTCGTTCGGGCGGTGGGCAGCATTTTGAGATTTCGTGGCGGTTCTTATAGCATCCAGAGCCAGCCGAACGTCAGGTCGATCTAGCCAGATCTCATCTTCGTTGCTAAGCCTACGCTCTGATTCTGTATGCTGGCCGGTTTCTATGCGGGTTTCATCCCGAACCACGTCGTGGTCGGCAGAGACCGATGATGGGGCAAGGTGAACGCCATCCAAAACTCGAGTCCCTAAACCGACGTATGACATTGCACCGATCTCACACTCGTCTCCGACCTTTGCCCCGTGATTCAGCCCGCTAATGGCCCCCACCTTCGCTTTCCGCCCGATGGTCACTTGTATGCCAGTCGTAGCCCCCACTCCGAGTTCCGAGTCAGAATCCATCTTGGAATCGAGTCCAATCACAGCAAGATGGCCGACAACGGACCTCTCTCCGATCGAGATTTTCCCAACTAGGATCTCGCCACTCTGCAGACAGACGTTGGAACCCAGCGTCGAGCGGTTTGCGATGTACGCTCCTTTTCCAAAGTGGATGAGTGGCAGGTCCCGAATCCATGTATCTGGGTAAATCGTGAAGCTCATGTTTCCCCGATACCCAAATAAGCGGAACGCACATTCGCGTAGAGGGTCAATCGCCAGCACTAAGAAGTAGATGGGCTTGAAGTAAAAGAGCGCAGTCCAGCAAAGACCATACAGACGACGGTGGAAGTAGATGCGATGGCCCACATCTCTCGGGAACTTCCCGGCAACGATGCCCCTCTGGTGAGGAATACTGAGAAGACCGGCGATCAGCGTAAACAGAATTGCATAGAAAAATGGGCAAATCAAAAGTGCCACCGGTTGCCATCTCGTTCCGAAGTGACGAACCAGAACGGCGCACAGAGTCAGTGGCAGTCCGAAGATTAGGAGCAAGTACGCGCACGACAGTACAGGAAAAGCTGTGGCTCGAATTCCGCTCGACTCCGATTTAACTTCGCCGGACATAATCAATTTTGTTATTTTCGACCGCTTCCAGGTCGCATTGGTCTAACCTTCTCAGATCGGCTGCATTTGACGAGTTGCGAGTTTGGCCGCCACCACTCGCGGGTCCATCATTCTGCGCCAGAGAAACGGAATCATGGCAATTCCTATCAAAAGCGGATAGCCAACCGGCAGCTTCGGCGCGTCACCGGCCGTTTTCAAACTGGCGAATGCTCTTGTGGGAAAACTGTGATGATCCGCATGACGTTGCAGCTGAAAGACCAAATAGCTCGAAAATCTTCCGTAGCAATCCCACGAATTGGCAGGACTCATCGGCTCGTGTTTACCATCAGCACGTTTCGCTCGCATGAGGCCATAATGTTCTATATAGGAAACCGCCTCCAACATGAAGACCGCAATCCCAGCCTGAAAGAGAAAAAGTAAAATGCCGTCCCACGAACCTAAATACCAAATGACAGCTATATATGCGCTTTGCAGAAACGTGAACTGAATCATTTGGTTGCTGAAGCTCAGTGTCGCCTGGCCACGACGACCCAGCCTGTGCTTCTCAAGGTCCCATGAAGACGCAAAACATCCGGGGATCGTGCGAAACAGAAACCGATATAACGACTCGCCCAGCCAAGCAGTACTCTGATCATCCTCAGTTCCGACCCGCACATGATGCCCCTGAATATGGCTTATCTCGAAGTGCAGATAACACACATTGGCGAGTCCAAGGCGGCCAAAGAGTTTACTGAACCTGCGAGGCTTATGGACCAACTCGTGCGCTGCTGTTATACCGATGCTGGCAATCATGCCAACCGACAAGACCGCAAACAGCTTCTCTGTCATCGTGAGCCTACCAAAAATATGCGCCGTAAAACCGACGACCACTGCGTCGGCCAATACGAACAAGGCTGGAGCGGCTTCGAGAAGCCATCTGTGCGAACGCGACAAAACCAAATGATCAAGTGTGACGTCTTCACCCGACAGGGAATCCAAAACAGGGACCACGATCATCACGAGGGCAGTCGGCAATAACAACCACGCACCTCCATGAATCACTCCCAGGACAAACAGCGGGAAGAACAGGTAGCTGAAATATGAACCGCCAACGAGCTGCCAAGATCGAGTTTTTGAAGATCTCACCGTTCCTCACGCGATGCGTGTCAACACAAGCTCGCAGACATCGTCTGAATGGACCGCACAACAAGGCACGGCGTTTCTATAGCCGAGAGGCAACGACGGGTAGACTTCCGCTTTGACTCCTGCGAGGTGGTACGCCACGATCTTCCTGCTCTTGAGCAGCGCGACCACGTCTTGACTTGGCTCCGGGAAAACTTCGTTGAGAACAATAGTGCCCGCCGGCAATTCGGGGATATACCGTTGGATCACGCCATGGCGCGAAACATCCACGAGCATCAGACTGATTGGCCTGAGATCTCTAAGGGCAGGTGCGCTTGGCACCGCCGAGTCGATTACAACTGAATCGATACCGTCGGCCTTCAGTCGCTTATGTACGGCTTGCCCAATTCGACCCCCGCCACCCAGCAAGACCACTCTGTGATCACGATCTCTGAAGTGTTGCCTACGCAGTTCGAGAACAGCCCTTCGCACTACCTCAGAAGTGTGGTCGCGATCGTAATCGTCAATCCTCTGCGGATATCTGCCCCGAAGCACATTAGGGAGAATTCCTGCGAAAGATACCTGGTCAACACCAAGAAGCATTTTGATGCGTCCCATGCGGCGAACTAGCCGATCGAGATTGCCTGCGTTCGTCGGATCACTGAACTCGGCTTCCGTGACCGGAGCGGCACAGATCAGTCCCCATCGCCGACCTTGTCGAAACACACCGATCATCGAGGGGAACCAGAGAAGAAAACGCCTGCACGACGAATAACTATAGTGACTGGCGTAGCGGGCATTTCCTGCGTAGCAGAAGAACACCGATTCGAATGCCGGAAACATGCGATTCAACAATCCCATCAGCGCAAGAGGAATATATGTACGGCAGACGACGGAGAGGACGACAATTGCAATACGTCGCAAATGATCCCCTAGCGCGAACGATCGCCGCGAATGAGAACGCCCAGCGACTTGCGCGGGACCGCGAGTGAATTCGCGCTCGGCAACCGGAAGGCATGACCTCAGTGCAGTTGCCGTATCATAAGCATGATTGCTGCTTCCGAACGTCATATCTACCTCTACGAGAACATCGGTAAAAAACCAGGCAACCCTTCTGACAGCCCCGGAACGCTTCAAATCAAGACACTCTTCTCCGTTTTGTTTCACCTACTTGTCCCATCAAAACTATTTCGGCTCATCGACAAGGGAGAGGGACCATTGCCCCCCGGACTCCCGCGCTTCGGAGCACAACATATTCCACAACTGGAACAACGCAAGTCCACACGCCAGAATTACCGCCGCGACCCGAAGATACGGTCTCATTGCTAGACTCCTACCGCGTGAGTCTGCCCCGAGCCTGTATTTCAGTCATCCCCCAAATGGGTGAAAGGCGCTGGTAATTTTGTTGAGGATGGAGTAGCGTGTTGGGACCTTGTCAGCGCAGTTACCAAATGGCAACACTGTGTTTTCAGAGGCAGAGTGATGCTACCCAACAGCGAAGCTCTTTCTCAGCTCGTAATCGACCTCTACGACGCGGTGTCCGATCCCGACCTTTGGAAGCCATTTCTTCAACACCTTGCCGAGAGTACTGGTGCTACCGCTGCGGGATTGGTAATGCGCGATGGTGGTCGAAATATGCATACAATCACCCATTCTTGGGAGCTTGGTGCAGAATTTGTTCGCGTCTTTCGGGAACACTATCATTCGTTGGATGTCTGGGCCGAGCGAGGGCGATCGAAGCCTCCGGGTTACGTATGCGCTTCCGAAGAGCTCTGTCCCCTCGCAGAGTTTGTGACAACGGAGGTTTACAACGATTTCATGGTGCCGCAGGACATCGAGCACGGCCTTTTCGTTTTGGTCGAGAATAAGGGACCACTTTTTGCCAGTGTAAGTTTATATCGCGACGCATCACGCCCAGCGTTCGATAACCTCGAACTGGAGATTCTTCGTTTCCTTGCTCCCCATGCGCAACGCGCTTTCAGCCTCCACGTTCACTTCTCCGAATTGAAAGCTCAATCGGAGGGATTTGAAGCGGCATTTGACAGGCTGCCGACTGGAGTTATCTTCTTCAGCGCCAAGGGCGAAGTCGTGCTTATGAACCGTAGTGCGTCCGCTCTCGTTGCGGAAAGAGATGGATTGCTGGCAACGCGCGGCGGATTGCGAGCTGAACGACTACCAGAATCTTCCTCGTTGGAGAAAACGATCCTTCAGGCGGCTTCCACATTTAATGGAAAAGGACTTTGGTCCGGCGGAACGGTGATGATTTCTCGCCGTTCGCGTCCGCCACTTCAAATTCAGATCAGTCCAATTCGGAGATCAGTTGTCCCAATGTCGCAACCCATCGCGGCTATGGCTTTCATCAATGATCCCTTGCGTTGCCAGCGCCCATCGCAAGAAGGCCTACGAGCCATTTACGGGTTGACCCCGGCCGAGTGCCGGGTCGCGTTGCTTTTGGGTGATGGGCATGCGCCACGAAAGATAGCGAACATGGTCGGCGTCACCGATAATACTGTTCGGTCGCAGATCAAGAGCATCTTTTCGAAGACTGGGGTTAGACGACAAGGCGAATTAATTCGACTATTGATGAACACCTCAGGGGCGAAAGTTCCGATCTAAAACTTAGAAGCGATTTCTTCAAAGTGATCTCCATTGGATCCGCACGGCGGTTCTACGGAGCTTTTAGTCCGACAGATCCTCTCAGCCTCCGGGCTTTCGAGATATCCAGATAGCTTGATTGTTGTCTTGATCCACCCGCTCGGCCTTCTTGAAATTCCCTCCTTGACGCGTTAAGAATCGCAAATTAGGTGGGAGAATTCGCAGCATCAATACCTCGATATCGTGCATCATTGCCTGATTTTTGATCGCATACCAACTAAAGTGGTCCCAGAGATTCTTTCGTCTCTTGCTAGCTGCGGCCTCCTTAACTCGACTTCGAATATTTCCCTTTCCTACGTACATAGGCATGGAGCCGTCAAATAGAACGTACACCCCGCGTCCTCCATTTCTGCTACTTGGAACCCTGGCGATGTTCTCTTCATTCCGCGCCCACATCGTTCCGTACAGCCTAACGACTCGCATGATCTTCCCTCCAGTTAAAGGCCCTCGTTTTTTGACGCCGCCTCTGTGACAATATCACTTCCTGCGCCATTATCTGAATCGATAAACCTGGCGCGATTTACGTTCCTTTCTGAAACTTAGGGCAAATGCCAAAGCATCGAGCTCAATTCCAGGAAACTGTGATTGCTTGGCGGCGCTTCCAACGCAGCTTCTAAATATGGGGCCACGTGTTTCGGCCTCTCCAGCGCGGGTAAGCGATGGCACAAGGCCGCTTGATATAGATTGGTTTGGCTGGCGGAGGGTGAACGATCGTAGGCTGTGGGTCCCAAGAGAGATCGAGCTTGGTCTTCAGCTTGACCGTCTTGTCATGCTTGCTGTACTCGAAAAGGGACGTACCTACGTTTCTTAATCCCCGGGAGATGCGCCTGTGACGACTTAACTTGGCCGTCTTCAGCTTCCCTAGCCCGCCCAGATCAATAGAACGGCCTTCTTTAAGACCCTGTTTCATGGCCTTGAGAATCGCCTCCAGAGCTTCCCTCGCCTTCTTGGTCGTTAAGCCAGTCCTGTCGGTCATGGCCCGGGTAATATCGCGTTTATTCATCGTATGAGCTCGTAAGTGTCTATGGACATGTTGTTGCTGCTAGGTCTTTCTCTCTCCGCTGCATATGAAGGTGTGAGGTAGGAAGACTCGATGGTTCAGCCAGCCGGAGACGACCCGACTGACCGCTATTTCTAGACCCCACCAGGGGAATCTTCCTGTCTGGTGAACCAGCGGAGATGTTCGCGGTCCCCTCACAGAGCTGTCTTACAGAGACTTAAGGAGATTGTGGATCTTTATTGCTCGTTCCCTCTCTACGTCGAAGCTTACCCCTGCTAGGCAACTATGGAGCTGCTTTTGAAGAGCGCCGCGCGTAAGCAAGTTCTGAGGGATCTCTTCCTGGCTAACTGACTCGATACGTTTGGACTTCTTGAAGTCCTCAATATCTTTGGCCATCTTGACCATAGCAGCCACTAGGATACGATCGTCGACCCTAAAGGCATCGAACAGATCAGGATGTCGTTTGCCTACTTCATGTGCTTCGTTGAGTAATTCGATGGGTGTTTTCATAATTTTGTCCTTTGAAGCGTTGCCACGAGGCACTGTGCAGACGCTTCATTTTGTTTTAGTTTTTAATATTTGAAGCCGAGAAGCTGATCTTTTTGTAGGAGACCGTTTCTCAACTCCGTTTCGTTCGTGAATCTTTGCAACGTGTTCGCCAGAAGCTGGCTCCCTGGAAATCTGCGCGTCGACGTTAACGCAACTTACCAGCCAGGATCGGGTTGGTCCGTCGCTCATCCTGCGGACATGGATGGTGAATCTGGGTCGAGTCACGACTGCTGGATTGCAAACCAACTCACAGCGCTTGATCGCCGCTGCGACGGCCGAACCTAGAGGAAGCTTATTCGTGTTGTGACGGCTCCTCCTCTTCTTCCATGTCATTGTTTTTTCCTGCGGGCGTTGTTGGGACCCGAATCCTAATCGGTCTCGAGGAGCTCAACTGCAAGTCGACGGGATCTGCTGCGAAGAGATCAGGTCTTGAGGGTGTATCTATCCCCCTACTTCTGATTAGTTATAGGTATTTTGAGTTTAAAACTCGGTCGATGTTGAAAATAGTTGGTTTCATACTGGGTAGTATAAGTGTTTTGTGATCAAACACATTCCCACAACTCATTGATAATACAAGCTTTCCAATAAATAGGACATCAAGAATCATCAATGTTTACGGGCCTCCCAGAGGCTACATCGAAAACAACCAATGAAACATTGGCTATTTCGCATTTCCATGAAATGGAAATATGCTTGATAGCTTTTCCTCGACGAGAAATTTCCAATCTCGGCCACACGAACCGGGAATCAGTAGGAGATTTGCTCCGACCACGATCGGAAATAACAGGAGCCACGGAAACGAAGGCGGGTTCGTTATCAATAGAATCAGTGTGAAGGGCGAGGAAGCCAGGTCCTTACGTACAGTTCTGGTAACGGATAAAGTGGACTACGCCCGGATAACCAGTTATTCGGGCTGTGGTGCGGTTTGGCACACTCGCATTTGCGGGAGTACCGTAACTTGCTCATCCCATTAGACGCGAACTCGCACCTACTCCAGGAGGGGTATATGTCTGCATCACGAGAAATTCATCTCGGATCTGGCTACCCGTACGGGCGCGTTTTGGATCGTTGCCGGATCGCCTAATTTCCGTTCACTTCAAACGTCTGAACTGATTTTGAAAGTTGTTCGCCGCCACCAGCACCCTATTAGACACGGTGTTCTCGATCGTTTCTTGGGACTTGCCTCGGCGAGATTGAATCGCGCCACGGTAGGGTTTGCGATCAGCCGAATTGCGCCCTCTGCCGTGATCAACCACCGGGCGTGAAGCCGGGATCCGCCGAGCACCTCTCTGCTTACTTTACCAAGCATCTACGACTGTGACATTAACTCACAGTGATAGTGGTATATGCACGCTTACTCTCACTTGAACCGTCGCAGGATGTTGCGCGAGGAGATTTCATGTATAACTGGCGGGCGCTCATCAGTGTGATTGCATTGCAAGCAAGTCTTGGAAGTTTTCTAAGTGCAATGCCAGCTCGTGGCGACACAGGTAAAAAGAAAAAAGCTGTCACTCCGGCCAGTGCTAACAAGCAAGATGTGACGGTGAAACTGACGAGCAATTATTGTGACAGGGCCCTACCTTATGAGTTTACCGACGATCCGCAGACGCCATCGTTTAGTTTCTACGGCGAACCTACGAGCGCCACAATCGAAGCCATTCAGAAACTCAAGCCGCTGCCTGACAAAACAGTTATCAACGAAGAGGTCCCGAAAGGTGTTTTGGTAGACAGCCCTCCGGTATCCAAATCACCGTTGCAATTAATTGATCCTGGCAGCCCAATACTAGGGGACGTCAATCTGGAGTTGGGGCCGGATGGCTATGATGCGATGCGGCTGCTAGTGCGTACTCTCTATCCGTCCTTAGCAGCAAATGCGTGCAATCCGAATGTGAACGCATCGGACGCCAATTCAATTACCGGGCTGATAAACGCCAAGCCCAACAGCGCAACTAAGCCGTTTTCGTTCTCCGACGCCGAGTATTATTTGATCGATGTCGTTCGCTGGGAGACCGTCTCAAATACGGGGCAGACGATGAGCCAGATCGAGGCTGATCACTGGTATTTGTTGGACTACTCCGATGCCAAAGCGGCGCACCGAGAATTTCCTTTTACGTTTCATTCCATCGTGACGAACAAGCTGCGCATCTATGGCGAATCCAATGTCGTCTTTATCGCGATTCACCTGGCCCCGAACGGCGATGCGCCGAGCGGCACTGCGAAGGACGGCCCCACGTCCAGCAAGTATCAGCCGTCCTGGTTCGATACCGTCGACATTAGTTACAATCTGGAGGCACAGAAAGTCCAACCGCTAAATTGGCAGGACCTTGGCCAATTGATTAACTTGGTCACTGGCATAACCATTCCCGAACATGCTCCGGGTGCAGAGGTCGTCAAAGCCGGGCCCGTGTTTCAGGGCCGCTACGGGGCGGCGTTCTTGACGAACCTAACAAATCTTCCCGCTCAACTAACCTCCACGATGACGATCAAGTTCAATACCGCGTTGCCGGACAAATCTCCGGCCGTAGGTCCCTATTGCTTGGCTGTGATCAAGAATCTCGTCCGTTCCGACGGCAAGGACTCGTCTAAGGATTGTTCGGGGGTTACCAGCAGCAACGGTCCCGTAACGAAGCCAGCTCCGGCCACAGACCCGCAGTCTTCCAACCTTCGCCGGCTCTTCAGAAGTAAAGCGAACTCCTTCTTTGAGCCGGTTGTGTGGCAGCAGAATCAAAAGAAACCTGCCAGCAAGAACGGCTCAGGTGGTGGGTCGACAAACTCCCAGGGCGGCGGAACACAAAACGCCAACGGAACGGGGAATGGCGCAAGTACGACCCAGAAGACCGCTCAGGCGTCTTCTTGTGACGTAACGACGTCCACAAAAGGGAAAACGCAGTCAACTTGCACAGCGACTCAGACAATTCAAGACGAGGGCCTGTATCACTGGGATGTCAGCATTGCAGTGCCAACACCCGGTTACAAGAGTGTGTCGTTCAGCAGCTCAGGAAACACGAACGCGCTAACGGCGAAAAGCATAACTCGAACAGACGCTTATGCGATGCTCGATATCGCGCCTTGGGGCGAGGATTTTCGTGATCCGCCGATCTTCGGGATTCCGCACTTCATGACTGGCCTTCCACTTTCGGGACAGACGTTCGACAAGCCTTTCGTGGCGGGTTTCGGCGAAAACGTGGGACTATCGAAAATTCTTCCCATTAGTGCGCGCGTCTTTGCTGGCTTGGTTTATGTCAAGGAACAGGTTCCGGTCACCGTCGGCTCCACGACCTTGGTTGCGCACCGTGTATGGAAGTGCCAGTACGGCATCGAATTCTCGATCAGCAGTGTGATCAGCAAGCTCAAAGGAAATGCGAGCGGAACAAAGACGACGAGCAAGACGACTGGATCAACAGGGAGCACAGGTAACGATAATGGCGGCTAAGGCGTTTGATCGAATGATTCATGAGGCAGCCATAGGTGCCGGCAAACCTTTTGGGCTTCTCGCGGTTCTATTCTCTATCATGTCCATTGGTTACCTTTCCGGATGTAAAACGCCCGCACGTTATAAATTGTCCCCGGGTGCCGTTGCGCCGCCCTCAAGTAGGATGTTGACGGTCAAATTGCGCCCGCAGGAACGGACCAATTGGTGCTGGGCTGCCAGCGGGGAAATGATTATGGAAACGCTCGGTCATGACGTCGCGCAGTGCACGCAAGCAGAGAACCTCTTTTCGAAATCCTGTTGCCCGAGCAAGGTTTCCTGTGACGACACGGGCTGGCCGCAGTTTGACAAGTATGCGTTCACCTACAAGAGAACCAATTCGGCGGCGCTTGATTGGGATCAATTACGAGAGCAAATCGGCGTGAGAGGAGCCCCAATCGCCTTTACGTGGCTGTTTCCCGACGGGACTGGGCATATGATGGTCCTGAAGGGATATGCAAATATCGATGGGGTGAATTACGTGTACGTCGATGACCCTTGGTATGTTCCCGAACCAGGCAAACCGAACCAAGGACGCGAAGAGTTCTTTACCTACCAATGGTATGTGAAGGACCCTGCGGCGACCAACTGCGATGCTCCGGACGGGCAGCGGCTAGGAGACCACTGTCAATGGGACGACTTCTATGACTTCAGCCACCCGTAGTTTTTTGATCGTTCGACTGGGGATTCGGCTTGGCTTGGCCATCCTTATCGCGGGGGGCGGGTGTGTCGTTTCAACTGTGGCGCAGGTTTTAGAGAGTCCGAACTCGGAGTCGGCTGGTGGCCCTATGTTTTCGAATTCAGATCAGGCGGCGCAAAGCGCGCTGGTCACTCTGGGAAAGTTGATTGCTGCCTCGCCGGACGGTGGGATTGGTTTTGGTATAACAGTGGAAGAGCTCCAATCGGCGAGACTCGGGAGACCCGTAGAGGTCTTCTCAGTGCGCGCTGACGAATTGAGTAAGTTCAGGAAGGGAGATGACGAACGGAAACTGCTTCACGATCAGCAGGAACGAATCTATCCAATCGTGATCGATAGCCAAGGACGTGCCCTCATCAGGATAAAGCACGTTTCACGGGGCTGGGTCCCCGTGGCATGGGGGGAGGAAGCTTTGGCGCGCAATCTCGTTCGGACGATGGGGAACGGCCCGTCGGCTCCTGGATCAGAGGAGCCGACGTATGTAGCTGTGGAAATTCCGTCCATGCGTCTATCCTTTTTGACTTCAAACGCAGCTCCCGATCGAAACAAGATGAGTTTCAAATCGTTGAACAGCCTGTCCGAACTGAAAGCCAATCAAGCGGTGCAGGGAGTTAGGGTCTTCGAAACGGCAGCGGACTTTAGCGCAGAGGGACAGGGCACGGAAACCGCAGCAACTGTGTTTTCGAGCCTGGCCACGAAGGCGCAAGTTGTTTTGCAAAATAGACGGAGCGGTCCTGGATTTTAGGCTCAATTCGAACTCGCGCCGTGGAGGTACTCTGGTCACTCGGACACACGTATTACCCTGTGGTACTTCCCTCTGAGTTTGGAATGAACATGGCGGGCTGAACGAGTCAAAGCGCCATCAGTCTCAGCCCCCGATTCCAGAACAAACCGGGGAGCAAGGACATATCTATTCTCTGCGTGACAGGTCAAGACTCCCTAGTTCGAGCGCGGATGTCGCTTGCCACGGAGAAGCAGGAGATAGACCCATGACTCCATCTGCCCCATGTGGATGCGGACAATTTCGACGTCATCCGCAAACGCGTGCACGAACCTTTGGGTCCGGTTTACGCTCTCGCTAAATTGCAAGAGTGCATCGGCTTCGGATGCCGCTTCGTCGCCCAGCACATAGTCGAGACGCATGCGCCGGGTTGGCCGTGTGATTTCCTTTGAGCGAGCCAGCCAATTCGCCGTCTTTTTAACCTCGGCATCGGGCGCGAGTGAGTGCAGAACGTCAGTGAACAGTTCGCGAATCCCGGCCATGCCGAGCCGGGCAGCGGAGACATTGCCCGCGGCCAGATTGCGCCATGCTTGACGGCGAAGCTCGAGCAGACGCTCATCGAAATCGCGCAGCGCAATTTCGAGCTTCGCTCCCAATTCCTCGTCGCGATGCTTCTTGTCTTCAGCAGCCCATTCGTCTTCCTGAACGATCAAGCGCGGGGGCAAATGGCGGACGACCTCGGCGTGGTCGAGCACGAGTTGGCTTGCAGCCAATAGCTGATCGGCAGACACGGTCGTCTTCGGGACAGGCGTCGCCGCATAGAACTGCTGGAGGGCGGCAGTATTGAGCATGCAATCCTTGAGCAGCGTCGTGCGGTCCGCCAACACCTCGCTCGACCATCGGAGCAGTGCGGATTCCGGGATGGCGAAATTGATTTTCGCTATCTTTGCAATGTCCACGGCGATCGGTTCGAAGTCGTGGAACCAGCTTTCGTGCCCAAGTTTTCGCGCTTCGAAGGCTTGGCGGCTGGCGTCGAGTTGCGTCGTAAAGCCAAGCTGGATCTCCGCTATTGCGCTACGAATGGGAGCGAGAGTCAGAGCGAGTTCTTTCCCAATCCCGGCCGCAAGCTCGGATATCCGCGTTGCATCCGCCTGAACGACGCGGAACTCAGGCATGTCCCTATAGGGGGAGATCGCAGAAGACGCGATGCTCATTTCCTTGAACAAAGGGCTCGCGGCAAAATCCACAGTGAACCTTTGAAGACCAAGCAAGTTCTCCCGCGCGAGAATGCCCATCTCCTCGATCGGCCGAAAGGCCTTTGCCAGCTCCGCTTGATTGAAGCGGAGTTCCTGCCTAACCCTGGTCGTAAGGCCCAGGTCCGTCAGTGTCTTCGGGATAGAGTCCTTTTCCTTCATCTTGTCTCAAATTTATCACGGATTTCCGCATAAAGAGGAATTGGAAGGTCTCGCGGTGCTCCAGAAAATAATTCTTCGTCCCAAGGAACTCGCCGCCGGTTACCCCGGTGGCTTCCCAAGTGGACGCCTGATTCTGGCGGAACGAACGATTGGCAGCGAACTAAGATTAAGGACACCAAAAAGACCCAAGAATGGTCCCAAGCGTTGAATCAGCGATGATTCTAGGACTCTTAACACCTACCCAACTATAGGACGAGCTCTGTAGTTAAATGCAAGGATTCTGCTGTCATGGCAGGTACCATGAAAATAGAAAGGGCCTCTACCGATACCACCCGGTAGAGGCCCGATCCACTACTGCTCCTGGCTCTGTGTAGAAAGATACTTCTGAACTAATATAACCATATCATGCTCCGGAATCGCGCCCTCTTGGACGAGCTTCCGAAGAATCAACTGGTTCTGGCTGGCTGCCACTTCCGCGGCAGACCGCTTCACGCGTGGTTTACGAACTTTGGACATTGAGTCCTCCTCCACCGAGACACCAATAGGAGTGGCTCTGTCAGAGACGGAGTTCTCCCTTAGTGGCTGGCAGAGGGGATTACGCCCGGGTAGGTATGTCCGTTTACTGCGACTCAGGACATTGGCGACTTCACCGACTTCTAAAACTATTTCTTTTGACTGCGAGTCGCCGGACTGCATTCAGCTGATCAATTTTACGAAATCAGGTCTTCGTTGTCAATACGATCACTCCGGCTTCAAATTCGATCCGGGAAAATGACCTGGCCAGTGACGGCTGCATCATGGCACTTTTCAGCGTGCCTTCACGGGCTCCGTATCGCGTTTATGACCGGGTTTCATGATCGTTTCGCATATGGGCGAAGAGAAGGCGAAGTTGAGATGACCCGATAAAGACGCTGAACGACTTACGGACGAAAAGCGATCGCCGCGGACGAAGAGACGAAAAAGCAGCGTCGTAATTACAGCTGCAATGCCTTCCACAATGAAATTACTTCCAGAGACAAGGACCATCTAGGCGTGGACACTGCAAGCCTTCGGAACGAATCGATTCTCTTGGCCGTTCTCTTTGTGCAATTTCGTTCGCCCGAAACACACTAGCGATCATCTGGTCTGGATTGTCGAGAAAATCTGGTTCGAACTTGAACAACGGCTTGTTGCCCGACAGGTTGAACTTTTCGTACGCAGCATCCTGCTTGTGCAATCCGGCGTCGGCATCATGGAACAAAAGTATTGCTCAAGTTTCCCCTCTTGCTGCCGCGTTCACCCAGGCCCGCATCTGCGTATCATAGAGACCGAAAAGGCCCGCCGTTGAATGCGGGCCTCTCGTTTCCCTTTGTTTGCTCGTGCTACTTGACTCCCTCTCGAAACTTCCTCGCCTCTTTATTCCACGATCGATTGAAAACCATCTTCCGCTCCATGAGCCATAGCCGCACTCTGAGGATGTTGTTTGTAAACGGCCACAGACAGATCACATTACTTGCCTCCCTTGGCCGTTTTCACGGCACTGTCCAGCGTATTCCAGGCCTCAGATTCAGGAGTCAACGGTTGATAAGGTTCCAGGCATTTCATGGCTTTATTCGCTGCGCGGACCAGCTTGCGAATGATTTCGTCTTTGGTCACACTATTTGTCCCCTTCACGCGGCTTCCTTCACAGCCTTCGGCTTGGGCTTAGGCAGAAAGTCCAGCTTGAATTCCTCATCTGAGTACCAGGGGAAATTGCTCTCAGGGTACGAATGGTAGACCGCGCCAAGCGCATCCCCGCCAGTCCCGCTCTTGAAGGCCGTGATCTGTTTGAAGTAGAAAATCGTACCGGCAGCATCGCAGATAGCCTTTAAGTTCTTGGCCCATTCCAATTTCATCGTGCGCCGACCAGCTTGCTCCGTATGAAAATCAGTGCCGCTGATCCACACATATTCAGGACGAGGACCAGATTCCCCGCCAGTAATCAGCCAGTCGATTCCTTGGAGATTGATCGTCTTATGGACATCTTCAAGTAAAGGCTCTGCCGACACGAATCTCCGATAAGCGGGTACGCCGCGCAACTTATCAATCTGAACCATGCTCTGATTCGATCCGGCAGTGACACCAAGCCATACGTTGGAGTACCCGTCTCCCCAATCGGGAGGCAGATGTGACGCAATCCGACCAGGGCGCTTCGTGAGAATCTGATACGTTAGGTGCCGGGTCTTCTTGATAATTTCCCACGCTTCGGGGCGCCACTGATCCGCTGCATGGTGAAAGAAATCCGATTCGGAACAAGTGAACACGCGAATCGACTTCTCCCGCTTTGCAGCCTTTTTCTCCCACCGGTACGGATTGATCCAGTTACTCGCCGATGTGCGAAAGACTTCACCCCACGGCTTGCGGTGCTGATTCGTCTCCGGATTCGTCATCCGCGCTAAAGTACGGTCAATGTAACAATGACTGCATTCGGGCGCGACCTTGTCGCACCCCATCCAAGGATTCCAGGTATTGTGTGTCCAACTAATTCCGCTGTTGACGGCCACTCTACTTCCCTCCCTTCCGATTTATTAGCCAGAACTGATATTTCCTGAATGCTGTGGTGGCTCGTAGCAGCTTTCGCAGGCAACTCTTGCGGGCTGATACGACCTCGCCTGTAGAAGCTAGGGTGATTTTAGGCATGCTACCTCCCCCTCCGACCGATCCAAGCAAATCCAGTGAGAATATCCGCGGAAGGCTGTCTTAACGACGACAGCCTCCCGAGATAAGGGATCCGGACTTTCACTGGTCCTTTCTATTCACGTACTCGAGCAACACTCGCGCATGGCAGCCTTCCGGCTCGGTGACCTTCACGCCATCAACATCTTCCGGCTGCAAGCACCAGCACAGCAGGTTCTTGCCTTGGAGTTCTTTTATCGCCCGCTCCTTCCACGCAACGGCTTTCGGCTCGGGCGAGTCCCACAGCGCATCAAGTTTCGTCCGGTATTCATCCGGGGTTTTCGCAATGGGGTTCTGCTTATGTCCTCCCCATTTGCGCGGCCTGTAACTGTTGCCATACCGCGAACCGGAGCGAACATCTTTCTCGTGACACTTGCAGCATTTCCAGGACCCTGCACAGCCAACATAAACCGCGTCCTTCGGGTGCTTGCGTTTCATCGAATACACGCGGGGCTTGTTCACTTGGGGCGACACTTTGCCAAGGGTGCCAGATGGGATTGGAGCGTCTTGCGCGACCCCTGCGAGCAAATTATCGAGCACAGAGCCCGATGGGATTGGACTGGCTTGAGGAAGCAGCCGAGTCACACCCGCACCTTCAACAGCATTGATGTCCTGTGGTCGAATGTTCTTCGTGTTGACTGAAATGCGGAGTTCCTTCGAACCCTTGTCCTGTAGCACCGCGTGCTCAACCGTTTCGTTGGCGGCAGCCTCCAAGACGATAATCGAGCCGTGCTCGGGTTGAAGCTCCGTCCATTTTTTACATTGGCGCTTACCTTTGAATCCAGGGCGAATGCTCTCGCACTTCGGGCACGTATTACGGGCACGTAGCTGCGAAGAGCACCTTCGACACAATGCAGTGGGACCATCCAAGCAAGTCGAATCGCAATGCTTTTCGCAATCGGGATGTGGCAGCCGATGCTTTTCACAGACGCAACGAATGCCGAACGTTCGACGCTCGCCCATCGACAAGATGTAAACCTTGGCATCGCGGCAACGGTCCTCGTTGTGCTGATGCCAGCCGATGTGGTCTCGTTCGTTCTCATACGCGATGAACGACAGGTAGTTGACCTCTTTTCCGCCGTTCATTTTCGTGAGCTTGGCTGCGAGCTTTTTGATGACGGCTGAAGCATCAGCAATGGTGTGATATTTGCTGAACTCGTTTCCGTAACCGTCCTTCGGATTCAATTTGTCCGCCGACAGCCCGCGCTTCGTGGCCGAAATCGAAAATGAGCCGAGACCTATCAGCAGTTTGTTGATGGGCTTGACATTTTCGCTATCGCAAATCGGACACTTGGGCTTGGCTTCGTTGGACACGAACGGTTTCGGCGGATACTTCGCCTTGCTGGTTTTCGGCTTGGGAAAATCCGCTGACCATTCCTTAGGATGCGATGGATTCTTGCACGTCCATCGAAAGATCTTCATTCGTCCGTAACGGTCCTGCTCACGATTGCGCGGCATTGCTTGCGCTAACGTCCATAACTCGGCTAAATCTTCTGACGTCCAGTCCGCATCGAAAACATCCGATGGCGGGAGGTACGCCCAGTCCTGACCTTTCACGGCGGGCTGAGTCAATTCTTGTTCAAGTCCCGGGATGTCGAGCATTTGTTTCTCCGTTGGCAGACAAGACAACGAGACGGTCTGCGGGCGTCTGTGGAATTTGCTTCGACTCTGGAGAGGCTGTTGCAGCCCCCGGCTGTTTGTCCGCAGCCCGGCAAGCGTGTGCCGTCACATTGGGGAGAAAATGGGAAAACTACATTCTAAAGGTGCAGCTGAAAGCAGAACTAAATTCGAAGGCCGGGTAAGACGCCTCGTTGCGAGTGCATCGTCCGGAAAAGCCCGTCGCGGGCAAAGAGGAACTACTAAATGTGGAACAACAAAACCAGTATAACACACCCTATGCGTTTCATCAAAGCCATGTGTGCGGAGGCGATTCCATCCTCGGATCCACAGATCCGACGTCCTGGTGATATGGGTTCAATGGACCGCGCTGTCAAAGGAGAGCTTCACTTCGGCGGGTATGGTTCACTGCGAAGGCCGGAGCCGGGAGACGTTAAGGCTCCTTTATCGGAGAGCGAAACTTCGCTTGTTGGCTTCGTCTCGTTTTTTTATTGACGCTCCATCGGAACTACCCATCAGCAGAACTTATCTGTTCTTGTACCAGAACCTTACCAGCAGAGCGGAGCGCAGCACAACCGATGCGGAGCGTAGCGAACGCCTCTAATACCTTGACGAAATCTTCGGGAGAGAGCTTGGTTGGGGCTCGCTCGGGCCATCATTCACCAGATGCTCTTTCGAGCTGCCTCGAGATTCGGTTTTAGACGTACCTCATACCAGCTTGCTCTTCTTCTCGACGAGAATTATCCAGTGACGCGGGCACCCGCTGTGGCGGGCGCTTTCGGAGCGCGGTCAGGCACTGCAATTGCACCGCTCCTCTACCCATATTACGTTTTCCTCGTCATCAATTACCTTAAGCAAATTGAATTGATATGGCACAAATGCATGTGACTGTGGGTCATTACGTTACAAGAGCTAAATGCACCCCTGGAGTGCGCTTAATTACACCTGTTGGGATCGGTGCAGTTTACATAAATGCACCTGTCAGGTTTAATTGCCTTGACACTTGCAAGGCCCAATTTCAAGATTAGCAATATGAAGCTGACCGAAACGCAGAAGGCGCAGGGTAAGTGGCAACGGTCTTTCACCCGTGACAAAGTGAGCCGCTCCACTTGGCTGCAGAACAATGACAAACGCTTGCTGAATGCGATTCTCGACCGCCGACATATGCGTCACGATCAGTCCTGCGGACCAGATTGCGAACCTGGTTGGGCAAAAATTCCGACGAAGCAATTAAAAAAGATGACTAATCTGGGCCAGGACAAATTGAATAAAACCGTCGACCGCCTTGTAAACCGCGACATTGTGAAACGAGAGTCTGACGGACTACATGCCGGTAGAGACGGGGCAACTCGCTACAGAATCGTCAACCTTCCGCCCTACGATCCCGGGCCAGCTTCTGATGGGCAGGAGATTCAGGAAAGCGAAAGCACTGCTGCCGCAAACGCGGTACCTACGAGCCCTAAAGGTAATCCACTCAAAAACCAATAGTGGCACCTTTCTAGAAATCCACTTCAGGCCACTATTGACCGCCCTGATGGAGTGAGAACCATTCAACGGTCGACTCACAGCCGATGTGAGTTTGGAAATCTGAAATCCAGCCAACAAAAGAACACATGGCTTGAGGGGACAGAGAGATCTCCCGCCGGAGGCGGAATTTAATCAATCCGTTCGCTAACGAAGGCACCTGAAGCGTTTGAACCCTTAGCCATGAGCGATCACGGCGAGCCCGTCTTTCTCCGATTCGCAACTATAGGCGAACAAACAGCGAATTGTCAGGCGCAGAACGATCGGCTTCTTGGGCGAGCCAAACTTTTGACTTGCTTTAGCCGGATGAATGACGCATTAGCATATTTAATCGGGGGGGACTATATGCAAAGAGGTAATTACGCGTGGTTTCGACTGTGTGTAGTAGCATTTTCAATAAGTCCGGTACTATGGGCCAGTCAAATTGCCCGACCCACACCGCCCGCCGGCCCTAAGGAAACTCTTCAAAGTTTATCGGGAAAAAAGACCAATCAACCGAGAGGGAAACCTACCGAGCAAACTCAAGAGGACCAGGCTCCATCAGAGAACACTCCTTCGCCGGAAACTTCTGCCAAGCCACAAACTGGTACAGCAGATGCCAAATCTCCTCAATTGTTTCCGTGCGCCAAGCAACTAATGGAACAGCAGACAAGTGGGCAAGGGAATTGGGCATATGACAACACTGTCCCATTGGAACATTCCCTGAATGCTCTGGCAATTGCTTCGCTCGTCGATGGGATTATTACAGGCGTAAGAGTGAAGGCGGTATGTAGTGACTTGTTGCTGGCGTATCCAGAGAGTACAACGACGGCACCGTCTGGTGTCAATAGTCAAAAAGGTACTGGCACCGCTCAGGAACTTGACAGCGTGAAAAAGTGGGCCGATTCAATCGATCACCTCCGCGCTTTAATCTCCGCGATAGACGCTGGCACCCCAGGCCAGGCAGGCACCCCGCCTCCATTCGTTGAAGACCATGTAATCCAACTATTCAACAACAGAAACGCTTCCGAAATAGCGAGCGCGGTTGCAGACAAGGCGATTACTGCCGACGAACAAATCAAGAAGGTAGGCACTGATCAACTGGTTGTCACTGGCGTTCCGCCAGGACAGGAAACGGCAATTGCGGAGACGGCGCGGTATGTTGCTCTGCTGGACCTGCCGCGACCTCAGGTGACTCTGAATGTTTGGAGTGTAGAGGTCAGTTCAGATGAACCCAAACCTTTAGAAGAGGCGTCCGCAAAGCTTTTGAATTCCGTCGATGAAGCGAACCGAAAGTTGATGGAATCTTTGGACCAGGGCTGGGATTCCCTGCTTGAACAGATGAAAGCTCAAGATGGACCTGATACTTTCTTTCACGACTCCTTTTACAGGTATATTGCCAAAAGGTACATCCAATGTGATCAGAAATTCCTCAGTGAGAAGAAGAACCCTACTACGGAAGAAACGAATCTCGCCTGTCTGAACGAAGATGCTAGGCGAGATTGGGACACCTGCCCGACTCAGGAATATTGCCTGGGGTACACTCAGGCGTTTGTTAAGACGCGACCTTCCCTAACCAGATTGATTTTTTTCCTTGCCGCAAGCGAGCATCCCACAAACGTATCGGCAGAGATTGTTAAGAAAATGGGTACCGCGGATGACGCCGCGTGCACTAATATTCCGGCATCGACAAACAAGGGAAATGCTGGACAATCGACCCCGTCATTGTCGTTTCCCTGCTTCAGGGATCAGTTGAACAAGTCTTTGTCTGGCGACAGTTTAGTGCTCTTGCGTGCGGCTCTAGAGGATTTTCTCTTCCAGTACAAATGGTCGGTTAACTATCCTCATGACTTCATCCCTTATGATCTTCCCCATAGCGCAAACGCACTAGATGCTCTGCTGGCACCAATTGTCGATGCTTTTAACGAGGACGTGGCAATCTTTTTGAGTCGGCTTGAAAATCAAGTTCAGGCTAAAGATTTTTTCGGCGCCAAACCTGGCGAGAAGGATGTGCAAACGTATTCAAATGGAGTCATCACAGTAGTTTCTATCAGCAGCCAACAGGCCAGTGTTGAAACAGAATCGAAGAGCGCCTTCGACGTGACACCGCCGTTCACCCTAGGTGCGTATGTTGATGCTCTAGAAAAGGCCAAAAACGCCGGAACCGAACTTCCGACTGGCCTTCTAGCTGGTTCGATTGTAGCGGCGTTGAACACTCAGAAACCGGCAGTAGCAAGAGTCGGTCGGGGGATGTCTTTGACAGTGACCCCTACTAGTCTTGCCGCGGCTTCGAGCGCAGAGCTGAACATTACCTTGGATGTGAAGGACGATGGTAATCCAGACACCGTGTCCGGAACCATCGGAGCCGATCAGAAAACAAACGATGATAACGTCGCTCGGGTTGCCGAACACAAGGTACAGGACGTCGTCCGAGTAGATACGCTGAGACTCTTCGACCTCTCATCTTTTTCCGCATCAGTGGGGCACGTCAAGCCGCCCTTCGTTGTGCCCGGATTAGGCGAACTACCACTATTTGGGGGTATGTTTCGATACAAGCACAACAAGATCAGCAAAACGTATCATCGAAGCTTCGCAATCGTCAGCGCTGTAATTGTTCCATCGGCTTTTGATCTTACAGGAGATATGCGATTCGATTTTGACAGACGAGTAGCAGTGAGTGCACACGACCCGGGGGGCTACTCACTACCATTTATTACTTCCGTGGCGGACCTAGCTCCCGATATGCGCACGCAAAATCGGAGGCGAATTGAATGTGAGATCCAGCTTGACTTCAGAAATAGTAAGACCGCATGTGGGCCGACTAGCCTGGGTTCTGCAGGCAAACAACAATGACCCAAGCAATTGAGGTCACCGTGCCAGCGAGTCAGCACGGGCTAGGCCGGGGAACGAGATGTGCGATATCGATAATTCCCCTGACCCGTCGCTGTAATAGAAGGACACCACGATTCATGTGAGCGCGGAAATAATCAGGCAATCTCTCAGTTGGCACTTCGTCCTCTCGGCAGCGCTCTTTAAGCAGGGCTATGAATAGAGGGTCGTATTCACCTAGCAGAGTGTAGCGATTGAATTCTCGGTCTTCGTCGGAATAGGCCTCGGGGTCTGGTACGGATGCCTCGGCAAGGGAGAGACAAAAACCAATTCGGCACAGAAGGTTCGGAGTCAGTCCGGTCTTGCCGGCCAGGAAGCGGAGCCGATTTGAGGCGTCTTTAGATAGCCGCAGCCTTGTGAGCTTCATTCTCTTCCCTCCAGAAGTAACCCTGTCTGACGGTTGTGCAACTATCGAGCTGGTTGTATTCGAGGCGGTGTGCGCGCGCAACGAAAGGCTTTAGCAAATCGAAATAGAACTGATCGACCTCGGTATCCGTGGAAAGAAGGATCACCTGATGACTGGCGCGCGGAAAATAATTCTCGACAAGCAAACGCCGATGGTCACTATCAAGCCGGGCTAATGGAGTATCTATGATCACTGGTAACGGACGCCCTGATGCTCGCCCTAGCGCCCAGAGCATTGAAATCGCGTAAATCTGCTTCTCACCCGCTGAAAGCTGAGCTTTGGGAATCGGCTGCCCGTTTGTATCACAAAGGGAGATCGAAAAATCGTGACTGTCTATTCTTATGGTCCGAAGCGAATCCTTCTTACGGCAGAGAAGGTTGAAGCATTCGGTCACGACTCGTTGCAGCTCGGCGATCTTCTTATCCATTAGCCTGAGTCGATATTCCTCCAAAGTCTTTTCCACGCGAGGGAGAATTGTGAGCTTGGCGGACGCTTTCGCGCCCGCTGACAATTTCTGCGTCAGCCGTGCGTGGCGACGATGCAACTCGGCAAGCTGTAGCTCCAAGTCCTTGATTTGCTGATCCTTCAGGATGGCTTCGCTGCTGGCCTTTGCGAGACGCTCATTGAGCCGATGGATTTCGTTGAGGACAGGCCTAAGAACATCGTCGGCTGGAATTTTGCGAAGGGCTTCGACGCTCTTTTGTAACTGTCTATGAATTTTCTCGAGTTCATCCGTTACCGCACGGAGTGTCGCCGGTATTTCATTCATCGCGTCAGCTATCCACCCCGATAAGATCCGAGAATCGGCTGCTGAAAGCTGGTGGATGGCAACGGTCGGTTCGGGTTGCTCGACCTGGAGAGGGTCTCGAAGCGCGGAACTGATTCGCGAACTAATTTGACACTTCGCTGCGTTAGAAATTTCCTCGATATTCGCGAAAAGGATGGAAGAATGGAGCCGCTCAGCAAGTTCCTTCTTTGCTGCCGAGAGAAGGGCATGCCCGGCACGAGCTTGAGCGAGGGTCTCCTCTGCGGCGAGTTGTCTGCTTATCTTTTCGCATAACTGAGGAACCAGCGCGAAGGGCAGGAGCCCGGCACAGTGCTGTCTGATGGTATCTTCCAGTTGCGAGGCACGTTGCTTTAGCGTTGCTTCTTGCTGGATAAGACTGTCCCGATTGCGAGCGAATACGCCGCCTCGTTCCGCAAAGGATTTCTCTGCCTTTTGCAGCGCCTCTCTGATGTTTCGATTCCTCTCTTCGAGGCGCGCCCGCTCCTTCCTCGCGGGGCTGAGTTTCTGCTGTAGCCGGTCAATCGTCCTTGCGAGTTTGCGGATTTCGGAAACGTCAGCACTCCCACGATCCGGGCTTGAAAGTCTGGTGCGGTAAATTGAGAGGTCAGTTTGGAGTCGCTCGACGATGTCCACTCCGAGAAGCGACTTCACTGCCTCAGCTAGTGCCTGTTGATCTGTCGTATCTTCAGCCAATTGTTGAATTTTTTCGCCATCGAAGAAGAACAATTGGGAAACGCCTGGAGCGATTAACTCGCGTAGGAAATCCTGCCAGTGGGCCGACTCTATATCGGCCAAGGGTTGCCCGTTGCGCTCAATTGCAAGGAATTCCGAAACTTTGCTGCTTGCACGTCGCTCCCAGGAACGCGTGACAGCGTAGGAAGCCAAACCTTCTGCGTGGCTGTATTGAAATTCGATCTGTATCGAAGCGAAGGTCGGCTGAATCAAGGCGTTAGGATTTTTGTGAATCTTGCGTTCGAGGAACTTCAGATAATCGTCTTTGGATATAGTGCCGAGAGCGCCTGTCCCGTACAAACATAGTCGTAGGGCTTCAAGAACTGTGCTCTTTCCGGCCCCGTTTTTCCCGCCAAATAGAATTATTGGGCGTCGTGGTTTGGGCGAGAGGTCGATGGTGTGCGAGCCACGGAAAACGCCGAAGTCGGTTACAGTTAATTTGCTTAAGATCACGATGGTTGCCTGAGACTTGGCTTTATGACCTCGGCCTCGGAGCGCCAGTCCTCATCGAAAACTGCCGAAAGCCTTTGATGGACCGCGGACCTCCTGCTCATACCGTGCAGCTCCCGTTCGATATCCAAGAGTTTCGCGACCATTGCCGAAGGGACATCATTCTTGGAACAGATCGCGTCCAAGAGATGACGTTCTTCTGATGAGAATGCTGGTTGTTCGTCAGCGATCCATTCAAGCTCTTCGCCAGTAACATCTTTGTAGATTTTAGGAACAGAATCTTCCCAATCTTGAACTTCCGATCGCCAGATTCGGCGAATTTGCTCAAGCTCGTCTTTGGAGATTAACTGTTCGTGTGGATTTGGACCGTTCCGGCGGATAATCCGTTGAGTCTCCAGTAGGCGACGAAGTAGATCCCTTCTGACATTGAGCTTGTAGGGACCAGGAACGATCCCGCCGTCGGGTTTCAGCATGACTTGACCGTTGCGTCGTTTAAAATCGCGAACCTGCAATTTAACGAGAGGGTCCTGCGTCGACGCTAATAGTTCCCGGAATTTGAGCAGGGGTTCGAGCCATTCCTCCCCGTTGTCAATCATCGCTTCCATCGAGGAATCTTTCGTGACGACGGTGCAAACCCAGCATCCAAATCGACTATTGCCACACGACGGGGTGGTTTTGTCGACGACAAGGGGGCATTCGCCCGCCTGCGCGTTACGATACAGCGTTATTAGGTCTCGGTTGTTGTTTCCCCACGGTGAGGGCACCTGTAGAAGATATGTCCAGACATTATGGACCTCGAAGTCTTCAATCGGCGTATAAACGAATGCATTGGGCAATGTGGAATGGCGGGAAAGCAGGCTGCCCTTCATCCGGTGAAGGTTCATAACCTGGGCTCGCGTAGCACTTTCAGACCTGCGAACGCCCAAGACCATCACGACTTCGCCATAATCGGCGACTTTGTCTAGGATGAAACGATTCGCGGGGTCGATTTTCAGTCGCTCTGTGCACCAGCGGAATCTCTTGGAGGGGGCAGGGTAGCCTCGGCCAATCAGATTCACCCAAAATGTATCTTCGATGATCGGTTTGACCTTGTGGGCAGAGAATGGAACGCCGGTTCTCTGGGCGGCTTCATTCATTCTGGAAAGTGATGCATCGATGTGTTCAACGATTTTGGGAGTCTCGACGAGGGTGTCCGAAGAAATGATGTAAACGGGTTTAGACAGTTCTGCAGGCGACAAAGCGGCTAACGCATACCAGATCATTTGCAAGGCAGTCGTCGAATCCTTGCCGCCGCTGTAACCGATGACCCAGGGACGGCGATCTGCCAAATAGACGTTTCGAATTTCTTCATAACGCGAGCGGAGCATTTCGCCGTCGAGGGTATGAGCTTCGGTAGAGTTGATGGTCATGGTCAATTTCCTCGCCGCCCAAAATGATTTTCCACGCGCTTTTCCTCAGGGGAGAGCGGAAGTGCAAGAGCTTTCTTGATCACAACCGCCGTCAAGAGGACATTGTTGTGGGCCTTGCTGACTCTTCCCCCAATCATTGCTCGGCCTTCCCATAGCTTCGTATTCGATCGCAACCAATCAATCTTGGAAATACCCTTGAGGCTAACCTTCCACTTCTTTGGCTCCGCAGCAATCAGTGAGTTGCCCGCTAACCCTAAAGCGTGCAACGCTAGGGCGTGCGCATGGATGAAGTCTCGCCTTAATTCAGCAGCGCTCACCTTCTTCTCCTGTGCCATTTGCCATTCGGGAATAAGCCTTCCAACCTCGTTCCAAAAGGAAACAGCGAGATCTCCCTCTTGCGGACTGATTCTGCCAGCTTTCGGTTTATTCAGTAGCGCGCGGGTTCCTTGGTATATTCCGCTCAAGGTGAAAAGTTTGATAGAGCGATTCGAGATCGTAGTTTTCTCAGTTTCCGTCAAACCTTTAAAGTAAGAAACAGACGTGATGAGGCTTCGTGCCAGGTGTGAAAGGGGATCGCGAAGGTCGTAAAGAATGCCTAGAGACTTAGTAGGGCGAACAGCGTGTTTATTGAGATCGGCAAACATCTGCTGGCTGCGTTTCAGCCCACCATCTTTAAATAGGACGACAGCAATAGTTTCGTCTCCTATCTCGGGGCGGTCCTTCAATGCCTCTTCAACTGCAGCGCGGCGATGTTGGCCATCATTGATGATGAATTTCGCCGTCATTGGTATTCGGAGGCGGCCTATCTGAGTGCCGTCGCCCCCGAAGGGTTCAAAGCTGACGTTTCCGTCCACGGACGCGGTGATCGCAGAAAAAACGTATTCAGTGGGATTCTCTACGAGGTACCGGGCCATCTCGGGTATTCGTGCACGATTTAGTACACGCTGCGCCCGCAGGTCAGATGGGATTTCGTCCTCATCGAAGAGAAAAATCTTGGGAATCAGCTTGAGAGGACACATTGCGACGAAGTAGTCGCGGCCCGCCTGGACACCCCTCAAGGCAGAGAATGCATAGAAAAAAGAATCGTCGGAGTCGTGTGTTTTATGGGAGGGATGAGGTGAGGCGATAGGCATCGTATTGGGTTGACGCTCCGCAGAATAGTTCCAATGCCGTTTGGAAGTCAAGTTCTCGTCTGTGGAAGTTTATCCTTGGAGTGTGGAACAAATTGTTTAGATTTATTGATTTGTAAGTACCTTCCTCTGCTTATGATGGGTGCGGGCCTTTCATCCCGAAGAGAACATCGCTGTAGCTTTGGATCCATTTCGGAAGGCGCAACGTGTGTGCGACAGGCACCATGATGACGGAACTTACTCCACCCAGGCGAGTCCTTAGCGAGCTTCAACTCGCTGTCTGCTATCGATCAGATTCGGACAATATAATTGATGAGTTCTACGTGCCATGCTTAGAACGATCCGTACTTTACCAGAGAGCAGTCGGCTACTTTACGAGCTCAGGTCTTTCAGCGGCAGCAAAGGGCTTGGCTGCGTTTGTCTCAGGTCCCGGCAAGATGATGCTTGTGGCGAGTCCACACCTTGATGAGGCGGACTGCGTTGCTATAGCCAAGGGATATGAAGCTAGGCATGATGTCGTCGCGCGAGCATTACTTCGTACGTTGGAAGGGCAGTTCGACCAAGTCGTGAAGGACAGGTTAGCGTGCTTGGCTTGGCTAGTCGCTAATGAGAGGCTCGAAATCAAGTTGGCATTGCCCAGCCCAGGTGAGACGGGTCAACGACGCGGTCTTTACCATGAGAAGATCGGCGTCTTCACTGACACCGCCGGGAACAAGATAGCGTTCTCGGGGTCGCCGAATGAGACAGCCGGTGGGCTCGTAGAGAATTTCGAGTCCATCGATGTATTCTGGTCATGGGACGATCCTCAGGGTCGCACGAATGTAAAGGAACAGAGTTTTCTCAGGCTTTGGAGAGATGAGACACCAAAGCTCGAGATTCTGCCGTTCCCTGAGGCTGCTCGGCAAGGGCTCCTCCAATTCTACAAATCTTCTCCGCCAGAAATTGATCCTGAATCAGCGCACGCACAAATTGTTCGTAGCGGGTCGCGGGTTCCATTTGTATATGAGATCCCGGGGGGCCTTCAACTTCGCGACTATCAACTGCAAGCTACGAGGGCGTGGTTCGAGAATGGGCGCCGTGGAATCTATGAAATGGCGACCGGCACGGGGAAGACCGTCACGGCCCTCTGCTCGGGTGTCGAATTGTTCCGTCGAGAACCGAGCTTGGCGCTTGCTATCTTAGTGCCCTTTCAGCATCTGGTGGACCAATGGGACGGCATAGCGAGGACCTTCGGGTTGCTTCCTGTCAAGTGTTATGAGTCCACGGTATCATGGCGGGACGCACTCGCTGACCATGTGACGGACTTGAATATTGGCGTCCGTAAAATAGTCTCTGCGATAGTGACTCACAAAACCGCCTCGCAACCCCCCTTCTCGTCAGTCGTCAGTAAGCTAAAGAAACCTTTATTGATTATTTGTGATGAGGTTCATCACTTGGGAGCTCCTGAATATTCGAAAGCGCTTCTGCCACAGGCGCAATTCCGGCTGGGTTTAAGCGCTACCCCGATGCGTTGGCTGGACCCGGTTGGAAACCAAATCTTGGAAAAATACTTCGACAAGACTGTTTTCACCTTCTCGTTGCAGGAAGCCATCGCCAGAGGTTTTCTTTGTCACTACGACTACTTCCCACATCTTGTACCACTCGAAGAAAAAGAATTCGAACGATATGAGGAAATCTCTCAGCAAGTCGCGAGAATCTGGAGCCGCGCTAGTGACGATGATCAAGCTCGGAGTCGCCTGGATTTTTTGTTACGGGAGCGAGCCGACGTACTCAACTGTGCGAGAGGTAAACTCGGTATCCTGAGAGAATTGCTACCTGAGCCGCAGTCCGTTCAATTTAGCCTATTCTATTGTGCTCCGGGTCAAATCGATGATGTAGTTCGATTGCTGGCGAATGATCTCCACATGAGAGTGCGGCGGTTTACAGCCGAGGAAAATGTTGAGGAACGGGGAATATTGTTGGGCGAGTTTGAGGCGGGGAAGCAGCAGGGCCTCGTAGCCATGAAGTGCCTTGACGAAGGCGTGGATGTTCCGGCGACGAGAACGGCCTTTATACTCGCGAGCAGTAGCAATCCGCGAGAGTTTGTTCAACGTCGAGGCCGTATTCTAAGAACCCATCCAACTAAGAAACGAGCTGTAATTCACGACTTCATTGCGATTCCACCTTCACGTGACTCTAGGGTGGAAATAAACGAAATCGAACAGAAAATCCTGCGCCGGGAGTTGACTCGTTTCAAGGAATTTGCGGCAGCCGCAGACAATGAGTATGGGGCTACGGCTGCGATACTTGAGTTCGCAAGAGCTTTTGGGGTCCTCGATTTCTGAGAGGGGGCGATGCATGTCCAAAGAGAGGCGTCGGCGATTGATGGAGTTCTTTGAGAAGTATGATCCTGCGGTGCAAAGGGTAGTGAAGCGAGTAATTGAGTGGGAACAGAGATATCTCGACAGCAAGCGCCCCCGAGTTAAAGAGGAAATCCGGGAGGTTATCGAGGAAGAGGTCAAGAGAAATGATTCTTGAAACTCTGCGAGTGAAGAATTTTAGGCAGTATTACAAAGAGCAGAAAATTGCTTTTAGCGCTGGCCCCAAGAATGTAACGGTAATCAGAGGATCAACCGGGGCGGGTAAAACCAACTTGTTCTCTGCAATCAATTGGTGTCTCTATGGAGACGATGCTGGTCTTGGGACGCAGGGAGAGATCGTCAATAAGAAAGCATTAGCAGAAGCAATCAAAGGCTCAAGAGTCGATGCGGAAGTTGAACTTCGGTTTCGCCATACTGACTCTGATGGTTCCGAGCATTCGTATGTGGCAGTTCGGAGCACTAGGGATGATTCCTTGCGGCTGTCCCGTGTCACTAAGAAAGGGTTGGAGGAGTTGCCGAATCCCATTCTGATGCTCAACACGATCCTACCCAAAGATGTGCGCACGTATTTCTTTTTTGATGGTGAGAAAATCGACGACTTCGCAAAACCGGAACACGAAAGTCAGATCAAGGACGCAGTGTACTCTGTGCTGCAACTGGAGGTGCTAGAACGTGGAAACGCACACCTGAATTCCGTCGCCGATGAGTACGAACGTGAACTCAAAAAACTAGATACAGGTGGAGTTTTAGAAGGACTAACGAAAGAGAAGGAACAGAAGGCGGATGAGCTCAAGAATGCTGAAGAACAACTCGGGCGAGACCGCAAAGAACTCAACAGCGCGCGAGATGTCGTTGATGAGATGGATCGAGAGTTAGGTAAGCAACGCGACGTGCAAGGAGATGCAAAACGCCGCGAACAGCTCGAAAATGAAAGGAGTCGAATTGAAGACGAACTAGAGGCGCTCTTCTCAACTCTAAGGGACCTGGGAAGCACGGGCTATTCTGTGTTGGGACTTGAGCTCCTGACAAAAGCCAGCGACGCAATAAACGACAAGCGTCAACGCGGCGAAATTCCAGCCGGTATTCGTGAGCAGTTTGTGCGAGATCTCCTCGAAAAAGCGAAGTGTATATGCGGCAGGGAAATTTCAAATGATGGCCCTGAGCGGCAAACCTTGCTTGCGCTGCTGAATCGTTCTATGCCCAGCACTATCGAAGATAAGATTTTGGAAACCAGTGGACTCTTGCTGGCGCTAAGGGCCAAGTCGCAGCAACGCTTCGAAGCCCTCGTAAACCTGAAGAAGCGAAAGGCAGCGTTGGACGACGATTTGAGTCGCGTAACAAAAGAAGCAGACGACATTACGGCTAAATTAGAAGGTGTCGCTATACAACAGGTACAGATTCTTGAGAACAAGAGGCGCGCCGCCCAAAGCCGAGCCAATGAGCTCTTCGTATCTGTTGGCAGATCGGAGCAACAGATTCGTGACCTTGAGAATGAGATAAGAGACCTTAACCATCGAATTCAGAAGACGGAAGGCTTGGAGGGAAAAGCGCAAGCAGTCCAAAAGAAGCTTTCCTTGGCGAGACAGGCCGGTGAGGCGATTGAAGAGGTCCATGAGAGATTCGCTCAGGTTATGAGAAAGAGAATTGAGGAGGAGACTAAAAGGATCTTCGGGATGCTCGTTTGGAAGGAGAGCCAATTCACAAAGGTCGAGTTGACGGAGGATTACCGCCTGGTTGTACTCGACCGATGGGGGAGCCCCGCCCGGCCCGAACTGTCAGCCGGCGAGCGACAACTGCTAAGCCTATCGTTTATTATTGCGTTATCGAGGGTTTCAGAAGGGTCAGCGCCGGTCGTGATGGATACTCCCTTCGGGAGGCTTGACACTCAGCCTCGTGAAAACATTTGCCGGCACATTCCCGAGTTGGTGAATCAAGTCGTACTGTTAGTAACCGGCGAGGAATTGCACGGGCACACCCTTGAGATCCTCAAGCCGAAGATCGGAAAGAGATACTTCTTAGACTGGCAAAAGTCGACCGGCTGTACGGAAATTGTTTCGACGGAGGCGCAAGTCTGATGACATCTCAAGTTGGGAGCGCGCGGGGAGATCGTGTGAACGTCTGTCTAACAAAGCACGAAGCGTACAAACAACTGACAGAGAGCAATAATGCACCATTCAAGACAATGAAAGATCTCTTCCTCATGGCAGCGACCATAGGATTCCAGAAGAGATTGAGGGTGCCCCTTGAGAAAAAGCAGGGTGTCTTCTCTTGGTCACAATTTTCCGCTCAAGAGGATGTTCCCTTCATCCACGCTGTGATCATCACTCTCGGCGAACCACTCGACACGGTACTCGACCAAGGGAAAATGCTGGACATCCTTGAGGAGTACGCTAACGGCGGGATTGATGATCTTTCCAGCCTGCTGCTTTCCAGTCCCAGACCGTCTCTCGCTCTCGCTAACAAAATCCTAAGTGAGGCTGTTGTTGATTCTGAGTCGAATGGATAGAAGGGAGAATCTGCTCCGGCATCAGAATCCGCGCGGGGATTCTGTCGCGCGAGCAAATATCCGCGCGTGACGCAGATTTCGCGTCAAGATTCAGCGTCAATTGCAGGATAACTGAGACGACGAATTCTACAGATTTTACTCCGACAGCAATTCCTTGTCAGAGCTTCTGGTGGAAGGTAACTACTGCAGTGGTCCACTAGCAGTGGAGTTGGGAGGTCAGCACTAATGAATCATTAGTTGGGTTCTCGACGGAATTGTTGGAGAGAAAGTTCGTGCCTTGCAAGCAGGGGTCACCGTTCCACCCAGACCAGCAAATGCCTTTCTGCAATCCACTCCCGACGACGGGACTGCCCATGCAATTCAACGGTGGCGTGCAAAGTCCAATTGTTAGTCCCGCAGTAGAGATCTGTGTTCGTGGCGAGTCTTATGCCGGTGAGTGCATGCCAGCAAGGGTCGGAGCTCACGTTTCTGAGCTGCGCATTAGCTCTTCTTCAGATAATTCAGCGACTGCCGGAGCACGAACATGCAGAACGTACAGACATGGGAGTTCATTGGGCCTCCGTGAGTCTCTGTGGGTCGAAAGTTGGGTCCATCCAGAGAGTTATTCGGAGCTAAATCAGAGGGCTAAGCGAAGTCTGATCAATGGATTACTGCTATCCTACACGCCCAGTTGAAACAGTTGCCAGCGGGAAACGATTTAATTGTAGCAAAGGGCGACCGGAGCACAAAACAGCTC
>Ga0335074_10000713_pt1 | contig 46022 bp, 35 predicted proteins | sample Lox_Sample_23_FD_206715 | JGI IMG/M metagenome (GOLD analysis project Ga0335074, IMG submission 206715) | Soil microbial communities from Loxahatchee National Wildlife Refuge, Florida, United States - Lox_Sample_2.3 | ecosystem: Environmental > Terrestrial > Soil > Wetlands | place: USA...
CGAGTTCCCAGAGTGCGGTTTCGACTTCCGATTTGAGGCGGCCGCTGCCACGGACGATATCGGCAAAGAACGAGGCGCCGCGCTGCTGCAGGAAGGCGAGCACGTCGCGCGCTCCGCGGCTGAGGCCGTGGACCTGATTTTCCGGGGCATGACGCGGGATCATCCATTCGGAGTCGTCACGCACAAAAAAAGTGATTGGCGCGACGCTGGTGGGAATCACGCGCCGCCCATCCGCGTTCAACGGCTGCAATGTGGCCGGGTGCGGCGAAAGCCTGCCCCAGCCGACAGCACCGGTTAAGCAAAGGTGATCGAGCACTTTCGGATCGTAATCAGCAATCCGGCGCGCGAGGATTTGGCGTTCCCAAGCGTTTGCGGGCGCTTCGAAGCCCTGAAGCTGCTGCAATAGTTCCAATGCGCCGCGCTCGCTGAAGACTTGCGAGCCGGGCGCGACGTGCTGCCAGCGCAGAAGCCAACGCATGAATTGCGCGGGTGTCACAGGTTCAATTTGCTTGCGCAGACCGCCAATCGTAAGGCGATGAATGCGCGCAAGAAGGCGGCGTTCGCACCACTCGATCTCTTCGGTTGCACCGGTGAACCGACCACGCAGAATCGTGCCGCCAGCTTCGAGGCGGAGGAGCGTGCGGTCAATGGCGGACGGCGGCAAACACAGGATTTCGGCAAGGTGGCGCGCAGTGACTGGGCCGACGTGAAACATCCAGCCGGTCGTCATCGCGAGCAGCGCGTCTTCTGCGGGGATTGCGACTGATTCAATCGGCGGCAGCTCGGTTTCGAATTTCGCGTCGGGAAATAGCCAGCTGAAGCTTTGCGCGCGCTCGGCGGCTACCCAGTAATTTCGCCCGTTTAGCGAGGCGCGCGTAGCCCTGCGGCTAGCCGCCAACTGATCGAAGAAGGGTGCCCAGTTGCAAGAGGAATCCTGAAGCTTTGTGTGGAGAGGCTCAGCAACAGCGGACGCAGTTTCGCTTTCGAACAATGGGAACGCGATGAACGTGAGCAGTGCGTCGTGCAATTCTTCCGCGTCCCGGACATCGGGCCAGGCATCCTCGCGGACCTCAGAAATAGCCGCGGGATCGAGACGGCCAACTTCCGACAAGACGGAGTCGGGCAGCATGCGGCGCATTTCGACGGCGCGGGCTCGGCGCTCTTCGAGCGGAGCATCGTCGAGATAAGCGTAGGGATTCGCGTTCAGAATTTCATGCGAAAACTGGGACGGAACCGGTGTATCGACGGCGAGGCATTTGATGCGGCCGGCGGAGATATCCGCCAGGATGCGTTTCAGCCCATCGATATCCATCGCCTCGGTGAGAACGTCTTTCATCACTTCGCGGATGAGCGGATGATCGGGAATTTCGATCTCGCCTTCGAGGTTTTCGGGGCACGCGAGCGATTCGGGGAAAATCGCGGCAAGCAGGTCATCTCCCAGCATGCGTTGGATATTTGGCGGCACGCGCTTTCCGCCACGGAACCTGAGCAGCGCGAGCGAGCGGCCTGCGTCCCACCGCCAGCGCGCCGTGAAAAGCGGCGAGGCGAGCGAGGCCTGCTCAAGCACATGCTGAACGGATGCGACATTCAGGAAATTGAAAACGTCAGCGAGCGGAAAGCTGTGCTGTTCGGCTAAGGAGATATTCAGACCGTTGTCCGTCGCAGCAGCTTGCAACTCGAAATTGAAGGAGCGGCAAAAGCGTTTGCGCAGCGCGAGGCCCCAGGCCTTGTTGATGCGCGCGCCAAACGGGGCGTGGATTACGAGCTGCATTCCCCCGCTTTCGTCGAAAAATCGCTCGGCGATGACGGTCGTTTGCGTTGGGACGGCACACAGCACAGCTCGGCCCGCGAGAAGGTATTCGATGAGCTGCTCGGCGCCGGACTGATCGAGAGAACATTCATCTTGTAGCCAGGCGATGGCGGCGGAGATTTCGGGATTTTGGTTCGAATTCGTCACGATGAGGGGTGAGTGGGCAGGGAGAAGCGCGTCGAGTTTTTCGCGGATATCGGACACGTGCTGCGACAGTTCGGCGGTGCGCCCGGGAGCTTCGCCGCGCCAAAACGGCACGTTGGGGGGCGCGCCTTGTGCGTCCTCGACGAGCACGCGGCCGGATTCGACGCGGCGAATTCGCCATGAGGTATTTCCGAGGAGCATGATGTCGCCGGCAAGGCTCTCGACCGCAAAGTCTTCGTCGACCGTGCCGACGACCGTGCCTTCCGGTTGGGCCACGACGCTGTAGAGCGAGTTTTCGGGAATGGCGCCGCCGCTGGTGATCGCGGCGAGGCGAGCGCCGCGACGAGCGCGCAAAACTCGATTCACGCGATCACGATGCAGATATGCGCCGAAGCGGCCACGGCGGGCGGCGATTCCCTCCGAAAGCATTTCGACAATCGCGTCGAAATCGGCGCGAGAAAGATCACGATAGGGGTAAGCACGGCGGGCGAGCCGGAACAGATCATCCTCGTTCCAGTCTTCGGCGGCGCACATGGCGACGATTTGCTGCGCGAGAATATCGAGCGGCGATTTGGGAACGGAGAGGACGTCCAGATCGCCCTGACGGATCGCGCGGACGAGCGCGGCACATTCGAGCAGGTCATCGCGTGTGGTTGCGAAAATGCGGCCCTTCGGAATCGCGCCGCGCCAATGCCCTGCCCGGCCGATACGTTGAAGTCCGACTGAAATTGCGCGCGGCGAACTGATCTGGCAAACGAGATCGACGGTGCCTATATCAATGCCTAACTCCAACGAGGCCGTTGCCACAAGCGCGCGGACTTCGCCGGCTTTCAGCTTTTTTTCCGCGGCAAGGCGGAGTTTGCGGGAGAGACTACCGTGGTGCGCCGCAACGGCGTCTTTGCCGATGCGTTCGCCAAGGTGATGGGCGACGCGCTCGGCGAGACGTCGCGTGTTTACGAAAATGAGCGTGGAGCGATGCTGGCGGGCCAGATCGGCGATGCTGTCATATATTTCGCCCCACATTTCGTTCGAAGCAACGGGAGCAAGCTCGCTCGGAGGGACTTCGACGGCGAGGTCGAGCGATCGGCGTTGGCCAATTTGCACGATTTGCGGCTTCGGCCGACCAGTGCCGGTAAGGAAGTGGGCAACAAGTTCAAGCGGCTTCTGCGTGGCCGAAAGGCCGATGCGGACCGGCGGCCTATTCGCGAGATGTTCGAGACGTTCGAGAGAAAGGGCGAGATGCGCGCCGCGCTTATCGTCCGCGACGGCATGGATTTCATCGACGATAATGGTTTCGACCGTCTTCAATATTTCGCGGCTTTTTTCAGCGGTGAGCAAAATATAAAGCGATTCCGGCGTGGTGACTAAAATGTGCGGAGGCTGCTTGAGCATTTCGCGGCGCTCCCACATGGGCGTGTCACCGGTGCGGACGGCGACGCGGATTTCCGGCATCAGGAGCCCGCGTTCACTTGCTAGCTGCTGGATTTCGCGCAGTGGCGCATCGAGATTCTTTTGGATGTCGTTGCTTAGGGCCTTCAGCGGCGAGACGTAAACTACTTCGATTCTGTCCGGCAATTGGCCGGATACCGCGCTCCGTACGAGCCGGTCGATACAGGCGAGAAATGCTGCGAGCGTCTTGCCGGAACCAGTTGGGGCGGAGATCAGGGTGGTGCGGCCGGCCAGGATGTGCGGCCAACCTTGCGATTGCGGCTCGGTGGGAGTGCCGAAGCGAGACACGAACCAGTCGCGGACCAGGGGGTGCATCCACGACAGATCGGGCGCGGAGAGTGGGGAGAGCTCGGGAGTCATACGGTCCTTAATATTATATGCGCGGCTGGCTACTCCCTGCTGCGAGAGCCGCGGCGAAAGCGGCTCTGATTAATGAAAATCATGGGATGTGGTTTCGGCGCGCGTAAGGTGAAGCGGCTCGATTGTTTCGGCCTTCACAGAAACTACGTTGTCCTGATTCTGCAGCGTACCGGCCACAAGTAGAAATTGATGCCCCACGATGACCGTCCGATTCAGCTGAAAAAGCTGCGGTGTGATGATCACGTTGGCGACGCCTGTTTCGTCTTCCATGCTGAGAAAGACAAAACCTTTAGCAGTGCCCGGGCGCTGGCGCACGATTACCGAGCCGGCGACGCGAACCAGCGTTCCGTTGGGCAGTTTTTGCAAGTCGAGCGCGGTGCGAATGCGCTGCTGTTTCAAAAGCGCCCGATGATATGCGAGGGGGTGAGGGCCGACCGTCATTCCTGTGCCGTGATAATCGGCGATGAGTCGTTCTTCGGTGGTCATGGGAAGAAGCGGCGAGTCAATCCGCATGGGCATTTCTGCTTGTGGCTCTTTGTCATTTTCGGCTTCGGCGCAAATTTCCGGCGATTCAAAAAGCGGACCTGGGTGGCGAGCGGCGCGTTCGATTTGCCATAGTGCGTCACGGCGGTGCCTGCCGCGCTTGCCGCCGATGAAATTCAAAGCGCCTATCGAAGCCAATGCGGCCAACTCCGATTTTTGGATTTGCGGCACGCGCAGCTTCAAATCCTCGATGGAACCAAATTCGCGCGCGGCGCGCTGCTGGACGATCTGCTCTCCAATTTCCTCGCGCAGTCCTTTTACATAACGCAGACCGATGCGTAAGGCAAATTCGTTCGGTTTGTCACCGATTTTTTCCAGCGTGCAAAGCCAATCCGAACAAGTGATGTCGATGGGTTTGACGCGCAATCCGTGCCGTTGGGCATCTTTCACGAGCGTGGCGGGATGATAGAAACCCATTGGCTGATTATTCAGCATGGCCGCCGTGAACGCGGCCAGATAATGGCATTTCAACCAGGCGCTGGCGTAGGCGAGCAGAGCGAAACTTGCCGCGTGCGATTCGGGAAATCCGTACAGAGCAAATGAAGTGATGGAACGGATGATTTTTTCCTGGACTTCAACGGAGAGGCCCTTTTTTTCCATGCCCGCCTGCAACCTTTTCTCCACTTCCTTCATGCGGCGTTCGGAACGCTTGAAACCAAACGCGCGGCGCAGATCTTCCGCTTGGCCGCCGCTGAATCCGGCGGCAATCATGGCCATGCGCAGTAACTGCTCCTGAAAAAGCGGCACGCCGAGCGTTCGCGACAGCACCGGCTCAAGATCGGGATGAAGACAATCGATTGCTTCGCGGCCCTGACGGCGCTTCAAATAAGGGTTCACCATTTCGCCGACGATCGGGCCCGGGCGAATGATCGCGACCTGCACCACAATGTCGTAAAAACATTTGGGCTGCAGACGCGGCAGGCACGACATTTGGGCGCGGCTTTCAATCTGAAACATGCCGATCGTGTCGGCTTTCTGTAAGGCGGCATAAACATCTGAGTCGTTTGCGGGAAGATGCGCGAGATCCACTGCTTCTTTGTAATCGTTGCGGATGATGAGGATGGTATCTTCGAGAACGGCCATCATGCCGAGGCCGAGCAGATCGACTTTGACGATGCCCATGTCCGCGCAATCGTCTTTATCCCATTGCACGACGACACGGCCCGGCATGGTGGCCGGTTCAAGCGGCACCACGGAATCGAGTTGGCCCTGGCAAACCACCATTCCACCGGAATGCTGGCCGAGATGACGCGGCAAATCCTGAACCATGAGGCACAAATCAAGAAATTTGCGGATGAGATGGTGGCCGAGATCGAGACCGGCGTCGCGGAAATGGCAATCGAGCTTGTCATTTTCATCCTTGAATTCCCATGCGCCGACCAAGGATGAAAGCTTATCGAGCATTTCAGCCCCGATCGAAAGCGTTTTGCCGATTTCGCGAGCCGCGGAACGGCCGCGATAAGTGATTACGTTGGCGGTCATGGCCGCGCCTAATTTGCTGTAGCGCTCGTAAACATATTGAATCGCACGTTCGCGCTGATCGCCGCTGGGCAGATCAAGATCGATGTCCGGCCATTCACCGCGCTCTTCGGAAAGAAACCGCTCGAAGAGCAGTTCCATGCCGACCGGATCGACAGCCGTGATCCCCAGCGCGTAACAGACGGCGCTATTAGCAGCCGAGCCGCGACCCTGCACCAGGATATTTTTCTCGCGGCAGAATCGAACGATGTCCCAGACGATAAGGAAATAACCGGAAAGATCGAGCCTTTCGATGAGCGCCAGTTCGCGGTCGATCTGCTTTTGCGCGCGTTCGTGCCGCGGACCGTAACGCGCAATCATGCCGTCGTGCGTGCGGTCACGCAGGAATTGCATCTGCGATTTGCCGTCGGGAACCGGATATTTCGGAAATTGATAGCCCAAATCCTTGAGAGTGAAGTTCAGACGAGAGGAGAGAATTTCGGTGTTGGCGATCGCTTCGGGAAGATCGCCGAAAAGACGTATCATTTCCGCGGGCGATTTCATGTGGCGTTCGCAATTACGCGCGAGAAGGCGTCCGGCTTCGGCGAGCGTTGTGTGATGGCGGATACAGGTGAAGACGTCGAGCGCTTCGCGCTGTTGGGGCTGCGCGTAGCTCACGCCGTTCGTAGCCAGCAGCGGCAAGTTCATCTTACGTGCTATCTCGACGGCCGCTTGATTGCGCGCCTCTTCATTCCGACAGAAGTGACGCTGCAATTCGACATAAACATTCTCGCGGCCAAAGATTTCACACAATTCGCGGACACACGCGGCACCGCTCTCGATTCCGCCCTGTGCGAGCGCATGCGCCAGCGGCCCTTCTTCGCCTCCTGTGAGGCAAACAAGCCCAGTGGCATATTCCGCGACTTCGTTGGCCGAGACGGAACCTTTGCCTTTAGCCGAGCGCAGTTTCATGCGCGTGATCAAGCGGCACAAGTTTTGGTAACCAGCGCGCGAAGAAACGAGCAATGGATAGCGCCAACCCTCCGTTGAAGTCACTTCCGCTCCGACATGCGCGCGCAGCCGGTTTTTCTGTGCGGCAAGATAAAACCGCGGAGAACCATACACGCCATCGCGATCGAGCAACGCTACGGCGGACATGCCCCGTTCGGCGCAAACTGCGGCCAGTTCTTCGGGCACGCATGCGCCTTCGAGAAAACTGAATGCCGACCGGGCGTGAAGTTCAACGTACATCAATCGTAGATGCCTCGCACGAACCAGCCCTGAACGATCGAGTCAAAATAAAGCCGGTAGAGCCCGTGTTGTGGACATGATGCGGGGCTCTTTGCTTGCCGCCCGGGCGGAATGTGGAAGCGAATTTCGAGATCCCATTCGTCCTGGTGCCACTCATCTTCGCGCCACCAATCACCGGAGCTGCGCCAGGGTCCGGATGCAGCGAGAACCTCGCCGTGCGCGCCGCGAAATGAAACGCGTTTCGGCCGGTCCGCATACAATTGAACGCTTGCGGGCAGCGGCGGGCGGAACATGCGGAAACCGATGGCAGGCTTTGAATCGGCGAAATCGTGTGCGCGCGTGGCTGGCGTTTTTGCTAAAGCAAGTGCATTTGCGGCTACTGCGGCTTTGCGGAGCGATTTTTCCCCTTCACGCGAAGGCGCGAAAAGGTTCATGCGAAATTCGCCGGGACGATGCGTATTTACCAGCTGCGGCGAACCGATATTGCCGTCGCCCACGAAGTTTGTGAGCCTCGCGATGGTCAGCTCGAGTTTTGCGATATCAGGAGAAGGAGGCACAAACAAACCGGTTTGCACGGCGCGGGGCTTGGCCGCCTCTGCCGATATGACAATTTTCAGAATGGGCGCGGATGGCGGATCGCCCTGCAATTGCAGCCGCAGCAGATTCAAAAGCATTTTCGAATCCCGCATCGGCACGGGCAGCGTGAGCGCCTTTTCATACATGCTCGATTTTTTCTTACGGCGGGAATCGTCATTGCGGATTTGCACGTCTTTTCGGCCGACTGGATCGAGCGCGAACTGCACATGAACGGCGTTGGCGGCAAGCGAACGCGCCGTCAATCGCATATAAAGGCGATCAAGCAAGCGGCCCAGCAAAAAGGAGAGCGGTTCGAGCTCTTCAACGGAATCTTCAAGCTCCATCTCTTCTTCAAAAGTAATGCGAGGCTCAGCAAGAACCATCGCGCGCGCGCGCGCGCCTCGCGCCCATTCGTGCAGTTGCACGCCTTGCTGACCGAGGCGTTCGGAAACCTGCAGCACCGGGAGAGCCGCGAGAGCTTCGCAGGTGCGCACGCCCCACAGCTCGAGCGTTTCCAGAATTTCCACCGATGCGCCGAGCACGCTTACCGGCAAAGCGCCCAGCCGTTTCGATTCTTCGCCAGGAGCGATCAGTGTGATGCCGCGAAGGCCGCGCGCGGCATGAATCGCTGCTTCAAGATTGGAAGCGATCGCAACATGAGCCGTGAACCCAAATGCGACAACCTGTTGCATCAATAAATTCGCGATATTTTCGTCGGAGCCGAACAGAGAGGCGAGCCCGGCGACATCGATGACCAGAACGTCGGCGGCCGTATCTTCGACGCGCGGTGAAATTGACCATGCAAGATCGAGCAACGCGGCATGCGCCGCTATTTCCTGCGCGAGAGAACGGAGCCGGATCTGCAGGCCTTCAAATTGTTCGGCGAGCGTGCGGGTCATGCCGATTTGAATTCCCATGCACGCTGCAGTTTCATTTGCGGCGACAACATTCCATACGGGCGGTGCGCCTTCCACGAGAGCTACGGGGGCGCCACGCAGGGGCGGTTCGGCGCGAATGACGGCTTGCACCGGAAAATTGGGAAAATGAATCGCAGCAAATGCCATGACGACCTGATTTCACATCCGATGAGGATTGCAGCGAAATTTTGCGTCTACTTCTGCTTCGGATCGGCGGGCCAGCTGCCGTCCGGAATGCCCCAACTTGTTTTGGACTCGAACACGGTTTCCAGATTGTGCGAAGCGAAGCGGCGATGATGTTGATGGCCGGGATCAGGGGAAATGCTCGTGGCGCTTGCGGATTCGAATTTCGAACGCCTGAGCCCCGCGCGTATATGAAAACCATCGAGCAGAGAGCCGTGCGGCGGAAAATCAGAAGCATCGGACGTAGCGGTCCAGCGCGATGAATCCATGCCGAGGCTCAATACTAATGAAGCGCACGTTTTGGCGTGCGGTTCCTGCTCCAGCAAAAGCAAAATCGTCGGCGTGTCCTCCACCGTCTTGCGAAAGCGAAACCACGCATTCAGAGGCACGTAACGCACGGTTTCGGGAGGAACGTCGCTCAGGTCCAGCGCGATCAGCCCAAATCCGCCGCCTTGCAGAAGCAGGTCCGTAGCGCGTAACGCGTGGTCCACATTCTGGCATCGCACCCATAGCAGGTTGTTCAGCTTTACACCCGCCGCTGCGGCGGAATGCGGATCGAAGGCATCGCGGCTATCGATCAATGCGCATGCTTCCAGCTGCGCCGTTCGCAAGGCGAGAGCGGAAAGCAGAATGCTCGTACGGCCTGAACAATGCGGGCCGCAAATTTCCGTCAGGCTGCCCCGCGGCAAGCCGCCTGCAAGCGAATCGATTTCCGGAATGCCGCTGGGGACGGTTTCGCAAATTTTCCGGTCGCGATAGACGAAGGGAGCGGAAATCCGACCTGCCAATGCGGATTCGACGGCCAGGCGCAATGTAGCGGCGGTTTTCATGTTCGCTTTTTGTTCGCCACAGGCGATTTTGCACTCGCCCCTTGATGCTTGTCAAGTTCCGCTGGCCGAAGCGAGAGAACACCTTACACGCGCTAGACACTGACCCTTATCGATTTCACAGCGACAGCTTTGGCATGATATCGACATGCCGAAGCGCACTTCGGGGAATCCTGACGACCCGGCGCAGAAAAAAATCCCTTCCACTCCCAGTTTGCAAGGACTCGCGAGAATCGCGAAAAACTGCAAGGCGTGCGAACTATGGAAGCGCGGCACGCAAACTGTGTTCGGCGAAGGCGAGCCGGATTCCACGGTGATGTTCGTGGGTGAAGTGCCGGGCGATCAGGAAGATTTGGCAGGAAAGCCGTTCGTGGGGCCGGCCGGCAATCTGCTGAACAAGGCGCTTGCCGAAGCGGGAATCGATCGCAGCAAAGCCTACGTGACGAATGCTGTGAAGCACTTCAACTGGGAACCGCGCGGCAAGCGGCGCATTCATAAAAAACCGAGCGCCGCTGAAATATCTGCGTGTCGGCCATGGCTGGATGCGGAAATTTCGCGGCTGAAGCCGAGAGTGATCGTATGTCTGGGCGCCACGGCCGCGCAGGCATTGCTTGGGAAGGATTTTCGCGTCACGCAACACCGCGGCCAATTCATCGATTCGCCGCTCGCGCCTTACGTGGCGGCCACTGTGCATCCTTCCTCTGTATTGCGTGCGCCGGACGACGAAACACGGCATGAGGAAATGAAACGATTCGTCGCTGATCTGAAAAAGATTGCGAAAGTCATCTCCTGAGGCACATCGCAGAATCATTGCTCATCGTTCCACGGCCAATGCGACCGCGTTTCCGCCGCCCAAGCAGAGAGCTGCGATGCCGCGCTTTAGATTTCGCCGCTGCAATTCGTAGAGAAGTGTTACCAGCACGCGCGCTCCGGACGCACCGATCGGGTGCCCAAGCGCAACAGCGCCGCCATTCACGTTTACCTTCCCGGGATTGAGGTGCAGCTCGCGCGTTACGGCAATGGCAGCCACCGCAAACGCCTCGTTTAATTCGTATAAATCCACGTCTCTGTCGCGATCCCACCCCGTCTTTTGCAGCACTTTTTCGACTGCCTCGACGGGCGCCATCATCACCCATTTGGGTTCTATGCCGCTCGCGGCCTGTGCCACGACTCGTGCCATTGGCTGCTTGCCAAGCCGGGCAGCCGTTACTTCGCTTGTGACGACCACGGCAGCTGCGCCGTCATTTGTCCCTGGTGCGTTGCCTGCTGTGACGGTTCCGTCCTTTTTGAACGCCGGCCGCAACTTCGCGAGCGCTTCCATGGATGTGTCCTCACGCGGTGATTCGTCGGTCTTGATGACGAGAGACTCGCCTTTCTTCTGCGGAATCTCAACTGGCACGATCTGCTCGGCGAAAAAACATGACTTAATCGCGCGTACTGCTTTGCGATGGCTCTCGAGCGCGAACTGATCCTGCTCCTGGCGCGAAATCGCATATTTCTCGGCCACGAACTCCGCCGTTTGGCCCATATGGTAATTTCCGTAAACGTCCCAAAGCCCGTCGACGATCATGGAGTCGAGTACTTCCTGATTTCCCAGCCGATAGCCCGATCGCGCGCCTTTCAATAAGTATGGGCAGTTCGACATTGATTCCATCCCACCGGCCACGACGATTTCCGATTCGCCCAACATCACGCCTTGCGCGGCCAGCGTCACGGCCTTGAGCCCCGATCCGCACACTTTGTTGATGGTCATTGCGGCAACGCGCGCGCTCAATCCGCCACTCAGCGCTGCCTGCCTTGCCGGATTTTGGCCAAGTCCCGCCTGAACGACGTTGCCCATTATGGCTTCGTCCACATAGCCAGGACCGACGCCTGCGCGCCGCACTGCCTCGGCGATGGCTTTGGCGCCCAATTCGGTGGCGCTGAGAGGCGAAAGCCCTCCCAGGAATTTGCCGATCGGCGTGCGGACGGCGCTCAGAATCACCGCCTGTTCGGTTTGCGCCATTGAAATTCTCCTCGCAGAAGATGGTCTGGAGCCAGTATAGGCGCGCAAAAATCGGCACGTCAATTTGGCCGGCGTGCGGGAACTGAATGGATCCTCTCACTTTCCGGGCAAGCATTCGTCGGGACTTGGGCTGCTGCAGGACGATTAAGATAAACTCTATAGCAAAACCGCAGGGCTTTGGAATATGGAAACTTGCGTCCGCCTAATGCTCCCGGCCGTCGTGAATGTTTCTATACAAGGTAATGCGATTCGTTTTCGGAGGACGATGTGGCAAATGCACAGATTCAAAAGATAGCGGTCGTCGGTACGGGCTTGATTGGCGCGAGCTGGGCTGCGCAGTATCTGGCCAGCGGTTTCGACGTGGTCGCGGCGGATCCCGCCCCAAATGCGGAGGCCAACTTACGCAAGGGCATCGACGACGCATGGGAATTGCTCACGGCCATCGGCCTTGCTCCAAGTGCCAGCCGCGAACGGTTAAACTTCACCGTCGATATCAAGGAAGCGGTATCCAAAGCCGACTTTGTGCAGGAGAACGTCCCGGAGCGCCCTCTTTTGAAAAGCAGAGTGTTCGCGCAGATGGACGAAGCCGCCCCTCCCGAGACGATCCTTGCCTCAAGTGCATCCAGCATCACCGTCGATGCCATGCAGTCTGCCTGTAAGCGGCATCCCGAGCGTTGCGTGCTGGGACATCCTTTTAATCCCCCGCACGTTATTCCTCTGGTGGAAATCGTGGGCGGCGCTAAGACATCCGAGGCGGTCATCGAACGAACCATCGCTTTCTATGCGTCTATCGGCAAGAAACCAATTCGGCTGCGCAAGGCTCTCCCCGGTCATGTGGGGAACCGGCTTCAGCTGGCTCTCTATCGGGAGGTTCTTTATCTTATCCAGCAAGGCGTCCTTAGTGTGGAAGACGCCGACATCGCCGTGTGTTACGGCCCGGGGCTTCGTTGGGGTCTGATGGGCCCTAGCCTGCAATGGCATTTGGCCGGCGGTTCCGGCGGAATTCATCATTTTGTCGAGCACTTTATGCGTGGTCTCACAGACCTGATGAAGAAACTTGAGATGCCTGACGTGACCCCGGAACTCACGCAGATGATCGTCGATGGCGTGCTGAAGGAAGCAAACGGTCAGTCCGTCGAGGAGCTGGCTCGCGCCGAAAACAAGCTCGTGATGGAGCTCCTCGCGTTGCGCGCAAAGGCAACCGGAATCCTGCCTTAACATCCCTGTATCCTCTGGGTTCGAACTCCAAGCTACAGCCTCGGGTGCGTACAGGTCTGTTGTATTACCCTTTCTTTGTCCCCCCGTACAGTAGTTCGCCCGTAGGTCAATCCCTACACTGGCCTAGCTATGCGAAGAATGCCCGTAGGCAACCCAGCCATGGCGTTCCGGCACAAGCGCGACGCGCTGAACGCGGCCCTCGCCTTGATTGTTTTTCTCGCGACTGTAAGTCTTTCAAGTTGCGCCGGTTACACGACGAATGCTTCGAGTAACAGCGGCAGTGGCGCCGGAGGATCGGGTGGCGGCGTCCTCTCTTCTTCGCCTACGAGTGTCAGCTTTGGAAACGTGGCAGTAGGAAGCACGGCCACGCAGAACGTCAAGATCACGAACACGGGGACAGGGGCCGTCAATATCTCCGGAGCCTCTATTTCTGGGACTGGCTTCACGGTGGTTAGTGGCAGCGGCTCCGCCTCTTTGGCCGTAGGAGACAGTGCAACGGTAGAGGTACAGTTCGCGCCGACATCAACAACTCCGGCAAGCGGAACGCTGACAGTAAATAGCGACGCTTCGGACGCTACCTTAGCGGTCGGACTGACCGGTACAGGACTGCAGGCGCAAATTTCAACCAGCACGACAAACGTTAATTTCGGGCTCGTCGCAATGGGTAATACTGATTCGCAGTCGATTCTTCTGAAGAACAACGGGAATGAAACGCTGACTTTCTCCGGGATTAGCGTCTCGGGAAGCAGCGCTGGTTTCAATTATTCCGGGCTCAACACATCCACCACAATTGCGGCGGGTGGGAGCGTGACATTTGATGCGACGTTCGACCCGTCGTCCACGTCAGCAGCAAGTGGCTCGATCACCCTGACGACGAACGGCTCGCCTTCTTCGCTGGTTATCGATCTTTCTGGAACAGGTCAGGCGAGCACGCCATCTCTTAGCGCGAATCCGACGACCCTGCCATTCGGCAATGTTCTCGATCAAAGCAGCCAGCAGTTGACGACTTTGGTGACCAACAACGGGAACGCAAACGTGACGATCTCCGGGGTGACGGTGGCAGGTGCTGGGTTCAGTGCGAGCGGCGTCGCGAACGGCACGGTTTTAACGCCCGGACAGTCCGTCACGCTGACGGTCACCTTTGCTCCGACTTCGGGCGGTTCCGTGAGCGGCGCCAGCGTCAGCATCGCGAGCAATGCGGCAAATTCCCCTTTGAATGTTGGATTGAGCGGGACGGGCATGCACTCTGTTGTGTTGAGTTGGGATGCCAGCCCGACGAATGGCGTGACGTACAACGTCTTTCGGGGAACCTCCTCGGGGGCAGAAGGAACCACACCAATCAATCCATCTCCGGTCTACTCATTGAGCTACACCGACACCAACGTCACTCCGGGAACAGATTATTACTACTATGTGGAAGCCGTCGATTCGGGCGGCAGCAGCACCCCGTCGAACGAAGCACCCGCCGACGTGCCGAACCCGTAGCGGCATCTCCTCTTCACAAACAGTCTCCTGGGCCCAACCCGCGGTTCGTCCTTTTCAGAGTGTGCTTCGGCGACAGGCGCGCTGGGGATGGATGTTTCGTTCTTTGTTCCCGGCAAACTTTTAGCGAACAACATTTCAGCACGTCTAGCTGGAGACAAGTGCATGCAGAAAATCCTGTAGCACTAAATCGGACAAAGGGACAGTTGTTCTCCATCACCGGACAGGTTTTCCGGTCTCCCTTTCTCCCGTCTCACGTCCAGTAGAGGCGAACGATGCGGCCCTCTAAAGTGTGCGCATCATGCGAAGAGCGAAAACTCACCGCGAGGGCGTCGCGTTTAAGCGCCGGGCAAATTCCAGTCAAGGCGCTGTTTTAGTCACCGGCCTTCTGGTTCTTTTAGCGGCGATGAGTCTTGCAAGCTGCGCGGGTTATACGACGAATGCATCGAGTGGAAGCGGCAGCGGAGCCGGCAGTTCGGGCGGAGGAGTATTAACCGCGTCTCCCACAAGCGTCAGCTTCGGCGACGTAGCGGTTGGCGCGAATGCGACGCAAAGTATCACGGTAACGAATACCGGAACGGGTACGGTCAATATTTCCGGCGCGACGGTTTCGGGAGGAGTGTTCGCCGTCGTGGGAGGGGATCCTTCGAGTTCTATCGCTGTAGGAAAGAGCGCAACGGTTCAAGTGGAGTTTGCGCCAACCTCGATGACGCCCGCGACTGGCGCCCTGACGATTGCGAGTAATGCGACAAATTCCAGCCTGGCCATCGCGTTGACGGGCACCGGGCTGGAGGCCATTCCGTCGTTTTCTCCCGCTTCTTTGAATTTCAATAATGTCACCGTAGGCCAGACCAGCTCTCAAAGCGTCACATTGAGCAACAGCGGGAACACGAATCTTTCCTTGAGCGCGGCATCGATTTCCGGGACCGGCTTAAGCATGAGCGGGCTTGCGATCCCGGCCACGATCACTCCAAACACATCAGCCACATTCAGCGTGCAGTTCACGCCGCAATCGACCGCCGGCGTGAGCGGAAGCATTCGCTTCACGGACAACGCGCAGGATTCGCCGCAGACGCTTACGATAACGGGGAGTGCCGTGGCGGCAGGGAGTACGTTGACGGCGAATCCCGGCAGTTTCAATTTCAACGATGTGCAGGTTGGAAACAGCAGCACGCAAACCTTTACGCTGACAAATTCGGGGACGTCGACGATCACGCTCGACAGCATTGCCGCGTCGGGCGCCGGATTCAGCGTGAGCGGCATCACTTCCGGCCAAACGATCGCCGGGGGCGGCTCGACGACACTGACGGGGCAGTTTGCTCCCTCCGTAGCGGGAGCGGCATCGGGAACAATCACAGTGACTTCAACCGCGGCGAATTCGCCACTGGTAATTGCCCTCAGTGGAACCGGAACTCAAGCCGCACTGACCGCCAACCCTTCCAGCATCAACTTTGGAAGCATACTGGACGGTAGCAGCGCATCTGTGAATGTAACCCTCAAGAATTCCGGGACAGCGAATCTCTCCATCACCCAAGCCGCGGCCAGTGGTGCCGGGTTCAGTATGGGCGCGCTCGCTCCGCAAACCCTCACGCCCGGCGCAACCGCCACCTTTGCAGCAACATTTGCGCCGACGACGAGCGGCAATGCTAGCGGTAGCGTTTCGGTCACGAGCTCGGCGCCAGGTTCTCCGCTGGTGATTGCCCTCAGTGGGACTGGAACTGCGGCTCAACCACAACTCAGCATCAGCCCGTCCCCGGTTGCGTTTGGGAACGTGAATGTGGGGAGCAACGCAACTCAAACCGTGACCTTGACGAATCCGGGAAATGCCACCTTGAACATCACGGCGACAACGATCACGGGCACGGGCTACACCATGAACCTGCAGCCGACCTCGATCGGTGCGGGTGGGAATTCGACCTTCACCGTAGCCTTCACACCGACGGCTAGCGGCAGCGCTTCGGGCAGTGTTTCGATCACGAGCAACGCCCCGGGTTCTCCCGCCACGATCGCTCTCAGCGGGACAGGCTTACAGGCCGAGATTGCAGCAACACCATCGAGTGTGGCGTTCGGCACCGTAACCATCGGCAACACAAATTCCCAGCCGATCACGTTGAAAAACAACGGCAATAGCACGTTGACGTTCTCGCAGATCAGCGTCACGGGCGCCGGATTCAGCCAGACCGGACTGACGACCTCGACCACAATTGCGGCAGGTGGAAGCTCCACATTCAACGCGACATTTGATCCTTCGTCGACGGGCGCGGCAAACGGTTCGATCAACCTCACGACGAACGGAACGCCGTCCTCGCTCGTGATCAATCTCTCCGGGACGGGCCAGACCGGCACCAGTGCTCCAACGATCACGAGCGCAACGACATCGAGCGGGACAGTTGGGACGGCGTTTTCCTATCAGATTGTCGCTACGAATACTCCAACCAGCTACGGCGCAACGGGTCTTCCGACTGGCTTGAGTATCAATACCAGCACAGGCCTCATCTCTGGCACGCCGACGAGTGCTGGAACTTCTTCGGTCACCCTGAGCGCGACCAATAGCACAGGCACCGGCAACGCCACGCTCACGCTAACGATAGCCATCGCCGCACCTGCGATCACGAGTGCGACGGCGGCAAACGGGACAGTTGGGACTGCGTTCTCGTATCAGATCGCGGCAACTAACTCGCCAACCAGCTATGGCGCGACGGGCCTTCCTGCTGGGTTGAGCGTCAATTCCAGCACTGGGCTTATTTCCGGCACGCCGACGGCGGCTGGAACTTTTTCGGTTACTCTAAGCGCGACCGATAGCACGGGCACCGGCAACGCCACGCTGACGCTGACGATAGCGAGCGGACCGCAGCTCAGCGTCAACCCGACTTCGTTGGCGTTTGGCAACGTGAACGTTGGCAGCAACTCAAGTAAAACCGTGACTTTGACAAACTCGGGCGGCGCGACCCTGAATATCACCGCGGCTACGATCAGCGGTGCGGGTTACACCATAAGCCTGCAGCCCACTTCGATCGGTGCAGGCGCGAATACGATATTCACTGTTACCTTCATACCCACGACGGGCGGTAGCGCTTCGGGCAGTGTTTCGATCACGAGCAACGCTCCGGGTTCACCTACAACGATTAGCCTGGGGGGCACGGGTCTGCAAGCGCAGATTTCTGCAAACCCGTCGAGCGCGGCATTCGGCACAGTAACAGAAGGAACGACCGATTCGGTGCCGGTCACTTTGACGAACAACGGGAACACCACGCTCACATTCTCACAGATCAGCGTCACCGGAACGGGGTTCGGTCAGACGGGACTGACGACATCCACCACGATCGCAGCAGGCGGGAATGTGAGCTTCAACGCGACCTTTGATCCTTCGTCCACGACCGCGGTGAACGGCTCGATTACGTTGACCACGGACGGAACGCCTTCCCCGCTGACAATCAGCCTGTCCGGAACGGGACAGGCCTCGACTCTGTTGCTTGGCGCGAGCCCGACAAGCTTGGCTTTCGGCAATGTACTCGATCAAAGCAGCAGCCAGTTGACTACATCGGTGACCAATAATGGCAACTCGAATGTCACGATCTCCGGCGTCAGCGTCACGGGCGCTGGCTTCAGCGCCAGCGGCATCAGCAACGGCACGGTTTTGACGCCGGGACAATCTGTGACACTGACGGTGACGTTTGCCCCGGCATCGGGGGGGGCAGTCAGCGGTAGCGTGAGCATTGCGAGCAATGCAACCGACTCGCCCGCCGGCGTCAGCCTGTCCGGCACGGGAATGCACTCCGTCGTGCTTAGCTGGGACGCCAGCCCGACCAATGGCGTTACTTACAACGTCTTCCGTGGCACGTCATCGGGCGGCGAGGGAACGACTGCGATCAACCCCTCGCCTATCACCTCGTTGAGCTACACCGATACCAACGTGACTCCTGGGACGGACTATTACTACACAGTAGAGGCGGTCGATTCGGGCGGCAGCAGCGCGCCTTCGAATGAGGCCGTAGCCGACGTCCCGAATCCATAGGCGGACGGATACTGGGAGGGCAGTAAAGTGCGTGGTTGAACTCGTTCTGGCAGAAGTAAGACGTTCCTCGCCCCCGGAGAGCCGCCCTTTCAGAGACTCGCAGGAACTATCGACTGGAACGCGACGGCTTCGGCCTGGCAGACATAAATAGCATCGGTGAGACCTTGAAACGATCGCCGAGGCGGAAAGCCTGGTTCACGTTAATTCGTCGGTCGCCGCCGAGGATTGCCGATACGCCGCTCTCGCCATCGAGCAAGGGGGCCAGATCTTTCTGGCGCAGTTCATTCGCCGACATCAGTTCCTTCAGGATTTCAACCGGCTCGACAGCTTCAATTGGATAGTGCTCGTCTTCATATTTCTCGATCAGGGTCACGATAACACTGGCGTATTTTTTTATCATCCGCCGTCGCATGGTCGGAAAGTTCCAGTTCAGTTACGACTCTAATGTAATAGCGATGCTGCGCGTCGGACGTAATCATCACCGGTGCCGGTCGATCCAGTTTGTATTTTTCGAGGACAGTCATTTGTCTAGCCCAGCTGAATGGCGGACGCGTTGCTTCTCTGCGATCTCGGGCAAGCATCGAAAGCAGTTCGAGTATTGCGGCGTTCGGTGCGGCCGTCGCGTTGGCTGATTTCGTGGTGAAAAAGGCACGCATGTCGTAGGATATTCCTTCCGGACATTCCCTCGGCACGCGAGGCGACCGATTGATCAGAGCCGCCAAAATTGCAGTCCTTGTGGCAATCGTCTGTATTGCTGCCCTAGGCGCGTTATGGTTCGCCTTAAATGCGAAGGCCTCTACATGGGATCCGAAGGCGGCGGCATCTTATCTTGACCGGCGTGAAGCGGCATGGGCAGCATGGCCCGGCGCCTCGCGCGACCAAGGAACATTCTGCGTTTCTTGCCACACGGCGATCCCCTACGCCCTCGCCCGAAGCTCACTTAGCGCCAAACTCGGCCAAGCCGATCCCCCTGCCGCCGAAACCGCTCTGATCGCTGACGTCACCAAGCGAGTGCGAGAATGGAACGAAATCAAGCCGTACTACGGGGGAATGGCGGACCAATCGCGCGGAACAGAAGCCGTGCTGAACGCTCTGATTCTGGCGAATCGTGACGCGCAAGCGGGCCAGTTAAGCGGCGACACGCTTACGGCATTCGATCACATGTGGGACACGCAACAGACCGGCGGAAGCGCGAAGGGAGCATGGCTCTGGATTCAATTCGGGAATCAACCGTGGGAAGCTCCGGATTCTGTTTTTTATGGCGCCTGCTTGGCGGCTGTGGCCACAGGAATCGCTCCGGACGAGTATCGAAACAATCCGGTCATTCAGCCGAACATCCAGTCGTTGCGAGACTATCTCGAGCGAAATTCGCCCGCCCAACTTCCTTTCAACCGCGCCGCCTTGCTTTGGGCCTCAGCGAATCTGCCGGGCTTGCTCACAAACCCCGAGCAGCAGTCCTTGATCAACGAGATGCTCGCGAAGCAGCGGCCCGACGGTGGCTGGAGCTTGTCATCGTTGGCCGGGAGCTGGGAACGTGATGACGGGACGCCATTGGTTGAGGACAGCGACGGCTACGCTACGGGGCTCATTGTGTTATCGCTGGAAGAATTGGGCTTTTCAAAGCAAGAACCACACGTCGCAAAGGGGCTCTCATGGCTCGCCAGTAACCAGCGAAGTTGGGGGGGAGGATGGGTCGCCTACTCTCTCAATCATCGCAGGCACGATCCGTTTTCCATGGTTTCCCAGTTTATGAACGATTCCGCGACGGGATTCGCAGTGATGGCATTGACCTACGGCAATTCGTCAACAGAACCTCAGCGCTCGGCAGGAATGAGTAGGGCTCCATCACGCTCAAACGGGGCATTCTTGATGTCTAGAACTGCGTCTGACTAAGTCGAATGGATTTAACGCGGTCTCCTAGCCGGGCGCGTTGGGACCGGCAAGAAAACCGCCGTCCAGCACGAGCGACTGGCCCGTCATGAACGAGGCTTCGTCCGAGCACATCCAGACCACTGCCTGTGCGACTTCCTCAGGTCGACCAAAGCGTCCGACCGGATGATAGCCGAGAACCTGCTTGTGAACCGCCGGGGTGACAAAAATTCTCTTTAGTAGCCCGGTTTCAATGAACGCCGGACAGATGGCGTTGATGCGAATGCCGCTTCGAGCGTTCTCCAATGCCGCCGCTTTCGTTAATCCGACAACACCGTGCTTGCTCGCTGTATAGGCGGCGGCTCCAGCGAAACCTATCATCCCCATAATCGATGCCATGTTGACGATAACTCCGCCTTGGCCCTGCTTCAGCATCTGCCGAATCTCATATTTCAAGCATAACCAAACGCCTTTGAGATTAATTGCAATCGTCCGGTCCCAGTCCTGTTCTGACTGTCTCGCAACTGGCGCCAACACGCCATCGACGCCTGCGTTGTTGAACGCGACATCAAGCCGGCCAAACTTTTCGGCCACGGTTCGGACGAGAGCTTCTACCTCCGCCTGCTTCGACACGTCCGCCTGGACAAAAAGGCTCTCGCCACCGGCCTCTTGGATCAACTCAACCGTTTGTTGCCCTTCCGCTTCACGTCTGGCCGCGACAGCAACCTTTGCACCGGACTTCGCAAATAGAACGGCCGTATCGCGCCCGATTCCCGATGTTCCGCCGGTTATGAGCACAGCCTTGCCTGCCAGTCCCGTTGTCATGTATTTTCCTCGTGGATGGAACAATACGTTCGATGAAAACGGCCGATGCTGTCAAGCCTGTTTCTCCACTTTGGATTTACGCAGGAACACTAGGCGGAGACCAGCCGGAGGCGCAAACCAAATATGTTTTGCCGATCACCGGATGTCCCTGAGTACAGTATAGGTTGGAGATAAAGGAGACGTGATGACGGAGACGGTCCGGAAGTCCAGTGTATCCGTAGAAATCGACGACAGAATTATTGGCACGTGGAAGCTGGTGTCAGCGTCAAGCACGACGGCTTCCGGAGAAAGGGATGAGGCGCCATACAGGCCTGGCGCAACTGGCTTTCTTACATACACTGCAGAGGGCCGCGTCACAGCGCTGATCAGCTATGGCGGGCGAAAACCGCTTGGTATGGCCGCAGGAGCGGAAGAACAGGCCGAGGCCTTTAAGACATTCTTCGGATACGCCGGAACCTACGCGCTCAAGGGAGACACGGTAATACACCACATCGAAGTCTCCTCGATCCAGAATTATGTCAGCAGGGATCTTATTCGAACTGTTAAGATCGAAACCGACCGAATCATTCTTACTACGCCGCCCACACTCGTAAACGGAAAAAATCAGACGGTCGAATTGATTTGGCAGCGCGTATAAGCCCCTAGCTTTAAAACCTGCCGCTGCTCTCCCTTCCCGCGCGTTTTCCCGTATCACACGGTCACGGGAAGAGTTTTCAATCCTCTTAAGCCAAACGTGTCCGCCCATTCAGGGCGTGGTCCCGTGAGCTTCATGCCCGGAAAGCGCTTCACCAGACTCATAATCGCGACCTGGCCTTCAAGGCGTGCAAGCTGGTTCCCTATGCAAAAGTGCGGTCCGGCGCCGAACGCCAGATGTTGATTATTCAGACGCTGCAAATTGAGTTGGTTAGGCTCCTTAAATTGCTTGGGGTCACGGTTGGCCGCGCCAAACATGCAGAGAACCGTCCAGCCCTTTGGTATGCGCTGGCCGCAAATTTCCATCTCCTCCTTGAGCACTCGCGCCGTGAATTGCACGGGGCTCTCAAATCGGAGAAACTCCTCGACCGCCGAACGGATCATCTCCGGATTCTCGCGCAATTTCGTGGCCTCCCGAGGATGCTTCAGTAACGTATACACACCATTGCCGATCAGGTTTCGCGTCGTCTCGTGGCCGGCAAAGAGCAACGCAATGCACTGCGCATATAGCTCTTCCTCTGTCAGGGCGTCGCCTTCCTCCTCGATATCAATGAGCAGGCTGATAAGGTCATTACCTTTGTTGCGCCGCCGATCGGCAACTGTGTTCCGAAAAAACTCGGTCATGGCGATCAGAGCGTCTTGTGCTGCCTGCGCCTCTTCCAGGGTGCGGTTTGGATTGCCTCGAAATGCCGCGATGGCCCGCGACCATTCTTCGAATCTCCCATGCAAGGCCTCCGGCACGCCCATCATTTCCGATATCACACGGACGGGCATAGGATTGGCAAACTGGCGCATCAGTTCGACTTCAGACCCATGGTCAAGTGGCCTGAGCATCCGCTCCACGATGTCTTCCATTTGAGGGCGCAGCCCTTCCAAAGCAGCCTGCGAAAACCCTTTGTTCAAGAGCTTCCGAAGGCGGGTATGCTCTGGCGCGTCCATAAAAATCAGCCATAAGCTGAGCATGCGAGCCAGCTCTTGAAACTCAGATTGGCGGCTGAGCGGCAAGGGCAATAGCATCTGTTGCGCGCGCTTCGCCGAGCACCTCGGATCCTTCGCGACGGAAGCACATTCCGCGTGGCTGAAGACGGACCACACCGCCCACTTGCCGGCGACCTCGACGTAGTGAATCGGACCCTGCTCGTGCAAACGAGCATAGGTCGGATAGGGATCTTGCACAATTTCGTCCGTGAAAAGAATTTTGCGTTCGGGAGCGGCAACGTTGCTCATCTTCCACCTTTTAGCGCGGCTAAAGCCCATTCAGGAGACGATACTCCAGTTTAATACGAGCGCACTACATCTACGAGACTCGACTCAGGGCGTGTACGACGGCAGTAACTCGTCGGGTATTTCGCGAAGCGGTTTGCATCTTGAATCTTTTTCGGAGACGACGGGATTATTTGTGCCCCACTCGATCCTCAATTCGGGGTCTCTCCAAAAGAGACCATATTCATCGGCGGGATCGTAGAATTCGCTGCACTTATATAGGAATTGAACCGACTCGCTCAAAGCTAGGAAGCCGTGGGCAAAACCCGCTGGGATATAAATTTGATTCTGTTCCGTGGCGGAAAGAATCACACTGGCCCATTTGCCAAATGTCGGAGACCCACGGCGGATATCTACCGCTACATCGAATGCTTCCCCTTCAACTACGCGGCATAATTTCGCCTGCGCGTGGCGAAGCTGGTAATGAAGACCACGAAGCGTGCCTTTCGCGGACCGCGAGTGATTGTCCTGAACGAAGGTATCGGTAATCCCGGCTTCGGCGAACTTTCGTTGATGATATGTCTCCATAAAGAACCCGCGTGCGTCCGAAATGATCCTGGGCCGCAGTTCCCATACGTCCGGCAGGGCGGTCTTGATGCGTTCCATCCGAAAGAATCCTTTGAAGTCAACGAAAACAAGCTTTCAGAGCTAGCGGTTTGGCGATCGGTGCGCTTTCCCGTCCGGTTGAATCGCGTCGAGTGAGGAATCGCGATTCTCATAATATTTTTCGTAATAAAGCCTGTACTCTCCGTCGCGAATGCCGGCAATCCAGTTCTTGCTTTCCTTATACCAGGCGATCGTCTGCCGCAGCCCGTCCTCGAGAGGTATCAGAGCTTTCCAACCAAGCTCGCTTTCGATTTTGTCGCATTTCAGTGCGTACCGGCGATCGTGGCCGGGCCTGTCTTTCACGTAGGTGAGCAGCGATTCAGGTTTCCCCATCGCCGCAAGCAGCTTACGCGCCATAGCGAGATTGTCGACGATATCCAGTCCCCCGATGTTATAGACCTCGCCGATGCGTCCGCGTTCAAGAACAGCCAGAATCCCGCGGCAGTTATCTTCCACATGCAGCCAGTCGCGCTGCTGTTTACCGTCGCCATAAATCGGGAGCGGCTTATCGCTCAGCGCATTAGTGATCATCAGCGGCAGAAATTTCTCAGGGAATTGATAGGGCCCATAGTTGTTCGACGATCGTGTAATCAGCGCCGGGAAGCCATACGTGCGCACATAGGAAAGGACCAGCAGGTCCGACCCGGCCTTCGAAGAAGAGTACGGGCTGCTCGGACGGATCGGCGAATTCTCATCCGCAAAAGCGCCCGCCTGCATGTCGCCGTAGACTTCGTCCGTGGAGATGTGCACGAACCGGGAAACATTCAATTTACGCGCAACCTGTAGCAGCACAAACGTGCCTTTGACGTTTGTCTCAATCGAAGCAGCCGGTTCGTAGATGCTCCGGTCCACGTGCGACTCGGCGGCAAAGTGAACCACCGCGTCGCATCCGTTCATAGCTGCCTCGACAGCCCCGCCGTCGCAAATATCCCCTTTTACGAACTGGTATTTTGAATTGCCTGCGACCGATTCAAGATTGGAGAGATTCCCGGCGTATGTCAGTTTGTCGTAGTTGACGACAGCGTAGCCCATCTTTCCCAAAACGTGCCGGATGAAGTTCGATCCGATAAAACCTGCGCCGCCCGTCACCAGGATTTTCATCGCGAAACTTCCTGCGGGCGGGCGCTCAGTCCCAGCGTGAGTTTATTCGCTCCGGTTTCGGCGACTAAATTGTTTGCTCGCAGCAACGATTCAAACGTGCCGGCGTCGGTCCACCAGCCCCCGAGCACCTCGTAGGTGAGCTTTCCTTCTTCGATGTAGAAATTGTTGACGTCCGTGATTTCAAGCTCGCCGCGCCCGGAAGGCTTCAGCCGCCGGATTTTTTGAAATACCGTCGCATCGTAGAGGTAAATTCCGATCACGGCATAATTGGACTTGGGTGCCTTGGGCTTCTCTTCGATTCCGATCACGCGTTCGCCCGAAATCTCGGCCACTCCGAACCGCTGTGCGTCCGTCACTTCTTTGAGCAGAATCTTGGCTCCGTCCTTCTGGCGCCTAAAATTCTCCACGGCCTGCCGGATATTGTTCTCGATGATGTTGTCGCCCAGGATCACGCAGATCGAGTCTTTGCCAGCGAAGTGCTCAGCCAGCCCCAACGCTTCGGCGATTCCGCCCTCCCCTTCCTGGTAGGTGTAGTTGATGTGCTTCAACCCAAAATCGCGCCCGTTCCCAAGAAGTCGTAGGAAATCGCCCGCGTTCTTCCCCCCGGTGACCAGCAGAATCTCCTCGATCCCCGCATTCACGAGCGTTTGGATCGGGTAGTAGACCATGGGCTTCTCGTAGATGGGAAGCAGGTGCTTATTGGTTACACGAGTCAGAGGGTCCAACCGGCTGCCCGTACCGCCCGCCAAGACTACACCCTTCATAGTTCAGCCACTCCTGTCCGCAACCGGAGAAATGATCAGAAGAATGCACCCAATTGTCACATACCCGCACATGACGCGCCAATGGGAACAGCCGACCCCTGTAGTCTTTTGAGCATGATGAAAATCACGTCAGGACGAAATAGGATGTCTATGATTTTGTGCTATTTAGATAGATTCGCTTCGTAACCAAGGCGGCCGTTCACTACCCATCCGTTGCAACTTACCGGTCCGGGGTCTGATCCAGCGACGCCTAATTCGGCTTGAAGCAAGCCATCGCAACCCCCGGTGCGAGGGCGACGTACGCGGTGTTCACGACGTTCACGCCCAGTTTTCGAACGCATCCGCGCACAAGATCCGACTGTTGTGCGATCGAAGCCTCGCGGAGCGCCGTCTGCGACCGGCGTTCCCTGCAAAACCCCACATTCCGAGTTTGTGACGCAGCCTGTTTGAGTTTCGGCTGCAGCAGTCGATAGTTGTTCCCTTCAGCCATTCCCAAGAAACCTTAGAAGGTCGCAAGCGTTCTTGCCTCTCGTTGCCAGAAAAACTCTTCAATTGCAGCATTTGACGAGCGCCTGAACCCACCTCTTTTCATATGGGTAGCTGCTGCTTAGTCACGCCCGCGACATGACAAGGAACGCGCCACCGAAGAAGTAAGAGACGAAGAGATACCAGCGCATGGTTCCTCTCTTGCCTAGAATCTTCAGGGAAGCAGCACCGGAACTACGCCAGGATGATAGCACGCGGCTGAACGCGGAGAGAGCCAGGCCAGTGTGCGCTGCTGCGACTGTTATCGAGAAAGGCGTCACATTTTTTCGGCGCTTGTTCTCGCGGAACGGGCGACTAAACTAGATCACATTTCTCTATGGGGCCGATTCACTCATCCAAAAGCAAAGTCTTCCGCGCTCGTGCTACCGTCGCTGAGCAGTTCCTAGGCGAATCGACGTGCGGAAACTTTTGCACACAGGCAGGGTTGGAATATTTCTCTTTCCCGCGTGTATGCTCGCGCTTGATGCAAGCCCACACCTGCCGCAACAGTTCCTACGAGATGATGCGTACCACGTGGGACTTTCTGCAGCAGCATCCCGACACCGTGGCGAAGTGCCTGCGTGTTTCGTTAAAAGGAGCTGGCGGCACTATCTTGACGATCCTGCTCGCGCCCACGCCGTCATTGCCAAATTGAACCCGCCGCTGAACCTGGATTGTACGCAGTCCCCGTTGAAGGCACTGCCGTTGCAGGCGACGCACCGAGCGAGGCGGATCTCGAATAAATGACACACCCTGGAATTCATTCCGAAAAATTAGGAGCCAAATTCGACTGATGTACGATCTGTGTCTTACGACATGATCAAACGGCAGCTGTCCGAAGAATCTGGCAATTTTCCTCCAGCCGTAAAGGTATTCGCCAGCAGCGCTAGCGCCGGCAGTTATGGCTTGCAGCGCGAAGTTCTCTCGCCAATGGAGACTCTTGCGCAATCCATTTCCACAATCGCGCCCACCGCAACGCCTGTTGCAACGATTCCGCTGGTGTTCGCTCTCGCGGGCAACGGAACTTGGCTGGCCTACGTGTTCGCTACGATCGCGGTCCTTCTGGTCGCGTGGTGCGTAGGGCGCTTCGCCCGTTACTCCTCCTCCCCTGGGTCACTTTATTCGTACGCCTGTCTGATTCTGCCGCCTTGGCTGGGAGCGACAGCCGGCTGGAGTTTGCTGCTCGCCTATGTTGCGACCGGTTCAAGCGTAATTGGAGGCTTTTATCATTACGCGAACGTCATCCTTCGCGAGACAACCGGGCACAACGTTTCCGTACTGCTCCTGGCTACAATCGTTAGCGCAAGCTCTGTATGGATTGCCTGGCGGGACGTCAAAATCTCCGCGCGGTTGATGCTGTGGATCGAAGCTGTTTCCATCACTCTGATCGTGATCGTCGTCGTACTCGTGCAGGCACACCGCGGCTTGCATGCAGATACGGATCAGCTTCACTTGCGTGGCATGACGGGTAGCGGATTGCGGCTCGGCTTGGTACTTGCACTGTTCAGTTTTGTGGGATTCGAGAGCGCGACGACGCTGGGAGCGGAGGCCCACAGCCCATTGAAGACGATCCCGCGCGCCGTACTTCTGAGCTCGATCCTGGCAGGCGCCTTTTTTGCCCTTAGCGCCTACACCGAAGTGCTTGGGTTCGGCATGGCGGGGCGGGACCTCGGAACGAGTGACGCCCCATTTCACCTGCTGGCGCGCATCGGTGGCATGCCCGTACTGGGTTCCCTGATCGACCTAGGTGCGCTCGTGAGCATGTTCGCTGGAACGCTCGCCTGCATCACGGCAGCCGCTCGCGTGCTTCTGCTCATGTCTCACGACGGCCTCACTCACGATTCACTTCGCTCGACCCACGCGCAAAACAAGACGCCCAGCGGCGCGATTATCGTCACGGGTCTGGCAGCATTTCTTCCTGTCGCCGTTCTCGCTGCAACGGGCGCGAGCGGGCTCGACGTTTACGGCTGGATGGGTTCGCTTGCGACCTACGGGTTCATCGTTACCTATGGGCTGGTCTGCTTCGCGCTCCCCCGCTATCTGCGCGATCATCATGGGGTCGTGAATGCGTCAACAAGAATAATCCCGTGGCTCGCGTTTATTGCCATGGTGCTTGCACTGGCTGGGAATCTATATCCAGTACCGCAAGGACCATACGGCAAGTTACCTTACGTCTATCTTGGATATGTGGCTGCCGTGCTTTTGTGGTTTGTCTTTCGCTCGCGCGCGAAACCGCCGCTAAAGGCGGACTTTGGCGATGCAGCTGCGAAGAAGTGAATTGGATTCACAGGTTCGTTTCCCTTTTTGTTTTGTTGTCGGAGAATGAAAACACTAAATAACTTCGTTAGCGGCGAATGCGCCGCAAGGAGGCGCTATGAAGGCATTTATTACAAAAGATACTCCCGTTGGCGATGAGGTACTAAACGTAATCGCTTACCTTCCGACAAAGAGCCTCTCGAAGCTTGCCGATGACGGGTTCTTTCGGAAACTGACGGACAAAGACTTTATGCGTCTTGCATTCCTGCTGGCCAGAAAAGGATATGACGAAGGCGGCTCCCCGATCGGCGGCGTGATTATCGATAATGAGACGCGGCAAATCCTCGGTAAGGGGCATAACACGCTTGTCCAGGAGAACCACCCTTACAATCACGGCGAGACTTCTGCCGCCCGCGATGCCGGACGCCTGGACTTCAGTCAAACCACGATGTTCACGTCTCTAAGCCCCTGCGATATCTGCGCGGCGCTCATTTACATGCGTCAGTTCAAGCGGTTGGTCGTTGGTGACGTGACCAATGCTTCGGGCAATGAAGAAATGTTGCGCCAAAAGGGCGTCCAGGTCGATATCCTCGAGGATCCCGAAGGCGTCGCATTCTACGCAAAATATCGCGGGGAAAAGCCAGACCAGGATCTTGAAGACTGGAAAGGGGTGGCTGCCGTGCGCAAAGCCGCTACCGCAGAATCCTAGGCGACAGCTCTCAGTCGCCAAAATCAAAAACGACGGCGAAACAGCCTGGGTCTGGGTGTTCAAGGTAGACTCAGGATTTCGGGAATAGACACAAGATGCGAGGCAGGCGGGGACCTTCACGAGTCGCTAAGCAAATCCTGCCGCCGAAACTGCTTGACGCCCCTCGGGAGGCTGTAACGCGGGCTTCTTGCCCTTACCCAGTTAAATCAGGCCGGATCAACACCAGATCTAGTAAACATATATCTTGAGGAATGCGAAGACCACTACACCGGTGATCGAAACGTACAGCCAAATGGGGAACGTCAAGCGCGCGATTCGGCGGTGCATCGCGAAGCGGCCCGTCAGCGAGAAAAAGAATGTCGTGAGCACCATTGGCAAAGCGACGATGGAAAGGGTCACATGACTGGCTAAAATCCAAAGATACAGAATGCGCACCGGGCTGTGGCCGGGGAAAATCGTATCGCCGTGCAGTGCGTGGTTCGCGATGTAGCTGATGAGAAAAATAGAAGAGAACGCGAAGGCCAGCAGCATGCTCGTGCGATGCGCTTGCCTGTTGTGGTGTTTGATGAAATACAATCCCGCGCAGAGTGCAATCGCGCACAATCCGTTCAGAAGTGCATTGATGGCCGGCAAAAACGTCCAGCGCCCGACGAAATCAGCCGAGGCATGATGCACGTACACCAGCCACAGCAGGAATGACACAGCGAGGCCGCTCACCACGACGATCCCGCCAACGACGGGGCGCGTCCCAACCTGCGTCCGTTCCATGCTGACAATTAAATCACAAAAATCCGTGCGGAAGTCAGCCTGTCTTAGGAGCGATAGGGATGAGAAGGATTTGCGGTCTCCTGCAGAAGATTAGACGGTCAACTCCCGAACTGTCGTCCAACCGGAAGTAATCCGTTTCATCCGTCAGGCGGCCCGCTGGGAGCGACTCTTCCGCCGTTCCGTCACCGCGCCCAACTTCCGATCCCGCTCGGCCTGAATTTCCTGTTGATGCCTGGCGAGCATGTCCTCTGGCGCGATGTAGCCGATGGCTCTGTTCAGACGCACGTTGTTGCAATGCTCTACGCAACCCTCCTCCAGATGAAGCGTATCTTTGCGCGACCGCGGCGTCTCGGGCCGAATGCAGTGCTTCCGTTGCTCTTTCATGTGTTCGCTGCCTTTTGTTCATTTCCAACTCAGGCAGAACACGCTGAGATTCAACCAGCTCACTGGGAACTGTTTTTTTTCGGCAGGGACAGGTATCCTCTCCATCTCGTAGCCAACCTAATCTTGTCGCGCCAAAGCAATAATTTATCGAAGTCATTTGAGGAACCGACTACGCGGGTTGGCCGTCTCCCCTTATATTTCCAAGCGCAAGGCGTCAGAACTTGCAGCATGGCTCTGGGTGATAAATGAAGCCAGCCAGATTTAAATACGTTCGTTCTGAAACAGCAGAGCAAGCCGTCGATTTGCTTCGGTTGGACCCTGGCGCGAAAATTCTCGCGGGAGGACAGAGCCTTGTCCCCGCGCTCAGCGCGCGAACCGTCTCGCCATCCGTCCTGATTGACATCATGAAGTGCCCTGGACTGAATGAAGTCTCTGAGACCAAAACGAAACTCACTGTCGGAGCGACGTGCCGCCAGTCCTTCGCCGAAAAAAGTCCGCAGGTCCGCCGCGCAACACCGCTACTTTCGGAGGCGCTCGGCTGGGTGGCGATGCCTCAGGTTCGCAGCCGTGGCACAGTCGTGGGCTGCTTGGCTCAGGGAAATCCAGGCGCTGAGGTCCCGGCGGTGGCTCTTGCGTTGGACGGCGAAATCAATGTCCTGACTTCAGGCGGGGCTCGGGAGACGCTACGCGCTGCAGACATTTACGCCGCGGAAAGCGGTGTGCTCGTTCCGCCGCGAAGTATGATCGAATCTGCCTCCTTTCGAACGCAGGCCGAAGGTGAAGGATGGGGATTCAGCGAGATACAGTTGCGGCAGGGGCATTTCGCGCTCGCTTGCTGCGCCGTGACTATGCAGCTCGACGAAAGCCGGAATGTTAGAGCGGCGAGCATTGCTATTGGAGGGTTAACTGCGAATCCGTACCGAGCCAGGAGAGCCGAAAGGGCGTTGAGCGGACAAAATGCTTACGATGACGTAGCGATTCGCGCCGCCGCTCATACCGCAGTTGCGGAACGCCCTTGGCATGCGCGGACGGATTTACACGCGACCGCCGAGTTCCGGATTAGAGTCGCGGTTGTTGCATTAACCCGCGCTCTAACCATCGCGCGAAATCGATGCCATCCGTATGGAGTGGTCGACCAATGATTCAGACCGGTGGGGAGTATGACTTTTCTTGTTGGGAAGGATCTGACGAACCGCGCGCCGAACTAGAAGTGACCGTCAACGGCAAGCGAATCCAAACCGCGGTGCCTGTCAGACTCTTGCTGAGCGATTTTCTGCGCGATCATCTGGGGCTGACGGCATTGAAGGTATCCTGCGGCGAAGGAGCGTGCGGCACCTGCACAGTGATAATCGATGGAGAGGCGGCGCGTTCTTGCACTCTTCTCGCCGTGCAAACGGACGGGTCCGAGATTGTCACGCTCGAGGGGCTTAATCATGGGGCCGACTCGAACAATTTACGTCGGCTCTTTCAGGAGCACCATGCCCTTCAGTGCGGATATTGCACGCCAGGGTGGCTGATCAGCGCACACTGCATGATCGAACGGCGTATCGATCCACATTCAGACGAGGCAGGCGGATATTTGAGCGGACATCTGTGCCGTTGCACAGGCTACAAGAATATTTGCAGCGCAATTCACGAGGCGCTTCTCTTAGCAAACACCGCGGCCGCAGGCGAAAAGGAATGAAAGAAGAGACGCTCGAGTCCGCCGCGCCTCAAAAAAAGCGGCGATATATCGGCGAGGCCGTCAGGCGCGCCGAAGACATTCAACTACTTGACGGACGCGGCGGATTCCTTGCCGATCTGGCAACGCCTGACACCGCGGAAGTCTGCATCGTCCGCTCCACCCACGCTCATGCCATTGTGCATGCCATTCGGAAGGAGCGGGCTCTCGCGAGCCCCGGTGTCATTGCGGTGCTCACGGCAAACGATCTGGATTTCGTCGACGACAAGCTTCCTTGCGTAGATATGATTCCCGGCACGCTTGATGTGCGGCATCGCATCATCGCGCGCGATCGAGTCCGCTATGCAGGTCAGGCCGTCGCCTTGGTGGTCGCGGCGAATCGCTATTTGGCCGAAGACGCCGCAGCACTTGTCGAAATTGACTACGAAGTTCTTCCCGCCGTGCTCGACCACAAGGCCGCTATCGAGCCAGGTGCATCATTGCTTTATCCGGAATTGGGAACAAATGTGGTCTACCAGGTGCGCCAGCGCGACGGAAATCCCGATTTCGTTCCGGAACAAGGCGACATCGTCCTCCGAAAACGCTTCGAATTTCATCGCCAGACAGCCGTCCCGTTGGAATCGCGCGGGGTAATCGCCAAAGTCATCGACAACGGAGAGCGATTGCATGTTGGAAGTTGCACGCAACTTCCGCAGGTGCTGCGAGCAACCATCGTGAATGCGCTTGGTCTCGATCCGCGGCAAGTGCGAGTAACCGCGCCGCGTCTTGGAGGAGGGTTTGGCTGCAAGGAGATGGTCTATCCCGAGGAATTGCTTCTGCCGGTCGTTGCTCGCAAACTGAACCGCCCGGTGCGCTGGCTGGAGGACCGACGTGAGTCTTTTGCCGCGACAACGCACGCTCGGGAAGAAACGATCGACGCCGAACTCGTCGTCACCAAGGACGGCGAAGCCACTGGCCTCCGCCTGCGAGGCTGCTGCAGCATCGGAGCCGCCTTCGGTTTCGTCGGGAATACACCCATCACCGCGATGGGCGCCATGGTCCGGGGCCCCTACGCCATTCCCAATCTCGATTCAGACCTTTGTTCAGTGGTCACAAACAAGACGCCGCTCAACGTCCTCCGAGGCGCCGGTGCGCCGCAAGCGACAATCGTGATCGAACGGCTTCTCGACGAAGCGGCGAGAATTCTCAAAATCGACCGCGCCGAAATACGCCGCCGCAATCTCATCCAGCCTGATGAACTCCCGCTTGACCGTGGCGCCACGGAATTCGCGGGTGCATATCATGTGATTTACGACGAAGCTGACTATCCGCGTTGCCTCGAAGAAGCTCTGTGCGTGGCAAACTACAAGACTTTCGAATCCGAACGGAGAGTGGCACTCGAGAGCGGGAAACTGCTCGGTCTCGGCATTACCATGTACGTTGAAATCACGGCCGTCGGTCCCTATGAGACCTCCCGCGTCGCCCTTCGCACGGATGGATCGGTTCTTCTTTACAGTTCGATTCTTCCTGTCGGACAGGGTTCGGAAACCACGCAGCGCCAGTGCATCGCCGAGGAGCTCGGCATCGAAATCGATCAAGTGAGCGTGCGACAAGGCGACACGGACGAAGTTCCAGATGGCATTGGCACATTTGCGAGTCGCGGGGCAGCCGCGGGAGGAGCCGCTGGGCGCACCGCCGCCCGCGCACTCGTTCAGCAAATCCTTGAGGCGTTTGCTGCGGAGTTCAGCTGCGATCCCGCGGCGCTCCGCTGGGAAGGCGGCGGTATCATCGTCCCTGACTCCTCGGAATTCATCGCTCTTGCTGAGGTTCCGGGGAAGCTTGCGCAACTTCGCGGTACCTCTGATCTCGTCGCATTTGAAGCGAAATCGCGAATCGAAATTCCCAAGCCTTCGTTTTCCTACGCCACGCATATTGCGATCGTCGAAATCGATCCGGAAACGGGACGGATCAGCATTCCGCGCTACGTCGTCACGCACGATTGTGGGCGAATCATCAATCCGATGCTAGTTGATGGACAGATCGTCGGCGGCGCAGTGCAAGGAATCGGTGAAGTACTGCGTGAAAACCTCGTCTACAGCCCTGACGGGAATTTACAGACGTGCGCGATGATGGACTACGTTCTTCCCGGTGTGTCTGACGCTCCACGCGAATTCATTATCACGCACATGGAGACGCCAACCGGCTTCAACCCATTCGGGGTTCGCGGCGTCGGCGAGGGCGGCACAATTGGCGCGTTCGGCGCAATGGCTTGCGCCGTGGCCGACGCCTTGCGCGATTATGAAATCGGAGTGGAGGGCTCGGGCCCGTTCACCCCCAGCTGGGTGCTTGAAGTCTTGAACAGGCCCCAAACCAACGCAACAGCTACGAACGGTTCTTAAGCATTTGATGCGGCTGCCATCTTGCGCACTTCAGCTACCCCACGAGCGTCCTCGAGATGCTGTTCCGGCTTCTCCCGGAAGTATTTGGCGAACAGCGCTACGCCCATCGGATCCTCCAAGATTTCCACCTCGACGCCTTTTTGCCGGAGCATATCCTCGTTGCCTGAAAAATTTGTGACGTCACCGACGACGCAGCGCTGGAACTGCCGCAGATAAATCAGCGCCGCACAAATGTCGCAAGGACTAAGCGTCGTAAACATCGTCGTCTCGCTGAAATCCTGCCGGCCGGCGTCACGCACCGCCGAAGTCTCTCCGTGATTGTAGGGATGGTTCTCCTGCACAAGCGTGTTGTGTCCCTTTCCTACGATTTGTCGCGTCTTGTTGTGAACGATGACGCCGCCGATCGGGCATCCGCCTTCTTCGTAGCCTTTAAGCGCCAAGAGCACGCCGATCCGCATGAAATCCCGGTCAGTGAGCTTTTTGAAGAATGCTTCCTCGACGATCTTCGGCAGACTCTTGGTCGGCAGATGGGCAATGGTGTTCAGCACTTCGTCCGTAACAAGCGTGTCCTTCGTGATAAAGGCTTGCATGATTCTCCTTTCACATTGGTGCTTCACACCGTTAGAGGGATTGCCCGTTCTCTAAGAACAGTGCGAAGAGAGAAGGGGAGACTGCGATGAGCCGCGCGACCTACGCCTGCTCCCGCGCGGCAGCTCTCTGGCGGGAGCGTAACACAAAAAGCAAAAGAACGGCCCCAAGATATCCAAGGTAAATGTAAGGCAACTTTCCGTAAGCACCTTCCGGCACGGGATAAAGGTTGGCGACAAACGCAAAAACCATCCAGAGAAATGCGACGACCGCGATTACTCTGGTCGCGATGCTTTCCACGCCGTGGTGGCGGCGCAAATATGCCGGCAGCGCGAAACACACCAGCGCGTAGCTTACAATAAATCCGTAGGTTGCAAGCGTTCCCATCCAGCCGTAGACATCCAACCCGCTAGTGCCACGCGCCGCCAGAATTGCCACGGGCAAGAAGGCCGCAAGCCCGGTGACAATGATCGCCAAGGTCGGCGTTTTATTGCTTGCGTGGGTCGAGGTGAAAGATCGGCTTGTGAGCCCCCGATGAGCCATCAAGAGCAGCACACGAGCGGCGGCCGAAAGGCACGCGAGAATTCCCGCAAATAATGCGACCAGCGCGCCGATATCAATCAAAACGCCCAGAATCGGGAGACCCGCCACGTTGGCAAGAACTTGCAATGGCAGAGACGCAGCACCCAAATCTTGGCCGGCCATTCGTGCTCCCAGCACCTCTACGTAAGCGCAAATCGTAAAGAAAGCGCCGCTCAGGATTGCCGTCAGCATCACCGCGCGCGGAATCGTCACCAGCGGATTTCGCGCTTCTGACCCCATCGCTGTCGCACTCTCAAACCCCACGAAGCTGTAGAGCGCGAGCACCACGCCCTGACGGAATCCGCCGAAGCTCACGCCGCTCAGATGAAACTGTTCTGGAGCGCCGTGGAATCCGTGCCGAAAAAGCACTAAGGCCAACACGATCGAAACGGTAGTCACCGAAACCGCCTCAATCCCCAGCATGAGCCGCGCCGACACCTTTACATCGCGCCATGCAATCCACACCGGAGGGACGGCCACAATCGTCGCGAGAAGCAGCGCTGGCAGCCCGTGTTCCGTCGCATTTCGCAAGAGCAAATTCGTGTAGTGATAGAAGCCGCCGATATTGCTCGCGCTTCCGGCAACATATGCCATCAACAAACTCCACGCCACAACTGCCGAGAGCCACTCGGGCAAAACAATCTCCGCGTAAGAATAAAGCGATCCCGGCGAAGAAGAGCTTCGAGCGAACCGGCTGATGCACCACCCAACCAGAAGAATTCCCGCGGTTCCTAGAGCATAGGCGAGCCAGGTGCCGTTGCCCGCGAGGGTGAAGACGAGGGGCACGGTCACGAACGGGGTCAAAGTAGGACAGCAACCCGAGACCGATTGCGCCAGCGTTTCTAAGGGTGACAGAGCCTCGCGCCGTAATCCGAATCCATCTTCTGTGCCTATGGGCGAATCTTGTGTGGGCGCGGGCTCTTCCGCATTTGTAGCGGCGACATCTTGTTGCGGGAAAGCTTCCATGGAAGGCCGAAGGTGGCATTGTGCCGTCAACGGCGAAAAGTAGAAAATCGAAATAACGGATACCAGCAATCAAAAGATTGAGGTTTTGGTTTCGGCCGCCCACGAGTACCCTGCATAAAACCATTCTGCTCGATGGGGCCTTTTTCAGCGCCGCCCTTGGCGCGGTTTTCGCCCCACTAGTCGTTCCTCTGGAGACGAATGGATTATGCGAATTTCAAATTCCCTTCCCATCGTTAGATTCCTTTTGTGTCTTCTCGCTTCGCTTGCAACCGCATCGAGCGCGCGACCGCAGCAGACTCTTGGCGGAATAACCGGAACCGTGACCGACACGTCCGGTGCCATACTTCCCGGCGCCACGGTCACGATCGTCGGGGATCAGACGAAACTTACGCGCAGCTTAAACACCTCTGAGACAGGCAGCTACAACTTCGTAAGTCTTCCGATCGGCAATTACACGATCACGTTTACGCACGACAATTTTCAAAGCGTGAACATCCCCTCGATTCAAGTGCAAGCCGACCGTACCGTCACGGTTAACGCGACTCTCAAGGTAGGCCAGATAGCCGAAACGGTCACGGTCTCGGAGACGCCGCTGGTGAACGCCGTCGATACGACCAACGGGTACGTGATGGAAAAGAGCGAAATTGAGGAGGTCCCTCTGCCGACAGGGTCCTTCACAGGTCTTGCGATGCTCTCGCCGGGCGTCGATGAAGAACTGCCCGCCGGGACTGGCGCGAATGCGGGCCTTGGTAATCAGCCCGTTTGGGCCAACGGCCAGAGAGACACGAGCAACACGTTCCTTCTCAATGGCGTCGACGCGAAAAACCTCTTCAATGGAAAGACGACCAGCCAGGTCGCTTCTTCTCGCATCGTTAACGAGACTGGTGTCAGTACGTCGTCCGCCCTAAGCGCGCTGCCGGTGCAAAGCAGCGCCTCGATCTACCTTGCAATCGGCGAATCGATTCCTTCGCCCGCGCCGGAAACGGTGCAGGAGGTGCGCGTCAATACCTCCATGTACGACGCCGAACAGGGTGGCACTAGCGGAGCGCACATCGACATGAGCACGGGGTCGGGTTCCAACGACATTCACGGGCAGCTCTACGGCCATCGCGGCACCAACTGGATCAACGCGGATCCTTATTTCTTCAATGCCGATCCGAACATCCCGAAGGATGAGAAAAATCCTGGCTTGCATCGTTACACCGCGGGCGGGGTATTCGGCGCTCCAATCGTCAAAAACAAACTCTTCTTCTACGGCGCCTACCAGCACACGCGCTCCTCTGACGATGAAATCGGCATTTCGCGGCCCACCGTTCCGCCGGGCCTCACAAACGACCGCTCCGCTGCTGGACTTGCTGCGGTCGGCAACAATAATAATCTCAGCAGCATCCTCGGCCTTGCTGACGGCCCGATCAGCCCTACCGTAGGCACCGAAGCCGGCGACATCAACCCTATCGCCTACACGTTATTCAATTATAAGTTTCCCAACGGCAGCTACTTGATTCCGTCAGCAAATCCCAACGCCATTGCGCTCAACACTACAAATCCCGCGCTAATTGAAGCGTTTCCGGAAGACGCCGAAATTCCCGGCACAGCTTATTTCTACACCGACCAGGCCGTGGGCGATATCGACTGGAACCCGAATTCATCTCACTCCATCGCAGCGAAATACTACTATCAACACGATCCGACCGTTGCTCCGTACGCCTATTCGTCCGTTGCCGGATTCACCCAGCATCTCGATGCCGGCAGCCAGGTCGCATCTCTTAGCCATACGCAAGTCGTAAAGCCGAACCTCAGCGTCACTGAGGAGTTCGGCTTCATTCGGGAAAAAGCCTATAGCGCTGTTGGCCAGCCATTCACTCCAACGCAATTCGGTCAGATTTGCGAGAATCTGACGGGTTTCGGCGCCTCCGATTGCGCGATCAATACGTTCGGTTCCAGCATTTTCCCCGGCATCACCGTCACGTGGCCGGGTACCGTTCTTCCGTCGTACCAGCCCCTCTTCAACATTGGGTCCGGTGCGCTCTCGATGGCGTCGTTCACCGGTGTCTTCCAAAACCGTTTCAATCCATCTGCCAATGCGATTTGGACTCTCGGCCGCCATACGCTTACCTTCGGAGGCAGTTACGAATATACGCAGCTCAACACTCGTGATCGCCGCAATGAAGTCGGCATGATCGAATCGCAGGACATCAACCAGTTCCTTCAGGGAATTCTGGCCAACGATTATCTGTATGCCGGAACGATTTATCTGACCGGAAATCCAAACCGCTACTGGCGCGCGAACGAGCACGGCGAATATATTCAGGACAAATTTCAGGTGCGCCCGAGTCTCTCGGTCACCGCTGGCCTGCGATTCGAATACGAAGGCGGAATGACAGAAAAGAACGGCAACTTCCTAAACTTCGATCCCAGCAAATACTCCTACGATCCAGAAACGGACACGATTACTTCCACCGGCTTAATCGTTGCTGGCAACAGCCCGCACGCTACGCCAGGCGTCAGTGCCTCCACACTCACAGGACGCCAATGGGGCTTGGCTCCGCGTATCGGAGTCGCCTGGAGTCCTAAAATGTTCGCCGACAAACTCGTCATCCGGGCCGGATGGGGCATGTACTACGACCGCGGAGAGCTTTACTCCTATTTCTCTCTGCCGGATGCCCAGAGCCTCGCGCCCGGTGGTCCCTTCGGGATCAATCAACAGCTCCCGTTTGTAGGCGCGCAGTTCTGTCCCACGCCCGCTTACGGCACCTTCCAGAACTGCACCTCCACGCTCGCCAATCCTTGGGGCCCAACGCTGGCGGCTCCGCCAAATGGCAACCCTGGGACCGTCACTCAAGTCGATCCCAGCACAGGGGTGCCTGCGATGCCGAACGCCACAGGTTTGGAAGACGGGGAAATTCCGTTTTACCTTGCGGCCTATGCGCGAAACAACAAGCTGCCGTATACGATGAATAGCACGCTCGACATTCAGTGGCAGCCGCGTAACGACATCGCCGTCGACATCGGTTACGTCAATGCGCTCGGCCGCCACGAAGTAGTTCCGATTCCATTCAATCAGGCGCGCATCGCTTCTCCCGGCAATCCGCTTTGCGGCCCGGCACCGACATGTTCCGACCCCGCGAGTTCACCGCACGCGCAGTACTACACCTACGGCTACACCGTCCAGACGTCGGCCGGATGCGGCTACCTCGCTTGCACGATGAATCTGCCCAACGGCCAACCCATGCAGTTCAACTCCGAAGGCGGCAACATTGACGAGCGTGTTCCTTATATCGGCTACGCGGGGGAATCGGAGGACTACACAGCGGCCGGAATTTCTGCCTACAACGCCCTGCAAACGCACTTTGAAAAGCAGATCAGCCATGGCTTGCAGGCCGGCCTCTCTTACACCTATTCGCGCTCCCTCGATGAACAGAGCGACATGGGCCTTTATTACAACGGCAGCAATCCGCTCGACCTCCGCCAGAGTTACGGACCTTCGGACTTTGATCGTACACACGTCTTCAACATCGACTATCACTACGAGCTTCCTAAATTGGCAAAGTCGTCTTCTTGGGAAGGGATGGCTTCCAACGGGTGGGGCGTGCAGGGGCTGATAACATTGCAGAGTGGCCAACCCTACAGCATCGTCGATTATTCGGGTGCTGTCGGCAGCATCTATTACAGCATCAACGACGGCATCACCAACCCGATCGTTCCTCTCGCTCCGGGCTGCACGCCGAAGAACGCGAAGACGGGCGCGATCGGTAATAATTTCAATTTGCCCGCGCTCAAGTCGACATGCTTCGACGTGCCGCTGCTTAATCCCGGCGACCTCAACGGCGCGATTCCTGCCGGCGATACCTTCGAAACAAACTTCATCACTACCGGCAGCCAACGCAACATCTTTCGTCAATCCTGGCAGAAGCGCGCGGATATCTCTCTGTTCAAGACCACCCAAATCACTGAGCGCTTCACTCTTAAATACAGCTTCGATGTCTACAACCTGACGAATCACCCGAGCTTCGATATCCCTATTGACAACATTGACCAGAACCTGGCTTTCAGCCCGTTCCCCGTGGCACAGCCACCCTTCGGCACCAGCACCACGCCCACTCTGGCATCAGGCTGCAACAGCGCCAATCCAGAAAACGGCTTCTACTTCTGCCCCACGGGCCTTGGCCAGGTCGTGAAGACGATCGGCAGCTCACGCCAAATTCAGATGTCGCTCAACTTGTCATTCTGAAGCGAGCTTGAGCCTGAGGCGGCGAATCATGAAGACACCTGCGCGCAGTTTAAGGCCGCGAGCCGGAATCGGGTTCGACGATCAGCAATAAAATGAGTGATCTGGCCGCTGTGCTAGAGTGATTTTCTTTATAAAAGGAGCGGACAGCAGCAATGGTGGGTACTGACGAGCGGTGTCAACGATTGGGAATTCAACTGCCTGTGCCACCTTCGTCGGGCGGAAATTATCTAAGTGCAAAGGCCGTCGGTCGGATGTTGTACCTGGCAGGCGTAATCTCAACCGGTGCCGACGGCGTGATTACCGGAACCCTCGGGGCTAATCGCACGATCGAGGAGGGTTACGCGGCGGCACGCGCCTGCGCGCTTTCGCAACTCGCGGTAATCCGCGCGACACTGGGCTCCCTGAATGCCGTGAAGGGCGTTGTCACGGTGAACGGCTATGTCAACTCCGTCGCCGGATTCGCTGATTCGCCAAAGGTGATCGATGGCGCATCGGATTTGCTGGTAGAGATTTTTGGAGAAGCGGGGCGGCACGTACGCGCCGCAATTGGCGTGGCGGCATTGCCGCGGAATGCGCTTGTGGAATTGCAGATGACGGTTGAGGTGCAAGAATAGTGGCCGCAGAGCGCCTTATTTCCGCCCGCCCGACGCATTCGTGTTGGAATCGCGCTTTAGCACCGCGTTTGCGAATCCAGTCGGGTGACACGGTACGTTTCGAGTGCCTCGATTCGAGCGGCGCACAGGTCCATCCCGGTATGACCGCCGAGGAGTTCCTTTCGATTGACCGCGGGCTCATCCATGCGCTGACGGGGCCACTTTTTGTTGAAGGAGCAGAGCAAGGCGATGTGCTGCAAGTCGACATTTTGGAAGTCACGCACAAGGGTTGGGGCTGGTCTAGTGTGATCGGCGGCCTGGGGTTTTTGAAAGACCGTTTTAGCGCGCCGTATCTCTTTCATTGGAAGCTCGACGGCGATGTGACGCGTTCGCTTGCGCCCGCCATTGTTCCGCTTCGGCCTTTTTGCGGCGTCATCGGCGTCGCGCCGGGCAAAGACGGCGAGTTCCGCACGCGGCCGCCGGGAGCGTTTGGTGGAAACATGGACGTGCGCGATCTTTGCGTGGGTGCCACGCTTTATTTGCCCATCTTTAACACTGGCGCCCTATTTTCGATCGGAGACGCGCACGCGGCGCAAGGAGACGGCGAAGTCTGCATCAACGGTATTGAGTGCCCCGTGGACGCAACGGCGCGTTTCCATCTTCACAAGTCGCGGAATCTTTCGGCTCCGCTGGCGGAATCTCCCGCCGGCGGCGATCGCGACGCGGCTTCGGATGCGTGGATCGTGATTGAGTCCGGGCTGGATGCGACAGCGGCCGCACGCGCAGCAACATCGCGAATGATCGATTTGCTCCTGGAGAAGTGGGGCTTCAGCGAAGTTCATGCATACATTCTCTGCAGTGTTGCCATGCATCTGCGCTTCAGCCAAGTGGTGAACGAGCCTGTCTTTACGGTGGCTGCTTACATGCCGAAGCGGATTCTTCCGTCGACGACCCTCTTTTGACGCGGAGCGTTGTTCGCCCCCGCTATCCCGCACTGACCGTAACCGTGAGCGTCTGAACGGGAGCCGAAGCAAATCTCTCTCTCAGATCTTCTCGCGTTGAAAAGATCTTTCCCTCCACATGGCGAGAGGGAAAGGAAAACATCACCGGCGATTGCGCGAACGGATACGGAGAAAGTTTGAAGTGGCGTGCGCCGGCGTGAGTCACTTCGACACGTGAATAGCCGCCGTTGCGAAGCGGGAGCGGGTGCAGAAGATTCGCCGGCGGGGCAAAATCAACGCAAGTGAGCAGGGAAAGGTTGTCTGCGGCTTGCAGCAGGCGAAAGCGATCGCGGATGGCCGTTTCGGACTTTTGTTCGTCATCGATGCTGCGATCCTCAGCGATTCGTCTTCTCAGAGTTTGCTGAAATCGCGTCTGCTCTTTCAAGAACTCGTCAAGCAATGGAAGCTGCGAACGTGCGATGGTAGTGCGGTCTGCGTGGTCGGTTAGAAGACTGTAGGTGTGCATCGAGACGAGGATGGCGGCGTATGGGTCTTCCTCGGCAATAAGCCGCAAGGCCCGACCGCGGACAGCAAGATAATCGGCAAGGTCAATCTCCTCAAATGCAGAGTATTTGCCCACGAGTTCGACCGAGAACGCACTTGGCTTGCCCTGCCGCGTGATTTCCGGCGCGGCGTCGCGAGTTAGCCAGCCATCGTCATGGCGCGAAATGCCTTTCAGGACACGCTCGCGAGGTTCTGGAGCCGGGAACGCCTCATTGCCCCAGCTTTGCGCAAAGGCGCCGGCAAGGCGCGCGTGATCGGGATGCGTTACCAGCCACCAGCCCGTCTCGGTTTCCAACCGCAACATCGTTCCTCCTTTTGCCCTTCGATTTTAGCGGATCACTCTATTTCCGGAATGCGCGCAGATTCGTGCCAGCGATGCTGGAAGCGCCATTCGAGAATCGCCACCAGAAAAGAAAGTGCGAGGCCAGGCGTGTTGGGATGACTCCGAGCCGCGGGCCAACCAGGAGCCTCGCGGCAGCGCTTTTCCCCGGCACGAAGTGGCGAATGCGCCGCTCCCGCGTGAATTCGCCGGAACCTTTGGGGCAATCCTTAGAACCAGCGGAGAAGAATTGCGGTCGCGTCGATAAGCCTGCGGCGGCCAGAGCTGCGTCAAGCCTTGGCAGGAGAAGCCATACGTGCCGATGGGGCCATTCGAGTCGCACCGTGAACGCAGCCAATCGATTGTCTCGGCGCCATCACGCGCCTCGTGGCGAAACGGATAAACCTCACCGTCGGACTCGCCGCGGCCACGAACAACCTGAATCACAACGTTGCAGCCGTGCCGCGCGAACCATGAGCGATAGGCATAGGCAACGGTGGAAGCGATGTCGCGTCCGTAAGGCTGGCGCATGAGAAGCGTGAGATGGGGGCCAGAGGCCGGAGGATAATAATGATCGGAGACCAGCGTCACGCCGTCATACATGCGACAGCGCACGCCGCTTTCCAGGCGCACGCCGCAGTCGACCGACGTCGTTGTACTCATGCCGATCCGGGGCCCCCGTGGTGATACATTGCGGTAAGAGCGGCCGCCAGTTTTATAGCGGCTTCGTTCAACCAGCGCTCGCCGTTTTCCCTGGTGGCTGGTCGCGGGTCGCCGAGCACTCCGCTTTCGGCAATGTCACGTGTGAGCCATCCGAACGTCGCGGCTCCCCCTTCCGGCGAGAGCACCGCCGGCTTTGAAACTTGCGCGATATAGTTTGACGTGAGCGCCGACCGGTCGACGAGCTCCGGGACGCTTGCCAGCAGATAAGCCGTCTCGACTTCTCCCGCGTGAAACCCGTACACCCGCTCCTGTGGATCGAGGCCTTCAAATGCGATTCCGCCCGATCCGTGTAAGGCGAAAGTCTGGAGACCAAATTCCTGGCGAAGATCACGCGCCATGACGTCAACTAACGATGTGTTGCCGCCATGCGTGTTGTAAAGAACGAGCTTTTTGAATCCAACACTCGAGACACTCGCACCGATATCGTGGACCACTGCCATGAACGTGGTGGATGTGAGCGAGAGCGTACCGGGGAAGCCAATGTGTTCGTTACTTTTGCCGTAATGCACGGGCGGCAGAGCGTAAATAGACAAGTCGGGCTCGATGCGCTCCAGAGCGCGACCAAGCAAGAGATTGTTGATTAGCGTGTCGGTTGCGACAGGAAGATGGTGGCCGTGCTGTTCGATCGAAGCCGTAGGTAAAACGAGCAGCGTGGATTCGCGCGGCAGGGCATCGACCTGCTTCCAATTCAGATATGCAAAGTTGCGCGAATCCGGAACCCAGGTTTTCATGGCGCGGGCGCCTCCGGTTTAAACGTAATCATTTTCCCAGAATCCATCAGTCCTTATTGGGGTCGTAACGATACTCGGCAAGCAGCTGAACATTATCCGGCCTATAGCGGCCGCGACCTTCCACGTTATTCACATGCGGATTTGTAACCGACACGCCTATTTCCTGGCAGAAATCGATCATTCCGCTCGACCGGCTCGGTGCCGTAATGGACGACGGGAATTGCGCCCGGGATTACAGGACCGCTGCCGATTTTCATGAACTCCGTGTGAAATAGTAACTCGGAAGCGAAGCGTTCCTCGGCCTCCGCTTTAACTCGCGATCGGTCAAGTAATAGTCTTGAACGAAGCCGAACGGCGGCGCACTCTGAAGTCTACTTCGACTAGGCACAAACGCGAATGGCAATATTCAAAATCCCGACCGTGATTTCCCCTTCTGCTTCCTCTGCTGTAGATGTTTTGCTTTTGAACCGAGCCGCCATTTTCATTGAGTGATTTGTCGTTCGGTGCTACCGATATTCTCGTTTCGGCGGGCACCTGTTCGACCTCGTCGACCGAATCTATTCAGGGGAAGACGATCAGCAACTTTAGCACCGCCTATCTTGAGGCGCGGCCCCGGTTATATCGCGGCAGCAGGTCGTCAGCGATTTCGCACAGCCGCGCATATTTCGAATCCTTCTCTGAAACCAGTGGTTCGAGAGTATTCCAATTGATCCCCAGGTCAGGATCGCCCCAGAACAGGCCGTGCTCGTCTGACGGATCGTAAAAATTGGTGCATTTATAAAGGAATTGAACCGAATCGCTCAGTGCCAAAAAGGCGTGCGCGAAGCCGGCGGGAATATATATCTGGTTCTGTTCCTTTGCCGAAAGAATCACGCCAGCCCATTTGCCGAATGTGGGAGAGCCCCTGCGAATATCAAGCGCAACGTCGAAAGCCTCTCCTTCGACGACCCGGCATAATTTCGCCTGCGCCTGCCGCAATTGATAATGAAAGCCACGAAGAGTGCCTTTCACCGATCGCGAGTGATTGTCCTGAACGAAAGTATCGGCAATCCCGGCTTCGGCGAACTTTCGTTGATGATATGTCTCTATGAAGAAGCCGCGGGCGTCTGAGATAACCTTAGGTCGCAGCTCCCACACGTCGCGGAGAGATGTCTCGATTCGCTGCACGAATTCAGGCCTCTACCGGGTCGAAATTGTTACAGATTTCTGAATCACGCGGTGTTTTTCACTGGCGCAGTTTCGCGCTGGATTGAATGTCATCGAGAGAGGAGTCGCGGTTCTCATAATATTTTTCGTAATAAAGCCTGTACTCCCCGTCGCGAATGCCGGCAATCCAGTTCTTGCTTTCCTTATACCAGGCGATGGTCTGACGCAGCCCCTCCTCGAGAGGAATCAGAGCTTTCCAACCAAGCTCGCTTTCGATTTTGTCGCACTTCAGCGCGTACCGGCGATCATGCCCCGGCCGATCCTTCACGTAGCTAAGCAGTGTTTCCGGTTTGCCGGTCGCGGCCAGCAGGCGGCGCGCCATCGTCAGGTTGTCGAGGATATCGAGACCGCCGATGTTGTAGACCTCTCCGATGCGTCCGCGTTCAAGAACAGCCAGAATCCCGCGGCAGTTATCCTCTACGTGCAGCCAGTCGCGCTGCTGTTTACCGTCGCCATATATGGGGAGCGGCTTAACGCTCAGCGCATTGGTTATCATCAGCGGCAGAAATTTCTCGGGG
>Ga0335074_10000714_pt1 | contig 46007 bp, 40 predicted proteins | sample Lox_Sample_23_FD_206715 | JGI IMG/M metagenome (GOLD analysis project Ga0335074, IMG submission 206715) | Soil microbial communities from Loxahatchee National Wildlife Refuge, Florida, United States - Lox_Sample_2.3 | ecosystem: Environmental > Terrestrial > Soil > Wetlands | place: USA...
TTACCGGTCACCGTTCCGGCCGCGTAGGCGACCGGGACGGGCAGCCGGCCCGCGGCGCTCAGGTCGGAGCTGGCCGGGTCGAACCGGTACACGATCGGGCTGGCCGCTCCCGCGACCACGCCGCCGGCCAGGTAGATCTGCCCGCCCAGGACGATCGCGGCCGCGCCTTGCGTGGGGACGGGCAGGTGGCCGGCCACGGCGGCCCGGCCGGTGGCCAGGCTGATCTCCTGGATGGCGCCGGTGGGGCCCGACTGCGCCTGGCCGCCGAAGACCCAGATCTCCCCCGCGGCCGCCGCCACCGCCGCGTATCGCACCGGCACCGGCAGCCGTGCCGCGACGCGGAAGTGCCGGCCGTCACGCGTGGCGAGGACCCGAGGGTCCCAGCTGGTGCCGTCGTAGCCGCCGATGACGTAGGCGACCGATCCGGCGGCCAGGCGACCGGCCGCGCGGGTCGCGCCGGTCACCGGGTCCAGGCTGGTCACCGCGTCAGTGGAGGTTCCCTGGGCGGTCAGCCCGCCCGCGATCAGCAGGCCGCCCGCGGCGGGCAGCGCGACCTCGCGAGACAGCGGTGCGGGCAGCTGGTACGGGGCGGGCGTGACCTGCAGCGCCATGCCGGTGACCGGTGAGCGGCCGAGCGCGGACGGAGCCCTGGACGCGGACGTGGGCGCGGCGGTCGGGGCCGGGCGGGACGGCCGGTGGCTGGCGACCCGGAAGATCGAGTAGCCCAGCGGTAGCAGGCAGCACGCGGCTACCACGGCCACTGTGACGCGGAACCGTCGCCCGGCAGGCATAGCCCCACATACTGCCAGATCAGGGCGGGTCGAAACCGGGATCCGTCAGCCGGTGACGGGCTCGGGGCGCGGGAAGCTGGTGGTGAAGGCGTACCGGGAGGCCCGGTACAGGTGCCGGGCGAACTCGACAGGCCGGCCGGCCTGGTCGTAGGCGATCCGCTCCATGGTGAGCAGGGCGGTGCCGCGGGTCTCGTCCAGCGTGCGAGCCTCGGAGGCCGAGGCGTTCTTCGCGCCCATGCGCTGGGTGGCCGAATACAGCCCGATGCCGGACGCGCGGAGCAGCTCGTACAGGCCGTGCTCCTCGAGCATCTCGACGTTGAGCTGGACCAGGCCGGCGGGCAGGTAGTTGTGCATCAGGGCCATCGGCTCGCCGTCGGCCAGCCGGATCCGCTCGAGTGACATCACCAGCGCCCGCTCGGGCAGCTGCAGCGCCTCGGCGACCTGGTCGCTGGCGTGGCTGACCTCGGCCTTCAGCACCCGGGTGGCGGGTTTGCGGCCGCTGGCCGCCAGGTCGTCGTACAGGCTGGTCAGCTCGACATTACGGTCGATCCGCTCGTTCGCCACCAGGGTGCCCGCGCCGCGCTTGCGGACGACCAGCCCCTTGTTGGCCAGGTAGAGGAAGGCGGCGCGGACCGTGGGCCGGGACAGGCCCAGCATCTCCGCCAGCTGAACCTCGTTCTCGAGCCGGGCGCCGACCTTGAGCGCGCCGGACCTGATGGCGGACTCGAAGTACTGGGCCAGCTGGAAGTACAGCGGCACCGGGCTGGTCCGGTCGATGGTAATCGGGCCGCTCGCGCCGACCTCGCGTCCAGGCATCGTCATCATCCGGGCAATTCACTAGGCTCGTTTGTTTGAACATTATAACCACTGCAGAGTTAGTCCACCCGTCCCGCCGCGCCGGTTGCGGGTCGATGGTGCCGTTGTACACGCTCTTACTGGCCCGATGGCCCATCGACCCGCATCGGGGGCCTGCTGCCGCCCGCGGGCAGGCGGGTGGCGGGTGGCTGGCAGCGGGCTTGTCTGGACATACTCTTGACAGGTCATAGCGGGACGGGTGAGGATGAGCTATCGCGACCGGCGCTGGCCGGACCCGGCCGCCGAGATGCCGTGGACCTTCGCGGTGCCCGGCCGGGGTCACGACCTGGGCTGGTGGACGGGCCTGGCCCGGGCTCTGGACGGCTCGCAGGCGCAGGTCATCTCCATCGAGCACGAGGACCCCTTCGTGCCGACGACGGCCCGGCGTGCCCGAGGCCGCGCGGCTGCTGCGGACCGCGATCGACCCGGCCGAGGGCGAGATCGCGCAGCTGGCGGCGCTGCGCGCCCAGGCGGAGAGCTTCGCCGCGTACGCGACCGGCAACGGGCCGTGCCAGGGCGCCACGGCCGGCGACGCGATCGCGGCGCTGACCGCGGCCGAGCAGGTCACGGCCGCGATCCCCGGCGCTGTCCGGCCCGCCGGAAAGCGTCAGCGCCGGGCTGCCGCCCAGCTACCGGCACCGGCCGGGCGGATGAGCGCCGGGCCAGTAAGCCCGCCGCCGCTGCGGGTCGGCATCGTCGGCTACGAGGTGATGGGCAAGGCGCACAGCTACGGGCCGAGCATCCCAGCCACCCGTACGCGGCCCAGTGGTGGCCGATCGGGCAGGGTGTCGGCTACGGCTCCTCGTTCGCCAACCAGGCCGCCGACCTGCTCTGCGGGTGGCCCGAGGAGCCCTGGACGCCCGGGTTTGCCGAGGGCGCCGCGGTCCAGGCGGTATGCGACGCGATGGCGACCTCGGCCGGGGCCGGTCGCTGGGTCAGCGTCGGCGAGGTGCTCACGAGCGCGCTGTGACCTGCGGCGAATGCCCTCTATGATGACTCTCTGCATAGCGGAGAGGAGCGGCGTGATGGCGGTATCTCTTGCGGAACGGCTGCGGGCCGGTACGGTGCTGGGCGCCGAGGGCTACGTGTTCGAGCTGGAACGCCGCGGCTACATCAAGGCCGGGCCGTTCGTGCCCGAGGTGGTGCTGGACTTCCCCGACGCCGTGCGCGAGCTGCACCGGGAGTTCCTGCGCGCGGGCGCGGAGGTGATGGTCGCGCTGACCTACTACGCGCACCGGGAGAAGCTGCGGGACGTCGGGCGTGAGGGCGATCTGGAGGCGATGAACCGGCAGGCCGTGCGGATCGCCCGTTCCGTCGCAGCTGAAGGCGACGCTCTCGTGGCCGGGAACGTGTGCAACACCTGGGCCTACGACCCGGATGACCCGGCGACGGCCCGGACGGTCCGGGCCATGTACGCCGAGCAGCTGGGCTGGGCGGTGGAGGAAGGCGTCGACTTCGTCATCTCCGAGACCAACGACTACCTGGGCGAGGCGCTGATCGCGCTGGAGGTCATCCAGAGCCTCGGGCTGCCGGCGATGGTGACGCTGGCGCCCACGCAGCCCAAGCTGACCCGGGACGGGTACGAGTACGCGGACGCGTGCCGGATCCTCGCCGCTGAGGGAGCCACGGTCGTGGGGCTGAACTGCGACCGCGGACCGCGGACCATGGTGCCCCTGATCGCCAAGATCCGGGAGTCGGTGGAGTGCGCGGTGGCCAGCCAGCCCGTGCCGTACCGGACCGACGCGATCGCGCCCACGATGGAGACGCTGCTGGATGCCAAGGGCCAGCGCGCGTTCCCGATCGCCCTCGACCCCTTTACCTGCACGCGCTTCGACATGGCGCAGTTCGCGGTGCAGGCCCGCGAGCTGGGCGTGGACTACGTGGGCATCTGCTGCGGCGCGGGCCCGCATCATGTGCGGGCCATGGCCGAGGCGCTCGGCCGCCAGGTCCCGGCCAGCAAGTACTCGCCGTCGATGGACCTGCACCCGATGTTCCGGGCCGAGGTCAAGGCCAAGGACGCGGCCTTCTTGCCCAGCTGGACCGCCTGAAGACCTTTTTGGGCCGAACGGGCCGCACTGCGCGCTACCGGGCCGACGGGTCCGCCACCCGGGCCATGATCAGCGGTTCGCCGGTGGCGACGTCGGTCACCACCATCAGGTAGGGGCGGTCGAACGTGAGCGGAGGGGGCCCGCCGCGCGCCGCGCTGGCCGAGATGCCGACGGCGGTCGCGGCGCTGGCCACCGTGCCCTGCTCCCCCACGCGCAAGGTGGCGGCCTGCTCGACCAGGCCGATGCAGCAGGCCTGCGGCGACAGCCCGGTGAAGTCCGCGGCCGGGGTGAAGGCGACTCCCATGCCGAGTTCGGTCAGCAGGTCCCGCATGCTGACCTTGTCCTGGAGGGTCACCTTGGGCAGCCCGACCTCACGGGCGAGAACCGGGTTGGTGCCTGGCTTCGTGCCGCCGGTGGCCAGCGTGGTCGTCAGCGCGCGGATCTGCGCCGCGGCCGGCAGCGCGCAGCGGCCGGCGCCGGAGGGCGGCAGCAGCGCGATCATGGCCAGCCGACCGCCCCGGTACGGCAGCCAGGCGGCGGTCCAGCCGTCCACGCTGGCCGTGGCGTACGGGCCGCCGTTCATGAAGGAGACGCTGAGGTTTTGTCCCCCGGCCGTGGTGAACGGGCCGGGGCCGGTCTGGCTGGGCTGGAACGGGCTGGCCCAGGCGGCCTTCAGGTAGAGCGCGTCGGTCAGCACCCAGCCGATGCCCTGCAGCGAGCCGGGCGGCAGCAGCTGCGGGATCTGCCCGTGGGTGGCGGCCGCGATGGCCCGGCTGATCTCCTGCGCGGCCTGGTCGGGGCGATCCAGCAGCGGCACCTGCGCGACGCCGGCGTCGTAACCGGTCGCCACGGCGTTGAGATAGCCGCGGTTCGTGGTCAGCGACGGGTCGGCCCACACCTGATCGGCGGTATCCACGGTCACGCCCGGTCCGTCGAGCCTGCGCAACGCCGCCGACCGGGCCTGCAGGCCGGCCTCGAGGGCCTGGCCGCCGGCCGCGGGCAGGTGCAGCACGCTGGCCATGGCCTGCGCCGTGCCGCCACGCGCTCCGAGGTAGGCCATGCCCAGCCCGCTGGCCAGGCTGGACGGTGACAGCAGCAGGTTGTCCCGGGGCGCGGACCGGCACCAGGCGCCCAGCGTATCGAGCCCGAGGACGGTGTCCGCGGCCCCGTAGGGGCGCGGATCGGCCAGCGGCTCCCGGAGCGCCACGCCATGAGCCACGACCAGCCGGGCCTGCGGCGGCGCCGGCGCGGTCGTCGTCGCTCCGCAGCCCGCTGCGGCCAGGGCGAGGACCAGCCCGGCGGCCGTCCGCAACTCGTTCTTCATGCGCATCAGACGGTGCGCGGGCCGCGCCGGTTGCATACCATTTTGGTAGTCCGTTATGTCGGTGATGGCCCCGGTGCGCCGCGAGGCACCGGGTGCTTGTGATGCGATCATCGGTACATGATCAGCTTCCGGCACGTCACCGTCCTGCCGTGCACCGGCGCAGACCCGATGGACGACGCGACGGTGGTCGTCGAGGGCGCTGTCATCAAGGACGTCCTGACCAGCGCGCGTTCGGCCGCCGGGATGGGCGGTGAGGTGATCGACTGCGGCGGGCGGACGCTGATGCCCGGGCTGATCGACGCCCACGTCCACGTCTGCGCGATCAAGGTGAACCTGTCCGCGCAGCGCCGGGAGTACCCGGCCAGCCTGCTGGCCTACGCGGCCGGGCAGATGATCAGGCAGGCGCTGGACCAGGGATTCACCGCCGTCCGGGACGCCGGGGGCGCTGACTGGGGCATGAAGGAGGCGGTCGACCGCGGCCTGATCCCGGGGCCGAGGATGTTCGTCAGCGGCCACCCGCTGAGTCAGAGCGGCGGCCACGGCGACTCCAGGAGCAGGGCCGAGAACTACGCGGGCTGCGGTTGCGGCGCGGACATCGGGATGGTGTCCAATATCGCCGACGGCGTCGATGAGGTACGCCGCGCCGTGCGCACCCAGCTGCGCCGAGGAGCCGACCAGATCAAGGTCATGGCCAGCGGCGGAGTCGCCTCGCCGACTGACCCGCTCGAGTCCACGCAATACCAGCCCGACGAGCTGAGCGCCGCCGTCGCCGAGGCTGAGGCGGCGGGCACCTACGTGCTCGCGCACGCCTATACGCCCGCGGCGATCCGCAACGCCGTGGAGGCCGGCGTGCGGTCGATCGAACACGGGAACTTCCTCGACGAGCCGACCGCGGCGCTCATGGCCGCGAAAGGGGCTTTCCTCGTGCCGACGTTCGTCACCTACGAGAAGCTGCACGAGCACGGTCGCGAGCACGGGCTGACGGCGGCCCAGCTGGCCAAGCTGGACCTGGTGCTCGGCAGCGGGCTCGATGGACTGCGCCGGGCTCACTCAGCAGGCGTGCGGATCGGATCCGGCTCGGACCTGCTCGGGCCGCTGGCCCGGTACAAGGCCCGCGAGCTGGCCATCAAAGCCTCGGTGCTCGGTGCGTACCAGAGCTTGATCGCCGCCACCAGGACCAACGCTGAGTTGCTCGGTATCGGCGCCGAGGCGGGAACCATCGAAGCCGGGAAGCGGGCCGACCTGCTTGTCATCGACGGTGATCCGCTGGCCGACATCACCCTGCTGCAGGACCCGGACAACCTGGTGGCGATCGTAAAGGCCGGCCAGTTCCACAAGCGCCAGATATAGGCCACGGCGACGGTGAGCGTGCCGGCCTGGGCCCGGCCTGGGCCCGTAAGTCCGGCTCATCGACTCACCATCGAAGCAACCATCCTGCTCAGCCCCCCTGACCCAACGGTAAGGGGCGCTCCTAACCGCTGGCGCAGGGAACACGCCCCTACTCGCACTCACCTTCGTTACCTAGCTCACAAGACCCGCGCCGCTGGCACCGAAGTAGGTTCCGCAAGGTGGGACGAGAACGACGGCGAAAACCCGGACGGAACGGTCCATCCGACGTGGGTTTCCTGCCTCAGGCATCGGCGGCGTTGAACGCAGGGCCTCGTCATCGCCGGGACCCGGCTCTACCTGGTCCGGAAGCTTCTGTGTGGTGCCGGAAGACTCAAGCACCATAGTGAACGAAACCATGTCTTTCAGCAACGAGCCCTGCATCCGGAGCTCGTCAGGCTGTCTCATCCTGAACGCCACGCAGAATCCGAGGCTGAGGACGGCGAGAGCCACCAAGCAGAACGCAAGAATGCCTATGTCAACCTGGCCAATCCTGTTAGGGGCAAGGGCGATTCTGCTGGTTCGCAGGCTAGCCGTAAGCAGGGTCAGGGTCAACCGGTTCAGACATTGGCGTTATAGAGGGAAGGTATCCGCCAGGACTGTGCCATTTAGCCGCGCCGTGCACTGGCGCCTTCTGCCCGGATCATCCGACCTATCGGCCCGCAGAACTAGTCGATACCGGCCATAATGGCATATATCATCTGCGGAAACGGCTAGGTATCAGGTAAATCACATCAGTGGCATTCGTGCGCTAGGATTCACCTAAGCCCCGAAGACCCCGGTCGAAGCAGAAGGCTTCGCATCCGAGGTCTCGGCAGTGTCATGTGGAGTGACCTGTCAGACTCTACTCGAATGATCTTGAAACGCAAGGTTTCTTGCGTGCAATCGAGCCTTCCTCGTGGGGTGATGCGGATCACTCGATAACCCCGAGGAAGACAACGATGACAACAGCGGTCTCAAGCTATCCAAGCTCGGCACGGGTGCCTGGCGCACTCTGCGCTCCCGCGCGGTGGCGGCGCCGTCCTCGAAGTTCAACCCGGGGGCGGTGGCAGTGCTCCTAGGTCACGACAGCCCTGGAAGCGCAGCGACAAACGTCGTGTCCCCGATGCACAAGCTCGGCCTACTCGACGAGAACGGGAATCTGACCGACCTCGGGCACAAATGGCGGAGCGACGACAGCTACGCCGAGGCGTGCCAGGAAATCCTGGATAACGTATACCCGGCCGACCTGGCGGCGTTCACGACTACCAACGGTGCCCCCGATAGGGCCATGGTGACGAAGTGGTTCCAGCAGCAGAAGTCCGGCGATTCCAACGCGAGGCAGATGGCCGCCACCTACGTGATGATCGCCGAGAAGAAGGTGCCCGAGCCGCCGAGCGACAAGGAGGCGAAGACGAAAAGGCAAGCTCCAGGCGCTGCGGTCAAGGCCGGTAATTCGACCAGCAGGTCGAACACTCCATCGGCCCGGGAGGACGCCGTGACAACACCTGCCCCACCTCCCCCCAGACCGCACCGCCAGTAGCTCGGCCGGACATCCATCTCGATTTCCAGATCCACATCGCCGCTGATGCCAAGCCCGAACTAATCGAGCAGATCTTCGCCAGCATGGCCAAGCATCTGTACCCGACGGCGTGAACACAGACGACGGCATCCAGCTCGCAATCAACATGGGCCATCGGATCGCCAGCGACCTGGCCGGGCTCGGGGTGGCGGGCAATCCCGCGACTGTGAGCCCGGCCGGAACCGCCGGGCAGGAAGCCCGCTCACAGCCCGGTGACGATCTGCTTGCCAACTACGATCGCAGGATCCAGAACCCGGACCTGCGCGCCGCCACCAGGTCGCGGTTCCAATCACGCCACTACGCAGACGCCGTCGAAGCCGGCGTGAAGGCACTCAACGAGCGCATACGCGCGCGAACCGGGCGTACTGAGGACGGCGACCCTCTTATGACCCTGGTGTTCTCGCCGGCCAAGCCGCTACTCAGAATCAACAAGCTCAGGTCCAAGGCTGACGAAAGCGCCCAGCGCGGGCATATGCAGCTATGTCAGGGTGTAGTTGCTGCCTGGCGAAATCCGCGTGCACACGCGCTGACCGACGACGATCCTGCGCGCTGCCTGATGATGCTCGAGACCATCGCGGACCTGATCGGGACGACGAACCAAGCAGTCCGGACACGGCATCACCGCTAATACACCCGGCGTACAGCAGCTCCCATAGGGCGCAGTCCCAAATTTACGCCGGTACGTCCCGCGCTGGCCTGGGAAGACCTCGCTGCATAACCGGAAAGTCGAGTTACCTACGCCAACTGTCGAAAAAGCTGCACAGTCGGCCCGACAACCCATATGCATCGGAAGCCGAGGTTGGCCATGTCATTCCCGTATAGCCCTGAAAACCTCGCCACAACGCCCGTTGTAGCAAAGACGGGCGTGTCGCGCGCATCGAGTACAAGGGCCAGTCGGGCTCGCTGGGCGCTGGGCAGCCGCCCGGCCTTGTGTTTGACCGCACTCATCAGTTCGTCCGCCAGGTCGTCGGCCGAGCCGATCCCGCTGGCGGTTGAGGTCTTCCCTAGCTGCTGCCAGAACTGGCTTGAACGGGGTACCCGGGTAACCTGCAGCGCCAGCGTATCTGCCCCGCCCCGGCTCTCGCAGTCCACATCGGCATTGTCGACTATTGCCGGCTCGCTCCAGCCAGCTTGGGACTCACGAAGCTTCTGGACAAGGAGCTGCGCAGTTTCAAGCGCACCTTCCTCATGCTGTGGGGCATCACCGGCGATGTCATAGCTGACCGCTGCACGAGACGAAATCAGCGCCAGCAGACCTAGTACCAAACCCAGCGACGCGAACACCTTCGCTTTCGTCGCCGACATTGGGCAACCGGTGAGCCACCGCCCGCTCCGAGACTGGGACGTGATCCTCCAGGAATACGTGAAACATGCGTCGAGTATCACCGCAATGCGGACATGGCTGGTGCGTCTGACTCTCCAAATTGTCATCCAGCGCGGCCCCGCAACCTTGGCAGGTAATTCGCCGATTATCCGGGCTCATGAGCATGTTCCCCAGCATTCTGAGAGACCAGCAACCCAGGTTACCGGTAGCTAGTGCCGCGACCGGTAACGTTTGCCCGGTTGATTCGAAGCCGATGCGGTTGAACCGACGCCTCTTGCCGACTTGAGGCCCGGCCTGCTGGCGGTCACAGTGCCTTGGAGATGCCGGGGACCCGCGTTGCCGCGTAGCCGGCCAAGAAGCAGACCGGGACCGCCACCACGGCCACGACCAGGAACTTCAGCTCCGGAGCCAGCGCCAGCGACGCGAACAGCACCATGATCGCGGTGAGGACCAGCGGGTGCAGGACGTACGTCGCGTAGGACGCCCGCCCGGCGCGGGCGCGCAGCGGGCCATCACCGGACCACCGCGCCCGGATCAGGGCCGTAAACCACACGGTGAAGGCCACGGAGATGATGCCGTACAGGACCGCCGTGAGCATGATCGGCCAGCCCGCGCCGTGCAGGGCTGACTCGAAATTCCCTCGTGCCTTTTCGTATACGGCCAAGGCCACCAGCATGACGGCGGCAGCGAGAGCGGTCCAGCCGAGCAGGCGTGCCCAGGCGGTCAGGTCCTGCAGGCTCCCAGCCTCACCCGCCCACACCCCGAGGGCGAACAGCACCGCTCCTTGAGGCCACAGGCCCCAGCGCAGGTTCAGGAACGTGCTGGCGTCGTCCACTGGCCACCACCGCCAGGCCAGGAAGGCGGCCACCGTGATCAGGATGGCGGCAGCCGCCATTACCTGGGTCCCGGACCGTCGGCGCGCGACTGGTGGCGCGTGCAGGCGCCGCAGCAGGGCATACGCCAAGGAGAAGGCCAGCAGCGCCGCCACGAACCACATCGGCCCCGCTTCGTACGGCCCGCCGGACTGGGGCCGCACGCCCCAGTAATCTGCCAGACTCGGGTGCTGGCGGCGGCCGAGGTCACCCAGATAGGCGGCAAGCCTGTCGATCAGGAAGATGAAGACGATCAGCGGGCCACCAAGCCGCAGCAGCCTCGCGCGAGCGAACCCGGTGGCGCCCTTGTGCGCCAGGGAACGTGCGGAAAACCAGCCGGCAACCAGGAACAAAGGTCCCAGCCCGAACATCGAGATGACATAAGCCGGAAAGAACGCTGTAGACCAGACCTGCGACGTGGTGCGGTCCATGTAGTACCAGTCTGAGCCCGCGAGGTATGCCGTGGCGGTGTGAAACACCACGACTACGGCGATGACCAGCACGCGAAGGCTGTCCGCCCAGCGCTCTCGCTGACCAGGCTCAGCGGGAACTTCATGTGGCGAAGCGAGAATCTCCTGTGACGAGGCCATGGCGCTCTCTCCCGGTCACGGCCATGCTGGTTCGGGGGACCGCGGCCCGGCAGGGTCTAACGTCCCCAAGCGGGCACTCGGAAGTCCCCGATTCGATTGCTTGTTGCGAGCGTCGCGCAACCTCTTCGTGGCTGTTCTGGCGTCCCTGAATGGGACTTAGGGAGCGCTGCGAGGGGTCGGGCGCTTCGGATGTTTCGCCGATGTGCGGCGGTGGCGATGCCGTGCAGCGGGGGTTCGCGGGGGCGTGACACATCGACAGATCGTTATGCCGTTGGACCCCGGTCTACGAGGCTTTCGTCCCTGGCGACCGTCGCACGGGGGCGTAAAGCCTGGTCGTATGGGTGTGATCACGGTGGATCACCTGCGTAAGACCTACCGTCGTGTCGTGGCCGTTGACGACCTGTCGTTCGACGTCGAGGCGGGAGAGATCTTTGGCGTCCTCGGCCCGAACGGCGCCGGCAAGACGACGACCGTCGAATGCGTCCAAGGGCTTCGCCGCCCCGATGGCGGAACGATCCGGGTGCTCGGTCTGGACCCGGCAAGCCAGGCTGAGCAGCTGCGGCAGCGCATCGGCTCACAGCTGCAGGACTCCTCGCTGCCAGGCCGGCTGAGGGTCGCCGAGGCCATCGAGCTGTTCGCGGCCTTCGCCCGCCATCCGGTCGACCGCGACGAGCTCATCGCCCGCTGGCGACTGGGCGGTCAGCGCGCTCAGGCCTTCGACACTCTGTCGGGCGGCCAGCGCCAGCGGCTGTTCATCGCGCTCGCGTTCGTCAACTCACCCGAGGTGGTCTTCCTCGACGAGCTGACGCAGGGGCTCGATCCCCAGGCCCGGCGGGCGACATGGGAGCTGATCCGGGAGATCCGGCAGGGCGGTACGACGGTCGTGCTGGTGACGCACTTCATGGATGAGGCGGAACACCTCTGCGATCGGGTCGCTGTCGTCGACCGCGGAAGGGTGGTCGCGCTCGACACCCCGCAGCGGCTGATCGACGGGCTGGGGCTGCCATCAGTCGTGCGGTTCACCACGCCCGAGCCCGACCTGGGCTGGCTGGAGAAGCTCGACGTGGTCCAGTCCATGGCCCGGCACGGGGATGCAGCCGAGATCCGTGGCACCGGCCCGGTGCTGGCGCTGGTCGCGTCCGAGCTCGTCGCGCACGGGATCGTCCCGCTTGACCTCCGGGTCGAGCGCCCGACGGTCGAGGACGCGTTCCTGGCCTTGACCGGACGGGATGTCAGGGGGTGATGACGATGCACGGCTACCTGGCGCTGACCCGCACCGAGTTCCGGCTGTTCCGCCGCGAACCCTTCTCGGTCGTCTTTGTGCTCGCCTTCCCGCTCATGATGATGGTGCTGCTGGCAGCCGTGTTCGGGAACAACCGAGCCGATGCCGGGAAGATCCAGAACGGGATGCTCATGTGGCGCGGCGTGACCCCTGCCAACTACTACACGGCGGCTTCGGTGGCCGTGATCGTCGCGGCACTCGGGCTGATGACCCTGCCCATCACTTTGGCCAGCTACCGCCAGCGCGGGATCCTGCGGCGCTTCCGCGCATCCTCGGTCTCCGCATCGACCCTCGTCGGCGCGCAGCTCACGGTCGCGTTCGTGACGTTCGTGGCCGGCACCCTCGTGCTGGCCATCGTCGCCCGGTTCGCCTACCACGCGGCGCTGCCCCGGGACGTGCTCGGAGTCATCGTCGCTCTCCTGGCCGGAACCGCGGCCTTCGGAGCGATCGGGCTGCTGCTCGCGACCGTGATCCGGACCAGTCGCTCGGCCCAGGGCATCGGCCTGATGCTGTTCTTCGTGCTGTGGCTCATCTCGGGCACCGCGCCGCCCCGAGCCGTCCTGCCCGCGGGCCTCCGTGACGCCGGCAGCTTCCTGCCACTGACTCACCTCGTCACCGCCGTGCAGAACGCGTGGTTCGGGTTTGGCTGGGCCGGCACCGATCTCGCGGTCCTCACCGCCTACGCGATCGCAGCCGGCGTCCCCGCGCTGTGGCTCTTCCGCCGGTACTGACCGAAACCGCAGCCCGAGCAGGGCGTGCCTCGCTTCAACGGCCGCCGAGTGCTATGACCAGGGCAGCCCTATGGCAGGGGTAACGATCTACGATCATCGGCGAAGCCCTTCCTGTTGCGTAAGCCGCAACAAATCTGCGGTCAGCCGACGGCCGAGGGCGGCTGTGGGCGGTCGGCTACCAGTCTGGATGGGTCGCGCCACGCGTATCTCAGGCCTATCGGCTGGCCGTGGAGCCGGGCCGGGTCGCCACCGGGTGGCGGGACGTCGGCGCGCTCCACGCAGACAGCTCCCCGCGCCGCGTAGAAGGCGCGGGTCCGGGGTCGTGAGGCGCTCGGTCCACAGCGGGAGCAGGTACCCGGCCACGTCAGGTCGAGGAAGGCGCCGGAGAAGGCGCCCCGGTAGTGCCGCTGCCAGCTGTCGGCGTGCAGTCCGGCGATGGCCTGCGCGTCGCCCGGGCAGGCCACCCGGAATCGTAGTTCGGCTGAGGCAGGCATGGGCGGTCTATACGCCGACCACCACCAGTACCCCGTCGGGGACCAGGATCCGCCGGGTCTCGGGTGAGCCATACCGGTAGTAGCGGATCGCCTTCACGCTCGTCACGATAGCCGGGCGGGCGATCCCCCGCATCTGTGGAATGACCGGTTCGGGCCGCCATCGGGGCGGGCATGATTTGCTGGCCATATGAATGCCGACGGGCTTGTCGTGCGCGATGGTGACCGGGCCGCCGCGACCGGCCGGCTGGTGCGGAACGACCGGGGTGACTGGTTCGAGCCCGCGTTGTGGATCGCCGAGCCGGGCGGCCTGCGGCGCCGGGTCAGGCCCGTGTGGGACGGCGCGATCCGGGTGGCTGGCGCGGACTTCGATGCCGTGACGCGCCGCTTCGAAACAGACGGCGCGGTGGAGGGCTGGGCCACCGTGACCGGCACGTGGTCCGGCGGACGACTCCGGGTCGAACGGCAGGACGCGCCGGCCCCGGTGCCGACCGCGCATAGCCGGTGGGTAATGCCCCCGTGCCCGGCGCCCGACGGCGGCTGGCCCGTCACACCGCGCCGCGGCGACGTGGACCTCTCCTTTGACCTCGGCGACCTAGCCGACACCGGAGCAGCGGTCGCGGTGACCGTGTTCCGTCCCGGCCCGAACCAGGCCGTGCTGGTGGTCGCCGCCGCGGACCTCGCCGCCGTGGAGGCCCGGCTGCGGCCGCAGCTCGGCCAGTCGCTGTGCGTCGTGCCGGGCCGCTGGACCGAAGACCAGCTCGACGCCGTCCGCGACCACCTGGAACAACGCTGGCAGTCCTGGGACCTCTACCAGCTGGGACCACAGCACGGCGAAGATGGCCAGGCCCGCATCGCCGCCCGCCTCGTCCGGGTGCTCCCGGAGATCGCGGACTGGGCGGCGTCGCTGCCTCCGGGCATCGTGGTGCTCGAACCATGGCTCCAGCGCCGGTTACTACGAAACGTAGTAACATGTCATCCGTGAACGGCGCCCTGCCCACGACGATCATCGTCGCTGGTCTCGCGCTTGCCGGGTACGCCCTGCTGATGACCGCCCGGAACCGGCGGATGGGGATTACCCTGCTTGCCGCTCTGGGCGTCGTCGAGATCCTGCTGCTGGTCGAGGTCGGCCTCATCGTGGCCAAGCTCGTCAGCGGCGAACGCCCGGCCAGCCTGCCTACGCTCATCGGGTACCTGATCGCGACGCCGATCGTCCCGCTGGTCGCAGCGGTGTGGGGAGCAATGGAGCGATCACGGTGGGGCCCGGCGGTTATCGCCGTGGCCGGGCTCGTCGCGGCCGTGCTGATGGTCCGGCTGCATCAGATCTGGCCGGTCATCCATGTCTGAGCCCACGGCGCCGCCGGGGCCCACGGCATCGCGGCCGGACTCGACCAGGACCGGCCCGGGTCGGCTGCTGGTCGCCGTCTACGCGCTCTTCGCGCTCTCCGCTTCGGCCCGGGCCGGGGTGCAGATCGCAACCAAGTTCAGCCATGCCCCGGTCGCCTACGTACTGTCGGCCCTCGCCGCCGTGGTCTACATCCTCGCCACGGTCACCCTGGCCAACGGCAGTCCGACAGCACGCCGGATCGCCCTCGTGTCCTGCTCGGTTGAACTCGCCGGCGTGCTGGCGGTCGGCACCTGGAGTATCGCCGACCCGGCCATGTTCCCCGATGCCACGGTGTGGTCGAGCTATGGCAGCGGCTACGGCTTCGTCCCGCTCGTCCTGCCCGTGTTCGGCCTGCTGTGGCTACGCCGCTGGAGGAGGCGGGCCAGTACCCGGCCAGAGATCGTGGGCACCGAGGATGTCACGGCCGACAGCCACAATGTGTTACCGGTGATACCGAGGCTGTCCTGGATCGGGGACGAGCGCATCGCGATCAGCGGCGTGCCGTCGGCCCGGACCGTGGCAGGCCTGGCTGACCAGGGCGTGACGCACGTGGTCAACTGCCGGCCACGGGCGCAAGTGTGGCGGTCCGGTGATCTGGCGGCCGAGCGGGCGGCCTTCGGGCCCGGACGGGTCGCGCACGCGCCGATGCAGGATCACGGCCTGCGGCAAAGGCCCGCCGTGTGGGCGGCCGCGGCATGCTTCGCCGCGCGGGCACTGGACGACGAGCCGCAGGCGGGAGTGCTCATCCACTGCACTGCGGGCAGGCGCCGCTCGGCCATGCTCACCTACGCCGTGCTGCGGCTGCGCGGGCATGACCGCGGCGAAGCGGCGGCACTGATCCTGAGGTACCGGACCGAGGCACAGCTGGTCCCGGCCTATGTCCGCAGCGTCGAGCGGTGGCTCGCATCGCCGGGCTCGCGCTGAAGCTCATCTCCGGCTCCGGACGCGACGGGCCCTGACCAGGGCGTGTCCCGGCCGGCGTGGCCCCGCTGTGGCTGAGCCGCCGGCGGTGCGATCTGATGGAAGGGTCGCTCTGGATGACGAGGAGGACCCGCCATGGCTGACCCGTACGATCCGCCCCGGCCGCGGGACTACGCCCTGCAGGAGGAACTTGAATCCCTGCGCGAGCAGGAGCGCGAAGGGCACGCGACGCCGAAGGAGCAGCGACGCGCCGAGCAACTGGAACACCGGCTGGACGTCGACGAGCACGGGGAAGAGCTGCGCGAACGCCGTGAGCAGGATCGCGAGGAGAACCGGAAGGACGAGGAGGAGCGCGCACGCCAGCGCCGCTGAGCCGATCTGGCTCGCCACTGCCTTTCCCCGGCGGTCGCTGACCGCGCTCATCGCCGGACGCCGGGACCAGCGCGCAACCGCCGACCAGGCGCTCCGCCGTGGCCTGGCGGTGCCCATCCGGACCAACTCCGACCGGGAGAACCAGGATTTCCTGGTCGCCGCGCACGCGCTCGCCCTGGAGCAGAGGGGGGAAACCCGCCCGGCCATGCTGGCGCTGACCGGGCTCTTGACGCGACGCGACGGTGAGATGACCCTGACCCACCAGTGGCTCCCGGACCTGGACGGCTCGCGCTCGCCGCTGGCGACCAGCCGATGGCAAAGGCCGCTACGCAGGCCTGCCAGGTGGAGGCCACGGCGGAAACCCCGCCCGCCCGGGCCGCGGCGGCCAGCCTGCGGTGCCGTGGGGCTGCTGCGCTCTGATCCAGGCCCGCTCCGGGACGCCGTCGCGCACTCATCCTGGCCAAGCTCGGCGCCAAGGGCCGGGCTGACATCGTCCGCGAAGCGCTGCGCCAAGGCATCTCGCCATGACGGCGACCGCCGAGGCCACAGGAATATGGTGGAGGGATGACCCGTGACGGACGGAGGACCGCCGTGGACAGCGCTGAGCTGCGGGCCGTGCAGCAGCCGCTCAAGGACGCCTACCGGGAGGATCCGAAGCAGGCCATCGTGACCTTGCGGGCCCGTGGCCGGCTCGAGGACCAGGCCATCGCCTGCTCGGTGGAAACCGGCCAGGCGCTGGCTGTAGCAGGCCTGCATCCGGCCACCGGCGGAGACGGCTCGCTGGCCTGCTCCGGTGACATGCTGTTGCAGGCCCTGGTGGCGTGCGCGGGCGTCACGCTGCGGGCGGTGGCCACTTCGCTGGGCATCGACGTGGCCGGGGGGACCGTCGCCGCCGAGGGTGACCTGGACTTCCGCGGTACCCTGGCCGTCAGCAAGGAGGCGCCGGTCGGGTTCAGGTCTATCCGGCTGACCTTCGACCTGGACACCGAGACCAGCGCCGAGCAGCTCGAGACGCTGATCCGCCTGACCGAGCGGTACTGCGTGGTGTACCAGACGCTGGCTCGCCCGGCCCAGCTGTCCATGTCAGTTACCTAGACCGGGTCCCGTGCGCGCCGGGATCAGCGACTTCAGAAGGTCCAGCACCCCGGGATTGGCCACGCCGCGCCAGTCGGGGGCCAGCAGGCCCCACGATTCGGGATCGCCCCAGTTGGAGCGGTGCCGGTTGGCCACCGGGACGGTGCCCTTGGGCTGCGTCGGATTGAGCGCCCACCAGCACCAGTCCACGTCGTGGTCGGCAAGCCAGGCCTGGAAGTTACCCCACCAGAGGGCGGAGCCGGCCGGAGGTGAAGGCGCCAGGCCGAAGTTGGCCAGCGACCGGGTGTCGTTGCCGAACTCCCCGATCCACACCGGAGCGATCTGCTCGCTGAGCAGGTATCCGCCGTTGCGGCGCATCTGGTCGAAGTAGGCCTGCCGCGGCTGGCCCGCCGGATGGAACCACGGATAGTCGTGCATGCTGTAGACCACCTGGCCGGGACGCTCGAGCCGGACCGGGTAGGTGGCCACGCCGGTCAGGTCGGCCGCATAGCTCAGGCCCTCGCAGATGATCAGCATGTGCGGGCTGATCTCGTGGATGAGGTTCCCCGCCGTGACGTACATGGCCGCGATATCGGTCTTGGTCCTGGTCCCCCAGGTCGGCGTCAGAACACGCCAGCCCACCCGCGTGCGCCTGGGCTCGTTCATGATGTCCATGGCGGCGACGAGCGGGTTCGCCCGATACCGCGCCGCCATGTCCTGCCAGGCCGCGAAGAACTTCCCGGCTGACCAGCGGCTGTTGTACCACAGGCCGTTGCCGTCGTCCTCTGAGCAGCACCAGCCGGGATCGAGGATGTGGCAGTTCGGGATGACAATCAGGCCCTCATCGGTCAGCGCCTGCACGCAGGCGTCGTAGACCTGTAGGGGCGTCGCCCCGGTGAGATCGGGGTTGGCGGCCAGGTACTGACCGGGGACCGGTGCGGCCTGCTCGGTCATCCACAGGCTGAACGGAAGCCGCACGCTGTTGAATCCGAGGCCGGCGATCAGCCGGGCCAGCGCGCGGCGGTCCGTACGCTCCAAGCCCGGCGCGACGCCCAGGTCCTCGTGGAAGCCGTACCAGTTCACCCCGGCCAGGCGGACGCGCTTTCCGTCCGCATCGATGATGAAACGGCCGCTGGTCGACAGCGGCATCGCGATGTCCACGTGACCAGTTTCGCGCACGCCTGGGGGCCGCGCTGCCGTGAGCAGATCTGCCCACGGCAGCGAGCGGCGGTTTCCGGGACGGTCATGCCGCAGGCTGGAGGCATGGCGAATGACGATAAGAGCCCCCTGTTCAGCGAGCGGGTCCGGGAGCAACTGCTGCTGCAGCGGATCCTCGTGCTGGACGGGATACTCGACGACGACAACGGGACGCTGCTCGCGACGCAGCTGCTGACTCTCGCGGTGGAAGACCCGGCGGCCGACATCGCGCTGTGGATCAACTCCCCCGGCGGCTCGGTCCCCTCCATGCTCGCCATCCGCGACGTCATGCGGCTCGTGCCCTGCGAGGTATCGACCCTGGCGCTCGGGCTGGCCTGCAGCGCCGGGCAGTTCCTGCTCTCGGCCGGGACCAAGGGAAAGCGCTTCGCGCTGCCCCACGCGCGCATCCTCATGCACCGCGGCTCGGCGGGCATCGGCGGCAGCGCCGTCGACATCGAGGTCCAGGCCGACGACCTGCGGCACACGGTCGACACCGTGCTGGGGCTGATCGCCGAGGACACCGGGCAGCCGCTCGAGCGGATCTTCGACGATTCGCTGCACGATCACTGGTACACGGCGGCCGAGGCCCGCGAGTACGGGTTCATCGACGAGATCGTCGGATCGTTCGGCCAGATCATGCCTTCCAGAAGGCACCGGATCGGTTTGAAGGGCCGGGAAGTGAGCACCGCATGAGCACCTACACCATCCCCAACGTGATCGCCCAGCACCCGCGGGGTGAGCGGATCATGGACGTGTACTCGCACCTGCTCACCGAGCGGATCGTATACCTCGGCACCGCCATCGATCCCGGCGTGGCCAACACGCTCATCGCCCAGCTGCTGCACCTGGAGGCGGAAAGCCAGGAGCAGGAGATCAACCTGTACATCAACTGCGAGGGCGGCGACCTGCCGCCGATGCTGGCGGTCTACGACACCATGCAGTACATCCAGGCGCCGGTGGCCACGACCTGCGTGGGCCAGGCCATCGGCGTCGGCGCCGTGCTGCTCGCGGCCGGGACGGCGGGCAAGCGGTCCATGCTGCCGCACGCGCGGGTGGTGCTGTACCAGCCGGCAGCGCGCGGGCAGGGGCCGATCCCGGACCTGATCCTGCAGGCCGACGAGCTGGTGCGGATGCGCGCCGACATCGAGGCCATCCTGTCCGCGCACACCGGGCAGTCCGTGCAGACCCTGCGCACCGACACCGACCGGGACCGGGTCCTGACCGCGCAGGCCGCGCTGGCCTACGGGATCGTCGATCAGGTCCTCGGGCAGCGGTCGACGGACGACGACGCGGCGCGGATCAAGCGGCGAGAGACAGCATGACCGGGCCGGACGAACGGGAAGAAGCCCAGGAGGCCTGCTGGCGGCGGAGGTCGCCGGCGACCTGCTCGGTCAGCCCAATGAGCGTGGTCCCCAGCGCGCCAGCCAGGGCCGCGATCATCTCGCTGGACGGCTCCTTGCGGCCACGCTCGACCTCGGACAGGTACTGCGGCGAGATCCCGGCCCGGCCGGCCGTCTCGGCCAGCGTTTCCTGCTGATCCAGGCGCAGCGCACGCAGGCGCTGGCCGAGCACCTCCCGCCACAGCGGTTCTCGAGGCAGGGGTTCTTGCGGCGCCCTGGGCTCTCGGCGCAGCGGGTAGACCTTCGCGTCCTCGGCCATAACTCAGCGTACGGTCGGGAAGCCGCTCGTACGCTGAAGTTTCGCTGCCAGCAGACTCATGAGCCGCCGGTTCCGTCGTCTACGCCACGCCGAGCCCACGAGAAGGAAGAACTCCCGCCGCTCGATAGGCATCCGGACACATTACCCGCGCAACGTCACGCGGGTCGCTTCCTGGTTGCCTTGGGCGAAACCGGCACGGGCGGCGGGGATGCGGGTCGCGGGATCCATCTGGTTGGTGCCCATTGCGGCGCGGGAATCGGCGTCCGGTGTGATCACCTCGACGTGGCTGCCCTGCTTGCGCAGGGCCTCGACCTGGCTGGCCAGGTCCGTATACCGCTGCGCATCTGCGCGGCCGCGGTGGCACCGGACGAGGTGCCGATCACCAGATCGGCGGCCTCTGTCATATCGAGACCAGCTTCGGCCAGGCCGGCGATGACACCGATCTCCCACGCATTTCCGGCCGCCCTATCGCCGGCGTATCGAAAACCGCATACGTGCCGGCAACACCCGGCTGCCTTGACTGGAGGACATGACCTCTAGCGAGCCAGCGCGACCAGCGGCCTTGGGAATCACCGTGTACGGATGCGGGCCGGACGAGGCGGCTGCGTTCCGGGAGGTGGCGTCTCGTTTCGGCCTTGTACCGACTATTACTGAGGCAGCGGTGTCCGAGGCCAACATCGAGCTGGCGTCTGGAAACCGATGCATCAGCGTCGACCACAAAACCCCGGTTACGAACTCCACCCTGCTGGAGCTGAGCCGAGCCGGCGTCAGGTACGTATCCACGCGAAGCATCGGATACAACCACATCGACGTGAACTACGCGCAGGGCGTCGGCATGTGCGTGGGTAATGTCGCCTATTCGCCCGACAGCGTGGCCGACTACACGCTGATGCTGATGCTGATGGCCGTGCGGAACGCGAAATCCGTCATCCGCCGCACAGACATTCATGACTACCGGCTGCATGAGGTGCGCGGGAAAGAGCTCCGCGATCTGACCGTCGGGGTCGTCGGGACGGGACGCATCGGCTCGGCGGTCCTGGACAGGCTGCGAGGGTTCGGCTGCCGGACCTTGGCCTGCGACACCCGGCCGAAGACCTCGGCCTGCTACGTCTCGCTCGGCGAACTGCTAGAGCAGAGCGACATCGTCACCCTGCACACCCCGCTCACCGCGGGTACGCACCATCTCCTGGATCGCCGGCGTATCGAGCAGATGAAGCACGGCGCGTTCATCATCAACACCGGACGCGGCTCACTGCTCGACACCGAATCCCTTCTTTCGGCGCTGGAAAGCGGACGGCTAGGCGGTGCGGCGCTGGACGTGCTCGAAGGAGAGGACGGGATCTTCTACGCCGACTGCAGAAACACACGCATCGAAAACACGGCTCTGCCGCGACTGCAGCAACTGCCGAACGTGATCATCAGCCCGCACACCGCCTACTACACCGACCACGCCCTGAGTGACGCCGTCGAAAACACCGTAATCAACTGCCTTACGTTCGAGAAGGAGAAAACGTCGTGGTAAAGCCGAAAATCGGAATCGTCTTCGGCGGGTGCTCCGAAGAACACCCCGTGTCTGTCAAGTCCGCGCAAGAGGTCGCGAAACACCTCGACCCCGACAAGTACGAGCCGCTCTGGATCGGGATCACGACCAGCGGCGCGTGGAAGCTGTGCGACGGCCCGGGCGCGGACTGGGAAAGCCACGGGAACCGCCCGGTCGTGCTGTCACCGGACCGAAGCGTCCACGGGCTGCTCGTTCTGGAGCCGGAACGGTACGACATGATCCGCCTGGACGCGGTGTTGCCCGTTCTGCACGGCAAGCTCGGCGAGGACGGCGCGATCCAGGGCCTGCTGGAGCTGTCGGGCATTCCCTATGTGGGCTGCGACGTCCCGAGCTCCGCACTGTGCATGGATAAGTCCCTGGCCTACATCGTCGCCAGCAACGCGGGGATCGCCACGCCGAAACACTGGGTGCTCACGGCGGACGAGAAGATCGACCCGGACAGCCTCGCCTATCCCGTCTTCGTCAAGCCGGCCCGTTCGGGCTCGTCCTTCGGCGTCAGCAAGGTTTCGGGACCGGAAGAACTGCCGGGCGCGATAGAGGCCGCGCGGCAGTACGACGCCAAGGTGCTGATCGAAGAGGCCGTCGTCGGCAGCGAGGTGGGCTGCGCCATCCTCGGGGAACGATTCGGGCTGGTCGCAGGCGAGGTAGACCGGGTTGCTCTCTCCCGCGGGTTCTTCAGGATCCATCAGGAGAGCAATCCGGAAAGCGGCTCCGAGAACTCCACGTTCATCGTGCCCGCCGACATCCCGGAAGAAGCGCGCTCTCTAGTCCAGGAGACAGCAAAGACCATCTACCGTGCTCTGGGCTGCACGGGACTCGCGCGGGTGGACACGTTCCTGACCGACGACGGGACGGTCGTACTCAACGAGGTCAACACCCTGCCCGGCATGACCTCCTACAGCCGCTACCCGAGAATGATGGCCGCCGCAGGCCTGCCGTTCGGCGACGTCATCGACCGGCTCGTGACGCTGACCCTGTACGGCAGGAAGCGATGAACAGCGATTTCGTCTTCGTGGACGAGTTCGTCCCCGGCATACGGTGGGATGCCAAATACGCCACCTGGGACAACTTCACCGGCAAGCCCGTGGACGGGTACCACGCCAACCGCATCATGGGCACCAGGGCCCTGTGCGCCGCCCTGAACAGAGCCCGGGAAGAAGCCGCATCCCTGGGCTTCGGCCTGCTCCTGTGGGACGGCTACCGCCCGCAGCGCGCCGTCGACTGCTTCCTGCGCTGGTCACGACAGCCGGAGAACGGCCGGACGAAACGACGGCACTACCCGAACATCGACAGGCCGCAGATGTTCGAGCGGGGGTATGTGGCCGCCAAGTCGGGTCATAGCCGGGGCGGCACCGTCGACCTGACGCTGTACGAGCTAGCTACCGGTGATCTCGCCCCCATGGGCGGCGGTCACGACTTGATGGATCCGCTATCCCATCACGGAGCACGAGGGATCACGTCGGCCGAAGCGGAAAACCGGTACTGCCTCTGCTCCATCATGCAGGACTGCGGATTCGATTCCTACGACCGCGAATGGTGGCACTACACCCTCGAGCACGAGCCCTACCCCAATACCTACTTCGATTTCCCCATCGCATAGCCGAGCCGGGGCACTGTTGCGCTGATCGTCATCGGCCAGCGGGCGGCGGCGCGGCGAGTAGTCGCACCGTTACGCAGAGCCCTCCTGCGGCCCGGGGGGCGAGGGCAAGGGTTCCGTCGTGTGCCTGGGTGATGCTCTTGACGATCGCCAGGCCGAGGCCGACACCCGCATGATCACTGCGGATGCGTCTGGTGCCCCGCTGGAAGGGCTCGGTGAGTGTCGAGACCAGCTGCGGGCTGAGCTTGTCGCCGGTGTTTTCGACGGTGAGCACGACCGACTCGGAGCGGATCGCCGTGCTGAGCTGCACGGTGCCGTGTTCGGGGAGGTTGTGGACGATGGCGTTGTGCAGGAGGTTCGTGGTCATCTGCAGCAAGAGAGCGTGTGAGCCGACGGCGGGGGTGACGTCCCCGGAGGTCGCGATGGTCACGCCGTGCTTTTCTGCGAGCGGGAGGAGTGTTTCCGCGGCTTCTTCGGCGATGAGGGACAGGTCCACGTGTTCTCGGGTGAAGGATCGCTGGTTGGTGCGGCTGAGCAGCAGCAACGCTTCGGTGAGATCGATCGCTCGGGCGTTGACGACGCGGAGGCGTTCATCAAGCGCGACGCTGTCGCGGTCCGGATCGTTGCGAGCCACGTCGAGCAGGACCTGCGTGATCGCCAGCGGGGTGCGCAGTTCGTGGGAGGCATTGGCCACGAACCTCTCCTGTTCGGCGACCTGCGCTTCCAGCTGCGTGAGCATCGCGTCAAACGCGTCGGCGAGTTCGCGGAACTCATCGCTGCGGCCCGGTAGCCGGATCCGGTGGGAAAGCGACCCGGTCGCGGCCGTGCGCGTGGCGTCGGTGATGCGAGTCAGAGGAGCGAGCATGCGGCCGGCGAGAATCCACCCTCCCACGAGACCGAACACCAGCAGAAACGCCAGCACCGCGGCAGCCGCTTGGCCGAACGCTCGCTGGGCGTCGGAGCGGCCTGGCTCGAACACCCCGCCGATGCCAGATCTCGTGGCTATGATGATCGGAGCTCGGGGGAACAGTCGCAGCAGGACCAGCCACAGGGCGAGCAGCAAGGCACCTGCGAGCACGAGGAACCCGGCGTAGCTGAGGGTGAGCTTGAGGCGCACGCTCAAACCGGGTTCTCTATCCACGGTCTCCTCCCTCAGGCCCGGTGCTGGGCGCTGTATCGATGCGGTAGCCGACGCCGGACACCGTGGCGATGACCCAGGGTTCGCCGAGTCGCTTGCGCAAGGCCGAGACCGTGATGCGCACGGCGTTGGTGAACGGGTCGGCGTTCTCATCCCATGCCCGTTCCAGGAGTTCCTCGGCGCTGATGACACCACCTTCGGCTGTGACGAGGACTTCCAGCACGGCGAACTGCTTCCTGGTCAGCGCGACGTAACGGCCGTCCCGGTAGACCTCGCGGCGGAATGGGTCCAGGCGCAGGCCCGCGATCTCCCGCACTGGTGGCCTGTTGTGCCCGCGCCTGCGGTCGAGTGCTCTGAGCCTGAGCACGAGCTCTCGCAGCTCGAAGGGCTTAGTGAGGTAGTCGTCGGCGCCGAGCCCGAACCCGGAGGCCTTGTCGTCAAGCCGGTCCGCGGCGGTGAGCATCAGGATCAGCAGGCCGCTGCCGGAACCGACGATGCTCTCGGCGATCTCGTCACCGGAGGGCCCCGGAATGTCACGGTCGAGGATGGCGATGTCGTAGGCGTTGATGCTCAGCAGTTCCAGTGCCGTGTCGCCGTCACCGGCGATGTCGGCCGCGATCGCCTCCAGGCGCAGCCCATCGCGGATGGCCTCTGCCATGTAAGGCTCATCCTCGACGACCAGCACACGCATGCCCTCGATGCTACGAGCCGCTGTATATCGCGGGCATACCGAAAACCGCATAGCTGAGCCTGCGGCGCGCTCGGCTCCGGTTGCGCGGACCGCCGGCGTGCGGTCGCCGCAATCACACCAACAAGGTGAGCCCGGCTCACTCTGCTGGATCCGAGGCTGGCCTGAGCAATAACGGAAGGCAGGAGGTAAGGGCGATGCCTGATCCAGAAGAGACGCCCGGTCCACGAAGGCAGAACCCCATGCGGCGGCTGGCCCGCCCGGCTGGCGCGCTGGCCGGGGTGATCCTGTTCCAGCTGCTGTTCGTCAGCGTGTTCGCCGGCGTGCTGCATCACCCGGTGCTGCACCAGGCCCCGGTCGCGGTCGCGGGCCGCTCGCCGCTGGCCCAGGCGGTCAGCAGCCGCGGCGGGGGGACGGTCCGGCTGGCCGCCGAGCCGGCCGCGAGCGCGGCCCGGGCCGCGCTGCGCGGCGGGCAGGTGAACGCGGCGGTCATCGCCGGCCCCACCGGGGAGACCCTGCTCGTCCAGACGGCCGCCAGCCCCGGCACCGCCAGCGTCCTGACCAAGGAGTTCACCACCGCCGCGGCGGCCCTCGGCGGGTACGTGGGCGCCACCACCGTGGCCCTGGTGCTGGGCGGGACGCGCCCTCCCGGGCTGCGGCAGGCCGGGATCCGGCTGGGCCTGCTGGCCGGGTACGCAGTCATCTCGGGCCTGCTGGGCGCGCTGCTCATCGGCCCGGTCATGGGCGTGGTGCCCGGGTACAGCCTGTCCCTGGCCGGCACCGGCATGCTGCTCGTGTTCGGCGACCCGACCGCGGGCACGGGCATCGCCACCCCCCTGCTGGCCTCCCCCTGGAACGTGATCGGGCAGGGACTGCCGCCCTCGGCCGCGCTCAGCGCCGCCCGCGGCGTGGTCTACCTCGGCGGGACGAACCTGACCGGGCCGCTGGCCGTCCTGGCCGCGTACGCCGCGGCCGGCACCCTGCTCACCCTCGCCGCCACGGCCTGGCGCCCCCGGCACCCCGCCCCCCGCGCGCCCCAGCACGCGGCGCAGGTCACCGGCACCACGGCCGCGGGCAGCCTGGCCACACGGCCAGATGGATGACGGTTCGGAGGCTTCGGAGTCTGCATGCGATGATCATTTCTATGGCGCCTGATGGCCCCGGCGCAGAGCCCTTCCACCCAGAACTCGGCCGTGACGCGCTGGCTGACCTGGCCCGGCGGCTGGCCATAGTTCGGCTGCCGCCACAGGACACCGACACGTGGGAGCGGGGTGTGCCCGGTAACTGGCTGGCGGGCCTTATCGACGGCTGGCGGGCGTTCGACCCCGGGCGGCTCCAGGCCCGCCTTGATCAGCTCACACACCTACGCGTCGAGGTCGGCGGGGTTGCGGTGCATGTGGTCCACGCGCTAGGAACCGGGCCGGACCCGCTGCCGTTGCTGCTGACTCATGGCTGGCCGAGTTCCTTCCTGGAATACCTGGGCCTGCTGCCGCTGCTGACCGACCCGGCCGGACACGGCGCTCCGGCAGCCGACGCGTTCACCGTGGTAGCGCCTTCGCTGCCCGGATTCGGGTTCTCTGGAGCCCCGCCGGCGGGCGGGCTGACCCATGGGCGGGTCGCGGAGCTGTGGTACCAGATCATGGCGGACACCCTGGGCTACCGCCGCTTCGCTGCGCACGGGAGCGACCTGGGAGCCGGCGTCACGGCACAGCTCGCCCGCGCGCACCCCGAGGCGGTCGCGGCGATACACCTGGCCACCCCTGGCTTGCCCGCGCCGCCGCGGCCGTGGAGTGGTCCGGTGAGCGAGCACTTCCGGGAGGCAGACGCCTGGACGGCCGAGGAGGGCGGGTACGCGCACATGCACGCCACTAAGCCCTCGACGATCGGCGCCGCACTCGATGACTCCCCGGCCGGGATGGCGGCCTGGATCGGCGAGAAGCTCATCAGGTGGAGCAGCACAACCGCTGACGGCGAGCCGGCGTTCAGCCGCGACCTGCTGCTGTCCACGCTTACCCTCTACTGGGCGACCAGGACCGCCGCGTCCTCACTGCTGCCGTACTGGGCGTACCGGCACGCCCCGTCGGCAGCCCTGCCAGCCGACGACCCAGCACCCGTGCCGACAGCTATCGACATTTTCGGCGGAGAAATTGTCCCGTTCCCCAAGCCTCCCCGGCAGCTCGCCGAACGCTACTTCACCATCGCCGCCTGGCATGAGCACGACCGTGGCGGGTATTTCCCGGCCGCGGCTGAGCCGCGATTGCTGGCCGAAAGGCTACGCGAGACGCTCCCGCCGTTCCGGCAGGCCCGTGCCGTGCCATAACTCGTTCGTTGCCGCTGATCTGGTGTTTCGCGCTCGCTAGTCTCCTTGACGCCGTATCCGCCCGCTGCCAGGTCGGCGACCGGGCGGTGTCGCGGTCCCGGGGGCGGCGGCTCTATCGCTGAAATCACCCTAACCGCGCCCTCGATACCGTCGTCGCCCCCACCCCCGTCGCCAAGCGCTGACCACTCCGGCTGCCATCCAGCCCGCACCCACACGGCAGCCACCCTGGGCCGCGCCAGGCACGGGTACTCGCATTTAGCGAGCGCTGCGGGGGGAGGGCGCGAGCAGGCCCAGGTCGCGGGCCCGGGTGACGGTCTCGGCCCGGTGGTGGCTGCCGAGCTTGGCGTACAGGTTGCGCACGTGGGTCTTGACGGTGTTGACCGAGACGTACAGTTCGCCGGCGATTTCCGGCCCGGTCAGGTTGGTCGGCAGGTAGCGCAGCACGCGCAGTTCGCTCTCGCTCAGCGGCTCAACCGGCAGCCGGGGCCTGGCGGGCACCGGCGCGGGCCTGTGTCCGCCTAGCAGGCCGAGGATGTCGGCGATCAGGGCGGCGTGAGCGGTGTGGTGCCTGGCGTGGCGTCCCAGCAGGCGAGGCACCGGGTGCAGCAGGAATGGCACAATCGCGCCGTCGGGCTCGGCCAGGTCGAGGGCATGCTCCAGCGCGCGTCCGGCGGCAGCCGGGTCGTCCAGAGCATCCCGGGCCGACGCTTCCAGCGCGAACGCCAGAATCCGCAAGGCCCGGCTCGGGTCTACGAGGGCAGACCCGTCCAGGACCGGGGCGAGCGCGGCGGTTGCCGCGTCCGGATCGTCTTGGGCGAGCCGCAGCGCGGCCGTAGCGACGCGGACGTCCCCGCGTTCCCGCCCTGGTCCTTCGAGGCCGGCGAGGGCCTGCTCAGCGCGTTCGGTGTCATCAAGACGCACCAGGAGGAGCATTTGCAATGCCCGGGCCCGCGGGATGAGCAGGTTCGGTGCCTCGAGGCGCCCGGCCAGCCGCTCGGCGGCCAGGAAGGCGGCCAACGAATCACCATTCCGGCCGCGCGCCAACTCCAGGATCCCCCGGCTGAAGCAGACCGCCGCCGCCGCCCCGGGCTCGGCCTCGGCCGTCACGGTGCGCTCGCCGCGCTGGACCCACGGCTCGGCCTCCTCGGGCCGTCCCTGCCAGGCCAGCACGGCACCGAGTGTCCGGCACGCGACGCCGAAGGCCGGCTCGTCGGTCCAGCCATGCCGCTCGGCCAGCTCGATCGCCTGCCGGGCGAGCTCAGCTGGGCGCGCCAACATGCGCTCGATCTCGCTCGTCCCCGCAGACGACCGCACGATTTCGGCCAACGTCAGGTCCGCCAGGCCGATGAACTCCAGGAACGGCCGCCCGATTCGGCGCGCCAGCGCGACGCCCTGCTCCAGGTGTCTGTATGCCTCCTCGAACCGCGTGGTCCAGACCTCGGTGTTGCCCAGGCTGATCAGCATCAGCGCGCGCAGGTCCTCGCCCAAGTCAGGCTGCGCCTGCTCCAGCGCCTCGGCCGCGGTCTGCAGTCGCCGTGCCTGCTCGGCCGCCGCCGGGAGGTTCCCGCGCTGACGCGCATGCGACAGCCGGACAATGCCGAGCAGGACCTGGTACTGCCCGCGCCGGCCGGCCGGCATCGACGCCCGCTCGGCCAGTGCCAGGTACTGTTCCGCCGCCTCCAGCGACCCCCAGGCCAGCTCATCCCCCGCAGCCAGCGCCGCCAGCTCCGCATCCGCCGCCCGGGCCTCGGCCGGGAAGGCGGCCAGCAGCTCATGCACGGCGGCGCCCTGCCCGTCCAGGTACATACCGGGCCAGTGATCGGCGAGCAGCCGCGCGGCCAGCCCCCAGTTCCCGGCGGCCTGGGCGTGCCGGACCGCCTCCACGGGGTACCCGTGCCCTGCGAACCAGGCGGCGGCCGCCGCGTGCAGCCCGGCTATCTCGCCGGGTACGGCCCGGCGCAGCTCCAGCCGCAGCAGGCTGGCGAACATCTGGTGATAACGGAACCAGGTCCGGGCCGCATCCAGGGACACCACGAACACGTTCGCGGCCTCCAGGTCCTGCAGCATCCGCTCGGCGCCCTCGTCCCCGGTCAGCAGCCCGGCCAGCTCCCCGTTCACCTCTTCCAGGATCGAGGTCCGCAGCAGCAGGCGCCGCACCGGTTCGCCCTGCCGGTCCAGCACCTCGGCCAGCAGGTACTCCGCCACCGTCCGCTCGGCACCGGAGAACTCCGCCGCGAACCGGGCCGGATCCGGGTGCCCGGCCGCCGCCAGCGCCGCCAGCCGCAACCCCGCCGCCCACCCTTCGGTCCGCTCCCGCAGTACCGCTACCGTCGGCTCGGTCAGCTCCACCGCCGCCGCCGCGAACAGCTCCCCGGCTTCGGCCACGCTGAACCGCAGATCATCCGCCCGGATCTCGGCCAGCTCGCCTTCCAGCCGCAGCCGGTGCAGGCCCAGCCGCACATCATGCCGGGCCGACAGCACGAACCGCAGCTCCGGAGGCGCCCGCATCACCAGCAACTCCAGCTGCCGCAACACCTCCGCGCCTAGCTCGTGCATGTCATCGACGACCAGCCAGATCCGGTCCCCCAGCGGCGCCAGGTCCTTCAGCAGCCGCTCCACCAGCGCCCAGCCGTCCAGGCCTGGCGCCGTCGTCAGAGCCTGAACCAGCGCCGCCCCCGGGCCCGTCTGCCGCAGCGCGCCAACCACCGACGGCCAGAACCGCTGCGGATCCCCCCCAACCGCCACGAATGCGGTGCAATCCCCCAGACCCGCATGGTTGATCCAGGACCGCAACAGCACCGTCTTCCCGCTGCCCGGCGGGGCCGACACCACCGTCACCCGCGCCGTCCCGAGCCGCCCGAACAGCCCCGGACGGGCCACCACCCCACCCGCACCAAGACCAGCGGCCCGACCGGCAGCGCCATCAGTCTCGCGGGGCCGCGCAGCCACGGTCGTCATCATCTCACCCGCCCCGGCAATCGGTGATGCCGGTACGAGACCGAGCCGCGGCGCCACTCGGGCAGGCCGGACGCACAGCGACGTCATGACGAGGGCTCGCGCGGTTCGCGCGACGGCAGGCGCCGGACCTCGATGAGCTCCAGGCCTAGCGCCTCGGCCTCGGCCAGCACGCCGTACAGCGCGGCTTGGTCAGCCAGCATCCCGGTCAGCACCGTATCGCCGCCTTCCGCCCGGGCCTGGAGGGCGGGGAAGGCGAAGCGGATCGTCTGGCCCAGCTGGCCGCGGATACGGATCCGGTACACCCGCGGCCCGGTTTCACGCCTCCCGCCCATCACCGGCGACCCGCGCGCGAGTCCCCGGCACGCACGCACGCAGGCGCGGCGCAGGTGCCCAGCTCGATGATGGTGACCTCCCTCTGTCTCCGACCTGGCTGCGAGCCTGCCCACGGGCAGGGTGAGCGGCAATCACCCGGTCAAGGTGATTCCCGCCGGTCCCCGACCGTCCTGAGCGAAACGCCGCGTGACAGTTTTCCGGGTCTGCGAGAAATCGTTCTAGGTTGCGCCGTTGCCGCCTATCGCAAGCCGGCCGAGACTCCTTCGCTACTGGGCGGCGATGGCGGCCAGGACGTCCAGCTTGGCCGCCCGGCGGGCGGGCCAGCTGGCCGCGATCAGGCCGAGCACGGCGGCTAGAACCAGGAAGATCACCAGGCTGGAGAAGGGCACTACCGTGTCGGTGATGCCCTGGTTCTTCAGCGAGAAGACCAGCGCGATTCCCATACCGGTGCCGATGATGATCCCGATGATGGCGCCGAAGATGGCCAGGATCACCGCCTCGGACCGGATCATGGTCCGGACCTGGCGGCGCCGCATCCCGACCGCGCGGAGCAGGCCGATCTCGCGAGTCCGCTCGAAGACCGAGAGCATGAGCGTGTTCACGATCCCGATCGCCGCGATGATTACGGCCAGGGCGAGCAGCGCGTAGACCAGGCCGAGTATCTGGTTGATGGCGGACACCTGGGCCTGATCGTACTGGGCCCTGGTCTGGACCTGGACGTTCGGGTAAGGGGCCAGCGCGTTGGTGACGGCATTGTCCACCGCGGTGCTGCCGTTGGTACGCAGCAGCAGCGCGCCAGGCGGCCGCGCCGAATAGTGGGACAGGAAGAACGCAGAGCTGACCACGTAGTTTCCGATCAGGGCGTTGGCCTCATAGATCCCGCCGATGCGCAAGGTGGTCGGCCCGGTCAGGGCAAACCTGGCCGGCACGGTGTCGCCGACCGCCAGGTGCTTGTTCTGCGCGGTGGTCGAGTCGATGAGCAGCTGGCCCTGGGCCAGGGCGGCTGAGGTGCCTGAGGTCATGCGCAGGTTCACCGTGGCGGCCAGGTTGTTCGTGGACACCGCGGTGAGTGTGGACAGCGTGTTCTGGAACTCGAACTGCCCGTCGTAGACCGTACTGGTCGCCGTGACGCCGGGCACGTGGGAAGCGATCGAAGCCGCCGAGTTGCTGAGTTCTCCCGACCCGGTTGGGGTTACGATCAGATCCGCATTGATGGCCTGGTCCGCGCTGCTGGTGGTCGACCGGGACACCGACGCTCCGAACACCGAGATCGCGGCGACCAAGGCCAGGCCGACCATGAGCGCGGAGGCGGTCTGCGCCGTCCGCCGCGGGCTGCGCATGGAGTTCTCCCGCCCGAGCTTGCCCGGTTCCCCGAGCACCCGGGCCAGCGGGCGGCCGATCACGCCGGACAGCGGGCGGGCGATGGCCGGGGCCAGGGTGGCGGCTCCGACGAAGATGCAGATCGCGCCGATGCCGACCAGCGCAATGGCCGGCTTGGCCAGCCCGACGGCGAGCAGGATGACCCCGACCAGGGCCAGCGCCGTGCCGCCGATGAACCGGCGCCGAAGCGAGGCCGTCGGGCCGGACCGCCGGTCATCCAGTGCGGCGACCGGCGGGATACGGATAGCGCCGCGGGCCGGGCCGAGCGCGGCCACGACCGTCACGCCGATACCGACCAGCAACCCGACCACCGCGGTGCGCGGCTCGAAGACCAGTGATCCGGGCGGCAGGCTGATCCCGAACCCGCGGAGCAGGGCCTGGAGCCCAAGTGCGGCCAGCACGCCGAGGCCTAGGCCGATCACCGACGACACCAGCCCGGTGATGGCCGCCTCGCCGAGCACGGAGCGGAACACCTGGCGGCGGCTGGCTCCGACGATCCGCAGCAGGGCCAGTTCCCGGGTCCGCTGCCCGACGATGATCGAGAACGTGTTGAAGATGGTGAACGCGCCGACGAACAGCGAGATGAACGCGAAGACCAGCAGCGCCGTGTTGAAGAAGCCCAGCGCCTGGTCGACCGAGTTCGTGTTCTCGTTCACCACGGTCTGCCCGGTCACCACCTCCACGCCCCGGGGCAAGACCTTGGCGATGGCCTGCTGAACCGCGGACTTGTCCGCGCCGGGAGCGGTCACCACGTTGATGTCGTCGAGCTGGCCGACCTCCTGGGCGATGGCCTGCGCGGTGGGGAGCGTGAACGCGGCCAGGGTCGCCCCGGCCAGGTTGTTCGCCGTCCCGAACTCGGCGATGCCGGTGATGGTGAACGTTCGGGTTGCCTCGGCGGTCAGGATGCGGACCTGCTGCCCGACCGAGAAGTCGTACTTCTGCGCGGTCCCGGCGTCCATCACCACGTCGTCCGAGGTGGTCGGCGGGCCGCCTGCGATCAAGTGCAGGCTGGAGAACTGCGGGTCGGGGTTGAAGCTCACCGCGAGCGTCGGCGCGCCGCCGGTCTGGATGGCCTTGCCGTCGTGGCTGATGAACTGGGCGTAGCCGGTGACCTGACCGTCGGCGGCCGCGACGCCGGGGACGCCGCGGACCGTGGCCAGCAGCGACTCGGGCAGCTCGTTGCGGACCGCGTTGCCGCCGGTGCCGAGCTGGGCGACCCCGCGGACCTGGAAGTCAATCTTGGAGTAGATGTTGGCGAACAGCTCGGTGAACGTGTTGTGCAGGGTGTCGGTCAGGACGAACGTGCCGGAGATGAAGGTGACGCCGAGCACGATGGCCAGCGCGGTCAGCCCCAGCCGGAGCTTGTGGGCCAGCAGGCCTTTGATCGTGACTTTCCACATGTCAGGCCCCCAGCGTCCGGATCCGCTCCAGGATGGAGTCGGCGGTGGGCTGGTGGAGTTCGCCGACCACGGATCCGTCGGCCAGGAAGACGACCCGGTCCGCGTACGCGGCCCCGCGCGGGTCGTGGGTCACCATGACGATGGACTGGCCGAGGTCGGTCACCGAGCGTCGCAGGAACGAGAGCAGGTCCGCGGAGGCGTTCGAGTCCAGGTTGCCGGTGGGCTCGTCGGCGAAGATGAGGTCCGGCTTGTTGATCAGCGCCCGGGCGCACGCCACCCGCTGCTGCTGGCCGCCGGACATCTCGCTGGGACGGTGGCTCAGCCGGTCGCCGATGCCCAGCTCCTTGACCAGGTAACCGAGCCATTCCGGGTCGACCTTCCGGCCCGCCAGGGCGGCGGGCAAGGTGATGTTCTCGGCCGCGGTGAGCGTGGGGACCAGGTTGAAGGCCTGGAACACGAAACCGATCCGGTCCCGGCGCAGCCGGGTCAGCCCGGAGTCGTCCAGGGTCCCGATGTCCAGGCCGCCCACGAACGTCTGCCCGGACGTCGGCCGGTCCAGGCCGGCCATGCAGTGCATGAGCGTCGACTTGCCCGAGCCCGACGGGCCCATGACGGCGGTGAACCGGCCGCGATCGAAGGTCACCGTGATACCGGCCAGCGCGTGCACCGCTGTCTGGCCGACCCCGTACGTCTTGGTTAGGGCAACCGAGTGCGCGGCCGGTACGGCCTGCGTGCCCTCGGTCAACTCCGCAGTGGTGGGTTCCATGTTTTCCCCTCGTATATCCCCTGACAGTCCTGAAGCCGCTGTGTACCGACAGCGTCGCAACCAAGCACCCGGACGCGCATCGACCGGCCAGCCAGTTCGCGGGCTGAACCGCATGATGGACCGGACGGCTGAAGTCCATCCACCGATCGACTGACCGTGCCCCCGGATGACGTTAACCGCACCGGGGCTCGCGGGGCCAGGTGTTTAAACGGAGGGCTAAAAGCGGAGCTATCGGCGGATGTCTTCCTGCCGCCGGAGCGGAAAACGTGTCCAGCGTCACGCACCAGGGTCCGTTCGGTGAAAATATTCAGGCCCACTTGCGGCGATAATAGGTAGATGAGAGGCCTGGGTGCCGCGGAGGTGATCCGCGGCCGGATCGGCGCGGCGATCATCGAGCGGATCGCCGGGCCGCAGGTGACCCCGCGCCGGCGGCCTGGCGGAGCGTCGGGCGGCGAGCGCTGGTTCGCCGAAGACCGGCCGATCCGCCAAGTCCACAGCGACTCGGCGATGTTCATCGGCGCGATCAGGGCCCTGCTGCTGCAGTCGCTGCACCCGCTGGCCATGGCCGCCGTGGCCGAGCATTCTGACTACCGCGGTGACCCGTGGGGGCGGCTGCAGCGGACCAGCCACTTCATCGGCGTCACCACGTTCGGCCGGGCCGAGGAGGCAGGGCAGGCGATCGTCCGGGTCCGGGCCATCCATCAGCGGGTCACCGGGACAGCCCCCGATGGGCGGCCGTACGCGGCGTCCGACCCGCACCTGCTGACCTGGGTGCATATCGCTGAGGCGGACAGTTTCCTGCGTGCCCATTCGTCCTTCGGCACGCGGCCGTTGGATAAGGCCGGGCGCGATGGGTACGTGGCCGACATGGCTCACATCGGCGCCGAACTCGGCGTCCCCGATCCGCCGCGTACCGAAGACGAGCTGGCGGCCCGGATCCGCGCCTACCGACCGGAACTGGCCGCCACCCCCGAGGCCCGCGAGGCAGCCCGGTTCCTGCTGCTGCGCCCGCCGCTCCCCGTGATCGCGCGGGCTCCGTACGGAGTGCTGGCCGCGGCCGCGGTCTCGCTGCTGCCCGGCTGGGCCCGGCGGCCGCTCTACCTGCCGAGACTGCCGGTGACCGAGACCGTCCTGGTCCGCCCGGCCGGGCACGCCATCGTCCACGCGATCCACTGGGCCGTCACGGGGCCCCGTTCGGCCCCGGCGGCGTAGCCCTCCCCATGAGCCACATAAGGTGACGCCGATAATCCCGATGCCGGGTTTCACGCAGGAGAGACAACGATGTTCAGCGCAGACTTCCCCGATAATCAGGAGAAAACGAGCCTTCCCGAGCTAGCCGCCTGGGTCCGCGAGATCGCGGAGCTGACCAAGCCGGACGCCGTGGTGTGGTGCGACGGCTCTGAGGAGGAGTGGGACCGGCTGACCGCTTTGCTGGTCGAGAACGGGACGTTCACCAGGCTCAACCCCGAATTGCGCCCGAACAGCTTCTGGTGCGTGTCAGATCCCCGTGACGTGGCCCGCGTGGAGGACCGGACGTTCATCTGCTCCGAGCGGGAACAGGACGCGGGCCCGACCAACAACTGGATCGCGCCGACCGAGATGCGCAGGACGTTCGCGGAGATCTTCGACGGATGCATGCGCGGCCGGACTATGTACGTGATCCCGTTCTGCATGGGCCCGCTGGGCAGTTCGATCTCGCAGCTCGGCGTCGAGATCACCGACTCGCCGTACGTGGTGACCTCGATGCGGATCATGACCAGGATGGGGACGCCGGCGCTGCGCTCGATCGAGGAGACCGGGTCGTTCGTTAAGGCCGTGCATTCGGTGGGAGCGCCGCTGTCGCCTGGTCAGGCGGACGTGCCGTGGCCCTGTAACTCGCTGAAGTACATCTCGCACTTCCCGGAGAGCCGGGAAATCTGGTCCTACGGGTCGGGCTACGGCGGGAACGCGCTGCTGGGCAAGAAGTGCTATGCGCTGCGGATCGCCTCGGTGATGGCCCGGGACGAGGGCTGGCTGGCCGAGCACATGCTGATCCTCAAGCTCACTCCCCCGTCCGGTTCGCCCCGGTACATCGCGGCGGCGTTCCCGTCCGCGTGCGGCAAGACCAACCTGGCCATGCTGCAGCCCACCATCCCCGGCTGGAAGGCCGAGACCATCGGCGACGATATCGCCTGGATGCGGTTCGGGCCGGACGGGCGGCTGTACGCGATCAACCCGGAGGCCGGGTTCTTCGGTGTCGCGCCCGGAACCGGCATGAAGACCAACGCCAACGCGGTCGCGGCCATGTGGGGAAATTCGATCTTCACCAACGTGGCGCTGACCGACGACGGCGACGTGTGGTGGGAGGGCCTGACCGAAGAACCGCCCGCGCACCTGACCGACTGGAAGGGCCGGGACTGGACCCCGGACTCGCCCGATCCGGCCGCGCACCCCAACGCCCGGTTCACCACCCCGGCCGGCCAGTGCCCGATCATCGCGCCGGAGTGGGACGACCCGGCCGGCGTGCCGATCTCGGCGATCCTGTTCGGCGGCCGGCGGGCTTCGACGGTCCCGCTGGTCATCGAGTCCTTCGACTGGGATCACGGCGTGTTCCTGGGGGCGAACGTGGCCTCGGAGAAGACCGCCGCGGCCGAGGGCACGGTGGGCGAGCTGCGCCGGGACCCGTTCGCGATGCTGCCGTTTTGCGGTTACAACATGGGCGACTACTTCGGCCACTGGCTCGCGCTCGGCGCGGCTGCGCCGGACCGGAGCCAGCTGCCGCGGCTGTTCTACGTCAACTGGTTCCGCAAGGACGAGTCCGGGCGGTTCGTGTGGCCCGGGTTCGGCGAGAACAGCCGGGTGCTGAAGTGGATCGTGCAGCGGCTATCCAGTGAGGGGCTGTCCGGCGACGCGGAAGCGGTGGCCACCCCGATCGGGAACCTCCCGGCGCCAGGCGCGCTGGACCTCGACGGCCTGCGGCTCAGCCAGGCCGACCTGGACCTGCTGCTCACGGCGGACCCCCAGGACTGGAAGGTGGAGGCCGACCGGATGCCCGAGTTCTTCCGGATGTTCGGCGACCACCTGCCCGAGCGGCTGTGGGAGCTGCACCAGGAACTGGTGGACCGGCTCGGCTCGAGCTGAGCCTGGCTGTTCGCCGCGTTTCAGGGGTCCGGCGGTCCTTGGACCGTGAGCTTCGCCCAACCGTGCAGACGGTAATTCCGACCGGATAAGTTGAGATTGAGATATGGTTCAGGTGGATACGTTCCAGCGAGGCCAGATCCGTTCTCCCGGGAGGAACCGTGAGCAGCACCGACACGTTCGTGGCCAACGCCGAGCGGTACGCCGCGAGCTTCGACAAGGGGGACCTGCCGTTGCCGCCCGCCTCGCACGTCCTCGTCCTGGCCTGCATGGACGCCCGGCTCAATCCCTACGGGGTCCTGGGCCTGTCCGAGGGCGACGCGCACGTCGTGCGGAACGCGGGCGGGGTGGTGACCGACGACGCGATCCGGTCCATCACCATCTCTCAGCGCCTGCTCGGCACGAACGAGATCATCCTCATCCACCACACGGACTGCGGGATGCTCACCTTCCACGATGACGACGTGAAGGCCCAGATCGAAGCGGAGACGGGTATCCGGCCGCCGTTTGCCCTAGAGGCGTTCCCGGACCTGGACGACGATGTACGCCAGTCCATCGCCCGGATCAAGGCCAGCCCCTTCATCCCGCACAAGGACTCGGTGCGCGGCTTCGTCTACGAAGTCGAGACCGGCCGCCTGCGCGAGGTCAAGCCCTGACCTAGCGGACGCGGCTTCCGAGCCGGGGTCGATGGCGCCATCGGGCCAGCTAGAGACGGCTCGACCAAGTCGCACATCGGTCCTGTGAACCTAGGACGTCGACTCGTAATCGAGCCGCGTACTCACTCTGACGAGCGGTGAGAGTGGCGGCCGCTCCCCGTGAGACTAGCGGGAGCGGTCCGCCGAACCCTCAGGTGTGCAAACTGCGTCACGCGCACCTGCTACCTGGCCCATTACGCTGCTGACCTGCCGAAACAATGCTCATTCGTGCCCGGTAGGCGGCAGCATCAAAAGCGTCCCCCGGGCGACGGCAGAAAGCGCAAGACCCCGTCCTCGATGGGAGACAGCCCGCCGCAGTACTTCCCGAACCCGGTCAGCGGCGGTAACTACTCGCAGGCCTTCGTGCAGGACGGCTTCGGGACCATCTTCGCGCCAGCGTGGTGGCGGTGCTCCCGATCGGCGTCCTGGCGTTCACCTTCCGCAAATTCGTGATCTCCGGCTTGACCTCTGCTGTGGTGATGGGGTGAGCACGGCCAGGCCGGGTTCCGGATGGTGATTTACCCGTCCAGGAGGGCCAGCTCCCGGCACCGGGCGACCACCTGGCTGCGCGAGGTGGCTCCCAGCTTCCGGTACAGCGACATGGCCTGCGACTTGACCGTGTTCGGCGACAAGAACAATGCGGCGCCGATCTCCGGGAACGACAGGTGGGTGGCAAGCAGAGGCAGCACGCGCAGCTCGGCGGCAGTCAGCGATGAGGCTCCGGGAGCGCTCGGGCCGCGCCTGGCGGACAGCTGGGCTCGCAGCGCCTGCGCCTCGCCGGTCAGGGTGCCCAGGTCGGGCCGGCGGTTGAGTATCTCATTGACCTCCCGCATCAGCGTCCTGGCCCCGGCCATGTCGGCCAGCGCGAGGTGGACGCGGGCGAGCTCGATCCGGGCCTGGACGGCCAGGTACGGGATCGCGTAGGTCAGCACAGACCGCAGCCGCTGCGCGCCGGCCAGCTGCTGCCGGGCCGCCGCGCTGTCTCCGCGGTGCCAGGCGGCGCGGGCTTGCGCGGCGCTGATCAGCGGCGTGATGTAGCTGTCCTCGATCCGGGCCTCGCGCAGCACAGCGCGTGCCTGCCCGGCCAGGTCCTCGGTCCGGCCCCAGTCACCGCGCGCCATCGCCAGCAGCGACCGTTCGCACAGCGCCGCCGCGAGGACGTCGGGTGCGCCGCGGTCCCCGGCGCCGACGGCATCACAGAAGGAGGCGTCGCCGCCGTCACGGTCACCGGACAGGACCTGCGCGATCCCCTGCAAGAACGGGACCACCGGTGCCACGATGCCCGTGATGCCGACCAGGCGCGCTGCCTCGTCGGCGTCGGTACGCATCTGCTGGACCCCCTGGCGGCACAGCAGGGCACGGAGCACGGCGGCCCACACCTCGACGGCCGGGTCATCGGGCCGGGCCGCCTTCCCGTACTGCCAGCGATCGACCGCCACGGCCCACCGCTCGGCCTCGACCGGCCGCCCTGTCCGCGCGGCGAGGATGGAGGCCCACACCGCGGCCAGCGGGCGTCCCCCGATCCCGTCCCGGTCCTCCAGCCAGCCGATCCACCGCTGAAGCGTGGTCACCCGGCCCTGACGGTAGACGGGCAGCATGAGCTCTTCTACCAGGCGGGCGCCCATCTCGACGTCCCCGGCCGCGATGGAGTGCTCCAGCGCCTCCTCCGGCATCCCGTTCCGCAGGTACCAGGCGGCCGCGCGGCGCCGCAGCACCGGGATCAGATCGGGCTCCCGGCGCTCCAGTTCGGCCAGCAGCATGTCCCGGAACAGGTGGTGGTAGCGGTACCACTGCCCCCGGTGGTCCAGCGGTACCAGCAGCAGGTTCGACCGGGCCAGCTCGGCCAGGACCGAGCCGGAGCCGGGCCGCTCCAGCACCGCCTCGCACAGCGGCCCGTACATCCGCTCCAGCACCGCGGTCCGGATCAGGAACCTGCGCTGCTCCCGGGAGATCCGGGACAGGAACTCCGATTCGACGTACTCGCTCACGAACACGTCGCCGCCTCCGAAGGACGCCGCGCCGCCGAACGAGCCACCTGCCCTGATGGCCAGCGCCGCCAGGTACAGCCCGACTGGCCACCCCTCGGTCCGGCTGTGCAGCTCAGCCAGGTCCTCCTCGTCCAGCGCCACCCCGGCCGCGCGCAGCAGTCCGCCCGCTTCCCCTCGGGTAAACGACAGGTCAGCCGGGCCGATCTCCAAGATCTTTCCCTCGGCACGCAGCCGCGCGACCCGCACAGGCGGCTGGTCCCGGCCGGCCAGTACCAGCCGGGAGCGGTCCGGTATGTGATCGGCCAGCACCGAAAGCGCGGACCGGCACTCGGAATTGTGCAGGACGTGCACGTCATCCAGGATCAGAGCGACCGGCGCGGTCATCGAGGAGAAGGCGGTGCCCAGCCGCGGCACGACCGAGCCGGGTACCGAGCTGACCGGGGAGGTCAGCGCGTCGAATACCCGCCCACCGACCGGTTCGATGGCATCGAGCGCCGCGGCGATATAGGTGAGCAGGACCTTCGGGTCGTTGTCCTTGTCGTCGACCGACACCCAGGCGAAGGCCTGGCCGTTGCGCTCGGCCCACTGCGACAGCAGGGTCGTCTTCCCGTAGCCTGCGGGCGCGGCCACCGAAACGACCGGGCGGGAGTTGTCCCGGACGAGCTTGTCGATCAGCGGTGACCTGCGGAGGGCCCCGGGCCGTGTCACGGGGCGGCGTAGCTTGGACTGGACGAGGTCTGGCCCGAGACCGTTTCGGCGGTGTACCTGCTCAGCTCGCTGGCCTACGTCGCCGTCTACCATGGCCCCGTCAGCCTCTGTCCTCCCGTAGGGTCTATTGTCACATGCTGATACGGTGCCCTGATTCAGGTCAAGCGCGCATCACCATGCCGGTGAGTGAGTCTGAGGCCGGTAGCGAGTACAACGGCACCATCGACCCGGAATCCGGGCGAAGTTCCCGGATGCGGTGCTAGGCCGGCGGGGGCTGGTCGCCGTGGATGACCAGGACCGGGCAGGTGGCGTGCTCGGCGACGTTGGCGCTGACCGAACCCAGCAGCAGGCCGGCAAAGCCGCCGTGCCCGCGGCTGCCGACGATCAGCATGATCGCGCCCTGGGACGCGTCGAGCAGGACCTGGGCGGCGCCGCCCTCCCGCACCAGCCGGCGCAGCCCGGCCGGGGGCTGATCGCCGAAGACGTCCTGGAGGGTCTGGTCCAGGACCTTCTGCATGTCCTGGGCCGGGTCCCAGTCGGACGGTATCGAACCCCAGCCGTAGCCGGCCGGGTAATCCCAGGAGGTCACGGCGTCCAGGCCCGCGCTGAAGGTCGCGGCGAGGTGAGCGCCCCAGCGCAGGGCCTGCTGGGAGGGATGTGACCCGTCCACGCCGACGACGACGCGGCCCGCGCCGGATCCTGGGCCTTCGGTCATTGCCGCTCCTTCCGGGTTGGCCGGGACCGATCCTACGATGGTCCCCCTTCATGTCATGCTGTGGGGGTGGAGGAGTTCGCGGTGACTAAGGTGACGGCCGATGATCATGTACGCGGCCGGGTGTACGCGCCGGTGACAGTGCTGGAGTACGGGGACTACGAGTGCCCGTACTGCCGGGGGGCGGCCCGGGACGTGGCCGAGATGCTGGCCCGGTATCCGGACACGGTGCGGTTCGTGTTCCGGAACTTCCCCATCACCCAGCTGCACCCGCACGCGGAGCAGGCCGCGGAGGCGGCCGAGGCGGCCGGCGCCCAGTGGAAATTCTGGGAGATGTACGAGCTGCTGCTGCAGCCCGCATCCCGTCTCGACCTGGATTCCCTGCTGGACTGCGCCGCGGCCCTGGACCTGGACGTCGGCCGGTTCCGGGACGAGGTCACCGGCCACGCCTACCTGCCCAAGATCGAGCGCGACGTGCATGAGGGCATCGAGGACGGCGTGAACGCCACCCCGAAGTTCTACGTCAACGGCGAGCGCATCGACGGGAAGGTCCCCCTGGAGGGGCTGGAGGACACGATCCGCGCCGCGGTACGGGCCGTATCGGGGAGCTTACCCGGAGCCCGGGCGGCTGGCCGGGTGAGACACTGGTGCATGGCGATGTGGCGGGTGCGTGATTTCCATGCCGATGACCTGGACGCGGCCGTCCGGCTGTGGGACAAGCCGGAGGCCAGCAGCGAGGCGCCCGCCTTCGGGCTCTCGGACCTGATCGCGGCGGTCCGCTCACACCAGCCCGCGGTGGTGGCCGTGGTCGGCGAGGAGCTGGCCGGAACAGCGGTCGCGACCGTGAGCGGCGACCGGGCCTGGGTGATGCGGATCAGCCTGGGCGCGGCCTGGCGGCACCGTGGGATCGGCAGCGCGATGCTCGGCGAGCTGGAGCGGCGGCTGGTAGCGGCCGGCGTACACCGGATCCAGTGCCTGCTGGACGGCGACAGCGAGATCGGGCCGCTGGCGCTGGAGCACTCCGGGTACCGGGCGCACCGGGGCATGGTCCTGTACGAGCGGGTCGAACCGGTCGGCCCGGCCAGTGCCGGGGTCCTCGGCCAGCTCGGCGGGCGCATGGTGCGGGCCGGCGCCTGGGATCAGCTGGGCGGCATGGTCCGGGAGAAAGAGCTGATCGAACGGCGGGTCATCCTGCCACTGGCGCAGCCGCAGCTGGCCGAGCGGCTCGGGCTGGTGCCGCCGCGGGCGATCGTGCTGTTCGGCCCGCCGGGAACGGGCAAGACCACCTTCGCCAAGGGCGTCGCATCACGGCTCGGCTGGCCGTTCGTGGAGCTGTTCCCCTCCCGGCTGGCCGGTGAGTCCCCGGCCGGGCTGGCGGCGGCCCTGCGGGAGTCCTTCGCCCTGGTGGCTGAGCTGGACAAGGTGGTGCTGTTCATCGACGAGGTGGAGGAGATCGCCGGGTCGCGTCAGCCGCGCACGGTCTCGGCCGCGCAGGGCGTGACCAACGAGATGCTCAAGCTGATCCCGCCGTTCCGGGAGCAGGAGGAGCGGCTGCTGATCTGCGCCACGAACTCGGTGCGCGCCCTGGACAGCGCGTTCCTGCGGCACGGCCGGTTCGACTACGTGATCCCGATCGGACCGCCGGACAGGGCCGCCCGGGAGGCGATCTGGGACCGGTACCTGGCCGCTCTCCCGCACGGCGAGCTGGAGATGACCGCGATCGTGGAAGAGTCGCGGCTGTTCACCCCGGCGGACATCGAATTCGCCGCGCGCCGCGCCGCGCAGCTGGTGTTCGAGCGCGTCCTGTTCGAGCACGGCCACGAGGAGGCCAGCACCGGCGACATCGTGCACGCCATCAGCCAGACCCGCCGCACGCTCACCCCGCAGGTCGTGGCGGAGTTCGAGCAGGACATCACGGACTACGCCCGGGTCTTAGCGTGCCGGTCCACACCGTGACGTGCGCGGGCTCCAGGGCCTCGTGCACCACGCTGGCCAGGTCGGCGCGGACGGTGTCCAGGTCGACCGCGTCCTTCAAGCGGGCCGCGAACGCGGCCACGGTGGTCTCGGCGTCGTACCGGGCCCGGTTGAACCGCCGGTCGACCCGGTGCTGCACCCGCCGCCGCACCGGGCTGAACAGGGCGGCCGCGATCAGGGTGGCAACGGCCACGGCGACCGCGCTGTGGATCTCGAGCACCTCGGTAGCCAGCAGCACCAGGCCGGCGTAGATCCCGATCAGCAGGCCGGTGATGATCGCGTAGGCCACGGTCCGCGAGATGATCCGGTCAATGTCATACAGCCGGTACCGCAGGATAGCGATGCCAATGGCCAGCGGGACCAGCGCGATGACCCCGGTGCTCAGCGCGTTCTGGAGGTTGTTCGCCGCGGTGCCCGTACCCATGATCTGCTGCAGCAGCACCTCGACGACCAGCGCCATCGCGATCAGAGCGCCCACGTAGACCAGCCACTTCAGCTGCGCACGTTCGGCCGTCCCGGCGCGCCGGTACCGGACCGCCAGAGACACGATGGCGGCCAGGCCGGTGACGGCCATCAGCAGGGCGCTACCCGCCGCCACGGCATAGAGGATGTCCCCGGCCGGCCTGGGCACGCCGACCGGGTTCGGCGGCGACGGGCTGGCCGTGAAGATGGTGGGGGCGAACGCGGCGCCCACTCCCCACCCAGCCACGCCCGCCCCGGCAGCCCAGGCCACCGGCCGCCAGCGGGGCGAGGGCAGGTGCCCCGTGGGAAACAGCAGCACCACGAACACGCACAACCCTATGCCCAGCAGGAAGGTAAAGCCCACCCAGCTGGCCAGGGTCAGCGTCTGATGAAAGTGCAACAGCAACACGTTGAAGGCCCCTACGGCGTACGCCAGGCCCGTCGCTGACAGCAACCATCCGATGGGGTTTCCCGGCCGCTTCCACGCCAGCAATGCGCCAACCGTGGCGAAGGCGGCGATGAACACGCCCCCGACCACCCCATCCAGCCCGCTCCCGGCCTCGCTGGCCAGTTTCGCGGGCAGCGGGTACAAGACGTTGGACAGGAGCGCGGCCGCGGCCACGCCCACCGAGACGGCCCAGATCGACCATGCGCGCCAGAACGCTGTCATCGGTCACCTGCCAGGCCTTCTTATGCTCCGAGCGCTTACGTTACGGGCCGAACGTTCCGGCACCGTTACGGTGATCTGAGTTACTTGATGGCGACGGCGTTGGCGGGTGAGCCGATCCCGCCGGGAGCGTTCAGCGGCGCGCTGACCAGAAACATCTCGTAGACACCGTCGGCCGCGCAGTCGCGGGCCAGGTCGGAAAGCCACCACAGCTCGCCCAGGGCCAGGCCGAACAGGCCGATGAGCACGTGGTGCAGGAACCCGAACGGGTGCGCCGCCGGGCTGCGATCGGCCGGGAAGACCTCGACGGCGAAGTTGTCCGCGGCGATGGCGGCCGCGTGGCTGTTCCACAGGTACTCGCAGATGGCCTCGGTATGGGCCAGGCCGGGCGAGATGACGTTGCCGTGCAGCCGGTGCTTGACCTGGTCGGGCTGCTCGACGTACCAGGCGGCGAAGCCGGTGTGGAGCACGATGACGTCGCCCGGCGCGTACTCGACGCCCGCCTGGCGCCGGGCCAGCTCCAGGTCCTCGACGCCGAGAGCGACGGGGCCGCCGGGATCGTAGGGCCGGCCGGCGGCCCGCCTGGCCCGCTCCACGTCGAGCAGAACCCCGCGGCCGGCCAGCCCGTGCCGGGCCCAGTGGTCGATGGTGTTCCGGGTACCGGCCAGCACCTCGGCTTCGGTGGCGCCGTTGTACAACTGGTCCGGCGCGTAGCCGTAGTGGGCCAGGGAATCCCACTGGCTGGAGGCCTGCGGGTAGAAGTTGTCGTAGACGTCATCGAAGCCGGCTGTGCCGGGCTGGTGCAGCACGTGGTGCCGGGGCGCGCCGCGGAAGGTGGCCAGGGCCGGGGAGATGCTGCCGAGCGGCATGTCCAGGCAGAAGACCTGCCCGCGCCGGACCAGGCGGGCGGCGGCCGCGATCCGTTCCGGGGTCATCAGGTTGACCAGCCCCAGATTGTCCTGGGCGCCGAACAGGCCCCAGGCGGACCGCCCGCCGTACGGGGCGGGCGGCAGGTCGGCGTAGCTCGGCAGCTCGGTCATCTAGTCATGATCTCGGTGACGCCTCCGGGCGGGCAAGGATAGTTGGTATCGTGGCCTGGTGACGGTCGTAGCAGAAACGAACGAACCAGGCGGGGACGCCACCGCCCGGTCGGCGCGGCTGCGGCACCTGATCATCACGGTCTACGGGCTCTATGCTCGCTCCGACGGGGGCTGGCTGTCGGTCGCGGCGCTCATCCGATTGCTGGGTGACCTTGGAGTGGACGAGCCCGCGGTGCGTTCGGCCATCTCCCGCCTGAAGCGGCGGGGCATCCTGGAGGCGCGCCGGCAGGAGGGATCGGCGGGCTATCAGCTGTCCGCCGAGGCGCTGGCCATCCTGCAGGAGGGCGACGCACGGATCTTCCGGCGGCGGCGGGCGGTGCTGGGCGACGGGTGGCTGCTCGCGGTGTTCTCGGTGCCGGAAGCGCAGCGCCACCGGCGGCACGTGCTGCGATCAGAGCTGACCCGGCTGGGGTTCGGGATGGTGGCGCCCGGGGTGTGGATCGTGCCCGCCCACCCGGACGACGCCACCGCGGAGACGCTGCGACGGCTCGGGCTGGACTCCTACGCCGACCTGTTCCACGCGGATCACCTGGCCTTCGGCGACCCGGCGGACAAGATCCGTGACTGGTGGGACCTGG
>Ga0335074_10000715_pt1 | contig 45920 bp, 35 predicted proteins | sample Lox_Sample_23_FD_206715 | JGI IMG/M metagenome (GOLD analysis project Ga0335074, IMG submission 206715) | Soil microbial communities from Loxahatchee National Wildlife Refuge, Florida, United States - Lox_Sample_2.3 | ecosystem: Environmental > Terrestrial > Soil > Wetlands | place: USA...
CTTAGTCTGCGCGCTGGTGAGCCTGCGCATTTCCACATTTGAAATTCTTGATTACTGCATAAGCGCATGAAGTCAAGCCCTATTTCGCCGATGGAGTGTGTGAGGGGCAAGTGCATTTTCCGAGCAGCTAAATCCCGAAACCGGGCAGCCGAGTCGACGTGACCATCATGGAGCGGCGACTTTGCGAAGAACTGAAAAAGACACAGTAGCTCGGAAGATACTGTGACTGCGATGGCGGAACGTGTGGAATTGCTTGAAGCTGCGCTTGACAGCCGGCCTGACGGTATCGCGCTGTTCGGTAAAGATGACGCAGTGGTGTTCTGGAATCGCGCAGCAGAGGCGATCACGGGCTACGCGGCGGCGGAGGTCCTAGCGCAGACGATTCCTGACCCGCTCGCTCCGCTGCTTGAGAATACCGCTCTGCAAGAGGCTCTGCCGCAAGGTCCGCAGCCAAGGCGCGGCATGCTGGTGCGCGCAAAGCACAAGTTCGGGCATTGCTTTGATGCGATTGCCAGGCGGGTGTTGCTGCGCGACGCATTGGGCGAGCGCATCGGCACCGCAGTGGTGTTTCATCCGGCCGCGAGCCTTGAGGCGCTGCCCCACGGCGAGATGCCCGAGGGTGAACGGCTGGAAGAGAACCAGGCCGATTTTGAAGAGCGTCTGCAGGAAGAGTTTGAAGACTCCGAGCAGGGCGGCGCACCCTTTGGCGTCTTGTGGATCAACGTGGACCAGGCACACGAGCTGCATAGGACGCATGGCGTTGCGGCTTGCTACGCGATGCTGACCAAAGTGCGTTATGCGCTGGCGCAGGGCATGCGGCCGGTGGATGAGATCGGGCGATGGGGTGCGGATGAGTTTTTGATTGTGGCCCATGAGCGCTCGGATGAGATGCTTGCGGCGCACGGACAATCTTTGGCAGGGTTGGCTCGGACCGCGGATTTTCGCTGGTGGGGCGATAGAGTATCGCTCACGGTGAGCATTGGCGTGGCGCAGTTTCGCAACGGAAGCGGCGAGACTCTGGCCCAATTGCTGGAGCGCGCGCGGCAGGCGATGCAGACAAGCGCAGCCATGGGCGGAAACCGCGTGACGGCGTCAGCGCCAATCGTGAGTGCCCAGGGTGCACTGACGCAGGATGAAAACGGTTGTGGAGAGCCGAACGAGAGCCGCGCAGCGGCAGGAGGCGAGTGATGTTCGCCATCATAGGCATTGCGGTCGTATTTGGCGCGGTGATCGGCGGGTTCCTGATGGAGAAGGGGAACATGTCGGTTCTGCTGCAGCCGGCGGAGCTGCTCATTATCGCCGGCGCGGGTGCGGGAACGCTGCTGGTGGCGAACCCGCTCCGAGTACTGCAGGCGATCATGAATGGGCTGACGGGCGTGCTCAAAGGATCGCCATTTACCAAGGCGCGTTACCTGAGCACGCTGAAAATGATGTACCAGTTTCTGAACAAGGTGCGCAAAGAGGGTCTCCTGGCGGTGGAGATGGACGTGGAGAAACCGAAGGAGAGCACGATCTTCAAGAACTATCCCGAGTTTCTAGCCGATCACCATGCACTTGATTTCGTCTGCGACACGCTGCGCACGGCGATTACGGGGGGCGTGGAGCCTTTCGACATGGACCAGATGATGGAGCTGGACATGGAAGTGAGCCATCAGGGTGCGGTTCAGCCGGTGGATTCGCTGACCACGGTGGCCGACTCGCTGCCCGGGTTGGGAATTGTCGCGGCGGTGTTGGGGGTGGTGATTACGATGGGAGCGCTGGGCGGTCCGCCTGAGGAGATTGGCAAGCATGTGGCGGCGGCGCTGGTGGGAACCTTCCTGGGCATCCTACTTTGCTACGGGTTGGTGGGTCCACTGGCGGCGAACATGCGCAAGACCGCCGATGAGCACAACGATTATCTGCATGTCCTGCGGGTGTTGATTCTGGCGTTTTTGAAGGGCGCGGCGCCGATGATTGCGATCGAGCTGGGAAGGCGGGCAATTCCCGCATACGCGAGACCCAACTTTGATGAGATGGAGAAGAATTGCAAGAGCCATGCCGGCGGAGCGCAGGCAGCCGCAGCCTAAAAGGCAGGGAACAAGGGAATAAGGGAACAAATGGCATCGGCGAAGACACAACCGGTCATCGTAATCAAGAAAAAGGGCGGTCACGGCGGCCATCATGGCGGCGCGTGGAAGGTGGCCTATGCCGACTTTGTTACGGCCATGATGGCGTTGTTTATTGTGCTGTGGCTGACGAGCCAGAGCGAGCAGGTGAAGAAGGCAGTGGCCGGGTATTTCCAGGATCCCAGGGGGACGGCGAATCTGCTGGGGACAACGATGTCGGGCAACGGCGTTGCAGTGACGACGCACGACGAGGCGTTGCAGAAGCTGAAGGAGAAACTAGAGAAGGAGATCCAGGCAAAACAGGAGCTGGAGAAGCTTTCCAAGCAGATCGAGATCACAATTACGCCGGAAGGGCTGAGGATCGAATTGCTGGAAGGCAAGAACGGGACTTTCTATGAGAGCGGTAGCGCAAAGCTGAGCGAGAATGGGCAGGAGTTGCTGGCACTGCTGGCCGGGGAGTTGAAGACGCTGCCCAACGACCTGCTGATCGAAGGGCACACGGATGCAACGCAGTACTCCACCGATGCGAGCTACAGCAACTGGGAGCTTTCGGCTGACCGCGCCAATGCGGCGCGACGGCTGATGCAACAGGATGGAGTTCGCAGTGACCAGGTGACGCAGGTGCGCGGTTACGCCGATCAGCTATTGCGCCTGAAAGACAATCCATACGATCCGTCGAATCGGAGGATTTCGATCCTGGTGAAGAATTCGGCGACGGGTGCGCCGCCGCAGATCAGGGATGGGACGGTGGTGGGGGCTACCGGAGCGGCGCCGAGCGCGGCGAGCGGGACTGCGAGAGGACCCGCTGGAGCGAAGAGCGGGGCGGGAACGGGAGGAGCCCTGACGCAGCCAGGTGGAAGCCAGGCTGGCGCGCAAAATCAGAGCGGGGCAGCGCAGCCTGCCGCGCAGGAACCGTCACCGGGTACGCCTGCCAGTGCCGCTCCGGCGAAGAGCGGCTTGATGAGCAAGCTCATGGGACTGCTGCCGGGGAAGAAGAAGTAGTTCCGTCATCAGGGAATGAAGGCGCGCATGGAACACGGAACCTGCCGGGTTCTGCGTTCCGTTCGGCGCGTTTCATTGAGGATTAGTAGTCGATGCGAAGCCCAAACTGCATCCTGCGATAGGTGCTTAACATACCGCTATAGCCGCCGAGCGTGCCGCTCGTAATGCTGGGGTTCAGGTTCACGGGGCTGTCGTCGAATCGCACTTCATTGCCCACGTTGTATACCTCCGCGTCGAATTTGAGTTTCATTTGTTCGTGGAGGTCCCAGGTTTTGGCGAGCGCCGAGTCTACATCGAAGTAGCCGTCGCCGCGGAAATTGTTGCGCTGGCCCGCTTCGCCCGGATAAGGCAGCCGAACGGGAAAGCCGTTAAAGATGCCGTTGTTGATGGCGCTGGCGGTATTGCCGGCAAACACCTGTGGCGCCCCGTCGATCAGATGTTTCTTGACCTGCACGTTTCCGGTGACGACTCCCCCGCCTTCAAGCTGCCAGTTGGTTTGCCATCCAGGTGACTCAAGTGAGAACGGCAGTGAGCTTGCCCAACGGCTCAGGCCGGAGATCTGCCAGCCGCCGATCAGCGCCTGCGCAACACCGCCCACCCCGGACAAGACTGCCTTACCGCGGCCGATGGGCAACTGATAGATGGCATCGATGGTCACAAGCTGGCGTGAATCGAAATCGGAGACGCCTTTGTTGAGCTTGGGATTCCACGAGTTTTGAATGCCGGCGCCGCCATATGAATCGGATGAAAACTCGTTCGAGCGCTCCGCACCCGAACCCATGTCGATGGACTTTGAGAGCGTGTAGCCGATGTCGGCGGTGAGGCCATGTGTCGCCGGGTGACGCAGCGAGACCTGAAGCGCGTTGTATGAGCTGGTGCCGATGGACGACCACGCATAAAGCGAAGAGAACTGCGGCTGGAAGAAGTTGTACTGCGGGCCGTTGGGATTACCGTAGAGATCGAGATCGTAGAGCGCCGAAGTTTCGCCGGCACCGTAACGATAATAAGTCCAAAGGTCGGAGTAAATGGACTGCGTCGCGGTTCCCTGGGGAAAGTCTGCTCCGAAGATATCTTCAAAGTACTGGATGGGCCGGACGGTAGCCGCGCCATTTCCGCCGTTCTCATCGGAGATTCTTGAGAGCTCATCGGCTGCGGCAAAATAAGAGCCGCCGCCGCCTGGATCGACTAGATCGAGGGGCTCGGCGAGATCGAGTTGTTCAAGCAGATGGCGACCGAGACGACCGACGTAGTCTTGTTCAAACAGGAAGCCGCCGGGAAGTTCGGTCTGGAACGAGAGATCGAAGGCGTAAGCGTAGGGAGTCTTGAGCCGGTTGTCGATGCCCCAGGTGATGGCCAGGCCGCAGTTGAGGTTGGTGGACGGAGTGTAGGGATAGGTAACAGTGGCAGAAGGGCTCGGACAGCCCTGCAGCGGCGGAATGTTGTGCGGGCCGGTGAAGCGCGGCGAGGTTTCAACGTAGTAGTAAGAGGCAGGGCTTACGGTGGAGTTGGAAAGGCCGAAGGAGCCTTCTTGATCGAAGGAATTCACGATGCCTTCGCCGAAGTGGTCAAAGTACATGCCTGCGCCGGCGCGGACGGATGTGTGTGCATTGGGAGCCCAGACTGCAGCCAGCCGTGGCGCAATATTGTTCTTCTGCTTGGCCCAGTAGCCCGGCATGTGATTAGCCTTGCCGCTGGGTGCGAAGGAGAGAAGTTGATCGGGAGGCACAGTGCCGTTGTTAAGGTCGCCTGCCGCCGCCGCAGCGGCGCGATTGATGAACCACTTGTGCGTGTCGACCGTAGGCGAAATCTGCTGGCCGTTGCGCTCGTAGGGTGCCTGAAGTAACGAGTGGCGCAGGCCGAAGGTCAGCGTGAAGTTCGATCTTACTCGCCAGGAGTCCTGCACATAGTACTCGAACTCGTTGGCGCGGAAGTGGCGGCTGATGCTCGCGCCGTCGGGCTGAAGAGTGCCGCTTGTGGGGCTTGTGACGGAGTAGTTGTATTGGAGAGTGGTCTCGGGCACCAGGCCGACCAGTGTGTCGTAGGCAATCTCGTAGGAGTTTTCAAATCCGCTGCCCACCAGTGGACTGTTACTGTCGCAACTGGAGGATTGGGTCAGCACGCAGGGATCGTTGGGCGCGTCGTAGAGCCAGTAGGGGTTGGTGCTCGCGCTCGAATAGGAATTATTGTCACTCGCGCGATTGTTTGAGATGCCACGCCAGTTGCCGCCGAAGCTGAGCGTGTGGTTGCCCTTGGTCCACGTGAGGTTGTCAATGATGTTATTCACCGGCACGTTGATGAGGGCAGTGAGCGCCTGCCCGGTGGGCTGGTCGATGAAGCGGAAGTCAACCCAGTCACCCTGGCCGGTGCCGATTCCGCGCGTGGAGTAGCCCTGCCTGATGAGCGCGTAACGGAGGTCGTTGACGATGTTTGGCGACAGCGTCCACGTATAGCCTGCGGCGATGCCCTTGGTGTTGTCTTCAGACCATGTGTTCTGCGGCTGGCCGGGAAGGTTCTGGACTCCGCAGGTATCGGTGTTCACCACGCCCGGGCAACCGGCTGAGGAGAAGCTCGACTCAAGGTTGCCGGTGTCTTTTTGCAGATTACCGCGGATGAAAAGGTGCTGCTTGTCGTTCAGGTTGTAGTCGATTTTAAGAATGCTGGTGTTGAGCGTCTTGGGGGCGGGCGCTGAGAATACGTAGCCCTCATTATTGACGCCATCGCCTACGGTATTGAGGATGCCGTATTCCTTGGCGGTGCCGAGAGGCGAATAGTACGAAAGCACATCTGCATCCGGACCGCAGCCAATGCTGGGCGAACACGGCATTCCGGTCCCACCGGGGTTGGGGGTCTCGTCGATTTGCAGCACCTGCGAACCGGTGAGCCACTGCGTGTTGCCGTTCTGGTCTTGGTAGCCAAGCTCGCCGTTGTAAAAATTGGCGGTAGGCAAAACTCGCGTGACAACCTCGTTGATAGCCTGGCGTTGGCCTTCGTAGTTGAAGAAGAAAAAGAGCTTGTCTTTCTTGATTGGCCCGCCGATTGATGACCCGAAGGTGTTCATTACATATTTCTGCGGAATATTGGGCTCGCCAAGGTATAGCTCGGTGTACTTGTTGAACCACTCGTTGGCCACAGTGTTGGTTGGCCGGTAATACTCGTAGAACGCACCATGGAGCGCGTTGGTGCCGGTCTTGGTGACCAGCGAAATTTGCGCTCCCGAGCTGCGGCCGCTGTCGGCGTCACCGTTTGAAGTGGTGACGCGGAACTCTTCAGTGGAGTCGAGTGTCGAGCGCAGGACACCGGTGAAAGCAGTGCCGTTGAGCTGATCGTTGTCGTCCATCCCGTCGAGCGTGACGTTGCCCTGGTCGGAACGGCCGCCACTTACCGAGCCGGAGCGGCTGTCCATGGTGTTGTTTTCATCGGGATTGCCGAGGTAAAGCACGCCCGGCTGCAGGGTGAGCAGCGCGAGCGGGTCGCGGCCTTCCATGGGGAGGGCCTGGATGGTTGAGTTATCAACCGAATCGCCGAGCGTTGCGTCGGTGGTGTTGAGCGTTTGCGCGGCTCCGCTTACGTCAACGGTCACCGTGCTGGACTGCACCGTAAGCGTGAAGTTGACCGTGGCCGGTTGATTAACGAGCAGCTCGGCGCTCTTGGTTTGTACGCCGAATCCGGGGGCGGAGACGGTGATGGTGTATCGAGCGGGTGGAATCTGCGCGAAGACATAACCACCCATGCTGTCGGCAATTGCGGTGTAGTTGGAACCGCCGGCCGCATTCACAATCTCGACTTTTGCGCCGGGCACCACGGCGCCGGTTGGATCTTTGACAACGCCGCGAAGTGAAGTGGTAGCAGTTTGTGCGGAGATGAATGCGGGCCAAAACAAAACGCCGGCAAGCACCCATGCAGAAAAGAAACGTCGCATGACTGGACCTCCAAAACCCACAGCCTGGATCTTTCGAAAGACCTCTTCGTGCTCAACTCAAATGAGACGTGCGGTAGATCGCTGGTGGCGGTAGCGATCGATCAACGGAATCAACGAACGGATATTCAGCAGCGGAATAAAGGCGCTGCGCGCGCATCGAAGCGAGATCGTGAGATAACCTGCGGGGAAGCGCAGGATATAGGTAAATATTCTGAATCAAAGTCCGTTGTTTTTCAAGATCGAAATTGCTCTTTCGATCAAGTTGAAAACGGAATAGAGAGCGGCTTTTCCCCTTTATTGCTGCTGTTGCTGTTGCATCTGCTGCATGTCGAGGAATGGCACAGGCGGCGCGGGCGGCTGTTGCGCGCGCTCCACCAGGACGCTCCAGTCTTCCGGGATCGGCAGCTTGCGATCGAGGGCCGGCGCGTGGTCGCTGGCGTCGACCTGAACGGCTACGAAGAGCTCGCTGTCGGTCTTTCCGCGGAAGACGCCGTGCGTGGGCGGAACGTCGGCGTAGTCGCGGCCGACGGCGGTGCGGATGTGGCGATGATGCGCCACAAGGTTGTTGGTGGGGTCGAAGCCGACCCAGCCGAGGTGAGGGATAAGAGCCTCAACCCAGGCGTGGGTTGCGTCGGGCGTGGAGCGGTCGTGGTCTTCGCGGCTGCGATAGAGATAACCGGAGACGTAGCGGGCGGGGATGCGCACGTGGCGCAGCAGCGCGAGCATGGTGTGGGTAAAGTCCTGGCAGACGCCCTTGCCGCTCACAATGGCCTCGTCGATCGGCGAGTCGACGCGCGTGTGGCGGGGCACGTATTCAAAGTAGTTGTAGAGGCGCTGGTTCAGCTCGTGCACCAGCATCAGCGGATCGTCGCGGCGAGTAACACCCATCTGCTCGGCGAGCAGAATCACGGCGGGAGTTTCAACGGCGAAAGTGCTGGGCAACAGCATCTCCCAGTAGTCGCCTGAGGCAATCAGCGCGTCGAGCTCGCTCCATGCGTCGGGCGCGAGGAAACTGGGAACATCGGGGAAAGGCTGCTGCTCAACCACGGATTCAGCGACGATAACCAGCTGGTTGTGCTCGCCGGGAATGTCGAAGTGCTGCACGTTGTTGCCCAGGTGGTCTCGATAGCTGAAGACGCGGCAGCGCGGGCTGACGGAGAGTGAAAATGTGAGGCAGTGTTGGCTTGAGTCGGAGCGCGGATGCATGCGCGTCTCCATGATGCTCTCGCTGATAGGGTGCGAGTAACGGAAGCGCGTCAGGTGGCGGATGGAGTAGAAATTCATGCTGGCGATGCCCCAATTCTTTTTTTCTTCCGTTTTCGAATTTAAGTCCGGCTAACTCCGCTAACGCCGCCAACCCCGCTAACTCCGCCTCTTCTCTTTACACTGCCAACGCCGATTGTATGGAGTATTGCACGTAGTACCGGTACATGAGTTCATGAATGTGCAGACATTGTGCACGAATAGAGTGCAGAAAACCGGCCGTATCGCCGGAGATGATTTCGCCGATGGATGTGTAGCGTAGCATGGCGCTAAGCTTGCCAATGCCTGCTTTGAGCTCCTCGGGCGGACGGCGGCCGCCGGTTTGCTGGATGCCCTCAATGGCCTGCAGCGTGCCGTCGACACAGTAGTGAATGGCGTGGGGAAAGTCGCGGTTGAGCAGCAGGAATTCCAGAATGCGATCGGGAGAGATATCGGCGGTGTAAACCTGGCAGTAGGCCTCGAATGAAGTGCAGCAGCGCAACAGGCCGACTAGCTCGAGATAGAGATGGCCGGCGCTCTCGGAGCTTGGCCCCTCAAAGAGATCGGGCTGGTAAACCTCAAGCAGCGTGGCCGTTGAGTAGGCGCGCTCAAGGTAGCGGCCCAGGCGGATGAATTGCCAGCCCTGGCCGTGGATCATGCTGGTATCGGTGGTGCCTTTGAAGAGATAGATGCCGTCGATCACCGCGGCAAGCTGGTCGTTGATGTTGGCAGCGAATTGCGTTTGCGCGTGCGGCAGGTGCATCTGGTGATAAAGGCGGTTGAGACGCTGCCACATCTCAGAGGAGATTTCTTCGCGCACCTGGCGGGCGTTTTCGCGTGCGCCGTTAAGGCAGTAAATCACCGAGGCCGGGCTGAGGCTGTCGTAGACCAGATTCTTCGCCATGGACTCGATGCTGCCGTTCCAATCCATGCCCACGGGCTTGCCGAGCGCGGCGATCATACGCTGCCAGCGCGCCTCGAGATCCACTTCCCCGGTGTCAAGCATGAGGCTCAGCGTTACGTCGAGTTGGCGCACGGTGTTCTCGGCGCGCTCCAGGTAGCGGCTCATCCAGTAAAGGCTGTCGGCAACACGCGAAAGCATCTTGGCGCCCTCCCTTACACGCAGATTTGAAACCGTTATTCCAGCACCCATGTGTCCTTGCTGCCCCCTCCCTGCGAGGAGTTGACCACCAGAGATCCCTTCTCGAGTGCAACACGGGTGAGCCCCCCGGGAACGATGTTGATTTTGTCTCCAAATAGAATGTAGGGCCGCAGGTCCACGTGGCGCGGCTCAAGACGATCGCCGATAAGGCAAGGCGCGCGCGAAAAATCGAGCGTGGGCTGGGCGATATAGTTGCGCGGGTTGGCTTCGATCTGGCGCGCAAACTCTTCGCGCTGCCGGGCGGTGGAGTGGGGGCCGATCAGCATGCCGTATCCGCCGCTTTCGCCAACGGCTTTCACCACCAGCTTGTCGAGATTGGCAAGCACATGTTTGCGGTCTTTCTCTTCGCTCAACAGGTAGGTCTCAACATTGGCCAATATAGGATCTTCGTTGAGGTAGTAGCGGATCATGCGCGGAACGTAGGCGTAGACGGCTTTGTCGTCAGCCAGGCCCGTCCCGAAGGCGTTGGCCACCGTGACGTTTCCGGCGCGATAGGCATTGAAGAGGCCGGCGCAGCCGAGCGAGGAGTCGGGACGGAAGATGAGCGGATCGCTGAAGTCGTCGTCGACGCGGCGATAGATAACGTCGACGCGCTTGAGGCCGTCGGTGGTGCGCATGTAGACGATGTTGTCGTGGGTAACAAGGTCGCGGCCTTCGACGAGATCGATGCCCATCTGGCGGGCGAGATAGGTGTGCTCGAAGTAGGCGGAGTTGAATACGCCGGGGGTGAGCAAAACAATGTTGGGCTCGGGACGGCCTTCAGGCGCCAGCGAACGCAGCGTCGAAAGCAGCACCTGCGGGTAGTGCTCGATGGGGCGCACGCCGTAGCTCTGGAAAAGAGCAGGGAAGGTGCGCTTCATGACGCGCCGATTGGTAAGCATGTAGCTTACGCCGGAAGGAACGCGCAGGTTGTCTTCGAGCACGACGAATTCGCCATTATTAAGGCGCAGAAGATCGGAGCCAACCACGGCGATGTAGACGTTGCGGGGCACCTGCAACCCGCGCATGGGCCGGCGATAGTGCTTGCTGCTATAAACCAGCTCGCGGGGAATGACGTGATCGTTCAGGATCTTGCCGTCGGAGTAGACGTCGCGCAAGAAGAGATTAAGGGCGGTGATGCGCTGGGTCAGGCCGCGCTCAATGCGGTCCCACTCCTGGGCGGTAACGATGCGCGGCAGCAGGTCGTAGGGAAAGATGCGCTCGGTGCCTTCTTCGCGGCCGTAGACAGTGAAGGTGATGCCCTGGGTGAGGAAAGAGAGATCGGCCGACTGCTTGCGGCGCTGCAGCTCATCGGGCGGCAGGCTGGCAATGGTTTCGGCGAGCGCGCGGTACTGCGGCCGAAGATCGCCCGAGCCCTCGCGCATCTCGTCGAATGCCCGGTCGAGCGGGTAGTCACCGAAAAGCGTATCGAGTTCCACTGAATGGCCGATGCTCATGCGCCTCTGAATTTCGTTCGTCAAGACACTGAATCATGCCGGGAAAAAGACGGAGCCGGACACGGGCAGCGGAAACGCATTTGCCTGTCGCGATCCTGCCGGCTCGTTTTTGAGCAAACTCCGCCTCTACCCTGTTCCTTTGTTTCTAACACGAAGCAGATAAAGGGGCCATCAGGAAACAGGGACGGTGAAGGGCGGACATGGGACGAGACCCCACCCCGGCCGCAAAAAACGCGGCCAGGGTGGGGCAACCTGCATGATTGGCGCAACGAGGGCGGTCCTGTGGCAGCCCGTTCTAGAACAAATTCCAAAGCGACTGGTTATAAACCGCGTGATGGAACTGCACTTCTGAGCCCTTGACGATGGTTCCAAGCTCCCGCGGAGAGCGGTTGGCTGCTGCTTGCTTCAGGTCGGCGTAACGGCCTTGCACGTCGGCCCCGAGAATTTCGCCAATCCAAGTGGAATTCTTGAAGTCGTCGATAGCCTTCTGGATATTGTCAGGCAGGTATCGGCCGCCGGCGCGCAAGTCCTTGTGCTTGGCAATGGTTCCGTCAATACCGGTCTTGAAGATGCTGTAAAGCGACAGGTACGGGTTAGCGTCGGGAGCCACCGCGCGAACCTCGGTGCGCATGGAGCGGTGATTACCAATGGGCACGCGAATCATGGCGCCGCGGTCGACGGCCGAAGCGCGGATCTGGTTCGGCGCCTCAAAGTGCGGGTCTAGCCGGCGGTACGCATTCACGCTCGAATTGAAAATCAGGCACAGATCGAGCGCCTGGCTCAGGATGCGATCGAGGAAGTTCCATCCGAACTTCGAAAGGTTCTCTTCGCCCTTCTCATCCCAAAACAGATTGGTCTTGCCCCTTGAGACCGATACGTTGGTGTGCATGCCGCTGCCATTCACGCCGACGATCGGCTTGGGCAGGAAACATGCGGTATAGTTCATATTGGCAGCAATCTGACGGCAGAGCAGTTTGTAGAGCTGGATCTGGTCGGCCGCGGCCACCACTTCGGCATAACCGAAGTTGATCTCGAACTGGCTGGGCGCTACCTCGGGATGGTCCTTCTCGTTCTGGAAGCCCATGGCGCGCTGCACTTCGGCAGCAGTGTCGATGAACTGGCGCAAGGGATCGAGTGGCAAGACGTGATAATAGCCGCCGGTGTTGATGCACTCGAACTTTCCAGTTAGGTGATAGTTTTGTTCGGCGTCGCGCCCTGCGAAAAGAAAGCCCTCGATCTCAGTGGCGGCGTTCATCGTGTACTGTTTTTCTTTGAACATTGCCTCGGAGTAGCTCTTCAGCACGCCGCGCATGTCGCCCGAGTATTGTGTGCCATCCTTGTCGATGACGTTGCCGAAGACCAGTACCTTGCCGTTTCCGAACACGTCCGCAGGCACCCAATAAAAGGCGCTCCAGTCGATGCCCAGGCGCAGGTCGCTTTCCTTCTGCGCGGTAAAGCCGCGGATGGACGATCCATCAAAGGTGAGGTTCTCGTAGGCGCCGAGCAGGAATTTCTTGTCGTAGTCGAGCAGGTGCAGACGTCCTTCAAGGTCAGAGAACAGCACCGTGACAGCTTTGATCCGCTTTTCGTCGGTGAGGTACTTCAAGCGCTTGTCACGGACTTCGTCGGCAGCGACGCGGCTGGCGCGATCGGACTTGGCTGCCAGATTGAGTTCCTCCAGTTCTTCGTAGGTAAGAGCAAGGAAATTGCGATAGTCGGTGGACATGGATCTCCCTCTTGATTTGGTTGGTCTCGCAAAGATAGACCTCCGGTGCTTGAGGGCGCTGGAGGCACTGTTGTGGAGTGTTACAGCTTAGATTAACTCGTCCGCGCAGGCGGACAAAGCCAGTTTGCTGCGATTAGGTTAGCGCCAGCGGAGGCAGGATGGCGGAGGAAATGTGGGTGGATAAATCTGGAGGGCCGAAAAACCGGCTAGATTGCATCATTCATGGTGCAGAATTGTGCGGTGCAAGACGAGACCGTGATGAATGCCGAGTCGAGGATGCAAAGTGACAAAACATCAAGGCAGGAGTGAGGGAGTTGTGCAATGGGCGCAACGATAAGCGAGTTTGCCGGAATCAGGGTTCCGATTTCGACGTATGACAAGGTAAGCTTATCCCTTGCGCGCAGACGGAACTCTGAGAACTCCGCCATCTCCCATGCGCCTGAATGAGGAAACCTATGCAATTTCGAATCTCTCGCCGCCTCTCCTTTTTGCCGCTCGTTGTGCTTCTTGGCGCGGCAATCGCTGTCCCTGCTGAAGAAGGAATGTGGACCTTCGACAACCTTCCGGTAAAGCAGCTTGAAGCCAAATATGGATTCAAAGCCACCGAGGAGTGGCTCGATCACGTGCGCCTCTCGAGCGTGCGGCTCAACGATGGCGGGTCGGGATCTTTTGTGAGCCCCGACGGATTGCTGCTGACCAATCACCACGTAGCCCGGGCGCAGCTGCAGAAGAATTCGACCGCCGAGCACGACTATATTCGTGACGGCTTTTACGCGGCGACCGAGGACCAGGAATTGAAATCGCCGGATCTTGAGATCAACGTCCTTGTGGGCATGAAGGACGTGACCGAGCGCGTTCAGAATTCGACCAAAGCCATTACCGACCAGGCCCAGGCGCTGAAGGCGCGGGATGCGGAGATTGCGGCCATCGAGGAAGAGAGCAAGAAGGCCACCGGTCTGCGCTCCGACGTGGTCTCGCTTTACAACGGCAGCGAGTACTGGCTGTATCAATATAAGGCCTACACCGATGTGCGGCTGGTATTTGCGCCGGAGCAGCAAGCGGCATTCTTTGGCGGCGATCCTGATAACTTTACCTATCCGCGCTACGACATCGACATGGCGCTGTATCGCGTGTATGAGAACGGGAAGCCGATCCACACCGAAAACTATCTGAAGTGGAATTCGAAGGGCGCGGCGCCCGGCGACCTGATTTTTGTTTCAGGCAATCCGGGCTCGACCGAGCGCCAGGACACCATGGCGCAACTGCTGGTGGAGCGTGACACGGTTGAGCCGGCGGTGATTGCGTATCTGCAGGCCCGAATTTCGGCAGCACAGAACTTCGCAAAACAGGGACCCGACCAGGCGCGCGAAGTGGGCAGTACGACCTTCTTTTTGCAGAACAGCCTGAAAGCCTACCAGGGGCGGTACGAGGCGCAGCTCGACAAATCGGTGATCGCCAAAAAACAGGCCGACGAAGACGATTTGCGCGCCAAGGTGGATGCGAACCCCGAGTGGAAGGCCGAGTATGGCGATGCGTGGGACACGATCGCCGGCGTCGAAGAGAAGGTAAAGCCCGAGATCAAGCGTCAGCTCTTTAGGCGCAGCGGGAGCCAGTTGTTCGCGCTGGCGATCGAGATTGTGCAGTACGTGGCCGAGGTTAAGAAGCCCGACGGCGAGCGGCTGCCGCAGTACCATGAGGCGGGTCTGGAATCTCTGCGCTACCAGCTGCTTTCGCCGGCGCCCATCTATTCAGACGTGGAAAAGATGTTCATGAAGTCCAGCCTGAACCTGGCCGTGGAGAATCTTGGCTCAAGCGACGAGTTTGTGCAGGCAATGACGCAGGGCGGCGGCGTGGACAAGACCGTGGACGCGCTGGTGGATGGGACCAAGCTCGCCGACCCCAAAGTGCGCCAGGCGCTGCTCGAGGGCGGAGAGGCCGCGGTTGCTGCGTCCACCGATCCGATGATCGTGGCGGCGCGGCGTTTCGATCCGATATGGCGCGCCAACTACAAGCACATTCGCGACAGCGAAGAGAGCGTGCTGGTTCCAGCCGAGGAGAAGCTGGGCAAGGCGCGGTTCGCGGTGTACGGCAAGAACGCATATCCCGATGCCACGTTCACGCTGCGGCTGAGCTACGGCACGGTTGATGGTTATCCCTACAACGGGACGATTGCGCCGCCGTTCACCACCTACTATGGGCTCTTTGACCGCTCGGCCAGCTTCAGCAACAAGGAACCGTTCAATCTGACCGGCAAGGAAGCCGCGGCGCTGGGCAAGCTTGATCTGGCGACGCCGCTCGATTTTGTGTGCACGGCCGACATCATCGGCGGCAACTCGGGCTCGCCGGTAATCGATCGCAACGGCGATATTGTGGGACTGATCTTTGACGGCAATATCGAGTCGCTGGCGGGCGACTTTGTTTACGACGGAACCAAGAACCGCGCGGTGGCAGTGCACACGGCAGGCATGATTGAGGCGCTCAGGAAGATCTACGACGCGGGCGCGCTGGCCGATGAGCTCGAGGGCAAGAAGTAATTCGGCTCAGGTAGGAAAGCGCTCAATAAACGCGGAGAGTGCGGCGTAAACCGCATTCTCTGCCTGGCCGCCTGCAGTTTCATGCGATTCAAGCTTGAGAATGCGGTCCAGCTCAATCTTCATCTCACCAAACGCGTTGCGCGCTTCAGTTTCGTGCGCGAAGAAGCAGGTGTGAAAGAAAAGTCCATAGATGCCGCAGGTGATGGCATAAGGAATCGGCCGGGAGTTGGGCCCGCCGCCTGAACCAGATCCCGATTCGAGTGTGATGCGGGCGCCCAGCCTGTGCTCTTCGTCAAGCAGGATGAGTCCATCCTCAGAACCGTGAGTCCCCAGCGTTTCACCGTTCTCAAAGCTTCGCCACACGCGGGAATGATTGCGCGGTGACGATGGCTGCGTCAAGGAATTCGGGCGTCGGAGCACGGAAAGAACAAGCTCGGCCGGTTGCAGTGGCGATTTCGCGGCCCCGATTCGTTTGAGAACTTCCTGTCATGGTTCGTCGCGACGCTTCCAGAGTTGATTCCTGCCGCACACTTCACCTACAACTAAATGCTTCCGGAGAGATCCGAGTCAATTAATCGTGTAAACAATCCACAGCTAGCGACTCAACAAGCGGCGACAAATCCACCAACTCCAAAACCAGGGGCCGGATGGTCTGCCTCGACGCGACAGGCAAATGGCCGAAGCTTTCCATCGCCCCGGAATAGTCTCTCCATTCGCCGGATCGCCAGGCCCCGCCTTCGGGCGGGGCCACGTTTTCCGGGTCATTCTCCGTACGGCACCCAGATGTTTTTGACCTGGGTTGCGTGCTGGAGAAACCAGCGGCCTTCGGCCCGCGCGGGGTCGAACCAATCGTATTCGCGGCCTTCGTTGGTGAAGACCTGCTTCATATTCCCAATCGAGGCGGCCCGCACCATGGCGGCTTCCTGGTCGCTGCGGAAGCACCAGATGGCGTCGATGCCGTCATGCTCGGCCAGAGTTTTACCCAGTTCGGCGGGTCGGCCCGCGACCAGGTTCACCACGCCGCCAGGCACGTCGCTGGTGTCGAGCAACTGGTAGAGATCTCCCTGGATGAGCGGGTAGCGTTCCGACGGCACTGCGACCACGGTGTTGCCCATGGCAATGGCCGGCAGAACCAAAGAGAGCAGGCCAAGCAACGGCGCTTCGGCAGGAGCGAGAATGCCAACCGCGCCCACCGGCTCCGGCATGGCGATGGTGATATTGCGGCCGGGCGGATGATGCACCACGCCTTCGTATTTATCCGCCCAGGCGGCGTAGGCAAAAATGCGCTCGATGGAAAGATCGGTCTCGAGGGCAGCGCGGGCTTCGCTCGTGTCGGGGCCGATAGCGCCGGCAAGCCGATGCGCGATCTCTTCGCGGCGCTGGATCATGTTCTCAGCGAGGTAGTAGATGACCTGCGCGCGGGCGTGGGCCGAGGTTCGCGCCCATCCTGACGCAGCCTGCGCTGCTTCTACCGCGTTGCGGATATCTTTGCGATTGCCAAGCGGGGCTTCGCCGAGTAATTGGCCATCTTTGCCATGGACGGGGAAAGAATAGCCGGAATCGGGCCGCGCCTGCTTGCCGCCGATGTATTGCTTCACAGTGCGGTCGATCGACGAGCCTGCGGGAGCGAAACTGCTCATATTGTCTTCGGCTTCGTCGTGAATGTTTTCGGCGTGCGGCGCCGCAGCTTTGGCCGGAGGCAGGCTGTGCAGCCACTTCGGAGTGAGATACTCCATCATGCCTTCGCGGCCGCCTTCGCGGCCGTAGCCCGATTCGCGGTAGCCGCCGAATCCGCACGCAGCGTCGAACTGGTTGGTGGAGTTGACCCAGACCACGCCGGCTTTCACTTGCGCGGCCAGATCGAGCGCCACATTGATGTTCTCGCTCCAGATGCTTGCCGACAGGCCATAGACGGTGTTGTTGGCCAGCTCGACGGCTTCGGCAGGAGTGCGAAAGGTCATCCCAACCAGGACTGGACCAAAAATCTCCATCTGCGCCACGGTCGCCGTGGGGTGCACGTCGGTGAGCAGGGTGGGGAGAAAATACCAGCCCTTCTGAGGGAGCGGACTGGAAGGTTGCCAGCAGCGCGCGCCCTCGGCGACGCCGGCATCGACCATGCGGCGGATCGCCTCGAGTTGCACCGGCGAAACAATGGCGCCGATGTCGATTGCCTTATCCAACGGATGGCCGACGCGCAGCGTCTCCATGCGGGCGCGGACCTTGGTGTAGAGTGTCTCTGCGACGCGTTCCTGCACCAGCAGCCGCGAACCGGCGCAGCACACTTGCCCCTGGTTGAACCAGATGGCGTCAACCAGGCCCTCAACCGCGGAGTCGAGATCGGCGTCGTCGAAAACGATGAACGGCGATTTGCCTCCCAGCTCGAGCGAGAGCTTTTTGTGCGTGTGCGCAGTGGCCTTGCGGATGATACGGCCAACTTCAGTGGAGCCGGTGAATGCGATCTTGTCGATTCCCTTGTGCCCGGTGATCAGCTCGCCGGTCGCCGGTCCGCCATTCACCACGTTCAGCACGCCCGCCGGCAAGCCCACTTCCATGGCCAGTTCGGCGAGAGCCAGCGCGGTGAGCGGCGTGTTCTCGGCAGGCTTGATGACTACGGTGTTGCCCGCAGCCAATGCCGGCGCCACTTTCCATGCGAACATCAGCAGTGGAAAATTCCAGGGAATGATCTGGCCAACCACGCCGCAAGCGGTGTAGTTGGGGAACTCCGATGCCAAAAGCTGCGCCCAGCCGGCGTGATGGTAGAAATGGCGCGCCACCAGAGGAATATCGATGTCCCGGCTCTCGCGGATGGGCTTGCCATTATCCATCGATTCGAGTACGGCCAACCGGCGTGAGTGCTTTTGTACCTGCCGGGCGATCGCATAGAGGTAACGGGCGCGCTGGTGACCGCTAAGGGATTGCCAGCCGGGCAGGGCTTTGCGCGCCGCGGCGACGGCGGCGTCCACGTCGGCGGCGCTAGCAGCCGCGACTTCAGCGAGCGAGTCTCCGCTGGAGGGATCGATGGTCTCAACGTATTCGCCGCTCGTCGGTTTCGCCCACGCCCCGTCGATGCAGGAGTCAAACCTGCGGTGATGCCGCTCCAGCCACTCGACGGCTTCTTTCGGATCTTCCGGCGCGGCGCCGTATTCCATGGTGTAGAACTTTTCGGCTATGCTCACTCAAATCTCCTTCGACGGACTCGAACCCATCTACGCGATGGGGTGACGATAAAGGGCCGAATAGCGGCCGGTCGCGTGATGCTCCAGTTGGCGCTCGATATCGGCCAACATGCCGCTGGCGCCGAATCGAAACAGGGACGGCTCCAGCCACGGGCGCCCCAGCTCGTCTTTCATCATGGCCAGCCAGTCCAGCGACTGCTTCGCCGTGCGGATGCCGCCTGCAGGCTTGAAGCCCACCGCCATCCCTGTGCGTTCTGCGTACTCGCGGATGGCGCGCACCATGGTCAGCGAAACCGGGAGCGTGGCGTTCACCGCTTCCTTGCCGGTGGATGTTTTGACGAAGTCCGCGCCCGCCATCATGGCCACCCAACTGGCCCGCGCCACGTTGCGCAGCGTCATCAGGTCGCCGGTGCCCATGATGGCTTTCATGTGTACCAGGCCGCAGGTCTCCTTGAATGCGGCGACCTCGTCATACAATGCCTGCCACTCGCCGTTGAAAACATGCGCGCGCGTGATCACAATGTCAATCTCCGACGCGCCAGCTTCGATGGAACGCCGGATCTCCTGCACGCGTTCCGTCAGCGGATTTAAGCCAGCCGGGAATCCGGCCGAGACTGCGGCCACCGGAATGCCCGACCCCTCGAGCGCCCTGACCGCTGTTTCGACAAACGTATGATAGACGCAGACCGCACCGACCGTGAGGTCCAGTTCCTGAATTCCAAGGCTCTCAACCAACTGCCGCTGCAGCGGATTGCGTGCCTTCGCACACAGCCGTTTCACGCGCTCGGCAGAATCGTCTCCGCTGAGCGTGGTCAGGTCCATGCAGGCGATGGCGCGCAGCAACCACGCCGCCTGATTCTCTTTCTTGACCGTGCGGCGCGCAGTCTGCGTCGTCGCACGGCGCTCCACGGCGCTCTTGTTCACGCGCACTTCTTCCACCCAGTCCAAGTTGAGCGCGATGCGCCGGTTGGGTTCAAGCTGTCGTCCGTGCAGGGTAATCGGGACAGGACGCGTGGTATGCATCGAGATTGCCGGCTGAGGAGCCATAGTGTTTCCCTTCTATTGAGTGAATAGTTTAAACAATCCTGATAGCCGCGGTATTTCTCACCTGCGACCCGCGCAGCCTTCAGAGAGCCTCTGCAGGACAGGTGTCATAGTAGTTACCTTTTGAAGGGAGATAAATTCACTCAAAATTGGGCTCAATTTCGCTCAATTTGGCTCAAAAAGGGCATTTTGAGGGTTTTGGATGCAAACAAATGTAACAGAGTTTCTGGTGTTACATTTTTGCAAGCGATTGATTCGTAATGATGTTAAGTGAAGGTGAGCCTGTTACTTTTCTAATTACCCCGGGGGAGGGGGTGGGGGGAGGTAATTTTCTAGTAACATCTCTCACCCGCAGCCGCGGCCTGTAGCTTGCAGCCCGTAGCCTGTGGCAGACGGATCGGGGCTGCTGCAGGGAACAAGGAATCGGGAACAGCCTTTGCCGAATTCATTCAGCTCATACAGCGATTATGCGCCAGACGTGGGATATAAGATGCAAAGCGGCAAGCTCTTTTTCTTTTTGTCTATCCTTCAGGGTTCGAGAGAGTTGGAGTTCACAGCCGTGGTCGATGGGCGTCTTGTGGATTGGCGTAAATCCAGAAGGATCGCTGCGACATTGGCGTTTTCGGGGAGTAATCCAGACTGTCGCGCGTAACCGGCTGTAAATGAGCGCTTTGTGCTGTATCGCCTGTGGACGCTCGCCTTTCGGCTTGCCGATCACTTACCCAACGCCTTCCGCTATTCAGACATGGGAGTGGTTCACCGGAGAATTCCATCAGGATCGTTCGATTTCAGGGTGGAGGGCTTCTAAAACAGCGGCGGCCTCACAGAAGTGCCAAGCAAACTCGTATTGATGTTGGCGATTGTGTGATTGCCTTCGTTCCCGCCCCAACAGAAGAGTACATAAACAGCTGGAAGCCCACCAGCATGGAGCGTTAATCCTGCGCTGTAGCTATGGCGCAGGTGATCGAAGGAAATATCGTCCCGACGCAGACCCACCTTGGCTTCGTCCACGCCAAGGAACAGGCCGACGGGAAACTTTCCCAGGCTCTGCTCATAAGCGCCGTGCATCCACAGCAAGTCTGGCCCGCGAAAGCGGCAATCGGGATAACTGGAGAGGATGGCTTGTCCGTTCAGATCGGAGCCGCCGATAGTCGGCTCGGAGCATTATGGATATGGCGATTTGGAGTGGGCCGCTTTGGTTTGCGGTAGATGCGGTCAGTCTATGTGGATTGTATCGACTTTTGCCTGTAACAAAGTGAAATCGTGAAGCTTACCTCCAGGGGCGAAAGTCGATTCTGGATGCCTTGGAAGTCCATAACGCCCGACGTATCGCACGCGCATCGTCTGCCGCGCCACCAGCTTAATCCAAATCGCAGAATTGCTCACCGAGGCCGATTACTCCCATGGAGTCAGCCAGTGTTCGCCGATTTCAATGGGCACGAATCTCGGTTGCCGCCAACCTCTCGCCGCAATTTCGCAATGGCAAAAGGGACGCAGCCAGACCGGATCAGGAATTCAAGTAAGGGATCTGAGCTTGTTCAGGGTGCCGTTTTCTCAAGGAAAACGGCACTGAATAGCATCAACTCTACTTAAATCAATTCCTGATCCGGTGTATCGGCCTCGCCCATTGTGTTTCCGGATTGCGCCGGCGTTACTTGCTGGCGTGGACGGCGCCTCGACGATGACCTGTGACGGTGCGGGACCAGATCGGAACAGATATGGAAGCCTGTCCCTTTTGGGCGTCGCAGGGGTAAGAAATCTGCGCGAAGGTCTAATGGGACGCTGCCATCCCGCGTAATCTGGGCTGTTCAGAACTTGAACGGCTTGGGTGGCGATTGGCTTGGGCTCAGCGGCAGAATTGCGGAGAGGGACGAACAGGCTTGGCGAATTGACGGATCGCGGCAGCGCCGATTCGCCCGGTCGAGTCTCGATCGATCCAGACTCGCTCAGTCAAGACTCGCTCGATCTAGTCTCGCTCAATTCAGTCTCGCTCGACCCAGCCGATTGGCCAGGGTTTCGCCGGCAGGCACACTCCATGCTGGACGACATGCTCGACTATCTTGAGAACATTCGAGAACGGCCGGCGTGGCATCCGATCCCGGGTAAGGTGCGAGCGCGATTCAGCGGCAGGCTCCCGACCGCGCCCACAAATCTTGCCCAGGTGCACGAAGAATTCTTGACCGGCATTCTTCCCTACACGGCAGGAAACGCACATCCGGGTTTCATGGGATGGGTGCACGGAGGCGGCACGCCCGCAGGTATGCTTGCGGAGATGCTGGCCGCAGCCACCAATGCAAATGTTGGCGGACGCGATCAGGCGCCGGTTGAGGTGGAGCGGCAGGTGGCGCGCTGGATGCGCGATCTATTCGAGTTTCCCGAAAGCGCCAGCGGTCTGTTTGTTACCGGGACATCGATGGCCAACCTGATTGCGGTGCTGGTGGCGAGGGACGCCGCGTTGGGTTTAGAGGTACGCAGCAGCGGAATCACGAATCAATCGACGAAGCTCACTGCGTATGCCTCGCGTGAAGTACACGGCTCAATTGGCCGCGCGCTGGACTTTGCGGGGTTGGGGAGCAAAGCGCTGCGGCTGATCGAGAGCGACCATCACCGGCGCATGGACATTGGCGCCCTCTCGGACGCAATCGCTGTGGATCGCAGAGCGGGATACACACCGTTTTTCGCAGTTGGAACCGCGGGGACAGTCGACACGGGTGCGGTGGACGATTTGGATGGCGTGGCAGATATTTGCCGGCGCGAGAAGCTGTGGTTTCACGTCGACGGGGCATATGGCGCGCTGGCCATGCTGGCGCCGGAACTTCGACCCCGGTTGCGAGGCATTCAACGGGCTGATTCGCTGGCGTTCGATTTTCACAAATGGGGGCAGGTCCCTTACGACGCGGGATTCATTCTGGTGCGCGATGGCGAGTTGCATCGACAGGCATTTGCCTCTCCGGCTGCATACCTGGCTCGCGAAACGCGGGGATTGGCGGCGGGTTCACCGTGGCCATGCGATTTTGGCCCCGATCTTTCCCGTGGGTTTCGGGCCTTGAAGACATGGTTCACTTTCAAGGTATACGGCGCGGCGGCCATGGGTGCGGCCATCGCCGGAACCTGCAAACTGGCCCGCTATCTTGAAAGCCGCGTGGCTTCAATCCCCGAGCTTGAAATGATGGCTCCCGTTGAACTGAATATTGTTTGTTTCCGATACCGCGCGCCCGATGCCGACCAGCTCAACCGGCAGATCGCGATCGAGCTGCAGGAATCAGGTATCGTAGCGCCCTCCACCACAATTCTGGATGGCCGCGTAGCGATTCGCGCCGCGATCGTGAATCACCGCACCAGCCGCGCCGAGATCGATGCGCTGGTGGAGGAGACGCTGTGGACCGGCCGGAATCTGTGCGCCCGCCGGATGGAGCACCGCAAGGCCGAACTCCCCGCGGAACGCAGCACGGAAGTGACCGGCCGCGGCGCAGAAGTATTGCTTGCCATGGCGGCAAACACAGGCGCAGAGAGTCCGCAGCGGGGTTGTGCATGACGACTTCATGGGTCGCTCCAACTCATCCAGGAGCCGATCCGCAAGGAGCCGATCTGCAGGCCGCGGCGCAAAAAGCTGCCCGGCTTCCGGGACTGTGCGGTCGTGGGAAGCAGTTTTTTGCCGCCGGCAAAGTGGAAGCGGCGAAACTGCTGTACGAGACCATGCTTGGCGCCGATCCCCTGTCCAGAGAGGCCCACGCAGGTCTCTACTACGCCTATTCGGCGCTTGGTGACAAGCATCGCGCGGCCTCGCATCTCGGCCTGGCTCTCGATTGGCCGGCGATTCTCAAATTGCCTTATCGCGGCATCCCCTCTGACGGCATCGATGCCCCGGTGCCTGTTCTGTTGCTGCTCTCCATGAACTCCGGTAATGTGCTCATACAGCGATTTCTGAACGATCGCATTTTTCAGACCTATGTCGTACTCGTCGAGTCATACGACGACGCGGTTTCTCTGCCGGAACATCGGCTGATCGTGAATGGCGTTGGCGATGCCGACGTTCGGCGCGAAGCCTTGTTGGCCGCCGAGCGCGTGTTGACGCGTTCCGTGGCACCGGTTATCAATCCGCCCCATCGGGTTCTGGCTACCGGCCGTTGCAACAATGCGCAACGATTGGGAAAGATTCCCGGCGTGCTTGCTCCGCTCAGCGTTGCGTTGGCGCGGGAACGGCTGATGGACCCGGATGCTGCGCACGAGTTGCTTGAACAGGGCTTCAAGTTTCCGCTGCTCGTTCGTGCTCCCGGTTTCCACATGGGAAAGAACTTTGTTCGCGTGGAATCGCCCGGCAATTTGAGCGCGTCGGTATCTGAACTTCCCGGCGACAGTGTCATCGCGATGGAGTATCTGGATGGGTGCGGTCGCGACGGCAACATCCGCAAATATCGCGTGCTGACGATCGGCGGAAAGCTATACCCGGTGCACCTGGCGATTGCGAAACAGTGGAAGATTCACTACTTCAGCGCCGACATGGCCGACCACTGCGAGCACCGGGCCGAGGAGTCGCGTTTCCTGGGCGACATGGAGGGCGTGCTGGGGCCGAGAGTCATCAAGGCGCTCGAACAGGTCCAGGAAACGCTCGGATTGGATTATGCTGGAATCGACTTTGGGCTGAATACGCGGGGAGAAGTGCTGCTTTATGAAGCTAACGCTACCATGGCCGTGTATCGTCCCGTGGCGGAAGCGAAATGGGACTATCGCCGTGCCGCAATTGGGCGGATTTATGCGGCCGTACAGGCACTCTTTTTATCGAGAGCGAATCCGGCGTGCATCGACGGTGCATTGTCGAATGTTTGATCCTCGATCGCCTGTTTTGTAAAGCTATCGCCGCTTTTGCCGATAAGATTCTTGATGCCAGCATTCACGGCTGGGCTACGGGAGGCGTTCATGGGCAGCGTTTCTTCCATTGCATCCGCTGCGTCGCTGTCGGCGTCCGCCGTCAGCCAGTTGATGAGCGACGTCTCGTTTTCAACCACGGTCAACGGCAAGACCTACAACGCCGATGTGACTTCATCCAATGGCGAATACGTCGCCGACGATCCTGATTTGAGCGGAGCAGAGGCCACGGGCTCCAGCGTCGAAGCCGCGGAAAACAACCTCAGCACGAGAATCGAAGTCATCGTCTAGAGCGGTTCCAGAATTCATGCGCCCTGGTGAAAGCAGTGAAGGGTGGCATTTTCTTAAGGCGGCATTTTTCAAGGAAAATGCCGCTGAGCAGCCGGAAGGGCAAGCACGAAACACAGTCCAGCCCGGCAGCATTTTGCCGACCCCAGAATTCAAAAGCTGCTCAGGAGAAAATCTCTGGCGGCGGCGAGCACCTTCTCGCGGATCGCAGGCTCCGGCAGCATGCGGGCAATTTCAGTTGCCCCGATCATGGTTGAAAAGATTGCAAAAAAGGCGCGCTCTTTTTCCGCGGTTCGCCGCCCCGGCATGAACGGCTGCATCCGGCTTTTGTAGGCGACGAGTTCCGCGACCACTCGAGGCTTCATCGTCTTTTCTACCCGCGCCAACTCCGGTGCAAGCGCAGCCAGAGGGCACCCGCGCTCAGAGTGTTCGCACAGCTCCGGGCTCAGGTAAGTCTTTACAATGGCCTTCCATGCCTGGCCGGGCTCCGCCTGTTCCGCGGCATGAACCAGGGTCTCTTCAATTTCCCTGAATGCCTTGCCGAGCGACTCCAGCAGCAGCTCGTCTTTGCTCTCAAAGTGTTTGTAAAACCCACCGTGTGTGAGGCCCGTGTCGCGCATAACCGAGGCAACCGCCGCGCCATTCATGCCTTCGGCACGCACGCGCCGCGAGGCGTCTTTCACAATCTTCTGATGCACTTCCGCTTTATGTTCCGGCCGGTAACGCATAGTTCATCATAAGATGCGCGAGATCATCCCACGATGCAATCGTCATCGTCCTGGAAAAATTCGAATCCATTGGATTATGTATATCATCCTATCCGAACAAAGGAGTATTCTTCAATGTCTCACCCGATTCTGGTCACAGGCGCAGCCGGAGGTCCACAGGGATCGACTGGACGCCGGGTCGCAGAGCTTCTACTCGAACAAGGCATTCCTGTCCGCGCATTCGTCCACAAACTTGACGCCCGGTCCGACCAACTCCGCCAGCAAGGCGCGGAAGTCGTAGAGGGCGATCTCCTCAACCCAGGTTCGGTCCGCGAGGCGATGAAGGATTTGAAGCGCGCCTACTTCACCTATCCGGTAACCGACGGCCTGCTTGAGGCAGCCGCGATCTTTGCCTCAACCGCTCGCGACCTGGCTCTCGAGATGGTGGTGAACAACTCTCAATTTCAGAGCACGCCCGATGATCCGGCCTTTCGCGATCTCGAACATGCTCCTTCATTCCGGAATCTGCAGCATCGGCTTGCCGATCGCATCTTCGACTGGGCCCAGGTGGGAGCCGTTCATATTCAGGCGCCGCCCTACTTCGAAAACGTGCGCGCGCTTGTGAGCCGCAGCGTGGCCGCGCAAGATACCGCATTCCTGCCGTGGGGCGATGGCGATGCCGTCATTCCCCTTGCCGGCGCCGAAGACGTAGCCCGCGTGGCCGCAACTCTTCTGGCAGGATTCAAGCCGCCCTCTGAAACGGTTTACCCGCTCGTAACTGCAACTCCAACGGTGCGCGAAATTGTTGAAACGCTTAGTCAGGCGATTGGGCGGCCCATTCGCTATGTGCCCATCACCGACGAAAAGTGGGCCGACGCCGTGAAGGAGAGGCTAAATCCGCACGCGCTCGATCATCTAAGCCACCTTTGGCAAGGCCTCCGGAAGAATGAAATGAGCTTTCGGACTACCGATACGGTCCGATCGATTACTGGCCGCGATCCACAAACATTGGAAGAGTTCTTCCGCGCCAATGCCAGGACTTTCGTCGCAGCGAGTGAATGAAGCCGTCTTCCGTTCCCATTCAAAAAAATTTACACCGATGAGATGATACATATCATCTCATCGGAGAGGAGATCTGAAATGTCACCGGAAAATATCTTTCGCATACAACTGGTCTTAGGCTATGTAGCGTGCCTGCTTTGGTTCAGCACCTACATTCATCCCAAACTCAAGTCGATGGACCGATTCGAAGCGCAGCGTGTCTTGGCTACCGTGCACAGCTTTCGCTTCTTTGGGCTGGTCTTTCTTGTTCCAGGCGTAGCCGGCCCCAACCTGCCGGCTGGGTTCAGCACGTTTTCAGCATACGGCGATTTCGCAACCGGCGTGCTCGCTCTTCTGGCCCTGCTCACGGTGCGGATCCGCCCGCTCTTCTGGTCGTTCGTGGCCGCCTTCAATCTCGTGGGCGCAGTTGACCTCATCGTGGACTATTACAACGCCATCAGGCTGGGCCTTCCAGCGAACGCGGGGCAGTTTGGCGCCACGTATGCGATCCCCATCATCTATGTGCCGATGCTGATGATCATGCACGTCGTCGCATTTTATTGGTTGCTGCGCCCGCAGGCCGGCAGGCAGTAGAAGAAAATGCGGCTTCCGCGCTTGTATGAAATCGAGCGACATCGTGATTCAAACCAGCCGCCCCACCCACTAACCTTTACTGGAGAACCATTATGGACACCACCACCATGGTGCGCGAGCACTATGCCGCCACCAACCTCACCGGCCGCATCATGTCGGCTCTCGCCGCAATCGCGCCGGAAGATCAAACGTTGACCGTTGCGCAGCTCGCCTCGCTCGACCAATTTCACACGCGAGGCATTCTCGCAACTGTCGAGCTGGCTGGCGCCGCAGGGATCGAGCCATCGACTCGCGTGCTGGATCTCGGCTGCGGCATCGGCGGTCCGGCGCGCTATCTCGCCGGCGCCTTCGGTTGCAGGGTGACCGGCGTCGACCTCAGCCCCGGCTTTATCGATGCGGCGGTTTACCTGACGGCGCGCTGCGGGCTGACCGATCGCGTCACGTTCCTCAATGGCGACGCACTGCATCTGCCTTTCGGCGATGGAGCCTTCGATACCGTGTTTTTGCAGCACGTGGCGATGAACATTGAAGGTCGTCCCGCTCTCTACGCAGAGGTACGGCGAATACTGGCGCCGGGCGGCCGGTTTGTTACCTACGACATCGTGCTCGGCGATGGCGATGTCGTCTATCCGACCCCATGGGCACGCGACGCATCCACCAGCTTTCTGCTCAGCGAAGCGGACACGCGAACTGCGCTGGAACAAGCGGGCTTTAAAGCGATGCTGTGGCGCGATGACACCCAGACTGCACGCGACTGGTTCAAGGCGGTAGTGTCCGGACCACCCCAGAGCGGCTTAAGCCTCGGTATCGTAATGGGACCGGAGTTCGCCGCTGCTACCGGCAACCTGGCCCGCAACCTCCGGGAGAATCGCCTGGGCGTGCTTTCCGCAGTCTTGACCCGCGCCTGAACTCTCGCGCGCCCGTCATGAAAGAACTTCGCCGAATGCCTGAATGGCTGCTCGGGAAGAGGACATTGATTCTGCGCTTTCAACCCGCGTTCAACTGCCGGGGAGCCGAGCCAGGAGATGAGACCAGGAGATGAGACCAGGAAATGAGACCAGGAAACGATTGATATGGATTCGACGGTTTGCGAGTGCCGATTTGAATTGGCATATACTTCAGTTGCCGCCGGCATTTTTCTATCAGTGGCCCAAAAGGACGGGGCGCAGCCGATGGCCGCGCCCCTTGATTATTTCCGGCTTGTTCCGGCGTTACTTGTTGGTGTGAACTGCGCCCATGTTGTCTTCGAGCGCTGCCTGGGCTGCGGCGAGCCGCGCCGTGAGCAGACGGAAGGGCGAGCACGAAACGTAGTTGAGCCCGATTCTGTGGCAGAACTTCACGCTCTCGGGGTCGCCGCCATGTTCGCCGCAGATGCCAACCTTCAGATTGGGCCGCGTGTCGCGTCCCTTGTTGACAGCACCTTTCACGAGCTGGCCCACGCCTGCCTGATCAAGGGTTGCGAAGGGATCCTGCTTGAAGATACCGGCCTTGAGGTACGCAGGCAGGAAGCTGTTGATGTCGTCGCGCGAGATGCCGAAGGTGGTCTGCGTCAGGTCGTTGGTGCCGAAGCTGAAGAACTCAGCCTCTTCGGCGATCTGATCGGCGGTGAGGGCAGCGCGCGGCAGCTCGATCATGGTTCCCACCATGTAGTCCACCTTGGCGCTCTTCTCCGCGAAGACCTCTTCAGCAATGCGGCGCACAATGGCCGCCTGGTTGCGCATCTCCTCGATTGAGCCTACCAACGGGATCATGATCTCGGGATGCGGCTCGCCGCCCTTGGCCTTGACTGCGACCGCGGCCTCGATAATGGCTCGCACTTGCATTTCGGTGATCTCGGGGAACTTGATTCCGAGACGGCATCCGCGCAGACCCAGCATCGGGTTCTGCTCGTGCAGCTCTTCAACGCGCGCCAGCAGCGTACGCAGCTCCTTGAGCTTAGGCGAACGCGGCTTGGTGTCGACCAGGTGTTGGATTTGCACCAGCAGGTCTTCGCGCTTGGGCAGGAACTCGTGCAGCGGAGGATCGATGGTGCGGATGGTGACCGGCAACGATCCCATGGCCTTGAAAAGACCCACAAAATCGGCGCGCTGCATGGGCAGCAGTTTTTTGAGAGCCGCGCGGCGATCCTTCTCGTTGTCGGCCAGAATCATAGAGCGCATGTGCTCGATGCGGTCTTCGGCAAAGAACATGTGCTCGGTACGGCAAAGTCCGATGCCCTCGGCGCCAAAAGCAACTGCCTGCTTGGCGTCGCGCGGAATGTCGGCATTGGCGCGGATCTTGAGCCTGCGCAGCGGATCGACCCAGCTCATGAACTTGACCAGATCGGGATCGTCGGGTTGCGCGTCGAGCGTCTTCAATTGCCCGGCAATCACACGGCCCGTGGTGCCGTCGAGTGAGATGTAATCGCCCTGCTTGTAAACCTTGCCCTTGACGCGCAGTTCCTTCCTGGCTTCGTCGACGACGCAGTCGCCCGCGCCAGCCACGCAGCACTTGCCCATGCCGCGCGTTACCACCGCAGCGTGCGAAGTCATGCCGCCGCGCGAGGTCAGAATTCCGTCCGCTACTTCCATGCCGGCAATGTCCTCAGGCGTGGTTTCGCCGCGCACCAGGATGATCGACTTGTATGCACCATTCTGATGTTGCTTGACCGCTTCCTCGGCCGTGAACACAATCTGCCCAACAGCCGCGCCGGGCGACGCCGGCAATCCGGTGGCCAGCACTTCAATCTTCTCGCCCTTTTCAACCAGCCGCGGAACCAGGAAGTCGTAAAGCTGGTTCGGCTCAACGCGGTGAATGGCCTCGTCCTGGGTGATGAGGCCTTCGCGCACCATGTCGATGGCCACGCGAACCGCGGCCAGGCCGGTCCGCTTGCCGTTGCGAGTCTGCAGCATGTAGAGCTTGCCGTCCTGGATGGTGAACTCAAAATCCTGCATGTCGCGATAGTGTTTTTCCATGCGGCGGGTAATGTCTTTGAGCTGCTCGTAAACCTTGGGCATGGCCTTCTCAAGCTCACTGATTGACAGCGGTGTGCGCACGCCCGAGACAACATCCTCGCCCTGCGCGTTCATCAGGTACTCGCCGAAGAACATGTGCTCGCCGGTGGCGGGATTGCGCGTAAAGCCCACGCCCGTGCCCGAATTCTCACCCAGGTTGCCGAACACCATGGCCTGCACGTTGACCGCTGTGCCGAGCCAGTCGTCGATGTTGTTGATGCGACGATAGGTCTTGGCGCGCTCGTTCTGCCAGCTCCTGAACACCGCATCGCGGGCAGCGGTGAGCTGATCGAGCGGATCCTGCGGAAAGTCTTTGCCGGTATCTTTCTTCACCAGCTTCTTGTACTCGGCAATGATTTCCTTGAGGGCGTCGGGCTGCAGCTCGTAGTCGAACTTGACCTTCTTCTTGGCCTTCACGCCGTCGAAGATGTGCTCGAACTTCTTCTTGGGAACATCGAGAACCACGTCGCCGAACATCTGGATAAGGCGGCGATATGAATCGTATGCAAAACGGGGATTGTTGCTGCGTTGGGCGAGCGCTTCAACCGCCTTGTCGTTGAGGCCGAGATTCAGAATCGTGTCCATCATGCCGGGCATGGAGAACTTGGCGCCCGAGCGCACGCTCACCAGCAGCGGATTTTCGCCCGCGCCCAGCTTCTGGCCCTGCAGCTTTTCGAGCCTGTGCAGCGCCTCCAGCATCTCGATGTCGATCTGCGGGCTCATCTTGCCGCGCATGTACTCGCGGCAGGCCTCGGTCTGGATGGTGAATCCCGGAGGCACCGGCAGTCCGGCATTGGTCATCTCGGCCAGGCCGGCGCCTTTGCCGCCCAACACATCCTTCATCTTCCCGTTGCCGTCGGCCTTGCCGTCGCCAAAGAAAAAAACATACTTAGTTTCAGTTTTCGTTGAGCCTGCCTCTTTGGCTGGCACCTGTTCCAGAACGCCTGGCGTCATGGATAAAGCCTCCGTCTCTTGGTTTGCGCTGGGGCGGTTCGATTTGCAGGGTTTGCGAACAGAGGCTCAACGGTTCCTTTTGAAAGGTTGATACTGAGCGTGCGCGCGGCTTCCAGACATCGGACTGCGCCGCCATGCGACGTGTCGTCACATATACGAATAGCGTCTCAAGTATACGACTGCCTGTGCATTTCGTCACATCCCCGCGTACCGAAGTGATCTTTCCAGCTTGAATATGTCGTGAAATCACACGGTTTTGAGGGGCGTCAGAACTTCGTCTGTGAAGATTTGTCGCGAGGTTTTCGAGGTGTCGCGTTCAGGCCCAGTTCAAGTTTTGCTTGAACGGGAGCGCAGTCAACAGGCCACAGAACTCGATGCGACGTCTCGCAAACGTATCGGGCCGCGCGACCCTTTTGTGTCGCGCGGCCCGCCTTTCGTCAGGAAGGCACACGCCTCTCCCAGCCCATGACGAAATTTCAACTACATTTGGCACTATCGAGTTCTGTGCGCTCCGACCATGGCGCCCGGCTCAGAATACAGACCCTACGCAGCCGACAACGCCATCCCCAGCGACGCCCCGTGATCGGTGCCCTCTGCCATCAGCACACGGTCGATGCCCACAATCGACAGAATCTCATGCACGTGCGGACGCGGGTTCAGGATCGTGAACCGCCGTCCCGCCTGCGTCGCATCGCAATACAGCCGGATCAGCGCCGCAATTCCTGCAGCATCAATCCTCTCCACCGGGCTCATGTCGAGCTCGATGGAATGGTTCCTGATCATCGGCTCCATCTGCTCCAGAAACTTTTCTTCCTGCCCACGGACGATTTCGGTCGTCTCGCTGGCAATCCTGACCGGACTGTTCAACCGAAGATCGTTCATATCTACCTCCCTGCGCGGTCCCCCGCGCTTCTGTCATTCAGAGCCTCATGCTTTCGATCGCTCGCTGTTCTTCTTGCACACCCGGGGCCAAACTGCCCTGCGGGGCGATATCCTTGAAAATGCAAGGGGAAAATGGTACCTTGCCAAAACCCTGACGGCGCCCGTCTGTGCGTTTTCGACCTCGGCGTCCGCAAATGAACAGCAATTTGATATACGCAACAGGCTTCGACCCGGTTCCGTGTCTCACCAGACTCCCAACCCGAACCCTTCAGTGCACCCGAACCCCTCGTCGCCTGCGCAATCCGGGCTCGACCCGTCCCACGCCCGCGCCCTGGCCCTCGATGCCGGCTTTACCGAGGCTGGCCTGGTCGCCCTGCCCTACCCTGAATCCGACCGCGATGCCGATCGTTTCTCAAGCTGGATCGGCGCCGGCCGCGCGGCTTCCATGCGCTATCTCGAACGCTTGGCTGAAGATGGCCGCCTTATCCGCGCCCGCGTCGAGACCCCATTTCCTTGGGCTCGTTCTGCGATTGTTTGTTTTGCAAGTTACGCTTCACCATCGGAGCCGTTGTCTACCAATACAACGCCCGAACAGGGGTATTCGTTAACCGGGAACGCCGACAAGCCCGTTCACTTGAAGACGCATGAAGACGATTCTTCGTTCAGCGCTGCAGCCAACTCACCACTTCTCTCCGCTAATGAGCCAAGCCGGCGAACCGGGAAAGAGCCTAACCCTGGACATTGGATGAGCGAAGATGCCGGCCCGACTCATCTCTCCACCGAGATGCAAGAGGCGCGGAGCGGATGGATTGCCAGGTACGCGTGGTCAAGCCGCGTGGATTCAACAGGTAGGCGAGCTCCGAGCGATTACCACAAGGTGCTGCTGAAGTACCTCAAGGCGCTCGATGCCCGCCTGCGCGCCGAGTTCGGCAATTTCGAATCCCGTGCCTACGTTGACACCGGCCCGGTTGTCGAGCGCTCGCTGGGTGTCGCCGCCGGGCTCGGCTGGACCGGCAAAAACACCTGCCTCATCCACCCCAGGCTGGGGTCGTTTGGATTCCTGGCGGTGCTGCTGACGTCGCTCGATTTGAGCAGGTCAGCGAGTCAGCAAGTCAGCGAGTCAGCCACGCGGACGCAATCGGTCGGAGGGAGCAGGGGCCTTCAGGCCCCTGAAACGCAGCACGAGAATTCCGGGCCTTTAGGCCCGGAGGCCGTGGTCACGCTCCCCTGCCCTGACCGCTGCGGCACCTGCACGCGCTGCATCGAGGCATGCCCCACACACGCGCTCGATACGCCTTACCAGATGGACGCCTCGCGCTGCATTGCCTATCTCACCATCGAGCACAAAGGGCCCATCGCCGAGAAACTGATGCCCGGCATCGGCCGCCAGGTCTTTGGCTGCGACATCTGCCAGGATGTCTGCCCCTGGAACCGAAAGGCTTTCCGCTCCGGCCCTATCCAAATCGACCCGGACCTCACGCCGCGCCCCGAGCTGATCAACCCCGCACTCGACTGGCTCGCCTCCCTCGACGAGCAAGCCTTCGATCTGCTCTTCAACGGCTCGCCCGTCCGCCGTACGGGATTCAACGGCCTGCGCCGCAATATCGCCATCGCCATGGGCAACAGCGGCCTCGCCGCGTGCGGGCCGAAACTCAAAGAATGGGTCGATGCCGCCGATGAAGGGCTCCACTGCGCAGCGCGCTGGGCGCTGGCCAAGCTCAGCCGCCAGGACCCGAGCTCAACTCATCCCGCTCCCTGACCTCCGCATCGCTACCACGTCTATTCCCTCAGGCAGGCACTCCACTTCCTGCGCTCTGCCGCTACAGGGTCTATCCTTGAATCAGGCCCGCCTTACATTCGCGCCTCTGCGCCCGGAATCATTGAATTGCCTTTGTCTTCAGAAAATGCCGCTCCCGTTGCCGGAGTAGCTGCCGCGCAACCGGACGAAATCAAAACGGCCGGCGTCGTCGACGTCGCCGAATCCGCTCGCAGATCCAAGTGGTACCGCTGGCGCCGCGACGGCAAGGCCCTCATCGCCTATCTGCTCGACAGCGAGGTCCACACCTTCGCCTTCAGCGTGGCGGCCAACGCCATTCTCTCGTTCATTCCTTTCGTCGTGCTGCTGTACACGCTGGCGCTGTCGGTTTTTCATTCGCAGGCCATGGTCAACGTGGTCAATGACATGGTGAACTACTTTCTCCCCTCGGCAACCAAAGAGCCGAATTGGATTATTCATTACATCCTCAAAGATGCCGTGATGCCCATGGTTCACCACAAGGGCGCACAGTTATTTTCCCTGGTCATGATCCTCGTCTCCTGCACGGGCATCTTTCTGCCTCTCGAAGTGGCGCTCAACCAGGCATGGGGAGTGACCAAGAGCCGCAATTACCTCTTCAACCAGCTGGTCGCCTTCGGCCTGGCCATTCTCATGGTCACCCTGGGCATGGGCAGCGTGGCCCTCAACGCGGCGGCCGACCAGGTGTTGACTGTCGTTTTCTTTCACCACACCGACAACTTTGTCTTTAATGGCATCAGCTCCATCATCCTCGCCATCACCACCGGCGTCGCCGTGGTCGTGTTTCTGTTCGCCATCTACTGGCTGCTGCCTAATCGCCGCGTCTCGCCGCGGCCGATCGTGCGCACCGCGCTCATCACCGGTATTGTGTGGCTGGCGGCGCGATACATTTTTGTCACCGTTCTGCCGCACCTCGACCTCGAGTCGCTCTATGGTCCGTTCTTCGTTTCGGTTGGCTTGATCTTCTGGGCCTACGTCTCGGGCTTGATCCTCTTCGCCGGCGCCCAGTTCAGCGTGGCGCGGATGGGGGACAGGAAAAAGTAACACAAGCTCTGGATTGTGCGTCGCGGATCGCGTGTGCTGGCGCCCATCCTAAACTCGGCTTTTGCGTATAGGGTGCGAAGGCACGATCCCCAACCCGTCAACGTGCGCGCTACTGTACGTTATCCCGCTGACTCGCTTTTCCTAACTCCGCTAACGCCGCCAACCCCGCTGACTCCGCTACCGCACCCTGAACGCCTTCACCACGATCGCGTTCGGATTCTTCCCTGCCGGCAGCATCGTGAATAGCGACCTTGTCGCAGTGCGCACCACGGCTACGTCGTCTGACCGCGAATCCACCACAAACAGCAGATGTCCCGCGCCCGAGAAGGCCATCGCAATCGGCCCGTCACCCACATGCACCGACCCGATCCGCTTTCCATCGTCAATTGAGTACACCGTCACATAAGGCGACTGCAGGTTGGCCTCATAGAGCAGCGCATTATCTCTCGACACCAGACCCATCACCGGGTCTTCACCGATCATGTAGGTGTCGCCCACCTCGTCGGTGGTCGCGTAGATCTCTGAAACCGAATCCGACAGCGAATTCGACACAAACACCTCGCCGCCGTCAGGCTTCAGCGCCAGATGCACGGGCGCTCGGCCCACATCCATCAGCGTCTCAAGCCGGTCGGGCGCCGGCGGTTGATCCTCAGGCCGCGCCAGCGCGATCGCCATCACCTGGTGCCCGCCCGAGCACGCCACAAACGCCTTCGACGAATCCGGCAGAATCACCGGGGTCTGCGCTCCCGGGCATCCCTCCACCACCGCGCGCAGCCTTTGGCTCTCCACATCGAATACCGATACCGAATTGCCGCCGTGGTTCGCGACAATCAGCGTCTTCCCATCCGGCGAAAGAAGCGCCGCATCCGGCTCCTCGCCCACGCCAATCTGCGCCAACGTCCGTCTCGCCTCCAGATCGACCACCGACACCGAGTTCGATCCGCGATTGGCTACGTAGGCCAGCTTGCCCTTCGCATCCACATCAATCGAATCCGGATCGCGCCCCACGGCGATGGTCGCCACCACCACGTTATGCTCGCAGTCGATTACGGAGATGGAGCCCTGCGCGCCCGGCGTTCCGGCGTTTAATACGTACACCTCATTTCGTGTCGGGCTCGCCGCCACTGCCTCGGGATTCAAACCCACCGGCAACTCGCGATCCAGGCGCACGTTCACCACGTCAAGAACAGTTACGGTTGAACTGCCCTGGTTGGTTACGTAGGCGTATTCACGGTAATTTGCCGGGTATTGCGGAAAGTCATGCGGCTGGCAGGCAGTTAGCGCCAGCAGCCCGAGCCCGATCGCCGCTGACGCAATCGACCGAATCACGCTCACGCCGGCACGCTCACCCTGATGCCGCGCGCCAGCTTGCGGCCCACCACCGGCGCAATCTGCTCAAGCTCATTCATCATCACGGCAAACTGATCGGGATAGATGGACTGCGGCCCGTCGCTGAGCGCCGCCTCAGGATGGTTGTGCACTTCTACCATCACGCCGTCGGCGCCCGCGGCCACTGAGGCCCTGGCCATGGGCAGCACGCTGTCGCGGCGGCCCGTGCCGTGGCTGGGGTCAATCAGGATGGGCAGATGGCTCACCTTTTTGAGCGCCGGAATAATGCTCAAATCCAGCGTGTTGCGCGCGTGGTCGGCAAAGGTCCTCACCCCGCGCTCGCACAGAATCACCTCGTAGTTCCCCTCGCTCATCACGTACTCGGCGGCCATCAGGAACTCATCCAGCGTCGCGCTCAACCCGCGCTTCAACAGCACCGGCTTGCGCAACTTTCCCGCCTTCTTAAGCAGGCTGAAGTTCTGCATGTTGCGCGCGCCGATCTGGACCACGTCGGCCCACTCGGCCACCTGCTCCAGCGACTCCGAGTCCAGCGCCTCGGTCACAATCCGCAGCCCGAACCGCTCCCTGATCCCGGCCATGATGCGCAGCGCTTCAATTCCCAGACCCTGGAAAGCATACGGCGAAGTTCTCGGCTTGTACGCCCCGCCGCGGAAGAACTGTGCCCCCGCCGCCGCCACCTGCTCGGCGATGGCAAACGCCTGCTCGCGGCTCTCAATCGAGCACGGGCCCGCCACCACGGCTAGCTCCCGCCCGCCAATGGACGCATCCGTCCCCCCGAACCGCACCACCGTGTCCCCTTCCTTCACGTCGCGGCTGGCTAACTTGTAAGCTTTGGTTACGCGGATGACTTCAGCAACGCCCGGCAGGGCCTCGAGATTCCCCCGCTCCACCGCGTCCTTGTTTCCGGTGATTCCGATGGCGGTGCGCTCTGCTCCGGGCATGGGATGCGCGCGGAACCCCAACCCTTCAATCGCTGCACAGACCGCCTGGACCTGCTCCGGCGTAGCCTGCGGCTTCATCACTACCAGCATCGTGCCCCCTCACAAAACGACAGTCTACGCGTCTTCGCGCTCGGAGGGCAATTCGTATCAGGGGTTTGGGAACGGAGAGCGAATGAAAGGGAGGCGCGCTGCAGGCCCGCGCAGGGTCGAAAAAACCGGTCGCTACAACTTATTTCGTCAGGATGAGCCGGTCGATCACCTCGTCCACCTGGCGCTCGATCTCGCTCGGCTCCCCGGCCTGCAACACCTTCGCGAGAAACTTGTGCCCCGGGTGCTCGGGAATCGCAGCCTGCGATCGCACCGGAACAACCACCGAACCTTCAGCAGAGCTGGAAAGATGGAGAAGCGTGGGACCATCTTTTAACGCCACTGATTTGCTGGATTTGACGTACATCACTATCACAATCGCGAGCAAGAAAACGGCAACAACGACCAACGAAGCTACTAACGGTTCGTGCATTTAATCTACTCCTGAGAGGGGACAACAATGTGATTATGCGTCCTTTTATGCCCTTCCTCCATCCCACAGAGATACCGTTACCAACGAGTGCAAGTGATATGTGCTGGTCTCCAAAGGTAATCATCTGGTAACACCACGGGCGCAGCCCAATTGTGGCCGGGCAGACTCCTACTCAAACTGATCGATTGAAAATGCTTGTATGCCGCCGGGGGGCCCGAATTCTAGGGTGTAAGTGTATTTATGGGCCCGCGCCCCCCGGTCAGCCTCTCCAGAAGCTTTTGACTTCAGGAAAGCCTTTTTACGCTGCGTACCTGGCTCGACAGAATGAGTCTTTCAATCACCTCATTCACCTCACCTGCAGCGAAGTCCATCGGCGCCCGTTTCGATCGCTTTCCCGACGAAATCAGTACCGGTCCCGGATGCGCCGGAAAGGTTGCCGAAACAGAAACTGGAAGTATCACCGAGCCCTCATTCGAACTGCCAAACCGGGACAGCGAGTTGCGGCTCGCTTTCACCGGTTGTTTCCTGGGCTTGGCGGCGTATCTCACGGCCAAGATCGCCGGAAAGGCCATCATCACAATGAAAATTGCGGCTATCAACAGTGGTTGCACGTCTTTTCACTCCTGAGGGGAATCCCGGACCACTCAACACTGTCATCATGTTTCCTTTCTTGATGCTTCTCCATCCCACAAACACCCTCAAACGCTGAATTCAGGTGTTATTTGCCCTTGGCCCGAAGGTAACCATCGCATCGCTCCAAGGGCACACGAATCCCGCATGCCCGGACAGGGGCATTGCGAGATTGCTTATCGATGTGATTGAAATGGAAAGGCTTATAAAAGAAAGCCGACGCCGGCCCCTTGGCACAACCCAGCCGCTGGTCCAAATTGCCGGGCCCCGGTCCCTGGCGCATGGTCCCTATCGCCTGGCTCCTAGCGCCTGGTCTCCTGTCGCTTCTGCACCCGCCACCGGTACGCCAGCCACGCCAGGTAACTCAGTTGAATCACCCAGGTCACGATGTACGCCGCAACGAGAAACTCATGATCGAGAATCGCCGCTTGATCCATACTTATGCCTCCAGCGCCGCCTGCGCCTCTGTCGCGGCAATCCTCTGCTGCCGCCGCTCAATTACGAACCGCAAAATCAGGATGAACACGCCCCACGCAAACCACGCGCCCATGTTCCACAGCAGCACGCGCGCCATGGACCACGCCATCCCCGAGCCTTGCGATCCGCCAAATACCGGCCCCGGATGCTGCGTCCGCCACCACCGGTTCGACATATACACGATCGGCACGTCGATCGCGCCAAAGATTCCCAGCACCGCGGCCAGGGTCTGCATCTGCGGCCCTGCCGCAAAACGCCGCAACAGCAGGTAACTCATATAGATAAGCCACAGCACCAGCGTGGTTGTCAGGCGAGGATCCCAGGTCCACCAGATGCCCCACGCCCGCCGGCCCCAGATCGGCCCCGTGGTCAGCACCACGGTGCAGAAGACCACCCCCACCTCGGCCCCGGCCAGCGCCCATGCGTCGGCAATCTGCGCCTTATCCGGCGAGCTATGCCGGAAGGCAAGGTACCCGATCGATCCCAGCAGGCTCACGCCGAAGAAAACAAATGCCACCGCAGCCGACGGCACGTGGTAGTAGATGATCCTGAAGATCTCGCCCTGCATCGCATCGTTGGGGGCAACGTAAATTGCCTGGTAATACCCCCAGATCATCAACAGAACGGTGATCCCGGCGTATACCCCAATCAGAAGTCGTTTCATATCGAATCCCGTGCCCTCAGTGTACGACGCGCCTCCCGTTTCCATGTGATTCAGATCACGCCGAGTGGACCACCCCGATGGCGCCGTTTGCCGTTGGGGTCTGCGATCTTCGAGCTTCTCGCGAAATGTCACCATGTTGAAGGCATAGGTGCACCTGAGCACGAGTCGGCCGCACCGCTTTGGGTAATTGAGGACCAGTTGTTGCGCAATTGCATCACCCTGCGAGTAGCCGAGTACCGCGGTAGTGCCGATGCCCAGATGCAGGAAACATCTCCAGATGGGCAGGGCGAACGACCTCCGAAGCCCTTGATCATGTTCCTGGAGGCAAGACTATAGGTGCTGTGGCCACTTCCTGAGCCTTCTCGCCAATTTGCTCAAGCTGTTTATTGGCGGCATCGGCTTGTTTCTTCATGATGTCCTGGCCCGCTTGCCTCAGTGTCTTCTGAAGATCCAGCGAACTCATCAGTATGTAGAAGCGCATACCAGAACCAGCAAGAATGAACAACAGGCCTGCAAAGACGGTGACAACATATTCTTGACTTGTGAGCTTCGCCATAGAAAATCCTTCTATGTCGATCTTCATGGCGAGGCAAATTACGATGAGCCCCGCACCGAATGACTGCAAGAATATGATCGTCCCTTTCTGCGCGATGCCCGAGATGGCGGTCATTGCGTCTGTGATTTCCTTCGTGACCGATCCAGACACCAATTCAATAACCTTCTTACCAGTATTGATGATCTGGTCTGCTTTTTGAGAATGAACAAGCTGATCTTGTTTGTTCTGTTCATCCGGCATCTTGTTTCCTCCACAACCGCGAGATTATCGCACAGCTTCAAGGCCGGACGCGACTCAAGATGGCTTAGAACCTGTTGTTGACTTTCGCGTAGGCAGCGCTGGGAGCCAGTTTTTCCGAGTTCTAGAAGCGAGTAGTGACGCATGCCCCGGGGTCCCCAGCGACAGGTCTTGGTCGCTGGGGTGGAAATCCGACCGGCAAATCGAGCTACTCGGAGTGACGGTGAAAGCGCTGCCCCCAGACGGCTCGCGGGATGTGGGGGAGGCGCACCCAGCAAGTTTGCAGATGGGCGCATGGGCGGTTCGATTTTCACCATCGACGGCATCAAAATCGGGCTTGAGATCTGTCTCGACCATACCAACGGCCGGATCGGTCCCGGCACGGGGATTCAGATTCAGCTGGCGCCCTCGGCAGGGGCATCTCTTAAACAATTTGCCTGCATACCTCACGGCATTGCCTTCAACGTCGACGGACAGCGCGACGGAACCAGCAACGTGCGGACCGACGATTCAGGAAAATCGCCGAAAGATTCCGGTACGCTCTCTGAAGATTCCGGCGGCGTTCCCAGCGGCGGCCAAATCGTTGTCTGCAAGCCGCATCCGGTCCCCTACGCCTGAGTTTGGGGCGCGGCGTTCCAGTATTTCCCCTTACGGCGCATGGCCATCGGACACAGTTGAGTTCGCGCGCGCATCAAAAGCAGAATGAAATGGGGGAGGGACGCCGCAGGTAGTTGATTCTTTGGTGGACGCGGAAGGAATCGAACCTTCAACCTGTCGGTTAAGAGCCGAATGCTCTGCCAGTTGAGCTACGCGTCCAAGAAGGATGGCGGCGAACTGCGCGGCAGCCTTGCTTTGCGCACGAGTTCCGCGGGGCAAAATCGCCTCCGCACCTTGAAGAGTTTAGCATAAGCTCGACTCGTTTCCCAACCACTGCGTGGGGCAGACGCTCGCTATTCGCTCGCACGAGAGTTGTACTTGAGCGGAGCACCGCGTGGGGCAGACGCTCGCTATTCGCTCGCACGAGAGTTGTACTTGAGCGGAGCACCGCATGGGGCAGACGCTCGCTATTCGCTCGCATGAGCATTGTGCCGGGACGGAGCGCTGCGTGCTGCCGCAACTCGCGTGACGCTCGCATGGGCGTCGTGCTGGAGCGTTCGTCTCTCCGAGATCTCATTCAGTCTGGCGGCCCCTCGGCGCTGCGGCGGCTCAGGTTTTCAGGAGTGGGAGCAGGCATTTCGACCCTCCTGACTTTGGCAGCGAGTCGCGGATCATTTCAAATCGCTGATCGGAGAGCCCGGAGAGACTCTTCCAGATGGCGTCCCTAAGCATTTCAGACAGAGGGGGCAATGGTTTGCCGGGATCTTCGTCCGGGCTGGCCGCGTCGAGTTCCTTTGTGACCGGGCAATGCGGGAGTTTTACGCATTTTCCGCATTCGCCAGGAGCACTGGCTTCGCAATCGGGTCCAAATTCGTCGCCGTTCTCAGCCTGGGTGATGCAGTGGACCGGTTTCGTGGGAACGCGGATGCTGGAGCGGTCGACGCTTTGCATGGCGATCTGGAGGCCGTAGAGGATCATGCCAGCACGCTTGAGTGTGATCTGCGACGAGCCGAGGGCGCTAAGGACTTGAAAGACGGCGAGCTGGAGGGCGGCCGGTGAATCGGGGAATGTGAACTCGAAGTCCTTGTCCTTGGCCTTTGAGGGTTTGCGGGCCGCGGCCATGAGCCGGTGAACGTTCATGTGGTAATAGCAATATGGTTTGTCGCGCAGGGCGATGGCTTGACATTTATTGCCGTTGGTCAAGATGTGCCGGCATTGTTTCGGCATGGGTATACCCCCCGGTATTGCCTGTAACCAAGCTGATTGCTTTCATCGGGTTGCATAAATTTTCCGAAGTTAACCGATTGAAAACAAGCGAGTTGGCTGTAGGCGTATGAATTGATTGGAGTTATGGACGCTGTTTGAGGCGCGAACTCCGGTGCAAACAAAAACGGCGCCCTGGAAGGGACGCCGTTTTTGATGCTATGGGGATAGTGTAGCGCGAAGAGGGTAAATTATCGGCAAAAGGCAGGGAACGAGGGAACAAGGGAACGAGGGAACAAGGGAACGAGGGAACAAGGGAACGAGGGAACAAGGGAACGAGGGAACAAGGGAACAAGGGAACGAGGGAACAAGGGAACAAGGGAACGAGGGAACAAGGGAACGAGGGAACAAGGGAACAAGGGAACGAGGGAACAAGGGAACGAGGGAACGAGGGAACAAGGGAACGAGGGAACAAGGGAACGAGGGAACAAGGGAACAAGGGAACGAGGGAACAAGGAAACAAGGGAACAAGGAAACAAGGGAACGAGGATGCGCTGAGGTGCGCGCTGGCGAGCTGGCTTCGCTCAGGCGACGTTGGCGTGCATTCGCGCGCACGTTGGCGGGTTGGGGTTCGTGCTTTCCCATGTCTGAAAAATCCAGGCATGGGGCACCCGGCTGCATGTATTCGGGGCGAGTTCTTTTTCAGGAAACACATCCGGGCCTGAAGGCCGCGGTTTCTTCCGTTCGCATTCAGGGGCATGAATGCCCCTGCTCCCTCCGAGATCGTGGTTTCCCACCCTTTTCACGGAGAGACAGTGGAAAAGATGAGGCGCGGCGGACGGAGATTCGGTCCTGCCCTACGGGACGGAGAGATCCTTTTTGGGTTCGATTCCCAGGATTCCCCCTTCCCCTTCGGCTGCGCTCAGGGTCAGGGTCCATCCATGGGCTATTTTCATATCGTCCCTATGGGACGAATGGGGCGCGTTGGGTTCTGTGCTTTCCCGTGTCTGAAAATCCAGGCATGGGGCACCCGGACGTTGTCGCTGGGGGAGAGAGGCCGGTTGAGGATCAAGGTCTCCCACCCTAACGGCGAAAAGCGCCGTTAGGATGGGGCACCCTCGGAGTAGCAGGGTGCGCCCTCATTTTGCACCCCGTCTGGTGCCGGTTCGCAACTTGGGACTGTGGGGCACCCCCTGATTGCTGCGGATTGAAAGCAGTGATCTTACCGCTTTCTGCATCTCAGAAATCAGGCTTATGGCGGCTCTCCAGTCCCCGCGGAGTCGAAAAGCGCTGGCCAGGCGGCGTTTTCTCAGGGAAAACGCCACGGAACGGTGCCGGTTCCGCTCTACACCAATTTGAGAACCGCTGAAGGGTACTCCGGCTTTGCGGCAATGTTCTTCGGTGATGGGATAATGGCCGCACTCCGGGCCCGAATATCGCGTTTTGGGAGGCAAGCGAGATGGCTCGAATCGGTGCAACGGTTTCTCACGGCCAAAGAATGAAGGAACTGCTGGGAATGAAGGAGATGCCGGGAACGAAGGAGATGCCGGCGAAGAAGGGGGTCCTGATTGGGATTCTCATTTTCGCTGCCCTTTTGAGTGGTGCGGCTGGTGCGGCGGCGCAGAGAGAGGGTCCGCCACCGATGCAGATCAATGGCGGGTATTCGTGGCTCTCAAACAGTTTTAATGGAGTGCCGGGGTCGCAGAACGCGTTAAACGGCTGGAATGCGGGCGTGGCCTTTCAGCCGTGGCATCACCTGCGCTTCAAACTCGATTACTCAATGTACCGGGGGACGAATGCAGGCGTTCCGCAGCACGCCTTTTTCATTCTGGGAGGAGGACAGTACGAGGCGATGTTTCACCGCGAGCGATTCTTTGCCGAGGCTCTGGCCGGCGAAGGCGGGCTGAACGGTAACTGGTACGTAGCCAACGCGAGCGGCTACAAGAACGGCAATACCGGAATGATCGCGTCTTTTGCCGCGTTTCTGGGTGGAGGGATCGACACGCCGGTTGGACGTCACGCGGCGATACGGGTTGAGGGCGGAATGCAGCACTCGGGTTTTGAGCCCATCACGCTGCCACCGCTTTCCCAGCCCTATCATCTGAACGGAATTCCGAATTACTTTGGGCGCCTTTCGGTGGGGATGGTGTGGCTGCCGCGGGAGGGATCGGTGGTGATGCCGAACGGGGAGAGCTCGTCGCGGACACCGGTGGAGAGCGAAATCATCTTCGAGGGCATGAATTCGGTTGGCCATTTCCACATTTTTGCCAACTCCTGGTGGAGTTATCTTTCGACCGGCGGCGTGGAGTACGACCGCCATTCGTGGGGGAATTTTATTGGAGCGCGCGTGGATTATTCAGCGGAGATACTGCCGGTGGTGATTCTTCGCCAGCCGACCGAAACCGACATATGGGGAAACCCCTTAGGCGCAGGCCGCACAAACCGGGAAATCGTGCCAGGCGTGGGAATCTTGCCCATTGGCATGCGCCTGCTTTGGCTGGACGGTAAACGAGTTAAGCCCTATTACGTTATTAAAGCCGGAATGACGGGCTACACCAAGAAGACTTTCTCTCAGGACGCTGCGTATGAGAACTTCTGCCTGGATCAGAGCGTTGGCATGCAATTCCGCCTCAGCGAACGCATGGAGTTCCGCGCCGGGTTTGGCGTCTTCCACCAGTCGAACGGTTTTGTGGTGCCCAGCAATCCGGGACTTGACGAGATGATGTACAGTGGGGGCATCAGCTACCGCCTGGGGCATTCCCAGCCCGGATTCTAGCCATGGCGCGGTTCGGCTGACTTACCCTGGATCAGGAAGCACTTTATTTACTTGCGGTTAAAGACGGTCAACCGGGCTCGCGGCTTGGGCCAGGTGTGATTTAAATCACATCCCCGCATCCAACAGCCGGCTACGCTTGGCCTGCTGGGTATTTTCGGCCGATGTGCGCCGTGGATGAGAATAGCGGCAGACGCGGAACCCGGGTTCCAAAAGGGAGACTGAGGTTTAGCCGAATGATCGGTGCAGCGCTTGCACGCAGGCATGATGGTTCCGATTTTCCCCATTATGAAAAAAGGATGACCGCCCGGAGGATTCCGAGAAACCGTGATAGAAAGAGATTTCAAACTCCTCTAAAGCCGCGCCCTAGCGGGCAGTGTGAATCGGCGAAGTGTCCCCATCAATGCTCCAGCAGGGCGTTACCGCTCTGAGAAGAAATGCGATGTCCGTCAGGTTCCAATTGGTCGCGATTTTTGGCGCTCTGGCTGTGTGTGTGCTAACTGCGCGCACTAATGCGCGCGCCCAATCCTGCGCCGAGAGTTGGAGTTTGATCGAGAATCCTTGCACGCAGGGACTTAGATACATAGCACAGTCTCGAGCGGAGCCGAGTTCCATGGCGGGTCGAGGTTCCATGGCGGAAACCGGATCTGCGATCGAGCCGGGCGACGGCGGCGGGGCAGACGGCGGGGCGAAAGAAAAATGGGACACGGCTCCCGCGGGCACTTCTCACCAGGCGCCTTTCTCGCGGATTGGGATTGGGGCCAATGTTTCGCCGCTGGGAATTGGGATCAACGGAACCACCGTTCTTTCCGATTACTTCGACGCGCGGCTGATGGGGAACTACTTCAGTTACACGATCCCGCAGTTCGAAGTGGAAGGCTTTCGGACTACGGCGAATATACACCTGGCATCGATGGCGGCATCGCTCGATTGGTATCCGTACAACAGCGTGTGGCGGCTGAGTCCAGGCGTGATGTTTTTTAACGGCAACCAGTTCACAGCGAATGCGGTGGTTCAGGGTGGAACGAGTTTTTCGCTCGACGGGCAGACATTTTACGGTGCATCATCGAACGCCGCCACGGGCGTGACACCGCTTACAGGCATGGGCATTCTGGGACTGCATCCGCGGCCAATCGCGTTTACGGCGGCAGGTGGGTTTGGCAAATTTGTCCCGCGCTCGGAGCGGCACTGGTCGTTTCCTTCGGAGTTCGGAGTGGTGTTCATGGGTGCGCCGACGGCAAACGTGACAACGAGCGGGTGGGTTTGCGCGGACAAGGCGCAGACAAATTGCGCGAACATCAGCGATAAGACGAATCCTGTTGCGCAGCAATTTAATTCGTCGCTGCAGACCCAGCTCGGGAAGTGGCGCAGAGATTTGGGCAAGATCACTGTGTATCCGATGTTTTCCTACAGCGTGGTTTACAGCTTCAATATTCGCTGACGCGAGCAGGGCCTTCGCGGC